>Ga0326728_10002491_pt1 | contig 61092 bp, 46 predicted proteins | sample MB3enrmetagenome_FD_207602 | JGI IMG/M metagenome (GOLD analysis project Ga0326728, IMG submission 207602) | Lab enriched peat soil microbial communities from McLean, Ithaca, NY, United States - MB31MN | ecosystem: Environmental > Terrestrial > Soil > Wetlands > Peat | place: USA: New York... | reverse complement strand
ACCGCCCAGACGCTCGTTCTTTTTCGCGGCCTGCGCCGTCGCCGTCGTGTCTGCCGACGTTCAAACCGGGGCCCCGGCTGACGTCAAAACCGGGGAGAATGCGGTTGTTTTGTTCCGGGGCTAACAAAAACCTTGCACTCCCTGCAATGATCTCAGTTCGGCCGTTCCGGTAGGCTCTCGATTGCGTTTCCGGCGCCACGAGTCGCGCCACGGGATGATCGGGGTGGTCGGGATCGTAATCCGCGGTCCGTCTCTGGAGCTTCCGTCCGGCGCGATATACACGACCTGAAGCACTTTCGGCTCCGCGGCCGGTGCGAAGCGGAATTCCAGTCGTTCCAGTCGCGCGGAGAGCTTCCTGCTGATCATCCTCGTTACCCGCGATCCAGGCCGGCGCGACGCATCAAGTTCACCTTGAGGCTCTCACGGGGTTATCCCGACAGCTCGCGCGAACGCGTCGAACAGGCTTTCATTAGTACCTCTACATTGAGATTCTGAACGGAACGGGCAGAATCTGCGGATCAGCCCACATGGCCGAAGGCGAGTTGAGGAATGAGAACGAGTTCTCTGATCTTCAGGCCGGCAGTGATGACCTCCTTGCCGAAGCGCGTCAGATAGTACTTGTAGGTGTGGCCGATCTTCTTAATCAGGCCATGGATGCGCAGGCGCTTCAACAGGCGCGAGACCTGTCCGCTGTTCTTTTGCGGCAGGTGGCGGCGGAGCGCCTTGTTCTGCAGTCCGCTGATGTTGAATTCGCCGCGAGCGATGACGCGGAGCAGTGTGTCGTCGTCCGAGTCGAACAGGTTGAAGCCCCGGTACGAACGCCCTCCTGCTCGACGGTGCGGGAGAGCTTGTCGAGTTTGTCCCGGCCGGAGCGCGGGTCTTCGAGAGCGGAGAGGAACTCCAGGTAGCGGCGCCGGTTCGCCGCCGCCAGCAACTGGCCCAGAGCCGGCAGGCTGTAGATGGTTTTCTGCATCGAAGCCCATTTGGTTTCGCGTGAGCCGTCGCGATGTTCTACCTCTCGGTAGTGCTTGAAGAAGGTCAGATCGTTGACCGTGGTCTCGATCCGCAGAATGAGGCCGAACTTATCGTAGAGCTTCAGCGAAACCGGCCTCATGGTGTGTTTGATCCGTGTGCCCTCGATGCGGATATCGAGACGATTGCCCATTTCGCCCTCATACCGGACGCTGAGCCGCCGTCCCAGAAAGGTGGCGATGTTGTCGGCCTTCACCGCATGGATCGCGGTCCGGGTCAGATTCCCGTAAATGGCCGCCAGATCGGCCTGCCTGCGGAAGACGATGTCGGTGGCGTATTCGCACTGATCCACACTCCAGTGGTACTGCACCCCAAAGGTGCGAAAGATGGGGCAATATCTGCGGGCGAAACCATCCAGTCTTGCGTGAATCCGCTTCGCCTCCCACCCATTGACGATCTGTTGGGCGCGGCTCCAGTCCGCGATCCGCACAAACGCGTTGTCCAGCAGCTCGAAATCGATATTCCGCCTGCGTAACTGAGCGGCCAGCCAGTTGTGCCCATTGCAGTAGATCTGCAACCGGCACGGCAGCCAGGTGGGGACCCGCACGTAGCACAGCCCAGTTCTTCATCGAGGAAATAGAAATAGTAGTGCAGGCACTTGCCGTCATCGGGCAACAGATACGTCCTTCCCGTCTGCTTGTTGTGCCACGGCTTGTATGTGGAACACGGCTCCATGGCCGAGAGGATGCACACCCGCCCGGGATGATCTCCCCGTCGTGCCAGGATCTCCTTCACCCGGTCTTCCTTGCGCACGTTCCGTTTGCGCAGGACCTCGATCTCGATGCCGTTCTCGGCGGCCAGTTGCTCGGCGTTCTCCCGTAGCTGATTGCGGAATGGCTCGGCGAAGCGCGGATAATCGAAGATTTTGATCCGGCGCTCGTACAGGTACGAGGTCATGCCCTCGGCAAAGCAGATCTTCGGCAGCGTCCCGAAGATCAGCATCCGGTCCCAGCAACCCAGCACGCCTTCGATCTCTTCGGCGTATCGTTCGGTCAGTAGCTCGATGCCCACTCCGGCATCATATCCGGACCTGTTTGGTTCCGGCTATGCCGGGTTAGGGTTTCGGACAATTCCCCACCTGTCGAGCACCGCAGCAATCACCGGCGCCATCGAGGGGCGCGGAGGGCGCATCGCGGTAAGCCTGGCCTGCACAAAAGTGATCGTGCTGCCGGACTATTGCGGACCACAGACGCAGACCGTAGGGTCGACTCTCTTCAAGCTGCAAATACTTCATTTAGTTAATCGGCGTGGCCATGAGTTCCAATTGCATTTGTCCTCTGGAAGCTGCGTCGTCCGACGAGAAGATCAAGGTCGCGCGTTTAAGCGGCACGATCACAGAAGAACTCCATTTATTCTGACGGACGGTGGGCGTCGTCGAGGTTTTAGTGGTTTCTGCGTCCGCTGGCACGCTGCTGATGTCGGCGGACACAGCAAGGGCAAGGCTCTGCCTATTCTCGCGGGGATCAGGCGGCTCGAAGCGAACCGCCTGAAAGGCGGTGGAATCAGACCGGGCGGACGGAGCTAAAGAAAAAACTCCGTGCCACCATGCACGGTCTCTTCAGGGAGCTTGGCGTAGCCGCCTGAACATCGACAACTTGTTTTTCATCCTCTTGCTATAGATAAGCGGCTAGTCACAAATGCGCTCGCATGCCTATGCGGGACGCCGGGACGCCAACCGTTCGCGTTTCGGGATTGTTCGGAGTGAAAAACTGACAACCTCCTGGTATGGGCGCTGTCTGTGGTCTCTCGCTGCCCCATGAGCCGGGCGGCGAGCGGCGAACATTCTATTATTCGGACCATACGGGGGCAGGATTGCATCCTGCGCACGGGTTTGCCTGCCGCCGGTTCTGTTCGCTCGTGTGCCAACTTTCGCGCGCCGCGCGGGCCACCTCAGGCGTGCGTCTTTGCGGCCAGCCACGCTCGGGCAGCGGACACAAGTTCCGGCACACGAACCGGCCGGCCACTACCTCCGAGTGAAGCCAGGGACGTTGCGGGACCGACGGCGAGAACCCGTCTCTGCTCGGGCACGGCCAGCAGGACAAGCGTCCGGTCAGCATACTCCGGACCCCGCACCGCCGCCAAGTAAACGTATTCAACCAGCAGGCGCGCGTCCACGAACGACCCCTCGGGGTCGGGTTGATCCGGCACCGGATTCGCCCGATTCTGATCCTCGAACAGCACGACACTGCTGAAAGGCTTCAGTTTCGGACGGATTCCGAAACGGCAGAACATGGCCTGAGGCGCCGCGCGCCGGAACGCTTCCGAAACGCCCCACTGGACGAAGGAGTTGCCAAACAGCAGGGCGCCATTGCCGCTCAGAAAGAGATTGCGCACGAATTCGCGAACGCCGGTGCTATAGCGTTGCGCCAGCAGCCGGCTCAGATCGAGGCGTCGCAGATCGTCATAGGTGCGATCGAGCGTTCGCAGGTCGCGGTTCATGGAATTGAGGCGTACGAGGAACTCACGCCGCACCGGCCCCAGCTCCTCGAACGAGAAGCCGGCGACTGGCGCCCCGATCCGGATCGCCAAGAGTTGCCGGTCGTACTCAAATACCCAGGTTCGTTCTACCGGATCGATCCCGGGTGCTTCGTCGCGCTCGGCCACGCCGCGGAACAGTACCGGCAGAATCTCGGCGAACGGCGATTCTACGGCGACCCATTTCCCCTGGGCTTCGAGCTTTTTCCAGAGCGCGCCGGACGGTGTGGGCACCCCCGCCGGCATTGCGCACACAATCAGTTTATTGGCCGGCTTTGACCCGCCTTCGGCCTGCCGCGCGGAGTCGATTTTCGCGAATACCTTTTCCACTTCGGCGCGCCATTGCTGATAGTACGGCGAGCGGACCAGAATGCCCGTATCGCTGACCAGCAGGCGGTCGGTGCTCGGCTTCCATGGCGGAAGGTCCATGTGCCTTTCCAGTTCCGTGATGGGCTCGAACAGCGTGCGGAATTCGGCGTCCGGCAACCGCCCCAGCCAGGCCATCTGCGAGGTGATGGCGCGTCTCTCAGCGGGGAACAGGAGATCCCAACTGTGAAGCTGCTCGTTGAGCGCCGGCGCAAACGTCCGCGGCAGCCGGGCGAGTAGCGCGGGACTGACCGGGTCCGCCATTTCAGCCCTCGAACTCCTTCAGAACGCGTCCGGCAGCGCGCGAGCACTCCACGCCAAACAGGGCACCCAGAGAGGGTGCGAAATCGATCTGGCGCACCTCCCGCTGGATAACGGCGGGCTTGCGCACAGCAGCGCCCAGGATCATTGCCCAAGCCATCCGGTTCGAGCTGGTGTTGCTGCGATGGTTGAAAAAGCCGTTTGTGGTAGCGCCATCCGGGTCGCGCCCGAATTCCGGCATAACAACCATGGTGACATTGTTGCGATAATCCGGCAGAGTCTGCAGGAAGTTCCACAGCCGGTGGACCAGAGCGTCATTGCGGCGGATGCCGGACAAGTGCAGGGAATAGGTGCCGGAGTGCGCCACCTCGACATCGGAGAAGTTCATGACCAGAATGGCGGGCGAAACGCGGCGCAGCACCTCGGTGGCAACGAACCAGGTCAGCTCATCGCCGCTGGTAGGACTATCGGGCCCGTTGATGAACTCGGCAAGGGCGCTGAGGAAGACCTTCTTCAACTCGGGGTCCATGATCGCCGACTGAGAGGGTATGCTCCAGCCGATGCGTTCGTAGTCGTCCTGCATCACGGCGGTAAGTTCCTGCAGGAGCATTTCGCGTTCCAGCCGGTGGTGCGAACTGCTGCCCATGATGATCCGTTCCACCGACTCCACCAACAACTGCTTGGACAGAATGACGTTCGCCCCCACGCCGACATTGGCGGTGAGCGCCTTGTTGCTGGTCACCACCCAGGTTTGGGATGGTTCCACTTTCCGCTGTGCCTGCAGGTATTGCAACAGCGTCGGATCGGCGGGGCGATCTCTCCCCCAGTCATCCACATGCTGCCAGACGCCGGTGAGGATGCTGCTGATGGTGTTGAAGTGCGAGGTGGCGCCTTCGTTCCACACGTACGGGTAAAAGATCGAGTGGCCGGCAAGGTCTCCCGCCAGGTGCGGAATGTTGTGAAGGCCCTCTTCGGAGAAACTTTCCTGTCGACGGACACCACCAGTGGTGACCAGCACGAGTTTGGCAGCAGGACGGGAGGCTTCCGAACTTCGGGCAAACATAAGGCGACGGGCGAGTCCCAAGCCGATCAGTTTCAGGAGCGTCCTGCGCAGCACCGCGATTTCCCTCTGTTCGAACAGAATACACCGTTTCGAGCGGCCAAACAACCAGCGCTCTCGTTGTATATGTTGTTGCCCGGATGAACAGCATGGACTTCAACCGTCGTGCATTTCTTGTCGGAAGTGCGGCTGCCTGGCTCTTCCGAGGGCTGACAAGGATGCCCTCGAACTCGGGTTCGACGATTCGAACGCGGAACACGTCACGCTCCCCCACGCCAACGTACGTCTCCCGTGGCATAGCTTCGACGATCGCGCGTACGAGTTCATGTCGGTCTACCGGCGGCGTTTTCGCGCGGCGCCTGCGTGCCGCGGGAAACGCGTTTTTGCCGACTTCGACGGAGTGATGACCGCTGCCACCGCGAGAAACCGAGCTTCGGCCATGGCGATTCGAATGTGCGCTTCCGCCGGATCGTCGAGTCACTTATCATGCCGCCCTCATTTATACTCAAAAAGTGACAATGGCACAGTTAGGTGTCCGGCTCGATGCCGATTTCAAGACGAAGGTTTGGGGCTTTTCGATGCTGGAGCCCTGGTGCGCAAGCGATGGACGGCCTATCGGCGAAGTGTGGTTTACTGACTCGGAGGCCCTGCCGCTTCCGGCGAGGTTGATCTTCGCCGAAGAAGACTTCACCGTGCAGGTGCATCCCGACGACTCGTTCCCCACGGAGCACCAGCAATCTTGCGGCAAGACGGAGATGCCGGACGTCCTTCGCGCGGCGCGCAGAGCCAGGGTCGCAATAGGATTTCGCGAGGAGACTTCCCGGGGATGGTTGCGAGGGGCGGCGGTCAGAGGCGAGATCATGGAACTGCCGAGCCTGGTGGAGTCGCGCCCGGGCCATACGTTCTTCATGGCGGCGGGACGATCCATGCCATGGGCGCTGGCCTTGCCCTCTGTGAAGCGCAGCAACAATCCGACGTCACATGCACTTTGTACGAGCCTGACGAAGCAATGATGGCGCTTCGGACATACGTGCCGTCAGGTTTATGACAGTTACCCGCGTTATCGTTGCAACTCTGGCGACCCTGACCGGAGTCGCGCTGTTGCTGGCTGCGGTGCCACCGGTGGCAGAGAGCCCCATCCGATTCGCCTACCGACCAATCGATTTCAAGCTGGAGAATTGTGAGACGCCCGACCGCCACGCGCCTGAGACGATGGCCGGCGGCGTGGCGGTCTTCGACTACAACAACGACGGCAAGTTGGACATCTTTTTCACCAACGGCGCCGATATCAGGACCCTGAAGAAGGACTCGCCGAAATACTATAACCGCCTGTTCGAGAACGATGGCGCGGGCCACTTCAAAGATGTCACCGCGAAAGCGGGCCTCGCCGGGACCGGCTACGACACTGGCGTCGCCATTGGCGATTACGACAACGACGGTTACGAAGATATATTTGTCGGCGGTGTGTATCGCAACACGCTGTACCACAACAACGGCGACGGCACATTTACCGACGTTACCGCCAGGGCGGGGCTTCCCACGAAACCCGATCCCGAATACGGCCCGCTGTGGTCGGTGGGTGGCGCATGGGTGGACGTCAACAACGATGGCTTGCTGGATCTGCTGATTGTGAACTACCTCCAGTGGGACGGCGACAAGGAGCCGGTTTGCCTGGACAACGGCCACCGGGAATACTGTCATCCGAAGATGTACGGGAAGACGCCCAACCAGTTATTCCTGAACAACGGCGACGGCACGTTCACGGACGCCTCCGTTTCCTCGGGTATTCGCGCGCATCCCGGCAAGGGCATGGCCGTGGGCGTGGCGGACTACGATCTGGACGGCCGCATGGACTTGTTCATCACCAACGACAAGCTGTTCAATTCGTTGTTTCATAACAAGGGCGGCGGGAAGTTCGAGGAGGTGGCGTTCGACGCCAACGTGGCGCTGCGCGAAGACGGCACCTACATCTCCGGCATGGGCGTGGATTTCCGGGATCTCGACAACGACGGCTATCCCGACATTTGCCTGGTCGCGCTCGACAACGAGACTTTCCCCATTTACAGGAACACGGGGAAAGGAGACTTCGTCGAAGTAACTTCGCAGAGTAAGATGGGCCAACTGAGCCAGCCGATGTCCGGTTACTCGCCGATGATCGCGGACTTCGACAACGACGGGTGGAAGGATATCTTTGTTTCCCGAGGCCACGTGCAATCGCTTCTGGCGTCATCGCATCTGGTGGTAGCGCAGAATAACACCGTCTTCCGCAATCTGGGGGGCATGAAGTTCGCCGCCCTCACCGCCGAAGCCGGCTTCACGGCGCAGGCGCCGTCGCGGCACCGTGGCTCGGCTATGGGCGACCTTGATGGCGACGGACGCCTGGACATCGTCGTGAGCGCGCTCAGCGCACCCGCCGAGATCTGGATGAACCAGAGCCCCGGGTCGAATCACTGGCTGGAGCTTCGACTGCAAGGCACGAAGAGCAATCGCGACGCCATAGGCGCGCGCATCAAGATAGTGACGAAGAGTGGCGCTCAATATAATCACGTCACTACGAGCGTGGGCTACGCGTCCTCCAGCGCCGGTCCGGTGCATTTCGGGCTGGGGCAGAACACCTCGGCGGACCTGGTGGAGATTCACTGGCCGTCCGGCCTCACGCAGGAACTCAGGAATGTGCCTGCCGATCAGATTCTGAGAATCAAGGAGCCCACGCCCTGAACAGATCCTCCACGGAATGCAGACCCTACTCCGTAATTGTCACAACCCGATCCGCCGCAACATCCGTCAAGACAGTGCACTGCCCCGACGGCCAGCGCACTTCAATGCTGTCCGCGCGGGTTGCATTGCCCAGGCCGAAGTGGAGACGCAGGTCGTTCTGTGACAGGTAGCTTCCACCGCTCCGCACCTCGTCGGTCTGCTTGTGGCCGGCGGCGGCCACCACCACCCGCGCGCCAATCGCGCTCCGATTCGATTTAGTGCCGATCAGCTTCAGCAGCAGCCAGTGGCCCGGCGCGCGATGGCTCTGCTTCCACAACGAGGGCGGCTCGTTCTGGTTGTTCACAAGAACTTCGAGGGTGCCGTCGTTGTCGATGTCGCCAACGGCCAGGCCGCGCGACGAATGCCGCGCCAGGACGGCGGGGCCCGCCGCTTCCGAAATGTCGTCGAACGTGCCCTTACCGGTGTTGTGGTAAAGGATGGCACGTTCGCGGGAGTGGATATCGATGTTCAGCCGGTCGACTTCCGGATATACGTGGCCGTTCACGATCGCCAGATCCTTCCAGCCGTCGTTGTCGAAATCGAAGAAGGCGCAGCCCCAGCTCACGAACTGCGTGTTCCCCGCGAGCCCCGCAGCCTGTGTAACGTCGTCAAACTGGCCCTTGCCGGCGTTGCGATAGAGGAGTTTGCGCTCGTCCGAAAAGTCCGAGCGGAAAATGCTTAGAAAGCCGTCCCCGTCATAGTCCGCCGAGGCGAGGCCCATGCCGGACAGCTCGCGGCCGTTCTCGTCGAAAGCCACGCCGCGCAATACCGCCTCCTCGGAAAACGTCCCGTCGCCCTGGTTCATGAAGAGCGAGGCAGCCGTCTGGTCGCCGACGACGTAGACGTCCGGCCGCCCGTCGTCGTCGACGTCCTGAGCGAGGACGGCGAGCGAGTAGTGGCCGGTAGCCTTGGTGATCCCGGAGCGTTCCGAGACGTCTTCGAAGGTTCCATCGCCCTTGTTGTGGTACAGCAGGTTCGCTTCGAAGGGAAGCCCGCGGGGTCCGCAGTTGACCGCCAGGCCGCGGTAGAAGCAATAGGGATTCGCGCCGGCCTTTGGCGTGGTGGCGAAGTCGAACTTCAGGTAGTTGGCGACGAACAGGTCGAGGTGGCCGTCGCCATCGTAATCCAGGAACGCGCAGCCGGTGTTGTAACGGGTGCGGTCCTGCTTCAGATGCGCCTTTTCGGTGACGTCCTCGAAGCGCTTGCCGCCTATGTTGCGGTACAGCCGGTTCTGGCCCCAGTAGGTCACGAACAGGTCGGTGTAGCCGTCGTTGTCGTAGTCGCCCGCGCAGACGCCCTGCGCCCAGCCCGAGGAAGTCAGGCCCAACTCGGCGGTCACGTCGGTGAAATGGCCGTTGTGGTCGTTGTGGTACATGCGGTTGGTGCCGCCATCGCCGGACAAGACGAAGATATCGAGATAGCCGTCGTTGTCGTAGTCGATAAAGGCGACGCCACTGCCGGTGGTTTCAATAATGTACTGCTTGGTCTTGTCGCCGCCGTTCGGGAACGAGTCGGTGAGCCCGGCTTCCTTCGCGATGTCGCGGAAATCGGGTCCGGACTGAGTGGCCGCAAAAAAAGTCAGAGCCAGGGCGGCCGCTGCGAGGAGCCTCACTTCCCATCCGTCCCTTCGCCAAGCCGCTTCAGGAAATTGGTGAACTCGCCTTCGGGCGGGTGCTGCAGTTTCTGCAGCTCCTGCTGCTCACGCCGCGCTTTGTCCATCTGGCCGGAATTGCGATAGGCGAGCATCAGGGTGTAGTGTGCGGCCTCATTGGCGGGCTGAAGAGCCACGGCGCGCTCCAGCAACGGAATCGCCTCGGCGTAGTTCTTCGCCTGCACGCGCATCCTGCCGACGGCAAGAGCCGCCTCGCAAAAATCGGGACTCAGTGCCAGAGCCTTTTCGTACCGCGCAAGAGCCTCGTCGCTCCTGCGCTGCGCGGTCAGTATCTGGCCTAGTTGAAATTCGGCGGCGGCGTCTTCGGCGTTGAGGGCCAGTTCCGCCTCGAACTCCTTTTGCGCCTGCGCCAGCGCGTCGGGGTCGTGCGATTCGAGCAGCAGGGCGCGGCCGAGGCGGAAGTGCAGATTGAGCGCTCGCGGGTTCTTCTCGATGGCCTTGCGATATTCCCCCGCCGCTTCCGCGTACTTGCCCTGCGTTTCGAAGATCTCCCCGGACAACTGGTTCACGCGCCAGGAGGACGGCGTTTTTTGAAACATCCGGAAGGTGGCGTCGTTGAACGCCTTCATGTGGACGCGCGCGGCCTCATAGAGCACGTCGGCGTCATCCGGGTATTTCGCCTCGAGCGCGGCGACGACGGAAACGGCGTTGGCGACTTCATTCTGCGTAACCAGGCACTGCGCGAGGGCGAGGCCGGCAAGACGGCTCAGATCGCCGTTGGATGACTGGTTGAACTGGTCGCTGAGCGCTGGAATCGCCTCGGCGCAATGTCCGGTGGCGGCGCGGGTGAGGGCCAGGAACGTGCGCGCATGTTCGTTGGCCGGGTCCTGCCGGAGCGCATCCTGCAACTGGCGGCTGGCGTCGGCGTAGCGGCCCTGCTGGAATGCGGCAATCCCCCGAGCGATTATTTGTTCCGCGGCCTGTTCCGCGCCACTCGACGGCAGCGCGAGAGCCAGCACAAGTCCGAAAACCGCTTGCTGACGCGCGCGGCTCAGAAGCGAGCCCTGGCGCCCTCTGAGCACGTTGCGGAGCAGACGTGGGATGGCCTCTTTCAGCGTCCCGCTATTGTGGCATCCGCACGGCAGCCGGACGAATCGGGCCCCGCGTTTCGGCCCATTATCTGTGTTGATTGGCGTTAATCGGCGGCTAATTTCAGGAGGGCAAATCGATATTGCCGGCCGGCGAGTACCGATGAACGCGGGTATTTCGACTTGCCGGCCGAACGCGGCATAAACACAACCTGACTTGTTCATCGCTTGTTCATCCGTTTTCTGGACGCCACATTAAACCGTTATAGCCCGCGCAACGAGGTTTCTGTTCTCGTTGTGTTGGCAAACCCCACGGATCCGTAGGGATATCAAGGGCGAAGCCCCTGGCTGTTAGTGACCGGCATCATCCAGCATCAACTCCGTGTCATTGAACCGATGGTGCTGCTGGCCTTCGTAGTAGCGGAAAGACAGCAGCGGGGGCGCGCCCGGCGTAATCTGCCGGGGCGGCGCAACCAGCTCGGACGGCCGAATTGCGATCTCCACAACCTGCCCGGAAGCGGCCACCTCTTTAGTGAGGCGCTCGATCTCACCGCCCGAGGAGGCCACCAGAATACACACCAGCAGAATCATTGTGCTTCCAGCTCCTTCAGCGCTTTCAGGGCGACAGGGTCGCCGGGCTTACGCGCCAGCAACTCACGCATCAGGTCGCGCGCCTTGTCCTGCTCGCCCATGCGGACGCGGATTCTCGCGAGGTTCAGGTACAGTATATCCTCATCGGGCGACACGCCGATTCCGTACTGAAACGCGGCGATGGCATCGTTCATCTGGCCCATGTTGAGGTACAACACGCCCAGGTTGTTGATGGCCGAGGAATCGTCGCGCCGGATGGAGATGGCCTGCTCGAAGAGTCTCCTGGCCTCGTCGTTGCGTCCCTGCCTGGCCAGCAACAGGCCGAGTCCGTTGGCCGCCTCGCCGTTCTTCGGAGCCACCGCCAGCACGCGCCGGTACAGCCGCTCGGCTTCCACCGTGTTACCCAGCTTCTCCTGGGTCTGCGCGGCGTTTTGCAAAGCCCAGGGAAGATCGGGGCCAAGAGCGAGCGCCTTTTCGTAACAGCGCAGCGCCTCCGGCAGATTGCCATCCGCCGTTTCCACGCCACCCAGTTCGTTCCAGGCTTCCGCCAGGGTGGGGTCCAGAGCCAGCGCGCGCCGCAGCGCCTCGCCCGCCTGCGGCAACCGTTGCGCCTGCAGGTGAACGCGTCCCACGGCCAGCAGCGCTTTGGCATTGTGGGGGGTGCGGCGCAGCATCTCCTCCAGATACGGGAGGGCCTGCTCAGGGTAGCCGGCCTGCAGCAAAGCGCCGCCGAACTTGTAGTAATCGCGCGCGGGATGGCCGAGGTAGAAGCCCTCGAAAGGCTGGCCACGCGGGTCTGGCATTGGTCCGTCAGCTGAGCGCACATCGTCCTGCGCGGTGGCTGCATCGGGGGCTTCGGCGTAGACCTTGCGCACCCGCCCCATGGTGTCCAGAAGAAGCCACAGCGGCGTGGCGAGCTCGGCGCGGTAATCGAACAGGTAGCGCCGGAAGATAGCGTACGCCGCCGCGAGATCGGGCTGCGCCTGTTTCAAGTTCAGCGACTGCAGCGCGACCGGCAGGCGTGGCAACGGTTCGCCCGCATGCACCGCCAGCAGCGCCGGTCCGCGCCGGGTCTCCGGAAGAGGCACCGGCTCGCGCAGCCAGACAGTGGAAAGCCGCGCCCGATTATCCACGGTAAATGGCAGATCGGCCGGCACGTCCGTGCGCTGGCGCAGAGGAATGAAACGATATTCCGCCACGCCCTCGGTAATGTCATAGATATGACCAGCGGCGAGTGACGGTAATTCCTGCGTTTCTCCGGACGGCCAATGAATGATTATCTTTTCCGCCTTCTCGCGCGCGCCCAGGCCGAAATGCAGGCGTTTGGTGTGTTGCGACAGGTATCCCGAACCGGCCGCCAGCCACTTCACCTGGCCGTCCACTTCGACGCGCGCGCCAATTCCGTCCCGGTTGGACCTGGTCCCGCACAGGGAAAAAGCGATGACGTTCTTCGATATACCGCAGTAATTCTGAAATACGCGAACCTGCGGGCCCATCCGGCTTCTCAAAATCAGATCGAGATTCCCGTCCCCATCGACGTCGGTAAACGCGAACGCACGGCTGTCTTCCGCCTTGTCGATTCCGCTGACCCCGGAGAAATCGTAAAACCGGCCCCCCCGGCGGGCGTAGACCACGTTGGGCTCGCGGCCCGACCAACTGTAGTCCTCGCGAATCAACTGATTGATGGCGTTCCAGCCGTTTTCGTAGGCGGGTGCGGGCTGGAATCGCACCGGCGACTTGGCCACCACCTGGCGGTAAAAGTAGCTCATGAGATCGGTGGCACCGTTGTTCGTGAGCATCCCGCAGGCGATGCAGATCTCGGGCGTTCCGTCGTTGTCGATATCGGAGCCATCGCACGACCACGACCAGTGGCCCATCTCCACGCCCTGAGAGTCGCCGGTGTAGGTAAACGTGCCATCGCCGTTGTTGTGGTACAGCGAGTTCCCTTTCACGTGACGCCGGTACGCCTCCCGGAGCGAGGGATCCTGCGCCACCGGGGGGAACGCCGGGTCGCTGGTGACCCGTTGTCCGCAGGGAGTCCACATGTTGGAAATCAGAAGATCGGGCCGCCCATCCCCGTCGTAATCCAGCCAGGCCCCGCTCATTCCCGGACCAATGTCGTCCGCGCCGGCCTCTTCCGCCACATCCCGGAAATGCCCGTTCGTATTCCGGTACAGGTTCTTGCGGCCGAAATCGTTGACCACGTATAGATCCGGCCAGCCATCGTTGTTGTAGTCGCACCAGCAGGCGGAGAAGCTGAACCGGTTGTTGTTGTGATTCATCCCGCTGGCTTCGGTGACGTCTTCGAAGTAGCCAGGATTCTGATCGAGGTGGTTGCGGAAAAGGAAATTCGGCGGACCGTTTCGCGCGTCATGATAGGGAACCGGGTAATGATACTGCGCTTCACTCTGATAGTAGACATAGCAGCATATATAAATGTCCAGCCGGCCGTCGCGGTCGTAGTCGGCGGCGGCGATGCTTGTGAACGAGCCCTGCGGGGCCGATGCGAAACGGAACGCATCCGGAACAAGCGTGAACCGGCCCCGGCCGTCGTTGAGGAAGAGCATCGGCTGGGTGTCGCGCACGACGACGACATCCTGGTGACCGGAGTTGCGCAGGTCGGCGAAAAGCGCGCTGGTGGTATTGTCAAGGATATCGAGCCCGGCCTCCCGGGAAATGTCGCGGAAGCGGCCGTTCCCGTCGTTCCGATACAGGCGATTCGGCAGACCGCCCGGCTGACAAACGTAGATCTCGTCCTGCCCGTCGCCGTCGATGTCGCCCACCGCGACGCCGTTCTCGCCGTACACGTCGATGCCACAAGCCGGATCAAGGCGCGACCGCCAGTATCCCGTGCCGCGGGCGAGCTGCTCGTGGAACGACGAGACCCCCGCGAACACGGCGCCGGTGACGTCCCGGAACCACGCCTTCTCGGAGTGCGTAACGATTTCTTCCACCGGTTCAAAATGCGCGAGCCGGCCGTCGGTCCACGTCTGCTTCCACGAACCGATGCGGTGTTCCAGCCGCTCCGGCTTCTCGCTGGCAATCTCGTAGCGGATAAGCCCGCCGGGCATCGAATAGAACCGCGCTCGCCGGATAGTCCCGAGCGACCGCCGCCATTGCAGCCAGCCGGCTGCCACATCGCCAGGGTTCGTGTCGAACACCGCCGCAGCCACATCGGAGGTGACATCGCGATACTCGCGCGGCGCGGGCGAGACGCCCCGGCAATCGCCGGCAAGCGGCAGTTCCCCGCCGTGCAGGGCGGCCAGCAGACGCTCCTCAATCTCCATGGCCGTCCTCTCTCCGGGGAACTCGTCGCGGCCGGGCTCGACGAACGCCAGGACGGCTGCCCAGGGTGGCTGCTGGCGGAACTGCACGGGGAATGGCGAGGCGGCGTGCCCTCGGGATGTGAGGAACCCAGTGGCCGCACAGGCGGCAAGAAAATCGCGGCGTCTCACGGAACTGGAGACTCCGTCTCAGATGCGCTCAGACGCTTGAACTCAGCCAGCTCGGCTTGCGCCTGCTCCCGCTTGCCAAGGTGGTTGTAGACGCGCGCGAGTTGAAAATGGGGCTTTGGCTTTTTCCCATCGAGCGCGATGGCGCGGGAGAGTTCGGAAGCGGCCTCCGGCCATTGCTGGCGGCTCATGAGTACGATGCCAAGCTCCAGATGCGACTCCCAAAAGTTTGGGTTGAGCCGGATGGAGCGGCGCAGTTCGGCCTCGCTTTGAGCCGCATCCCCCAACGATGCGTTCAGCGCCTTGGCATGAAGGAACCACGGGAGATAGTTGCTCGGCTCCGCCGTTGCCCACGCCGAGTACGTGGAGAGGACCGCAGGCATAAGGTCGTCGGCGTTCTCGAGCATCTTACCTATAAAGATGTAGGGCTGCTCGATGGAAGGATCGAGCTGGGTGACGCGCAGAAAGGAGGCGATGGCGTCACGGAATCGGCGCTGTCCATAGGAGGCGACGCCATATGCCAGCTCGATTTGCGCGCTTCTCGAAAAGCGCGCGCGCGCGGTCTCGAAAAAGCCGAGAGAGCCGGCAAAATCGCCGCGGTGAAGCAGCGCCTGGCCGAGGTCGAAGGTGAAGCCTTCGTCGTAGGGCGCCAACTCGACAGCCTTGCTAAGCTCCGCGAGCGCGGCCTCGGGCTGGTTCGTGGCCTCCTCGGCCTTTCCCAGAAGGTGGTGCATGTCCGCGCTGTCGCTCTGGCTGAGCGCCGCTCTTGCCCAGGTGATCGCCTGCTGCGGCTCGCCCGCCTGCAGGGAGAGCATCGCGGCCCGCGCGGCAGCCTGCGGATCGGCGGCCTTGCCGGACGCAAATCGGCGCTCCAGATCGGCGGCTCTCGCGAGGTCGCCGGTCTCTGAGAAGAAGATGGCCAGCGCGTGCTGGACAACCGGGTCGTCCGCGGCCAGGGACTCCGCCCGTTTGGCGGCCGCGTTGGCCGGGTCCGCTTGTTTGCTGCGCAGGTAGGCCTGTGCCAGAGCGGCCCACACCCTGGGGTTTTCGGGCTGCAGCCGGGAAGCTTGTTCCAGACTCTGTGTCGCCGCGGTCAGATCATTGTTCTGGAGCGCGAGAAGACCACGATGGAACTGCTCGTCGAAGGAAGCGGACTGCGCCGCGGCAGAAACCCAGAGGATGATCGCGAGCAACCAGCGCACCACTCGTATTCTATTGCTTCCGGGCATGAAAAGAAAAAGCCCCCGCCACAAGGACGGGGGCTTGTCTCAAGCTGCTACTCAGGGAGTTAAGCCTAGAACTGCACACGCAGGGCGAACTGAATGTGCCGTTCGGTGCCTGCCAGCGTGCTGGTGATTACGCCGAAGTTCGACTCGCCGTATGTGTTGCCGGGGTAGTTGAACTGCGGCGTGTTGAGGAGGTTGAAGGCCTCGGCGCGGAATTGCACTTTCCATCGTTCAGTGACGACGAAGTCCTTGAACACCGAGAAGTCCAGGTTTCTGGTCGGAGGAGCCCAATTGCTGTTGAGGCCGAGATTGCCGCCAGTGAGCGGCGCGGGACCGGTGACAGCGGCGGTGTTAAACCACTGGCTTGGCGTGCGGCCGCCCGCCGGCGCGGAGTTGGGATTCTGGCCCGGCACCAGCTCGGGAAGGCAGATATTCCATTGCCCCTCGCAGCCCGTTGCGTCAAGCGTGAATGGGTTGCCGGTGTGCAGCGTGAGAACGCCGTTCATCTGCCAGTTGCCCACCGCGGCATTGGCGGCGCGGTTCATGTTGGCGCCGAACTTCTTGCCTTGGCCGAATGGGATTTCATAGGTAAAGCTGGTGACGGAGTTGTGGCGAATATCCCACGCGGCGCTGGAGTAGCTGCTGTTGAAGTTCAGGGGATTGATGTAGCCCCACCCGACAGACCCGCTCAGCGTGGTGCCGGTGTCGGAAAGAGCGTGGCCATACGTGTACGACTCGAGGAACGACAGCCCGCCGGAGAAGCGTTTCTCCAGCTTGGCGGTCACGCCGTTATAGTTTCCAAAGCCATTGGACGCCGTGCCGAACAGGGAGCCGAGGTCCGGCCAGGGTTCCAGGGTCACGCAATTGACGGCGGTGAGAGACGGGGTATTGGGACAGGCATTCTGGTTCGGCTGGAGGAGCGAATGCGCCTGGTGATTGCCAACATACGCGAGCTCAAAGGCCATTTGCCAGGGCAACTCACGCTGAATGGCAAGGTTCCACTTGTCCACCAGCGAGTTCCGGAAGTCCTCTGCCAGCGCCCGGAAGCTGACCGGCGCCGGGAGCGAGAAGACGTCTGTGGGGTAGCCCGCCTGCACGCCACCCGTGAAGTACGGATTGACAGACCAGGGGCTCGCACTGGCTGAACGGTCCAGGATCGGCGATTCGTTGAACGGTACGGACTCGCCGCGGTTCGGATTGCCGCCCTGGTTCTCCTCACCGCCGTAGAACATGCCGAAGCCGAGACGGATCACAGTTTTTTGGCGCCAGTTATAGGCAATACCAATACGTGGGGCAAAGTCCGTCTTGTCCCACGGGATCAGGTAGCTGGAGACCACGCCGCGAGATACCGTGACGTTCGGGAACGCCTGGGCAAAGCCCGGTGGCAGAGGGGCGTCCTGGTCCGGCCCCTTGGGAATGTCGAGAGTGAGCGTGTCGATGTTGAGGTTCGACTGACGGCCGAAGCCCTCGTTGATGGGCGAGAACAACTCGTAGCGCAGGCCCAGACTCACGGTGAGTTTGGGTGTGACCTTCCAGTCGTCCTGGCCAAAGAACGAGTAACCCCATTTCTGCGACGAAATGAAGTTGTCGGTGGAGATCTCGCCCCAGTTGATGTCTCCCAGCAGGAACGAAGCCATCTGGTCGCCGCTGGTGATGGCGTTCAACGCCCCACCCGTGGCCGAATTCGGGTTAGCCGTTTCATTCTGCGTAAAGTACCACTCGCCGTGCGGATAAGGCACCTGGAAGAACGGGAACCGGATCTGCCGGACCTCCCCGCCAAACTTCATGGCGTGGTCGCCCTTAGTAACGGCGAGGTTCTCGATAAGGTCCCAGACGTTGCTGTACTCCTTCGACGGCAGCCAGTCGTTGGCGCCGATCTGGCTATAGGTCTGACTGGGGTACTGCGTCTGGCTCTGTATGCCGAATTCGATCTGGGGAAGGCCGCCGTTCAGGGTAGTCATTGGGTTAAAGCCGCCTATCCCGAAGGCCTTGAACTCGTCGGTACTGGAGTTGGCGCTCTGAAGGCGGGAAGTCACCAGCCGCGTGAATCCGAGGCGCGTTTCGGAGATGATGGTGGGGCTCCAGACGCGGGTCCAACTGGCCATGGCGTTGCGGCTGAGGTCCTGCTCCGGAACGCCGTTGAACGTCGCCCCGTCGAGTGCGCCCGGAAACGGTGCCACGCTGGTCTTGTTCGTGTTCGCCCAACTCAGGGTGCCAAACAGGCTGTCCTTGTCGGTCAGACGGTGGTCGATGCGGAGGTCGCCCTGGTCGGTGACTTGCGAACCCGGCGTGTCGACGAACAGGTCGTTTTGCGGAAAGCCTCCGGTCTTTATGGGCTGATTGGTTGCCGGGTACAGGGCCATGATCTTCGCGGCCACCGGGTCCCAGTCCTGCTGCGGAATGATATTGCCCGGGAACGGATTGCGGGTCACCGTTCCGTTCGCCAGGGTAGTAGTGGTGGTGGGGTCGTAGATTATCTCGGGATCGAGCGAAGAGAAATTGCCGTCCTTCATCGCCGCCGTGGGGATGGTATAGTAGCCGGCATTTCCGAGGGTCCCGATGATGCCGCCGGACGAAGCGATGCGGGTGCCCTGGTAGTCGCCGAAGATGAAGGTGCGGTTCTTGATGATCGGTCCGCCGGCGGCCGCGCCAAACTGGTTCTGGATGTAAGGGCCGCGGGGAGTGCCGGATTCGTTGTTTTCCCAGCGATTGGCGTCCAGGTCCTTGTTCTGCAGGTCCTCAAAGACAACGCCGTGAAGCTGGTTCGTGCCCGACTTGAGGCTAACCTGCACCACGCCGCCGGCGCCGCGGCCGTACTCGGCGTTGTAACCGTTGGTCAGCACGTTCATCTCGCCGATGGCCTCCACGGAGGGGCCTATCACGTATGAGGTCTGGTTCAGGAAGTCAATCACATTGACGTTGTTGTCGACGCCATTCAACAGGAAGTTGTTCTGCCCGTTCGAGCGTACGCCGTTCGCGGAAAAGCCTCCGCCCACGGCATCGCGCGCGCCCTGCTCGGCTTCCAGTACACCCGGAGAGAGACGGGCGAGAAAGGCGAAATCCCTCTGACCGCCGAGCGGCAGATCGGACATGTCCTTCGTGTTCAGGTCCGCGCCGAGCGTCGTGCTCTCGGTTTGCAGCAGCGGGGCCTCGGCCGTCACCTGAATCGATTGCGTGATATCGCCGAGGGCGAGGGTGAAGTTGACACCCACCCGGTCCCCACCGGCAATGACCACGTTTTGCTGAGAGGCGCGGCGGAAACCTTGTGCTTCCGCGTTGACCGTGTAAGTCCCGGGTTTCAGTGCAGGCCGGGCGAATTCACCGCTTGAGCTGGTGGTCACTTCGTACTTCAGACCGGTGGCGTCTTCGGTGATAGTGATCTTGACGTTTGGCACCGTCGCCCCCTGCGGGTCGGTGACTGTGCCGGTGATAGTGCCCAGATCGCGTTGGGCAAAGGCAAGGCTGGCGAAGAGCAGGACGAGCAACAACACCCTCAGACAGGGAATCGGGTGCGGGCTGCGCCGCCGCGACAGTGTTCCAGCTGACATTGATACCCCCAAGCGCATTTTGTTGTCCATGAAAACGTTATCCATGGTTGTGAAAACGTTTCCACGAACTGCGTTTCGGATAGTGTATATCCACTACACCGAAGAATCAAGAGGTTTGAAATATTGTAATATATCTTACAACTTCAAGGGGACTCGGGCAGTGGATTCTCGTATGATCAGGGACGTACTCATGCGCAGTTCGCAGCCCGTTCGGCTGCCTCTCATGGAGGCCAGCAGAGCCTTGCAGGCAAGATTGGCGAGCTCGGTCCGCGCCAGCCGGACGGTGGTCAAAGGCGGCTCGGTAAACCCCGCCATCTCAATATCATCGAAGCCGATCACCGAGATGTCGTCGGGCACACGCAGTCCGGCCTCTTTTATTCCGCCCAACACGCCGATAGCCGTCTGATCGTTGGAGGCGAGTACGGCCGTGGGCGGATCCGGGCGCTGCAACAAACGGGCGATGGCGCGCAAGCCGCCGTCTATCTTGTGATTGCCTTCTTCCACTAGCCGCTCCGAGATGCCGTGCGCCTTCAGGCAACTCATGAAGGTGGCGCGTCGAACGCGGGCGGAGGTCAGCGATGCAGGCCCGCTGACGAAGGCGATGTGTTTGTGGCCGAGAGAAAGAAGATGGTTCACCGCCGCGGTGATGCCGCATGCGTAGTCCACTTTGACGTTGCTGACGCCCTTGCTGACTTTGCCGACATCCAGAAACACCAGCGGCACGCTTCTTCGGGAGAGCTGATCGGTGAGAGTCCGGTCTATTTCCGACGTCATGATGGCAACGCCATCGACCTTGCGCTCGATCATGCGTCCAACCGACTGCGCCATGCGCGAAGTGTCGTAGTTGGTCGATGCCACCAGCACGTCGTATCCGTTTTGCGAGGCGAGATCCTGAAATCCTTTCACGAGTTCGGGGAAGAAGGGGTTGGTGATGTCGGACACCACCAGACCGAACATGCGGCTTCGGCCGGACACCAGCGATTGCGCGTTCGTGTTGGGACGATAGCCGAGCTCTTCCATCACGCGCCGAACGCGCGCCGCGGTCTCCGGACTCACGCGTGGACTGTTGTGCAGAGTGCGCGAAACCGTGGCAATACCAACGCCGGCTCGCTTGGCGACTTCTCCGATGGTCGGCAAGGCTGCTCTCCATGGAAGAGTGTACATCACGTTTGTCGCACGTCAACGGCAAAAGACGCGCAGAGGGCGCGTGCCGCGCCGTCATGAGGACCGGAAACCCGCCGGCGCCGGCGGCGTGGTCGCGATCCGTTTTGCTCGAGTTTCTCAATAGTTGCGTCGTCTCCGTGTCACCGGACTTTAATTGAGATCCCGCCTCTCCGGTCCCTAGAAAAGATTCTCTGGACACTATCCGGAGGCGCCGCCAGAATCGCCCGCGCTGGGATCGGCATCCGATGCCGGCGCCTTTTGTCGCGCCTGCGCGTGTACACCCGCAACAAGGCCACTCGATTTTTTCCCCGCCGTCCCTGAGTTCGTGAGGCAGACCTTCAGTCTGCGGCGGGCTTTGATCCGCGGCCCGGCGCCGCAAAGAAAACTAGTGCGATGACGCGGCGCGCGCTTACTCGTACCGGTACACGGTACAACGCGAGATCGATAGCTGCCCGCCGGCGACTCTCCAATACTGCCCCTGATCGTTCTCGTCGCCGTTCAGCCGCCGGCCTGGAATCCACTTGCCATTGAGGAAGGTCCCTTCATCGACCTTGCCCACGCCGGCGATGCGCGGACCGGGAGTCTTTGCCGAGAACGCTACACGGAATCCGCTTCCCGCGCCCACGAACTCGTCCGGTGCGGTGGCGATGATCAGTCCGTAGCCGATCTCGGCTTTGCTTCCGAAGATGGAATCCAGGCTGATATCCAGCTCATAGCCCGCCAGCTTCGCTTTCACGGACGGGTGTTCCTTGTCCAGCAGGAAGCCGGTGGAGTCGCCTTGCCCCTGATGCTGCAGGATGAGCGGGGCGACCTGAGCCAGAACAGCGTAACTCGCGGCCAGCGGCGAATTCCCCGGATTCGCCATGGAATCGACGGCGAACGGCGACACGCCGATGGCATCGTGCTCTCCGATGGCATAGAACACGTCGCGCGCGCCGTCGGCTTCGCGCCGCATTTCGGGAATGAACAACGGATTACCCGCGTGAACGTACCGGCGGCACCACTCGGCGAAGTCTGGAGCGTAAATGTCGGGCGACAGAATATCCAGGTGCGGAGCTGCGGCATGCCAGATGTCCATGACGTGCGGCTCGGGGCATCCGCTGGGCCAGTTGCCGGGCTTTAACTCGGGATTGCTCAGCCACGTATTCGCGTACATGGGAATGGCGTACTCCGCCTTGCCGGCCTTCGCCACTTGCTCCGCGTAGCTGCCATAGTTCCAGGCCATGAACGCTTCATCGCTGCCGGGAGCGGCGCCGAAAACCTGCTCCCACGTCCCGGAAGTACGGAAACCGGCGCTCTCCCACTTCTTCCGCAGATCGGGCTCCAGTTTGTCTTTGTCGCGCGTCAGAGCATCCATCAGTTCTCGCGGAACCGGCTGCGAGAATGCCTGATTGGCCACCGCGGAGCGATCCCGCGAGTCGCCCAACACTCCGACTTCGTTCTCCACTTGCATCATGACGACGGTGTGGTCCCGGCCATCGACCTCGCGGATGTGCCGCAGCAGCGCCGCGTAGGCTTTGGCATCCGCCTCCCAGTTCGCCGGACACAACGTCGAGAGGACTTCCACGGTCCTGCCATCCTGCAGCCGGACTCGCGCAAAGCGTTTGTAGTCTTTCTTCACCCACAGCGGGATGTAGCTGGACATCCCGTTCTTCCAACTTCCGAACCACAGAAACACCAGCCGGAGATTGTGCCGGCGCGCGCCATCGATCAGGCCGTCCACGATGCGGAAATCGAACCGGCCCTCTTCCGGTTCGATCAGTTCCCAGGAAACCCCGGCCAGCACGGTGTTGAGATGAAGGTCCAGCATGTTCTTCCAGATGGGCTCCATGTAGGCGAGGCTGGAAGAGCTGGAGTTGTGCAACTCGCCGCCGAGGATCAGAAACGGCTGACCGTCGACCACAAGCTGGGTTGCGGTTCCCTGCCGCTGAAGATGCGGAATTGGCGTCTGCGCGTGCAGCGTGGCTACGGCCACGCCGAGCAGATACAACGGAATCAGTGCACTCGGTTTTAGTTTCGACATGTGGTGACACCTGCTATCACAAGATACCCGAAACCGGGCGATCGCGACACGGTTCTGATAGGATCGGCGTCTATGAGGATCAATCCTTTTCGCCACCACCTGCCGTGGCTGGTCCTGCCGATCGCCGCGTTGCTCGGCGCCATGGCGGCCCGCCCGCAGGAACAAGCGCGCTTCGCTCCCGATCGCATGGACACGTTCCTCTACGGCGCCGCCTTCTATGAGGAGTACATGCCGGAAGACCGTCTGGAAAAGGACGTCCAGCTCATGGAGCAGGCCGGCATCAACGTGGTCCGCGTGGGCGAATCCACCTGGAGCCTCTGGGAGCCGGAAGATGGCCGGTTCGAGTTCGCGTGGATGGACCGGATCATAGAACGTCTGGCGCGGGCGCACATCCGCGTCATCCTGGGCACGCCCACTTACTCGATTCCGCCATGGATGTTCAAGAAGCACCCGGAGATTCTGGTAACCCGCCTGGACGGCCGGAAGGCCACTTACGGCCTGCGGCAGAACATGGATATCACGAACCCGGAGTTTCTGCGGTACGCCGAGCGCGTGATTCGCAAGATCGCCGAACATTATCGCGATAATCGCGCCGTTATCGGGTACCAGATCGACAACGAAACCTCCTCCAACGACACGGCCGGCCCAAACGTGCAGGCCGGTTTCGTTCGCTACCTGCGGGAAAAGTTCTCGAGTGTCGAGCAGGTGAACAGGATCTGGGGGCTGGTCTACTGGGGACAAAGCCTGCATGACTGGTCCGAGGTTCCCCCGCGCGACGGCATCCTGAATCCCGGATGGAAACTGGAGTGGGACCGGTATCAGGACTCGCTCACCACCGGCTATCTGGCATGGCAGGCCGCGCTTCTCCGCGAGTATCTTCGCCCGGACCAGTTTGTCACTCAGGATTTCGCCGGGGCCACCCGCTCGGCGGTCGACGAACGCGCCATCTCGAAGAGCCTGGACATCGCGGCCATAAATCCCTACCATCCCACCCAGGATCAATACGACGGCGAGGGATCGAGCTATGGCGGCGACTTCGCGCGGTCGCTGAAACGCACCAACTACCTGGTGACGGAAATCAATGCCCAGACCATCGGCTGGGATTCGCGCTCGCAGTTTCCGCCATGGGACGGGCAACTGCGCCAGGACGTGTATCTGATGGCCGCCACCGGCGCCAACATGGTGGAATACTGGCACTGGCACTCGCTGCACTACGGCCAGGAAACATATTGGAAGGGCGTCCTGTCGCACGATCTCGAGCCCGGACGCGCCTACGCCGAGGTAGCGCGCACCGCGCACGAGCTGGCGCGCATCGGTTCGCATCTCGTCGATCTGAAGACGTCGAACCAGGTGGCGCTGCTCTACAGCAACGATTCGCGGCGCGGAATCGACTACATGCCGTTTCTGGTTTCGCAGCCCGCGGGCGACCTGCCCTGGGGCCGTGTGGGCGGTTACGACCTGGAAATGCGCCGCCTGTACCGCGCGCTCTACCGCCTGAATGCCGGCGTGGATTTCGTGTTCCCCGACACCGCCGGCCTGAGCGCGTACAAGGTGGTGGTGGTTCCGCCGCTCTACGTTGCCAGCGACGCGCTGCTCCACCGCCTGGTCGACTACGTCCGCGGCGGCGGCCGCCTGGTGCTGACCTTGAAGAGCGGGTTTTGCGACGAGGATTCCACCGTTCGCCCGGCGATGGCTCCCGGGCCGCTGCGCGAGGCTGCCGGCTTCCACTATCAGGAGTTCTCCAATCTGAAAGAACCTCTTGCGCTCAAGGGCGACCCTTTCCGGGCCGGCGCCGAAAACCGGGTGAGCGAGTGGGCCGAACTGCTCCTGCTCGATACGGCGGCTGCGCTGGCGTATTATGACCACCCGTTTTTCGGAAATTATCCCGCAATTACTCGGAATCAGTTCGGTAAAGGTGAAGTGATTTACGAGGGTACCGTGTTGAGCGACCAACTCCAGCAGGCCGTTTTGGAACGCGTCCTCGATCGCGCGCAACTGCTGGAACCCGGCCAGAAGCTGCCCGCCAGTGTCAGAGTGAAGCACGGCGTCAACCGGGGAGGCAGGGCGATCCATTATTACTTTAATTTCTCGGAGACGGCGCAGTCCGTCGCTTACCCTTATTCCGGAGGCACGGAATTACTGTCGAGCCGTCCGATCGCCAGATCCGCGACGCTTTCGCTCGAACCATGGGGCGTGGCAATCGTGGAGGAGGAAAGACCGTAGCGATCGTGCGGGGATTGGGGGACACGCCATCTGAACAAAGGTCGATCCCATGCGGATGCCAGATGGGGTTTCCCCAACCCGCTCCCGCCATTTGCCGAGTGTGGCTCCCTGCCGGTCAGACCGTTGAGCGTTGCTCGTCTGGTTCCGCAGTTCCCAGTTTCGCCAGAACCTCGTCCAGCTCGGTCGTCTGGAGCGGCTTGGCGAGATAGCCGTCCATGCCGCAGTCGAGGCACCATTCGCGGTCGCCCTTCATGGCGTGGGCGGTCAGGGCGACAATGACGCGGTGCCGTCCGTCGGCCTTCTCTCCGCGGCGGGTTTCGGCCGTGGCTTCGAAACCGTGCTGGCCATTTGTGGATTCGGGTCCACCTGAATCGTCGCTTTAGAGCTTGTGAGTGCCGGCTGTCGAGAGGTCTTTCACACCTCCTTGTTCGTCGATGAATCGGATGCGGATTCCTTGTGGCACCAGCAGTTCCGCTCCTTTGCCCCGGCTGTAGTCCAGGGCGAGCTTGCCGTGCGGTGTGGGGATGCTCACCCGGACCCAGTCGAAGTTCTTCCAGTTCGGCCTCAGTTCGCAGAGGCGATAGCCGGGTTCCAGGATGCGCAGACCCAGTGTGCCGCGCATGAGTATGGACAAGGGCGTGGCTCCGGTCCAGCCATGGTTCAGGCTCAGGCCGTAACGGCGTCCGTAGAACGTTAGCCGCTCGCGAGGCCCGTCGTCGGGCCGGATGTCCTCGATGAAGCGCGTGAAACCATTGTCGAGCATCCAGCCCCAGTACTTCTTCAGGATGTCGAGAGCCTTCTGAAAACGCCCCGACATCGTGTACGCCGTCAGTTCGTAGTAGGCCTGCATGCTGATGTTCCGCGAGCGGCAGCGCGGATCGTCGTACACTGCGGTGAATATGCCGGCGGTTTTGCCAACAGGCACGAGATCAAGCAGGATTCCCCAGGTCTGCGCGTGTGGGGAGAAGCGCGGATCGCGTGCGCCGGAGCGGTCGAAACCGTTGATGAAAGCGCCTCGGGCGTCGTCCCAGAAGACCCGTACGATGTTGGACCTCAGGCGCGCTGCCTGGCCGGCATAGCGGTCCGCCAGGGCTGCCTCGCCCCACTGGCGCGCGAGCAGGGCGCCGGTTTCGAAGCAGTGCAGGATGAGCATCTGCGCATAAGCGGGCGTGCCCGCACAATCGAGGTCGGTGGGACGCTTCTCGCCGCGGTCGGACTTGCCGGCCCAGTCCGGGAAGTACTCGCCAAGGTAGTCGACACCTTCCACGTGCGGCCCGTCCGGGTTGGTCTTCTTCGGCGAGAAGGCGCGCGCGGAGATGAAGCCCTGCTCGTCCTGAAGCCGGATGAAGAGATCGAGCACCCGGGTGACATGGGCGCGGTAGCGGCTCGAGAAAGAAACATCGCCGCGCGTCAGATAGTCCTGCCCAAAGCCGATGACATAGTACATCAGCAGTTCGAAAAGCCCGATGCGGTCGAGACCGGCATCGACCGGAGGTGTCTGGGTGAGCAGCGTGTTGCGGACCACGGCGGCGTCGAAGAAGACGCAATCGGCGGCATCGAAATCGATGTTCTGATCGAACAACCAGACGAGTCCGTCGCGCTTGATGCCGTCGAGAATGGTGGCGTCGTGGATGCAGGTGTGGAGTGTGGCGGCGCCCACCTTCCAGATCTCGTTGAGCCGCGCGTCGCTCGATTCGAACGATCCACGGTATTCCACCGGATAGATGCGCGCGTTCACGCTGACCGCGTCCAGCCGGCAGGGTTCGGCGGCGTGGAAGCGGACGAATCGGATGGCGCGTTCCGGGAGGGCGAACCGGCGGGGGGAGGCGTCGAGGCGCAGCGGCGCGAGCGGCAACTGCTCGAATCTCGTCTCGTCCGTTTCGCTTGCTTCCTCGACGGACTCGCCGACCGTGACGCGCAAGTCGCCCGAGCCCGAGGCGGTGAACTCGATCACGCCCAACTCGATTTCGTGGAAATCGAGCAGCACTTCCCCGCCCTTTCCGATGTCGTACCCGCCAAGTTTCTCTACCGCTTTGGCAAGGCGGGATACCTTGTGTGGAAGAAGCCGCTTGTGGCCGTCGATGTCTTTGTCCGGGAAGGCGCCGGGCACGCCGGGGCGTTCGTCGAATTCCGCGGGAACCCAGTGTTCGCCGTCCAGGCTCGCTTCCCATCCATCGCCGGTCGCCACGCCTTCGCCTTCCAGCAGAAAGCAAGGCAGGGAGAGCATCAGGTCCTGCATCACCAGGATTTCCACGGGACCCGCGGGGAACACGCTGCGGCTCACGGTGATGTCGCCCTCGCGCCCGTTGACGCGCACGCGCGTGCGGCCCAGAGGCCGGGCCCAGCGGACGGGCGTTTCGGCGGCCAGCGTCAGCCGGCGGCGGAACCACACCTCGTACTCGGGCTGCTGATAGAAGCCGGGATAACCGATGTTAGCCACGCGTTCGAAGGCGGCGCGCGAAACTTTCGTATGCAGGTGGGCGGCGAGTTGGCCCGGATGCCAGATCCAGCGCGCTGCCCACGGCGCTGGAGGTGCAGGCGGCTTCGTGATCGCCTGCGCGGTTGGCGCCGCGCCGGCCACGGAGGTTGCGAGTATGGCGCCACCCGCTGCGGTGCCCAGCTTCAACAAGTCTCGTCGATCAAGATTCGACATGATTGCGACCCCCCCGAATTAGCAAAAGATCACGTCGCAGGCCGGATTCCACAAGAACGCCGCCGGCGAATGCGCTCTGCGCCAACAAACCGGACCGCATGCCCCTGTTTGAGGCGGGCTCCCTGCCCGCCGTCAGCCTCACCAGCGAGTTCGGGCTGGTGCCCCTTCCGGCAGGGCCACTTCAGGTACTGCCGGCCCGCAAAGTACTTCGACCTGGATAGACGAATGGGTGCCCAGCCGACATGGTTGGAAAATGTCTGGATGATCCCACAACCAGTAGATCACCATCCGGACGATGTCGGCAGCCAGCCAGCCAGACCGCCGTACTAACGCCACGGCAGCGGAACAGCGCTCTGGTGGATTTGCCGGTTCCCATCTGTGCGGGTAACAAAGCCCTATCGACGCCAGAATGTTCAGTTGCAGTGGTGGACCGCCGTCTCGCCGGTCGACTGCAAGGACGGTCTGATCTTCACGGACTGGAAGAAACCCGGCGACCCCGAGAGCATTCTCCCCGCCCGGCTGCTATGGGCGCTCGGCAACTACAGCCGGTTCGTACGGCCCGGGATGCGCCGTGTCCAGCTCGACGCCGCAGGCCACGATATTGACGGGCTCATGGGTTCGGCCTACAAGGACGAGAAAGCGCGAGAGGCGGTGCTGGTCTACGTGAACATGGCGGCAAAACCGCAAATCGTCCAGCCCCGGCTTGAGCCGGGATGGCGCCGGTGGCAGCTTCAATCAGTAACGCCCTGGGTGACATCGGACAAGCCCGGCGACGAGCTAAGACCCTACCCGGCCGTCGTTCCCGATCGACTTCTGGAGATTCCGGCACGATCCGTCACCACTCTGGTTGCACGTTTCGCCTGACGGCGGCCATTGGGCCGTATCGCGCAGTTGCCTGAACCAGGTCGGCTTGTGGGATTTGCAGCCTCGCATGCCCGGCTTCCCCGACCTGAAAGCGACCAGGTCGCGCCACGAGCTCGCAGTGGAACATCAAAGCAGCTATGCGCCGTCCGGGCGTGCCCCGCTGACCAGCCGTCATAAGCGAGATTCGGGCTTGCAGAGTCCGGTGTCCGGCCATGTCCGGCCTGCCATCGCGGGATCGGCACAGTTCGGCTACCCTCCTGGAGAAGTCCAAACGGGCAAATTCAGGCTGAGCGTCCGCGTCGGGCGTGTTCAGTATTTCATCAACTTCAGCTTGACGACGGTTCCCGCTGCTGGCAACCGCAGACCGAAGAAGATCTCGTCGCCGCTCAACTGCCGGCGGGGTTTCCACACGCCGCCCTCGTATGCGCCCTCTTCGACACTGACGAAGTCGGCCCGCGGCGCCGCCGAGCCGAATCTCGGCCGAAAACTGACCGTCGTATCGAAGCCGGCCACCACGAACTCCTCGGGCCCGATCTGCCCGATCAGCGCGCGTCCGGTGGTCTGCGCCGTTCCCGCCGCCCGAGCGCCGCCGTAGCCCCAGCGCGAGGGGCCGAACTGGGCCATGGCTTCGTATTCGCCAAAGTCGACCACCAACGTGGCAATGCCCTGTTCTTCCACCACCGAGTGCAGCTTGCCATACTTCTTCGCTTCGGCCAGCAGCGGCGTGGCGGCGCTCAGGACGCGATACGTGGCGGCCAGGTCGCCCAGGCTTTCGGAAATCGTGGAGTTATCGCCTTCGCGTGTGCCCTCGACGCCGAACGCCGACACGCCGATGCCCTGCAGATCGCCGAGAGCATAGAACATGCGCCGGCAGAAGCCCAGGTCATGGCCGGTCTCGGGAATCAGCAGCGGGTTGTCGGACCGGCTGTAGGGCGTGGCCTCCTCGATGTATTGAACGTAGCTCTGCTTGTAAATATCGGGGGAAATCCAGTCAATTGCCGGCGCAATCGCCTTGTAGAGAGGCAGCATGCGGGTCGTCGCGCCGCCACTGGGGTGCGAAAAGCCCGGTTCATAGAAGCCGTCCTGAATGTCGGTCCAGACGTTCAGGAACATCGGCAATGGGAACTCGCGCTTGCCGGCCTCGGCCACACGGTTGAGATATCGGGCCTGATAGTAGGCGGCGAAGGTCTCGCTGGCGTATGAGCCAAACACCTCGCTCCAGTTGCCGCTGCCGGCCTTGCCAAAGGCCTTCGCCACTGCAGCCGGGACCGGTTGGGCAAAGAGCTGGTTGGCGCTCTCGGAGTGGTCGCGATCAGTGCCCAACACGCCGGCTTCGTTCTCCACCTGGATGGCGATGACCGTGTGCTGTTCGCCGTCAATCTCCTTGAGATGGCGCATGAAGGCGGCGAATGCGCGCGCATCAGCGGCCTGAGTCGCCTCGACGTGTGTGGCCAGTGCGCGGATGGGACTGCCCGTCTGGTCGATCATGCGCGGGTATTCCCTGACGTCTTCTTTGACCCAGGCCGGAGCGAAGTGCATGGCGCCATTCTTGAATCCGCCGAACCAGGCCAGAATCAGGCGCAGGCCGTTCGCCCTCGCCCCGGTCACCAGACCGTCCACGACCGTGAAATCAAAGCGTCCTTCCACCGGTTCCACCGTCTGCCATTGAATTGGAACCTGCACCGTGTTCACATGGATGCGACTCGCCAATGGCCAGGTACGTTCCAGTTCACCAGGATATCCGCTGGAGTTCCCGGTTTGAACTCCCAGAATCAGAAAGGGATGGTCGTCAACAAGAAACTGAAAACCGCCATTGTCCCTGACAAGGCGTGGCATCGGAGCCGCAGCCAAAGCCGTCGCGGCAAGCAGCAGGACCACTATCGGATTCACACTCATGAAGCCTCCTGGAGAAGCCGGGCGTGAGCATCGAGCGGCGCATGATCGCCCGGCGCCATGCCATTGCCCATCGCCACCAAAAGCATACACCAGCAGCGTCATTTCAGCAGAGGCCCGCCAGTCCCCACCAGTTCCTCCAGCGCCGTTCGCGGGCCCCGCGCCCTCTTCTCCATGCTGAGCCCAATCGCCACACCCATGATCCGCGGCCGCGAACGCCCTGCCTAATCCACCCTTGGAGAGACGGCGCGGCGCGCGAGGACGCGCTGTGCCATCTCGGCTGCAATCCGCAACCGTGGACGCCTTCGTTTTGCTGTTAGCGTTGGCAAACAGGGCGGATTGGCGCAGATTGAAGACGCTCGCGCTGGACAGCGTCTCCTCGCCGATCACGAAGCGCGTGTACAATCTCGGGCTGGACGAGTTCTTCGCATGGTACGGCCAAGAGCCGCGCTCCGGCTTCACCAAAGCCACTGTGAACGCCTCGCAAGCGGAATTGGAGGCCCGCGGCCTCGGGTCCGTGTCCATCAACGTCCGGATCACCGCCGTCCGAAAACTGGCAGTCGAGGCTGCCGACAACGGGTTGCTGCCCCGGAGCTGGCGGCCGGCATCACGCGCGTGCACCGCATGACCTGCGTCGCAGCTGGCGCACTTCCTCGCTGGGCGAAAACCCCGAGTCACGTTTCCGTTGGCATCCAGCGCCGTTAACCAAGAATGCAGCGCTCGGCAAGAGGCTGAGAATGTCACCCTGAAAGGGCGCCAGCAAGCCGACCCAGCCAGTCGGCCGCCCACGCCACCCTACCTCAAGAGAGGCCACTCTCCCGCAATACTGGCCATTTCCCGCCGGTACTCGCCAACGCTCAGTCAACCGGAAGCGCGCAGAGCCTCGCGGTGAGAGGATTTGGCTCCTCAGGTAGGACTCGAACCTACAACCCTTCGGTTAACAGGCGATTCTCGGGTCTTTTGCCGCTTTTTGCCCGGCCTTGGCACCCCTTGTCGATTCGACCTTAACCTCCGTCCTGATAAGAGTTTGCGGGTTGCCTGAAGTTGCCTCGTCGTGTTCGGCGGTGGCGGCTTTGGGTGCACAGAACAGGCAAGGAATAGGCAAAGTGTTCGAGATCATTCCGGGCTCCGACTCCGCCCGGCCGTCCGCTCCACGGCGCAGCCGAAAATGTCGAGGGCCGTACCTTCCGGTCTCCTGAGTTTCACCCGCACCGTTGCAGAGCCGTTGCAGCCACCCGCCAGCAGAGAGGGCTAGCGGCGGCCTTCCGTCGATCTGACGGTCCCGAGTGCTTTCATCAAGGCGGTTCCTGAAGCTGGCACGCTCATTTTGCCGGCCTGCCGTGATCCAGGCATAGAGCGACCAGCTCGGAGAGGCTGGCTTCGCCCACGCACATAACCGTGTCGGCGCCGCCCCAATAGATCTTCACGGTTCCATCCGGTTCGGGGACTGCACCGCAGGTGAACACCACGTTGTGAACATATCCGGTGACTTCCCAGGGATCTTCGGGCTGCAAGATCCAGGAGTCGCTCACTCCGATGATCTTCGCCGGGTTCACCAGGTCGTGGAGCGCAACCCCGAGGCGGTAGACCGATCCATCCATCGTCTGGAAGACGCCATGATAGATGGAAAGCCATCCCCGGTCCGTCTTGATCGGCGGCGCGCCCGGACCGATCTTCATTTCGTCCCAATGATACGGTTCGGGTCGCATGATGAGCTCGGATTCGCCCCAGAAATGCAGATCCGGAGAGTAAGAAATCCAGATTGACCAGGGGGCGATCTCCGAATGGGGGCGATCAAGCCGCGCATAGAGTCCGCTAAACCTCTCGGGGAATATCACCACATTCCGATAGTCCGCTTCCGTGATGAGCGAGAGCCTCTCCACCTGACGGAAGTCCTTCGTCTTTGCCAGGGCGATGCGGACTCCGTTTCGCGAGTATGCGCTGTAGGTGATGACGTATTCACCGTCGAGCGGGGTCAACCGCGGATCTTCGACGCCGAACTCCTCGTAGGCCGCAAAGGGGCCCTCGCGCGCGGGAGTCAGAAACGGTTCGGGATCGGCGGTGAAGTGGAATCCGTCATGGCTGCGCGCCAAACCGATGATGGACCGCCCGGTGCGCAGGTGAGAGCGGAACAACATGATGTATTCGTTCTCGTGCTTCACCACCGCCGCGTTGTGGACCGTTTCCACCGGGTAGGGGATCTGGGCTTTGGTGAGGACAGGGTTGTGTGCGTAGCGCCTGACAATGTCCGGCTTCATGTCCGCCTCTTCTCGTCCAGATCGAAAATCCTCTGGTAGACCCGCTCGTACGCCTCCACCATGGTCTCGATAGAGAAGCACTGCTGAACCCGTCGCCGGCAGACGCGGCGATCGATCGCAGAAATACGTTCCAGCGCCCGCACTGCCTCATCGACGTTGCTGACCAGGAAACCGGTCTGCCGGTCGATGATGACCTCGCGGCAGGAGCCGAGGTCCATGGCGACCACCGGGACCCCGGCGGCGTTGGCTTCAGCCAGGACAAGTCCGAATCGCTCCGGAATCGTGTTCAGGTGCAGCAGCGCCCGGGCTTTCGCGAAGAGGTCGTTTTTGCCGGGCACGTCCACCGGCCCCACGTAGCGGATGGTTTGATCGAGGTGCGGCTCCACCTGTTCGCGGAAATACGTCTGGTCCTGGATAATGCCCGCGATGAGCAGTGGCAGCCGGCTCAGGCGCGCAACCGCGATTGCCAGGTGGACGCCTTTATCCGGGTGAATCCGGCCAAGGAAGACAAGGTGATCGCCGCCGCGTTCCCGGAACGGGTACAACGAGAGGTCGATTCCGTTATATACCGTCGCCAGGTAATTCAGCCCCGGCTCGCGGTCCGAGTTGCTGATGGAGACGAAATACCCGTCGCGATGCTTTTCGTAGACCGGCATGATTTTGCGCGATGAGAATCCGTGGATGGTAGTCAGGACCGGCGTCTTCACCAGCCGGGTGAAGGCCAGCGCCATGAAGTCGTAATGGCTGTGGATGAGATCAAACTCCCCGGCATGCTCAAAAGCTTCGGAGATGTGCAGGTATTCGGCCACCTTGGGATCGACGGAGGGATCTTCTTCATACCCCCGATCCACCACGGCGTGCAGACGGCCGCGGGTCACCGAATCTCCGGTGGCGAACAGCGTCACGTCCCAGCCACGGGCCGCCAGTCCTTCGGCGATGTTGCTGGCCACCGTCTCCCACGCACCGTACTGCCGGGGTGGCGTTCGCCAGGCAACCGGTGCGAGAACAGCTATTCTCTTAGGCGACATCGTTCACCTCAAGAGACGGCGATGAACCCGAGCCAACGGAATACCAGCCGGCCACCAGGGATGCGAGATCGTGATCGAAGGCAAGCAGCCGTCGCCAGTTGCTCATGCGTGGCCGAAGCCGGAGGATGTCAGGTTCCAGGTGCGCAGGGAATTCGTAGTGGTACCGGGTGGAATGCGTAACGGTTATCTTCATCCGATTCCTACTCCATGGCGGCCAGAACCTCGGCGAGTGGAGCAGTTGCGAAACCGGTGGCGTGATCGGCCAGACCGTAGGGCACGATCAGTTCACCGTTATGAACCACGGCTCCGCACGTATAAACGACATTAGGGACATAGCCTTCGCGCTCGTTCTGGTTCGGCGTGAGCAAGGGTTCGCGGAGGCGTCCGATCACTTTGGTGGGATCGGCGCGGTCGAGAAGGAACGCGCCGATGCAGTACTTGCGCATGGGACCGACACCGTGGCTGAGGACCAGCCACCCGGCGTCCGTCTCGATGGGAGATCCGCAGTTCCCCATCTGGACCATTTCCCACGGGAAAACGGGCTTCAGAAGTACAGTGCGCTCATTCCAGAAGTGGACGTTGTCGGAGAACATCATGTAGATGTTCTCGTTGTCCTGACGGGAGAGCATGGCGTAGAGGCCGCCGATCTTCCGCGGGAACAAGGCCATGCCTTTGTTTTCGGCCGCCGGACCATTCAGAGTTCTGAATCGAAAAAGGAGGAAATCGGAGGTCTCCATCAGCTCCGGCACCACAATCCGGCCGTCGTATGCGGTGAAGGTAGCGTAGTAGATGTGGGTGCCGTCATCGTTTTGGAAACGAACGAAACGAGCGTCCTCAATGCCGTTGCGTTGTGAGGGCGTGGCCGGGAAGATGATGCGCTCCGATATCTCCTGATCGGCCTGGAACTGGACCTCATAGTTGGAACGGGCCAGAATCCAAATCCCCTGGGCGGCAGTCTGGTCCTCGGGAGACATTCCGTCGGGCAGGCGGAACTGTTCAGTTTGGAGCGCCGTGCGAAGCTCCTCTAAAGCGAACGATTCTCCCAGTCTGTTCATCACCCGGCGCGTAAAGTCGATGCTCAGTCCCAGTTCAGAAAGTTTCCGCTCGAACAGCGGTTTCTCGTATCGCGGGTTGGGAATCTGGCGCGGCTCAGTGAGAAATCCGCTTGGAGGATACACTTCGACACGCTGATCGGGATGGATGATGCCCGTTCGAAAAGTGATGGAGGAAATGTGCCCTTCCCCGGTGGCGCGCATGCTGAGAACAAACCGCAGCGCACCCGCCGGCAGGCCGGCCTGGTCGGGGTGCGGAACGATGGAAGGATTGAACAGGGCGGCGGACTCCAGGGAATACTCAGCCAGGAAATAGGATCCGATCAGCAATCGTCTTGCTTCGGATAGGCACCCGGTGGCCGCCAGGTACTCACGGACTTGTTCGAAGCGTTCCAGGAAGAGAATACGAATGTGGAGGTGGCGCTGGGAGAATTCGTCGGATATTTCGTCAAGCAGCGGCCCGACCGCTTCCTCCGGGAGCGCCATGATCCTGGCGATGATTCTGGTGACCCTTTCGGAGTCCCCCGGATTGAAGGGCCGCAGGAGCACACGTGATTGGTCGGGGTTAAGGATGGTGGCGGTTCGTTTGAGGTGCATTAGATGGGATAGTCGTTTCGGATGCCAATTACTCTTTGACGGCGATGGGCTGCTGAAAACTCGTCAGTATGTTTTGCGCCAGGCGCATTTCGGCCAATGAAAGCAGGAAGGCCAGAGTCGATTCGGCGCCCTGGTTCCCATTCACCCGGTCCACATGCAGCCCGTCGCGACAGCCGCCGGTCTCGGGAGAGTAGAGTTCCAGTCCGAGATCGTTCCAGCCGATAAACCAGTCAAAGGCACGTTGCGCCTGTTCGTACCACCAGACGTCGGCGGTAGCGCGGTAGGCTTCCAGACAGGCGGAGACCGTCGCCTGCGCTTCAATGGGCTGCTGGTCGAAATTGGCGCGGGTGCCGCCACGGCGGTAGAACCCATTGCTGCCAATGGATCGAAAGTGACCTTTCTCGGACATCTGCAATTCGGTCAGCCAGCGCAGTGCCAGCAGCCCCCGCTCCAGCACGGCTTGTTGTCCGGTGGCTTTTCCGCTCACGATCAAGGCGTGCGGGAGCTTCGCGTTGTCGTACGACAGTTCCTCTTCAAACCATTGCCAGTCCGGGTGCGCACTTGCGTCGAAGCGTTCCATAAGCCGGCAAGTGAGTGTTTCGCGGGTCTGATTCACCAGGCTGTCGCCGCTCAACCGGCGCAGATATTCATGGATGCCGATCAGGCCGAACGCCCACGCGCGCGGCGAAGTGAACCCCGTCAGTGCGGGCAGAGCCGACGCGAAGAGTTGTCCGGCCATCATCTGAAAGCTGCGAAAGGGCGAACGCCCCACGCCAGTCCCCAGCGCCCATAGCGCCCGCCCCTGACAGTCTTCCGATCCCTGTTCGTCCAGCCAGCGCCGGTCAAAACTCAGGTGGTTGTGGAAGCGTTTTGTCTTCGGATCGAAAGCATGATGGAGGAAAGCCCCGGAAGTGGTGGCCAGCGTTTGCACTCCCTCCAGGTCCTCGCCCAACTCGCCGAGCAGCACCGCCAGGATGAAGGCGCGAGCGTTGTCGTCGGTGCAGTACCCTTCGGAGAAGTTCGGAATGCTGAAAACGGCGTGTTGGAAGACCCCGGTGGAATCGGTCATCCGCGAGAGATGGCTCAGCTTCAGCTTCGGCAGTTCGCGCGGCTCCTGGTCGAGCGTCCGGTTGGCCAGAAATCTCCGCGACAGCGCCGCCACTTCGAGCCTTGAAGATTCGAAGGAACGCATGTACATCCGGGCTACATTGCTCCAGACCATCTCGCGGCCGATGCGGTAAGCAGTTTTGCGAATGGCGTGCCGGCGCGTGTCGTCCCGCAGCAGCCCGATCACCTCTCGCGCGATGGCCGGCGCATCGCCGAAGGGCACCAGCACGCCACGGTCGTCCGCCAGCAATTCCGCGGCGTGCCAGTACGGTGTGGAGACGACGGCTTTGCCGGCGCCAAACGTGTAGGCCAGCGTGCCCGACGTGATCTGTGCTTCGTTCAGGTAAGGCGTTATATACAGATCCGCGGCGCCTATGAACTCCTTGAGATTCTCCAGGTCCACGAACTGGTTGTAGAAGATGACGTTCTTGTCGACTCGGTTCCTCTTCGCGAGAATTTCGAGGCTGAGCCGGTATGCTTCCCCGTGCTCCCGCAATTCGTTCGGGTGGGTGGCGCCGAGGACGATATAGACAATCTCCGGAAACTCCCGCAGGATTTGCGGCAGCGCGTTGAGGACGTATTCGATGCCCTTGTTCGGCGAAAGCAGGCCGAATGTGAGCAGCACCACCTTGCCCTCCACTCCAAACTGGTCCTTGAAATAGGTTGGATCGACGAAGCCCACGTCGGGAATACCGTGCGGGATGAGATCGATCTTGGCCAGTGGTGCGTGGTAGACATCACGCAACATTTGTCGTCCGCGCTCGGCCATGACCACCAGCCGGGTGGAGAGTGAGATGAGTCCCTCCATCACGCGACGCTGGTCCGCTTTGGGCTCGCGCAGGACCGTATGAAGCGTTGTGACAACGGGCATGCGCAATTCGCGCAGGAGCGCCAGGATGTGGCCACCGGCGGGGCCGCCGTAAATACCAAACTCGTGCTGCAGGCAGACGATATCGACGTTATTAATGTTGAGGAAGTCGGCGGCGCGCAGATAGGAGGACAGATCCTGCTCCTCAATCTCGAAGCGAACCACTTCGGGGTAATCGTAGCCATCCTGAAGGTCGTTAACCGACACCGCAAGGCACTGGCTTTGGGGATGGGCGTCAGCGACGGCGGCAAGCAGGTCCGACGTGAATGTGGCAATGCCGCATTTGCGCGGCAAGTGGTCGCCGATAAAAGCAATCTTGCGGATTTTAGAAGTTTCTTTCATGAGGCGTTTCCATTGCGGCCATTTCAGCCCTCCTCAGGATGCGTGGATGCGGCGATACTCTGGCTGCCACATCGCGTCCTGGACCTGTTGAACGATGTCGCCGAACTTGATTCCGGCCAGCCCCTCCCCGTCCGCTGTCTCAGCGACCGCGACCGCCACGGTCAACGACACGGAGCGCAAGTCGTCAATGTGCGGGAGCAGTGACGCGCCGGGCTGGCGCACGGTTACCAGGCTGGACACGGCACTTGCCGCCGCCGCGAACATACCGTCACTGATCCTGCGGGCTCGCGAGACGATAGCGCCGAGGGCCAGACCCGGGTACAGCATGGCGTTGTTCACCTGGGCAACGACATATGTCAGGCCCTTATATGTTACCGGGGAGAACGGGCTGCCAGTGGCGATCAGCGCCCGTCCGTCGGTCCAGGTAATCAAGTCGGCGGGGTTGGCCTCGGCCCGCGTCGGCGGCTTGGAGAGTGCGAAGATGATGGGCCGCTCCGTGTGCGCCGCCATTTCCCTGACGATCAGTTCCGTGAAGCTGCCGGAGGCTGTCGACGCGCCGATCAGCATGGTCGGTTTCACCCGGCGCACCACCTCGGCCAGGCTTATGGCGCTTCCACTCCCGTCGTGCTTCCAGGCTTTGCTTTCGGCAGCCGGCCGGGCGTACGGCGCCTGATAGTCGCGCAGTGGATTGGCCATGCCGGTTGTGAGCAAACCCTGCTGGTCCACGCACCAGAAGCGCCTGGTGGCATCTTCCCTGGAGAGCCCCTCGCGCACCATGGCGTCGCGAATCTGGTCGGCGACTCCAATGCCTGCCGTACCTGCTCCAAAGATGACCACGCGCTGGTTGCGCAGAGGCGTCCCGCAGGCGCGAACGGCGGAGATCGCCGCCGCCAGCGTGATGGCACCGGTGCCTTGCATGTCCTCATTGAAGGTGCAGATCCGGTCGCGGTACTTCGCAAGGATGCGCCGTCCGTTGTCCGGCGCGAAATCCTCCCACTGCAGCAGTGCCCTCGGAAAGAGCCTGGTCACGGCTTTGACGTAAGCGTCGATAAAGGCGTCGTAGCGCTCTCCGCGTATCCGGGCGTGCTGGTTGCCTATGTACGTGGGATCATGCAGCAGACTTTCCCGGTTGGTGCCGACATCGAGCATCACCGGGATCACCCGGGTCGGGTCAATGCCGCCGGCCGCCGTGTAAATGGCCAGTTTGCCGATGGACACCTCGATACCGCCAACCCCCCAATCGCCGATTCCCAGAATCTGTTCGGCATCGGTGGCGAGGATCAGGTCAATATCACCGGGGCCGACACCGAGGTTGGCAAACGCTTCCTCGATCGCTTCGGCATGGTCGATAGAGAGGTACACGCCCCGCGGAGGCCGGCACTCATGGTGGTACTGCTCCATCGCCATGCCCACGGTCAGATCGTTAATGATGGGAATCATTTCGCGCAGATGCTCTGAAAACAGCCGGTAAAACAGCACCTCGTTGCGGTCGTGCAAGGCGGTCAGGTAGATGTTCTTGCTCAACGCATCGGGCAGTCGCTCGTACTGGATGTAGGCGCGCCTGACCTGGATCTCCAGCGTGCTGATGTCGGGTGGAAGCAGGCCCCCGAGGCCGAGCGCTTGCCGTTCTTCCGCCGTGAACGCCGTCCCCTTGTTCAACAGCGGCGAATTGAGCACTGACAGCCCTCGAACCTTCGTCTCATAGCAGCCATCCGCGCTTCGCCGGTGCTGCGGCGCCGGCGCCAGCAGGGGAATAACTCTGGGTCGCATGCTGTTACCTTCTCCTCGTCTCCCGCTCCGGCACGTCCTGGGCATATCCGAAACTCACACGTGCCCGCGTTCGGCACCCTCACCGAGTGTGAGCGACCGGATGAAGAACTGACCGCGCGGGGTCATGTGACCGAATGTGGTCAATGCCGCCGCGGCGCGCCAGTCATCGCGGAAGCCGAAAGCTGCTGATGCTTCCCCACAATCCGACCGCCTGCAACAGCCAGATGCAGACCACAACAACTACTACGACGTTGAGAATCGATTTGATGCTGGAGGCCATGGGGATATATCTGTTGATCAGGTACAACGCCACGCCGACTATGACCAGCACCACGACGAGATTTAGCAGAGGCATTTTTCTTGCTCCTTCGTGCTGTGGCGAAGCAATCCGTTGGCCAATGCTGGGGCGGCGGTTTGATGACCATATACGGTCGAATCCGCCGCGTCGGCATTCCGCGCGGGTGGTACCATAAGGTCCGGCCGGCGTTTTCGGCTTCCAACTGTTTGCGGGATACTCTCGGCGCGAACCGGTTTCGTCTCTCAGGCGGCCGTGGGCTGCCCGGATCGACGGCGGGAAGGTGTAAACGCGATGTGCTCCGCTGGCGCACAGTCACCAGCCGCCCGGTGGCTCATGGAGAACGGCCCGAGAGAACTTGAGCTCCTTTTTCGAGCGATCGTCTATCACCCTTCCGCGCCCATCCTCATCACCGACGATCGTGGCAATTCGAAAGACGCCAGCGCCGGCGTGGGCAAGCTCTTAGGGCTTTCGCGGCAGAAGATCATCGGCCGTCCGGTCGCTGATTTTGCCGAGTCCGGCTTCGAGCCGCAGATCTCGCAGCTTTGGAAGACGTTGCAGGACCAGGGAGAGCAGGAAGGTACGCTGCGACTGGCGGGTGCGGGTGAAAGCCCACGGGACGTTGAGTTCACGGCCAGAAGCAACGTCTTGCCGGTACGCCACGTCCTCGTCCTGCGCGACAAAAATGCGCCGGCGGAAACCGAGGATGCGTCGGCTGACCGCATTCCGTCATGGGTGCAGGACTACGCGCTGTACCTGCTGGATATCGACGGGCGCGTTGCCGCCTGGTATTCGGGAGCGGAGCGCATTTACAGCTATCCGGCCGATGAGTCCATTAACCAGCACGTATCCTCTCTCTATCCCGGCGACGACTCTCTTATGGCCAGGCTGCAGGAGGAGTTCAGGCGGGCTGCGGTGGAAGGCCACATGGGGACGGAGGGCTGGCAAGCCAGAAAGGACGGGTCGCGATTCTGGGCCAACGTCATCACCATGGCCCTCAAAGACGAGAAGGGCGACTTGCGCGGGTTTGCGAGAGTGGTGCGCGACTTCAGCGACCGTCACGAAAGGGACGAGAAGTTGCGGCGCTCTCGCGCGCGCGTCCGGCCAATCCCGTTGCAATCGACCATCGCCGGCGTCGTTTCGGGTGAGTTTGACCGTGTTCCCGAGGTGAACGATGCGTTTCTCGAGCTGGTCGGATACAACCGGGACGATTTATTGGCAGGCCGGCTCAACTGGCCCGATCTCACACCGCCGGAATACGCTCCCCTGGATGAGCTGGCGCATGAGGAAGGCTTGCGGTTCGGAGCCTGCACGCCTTTCGAAAAGGAGTTGATTCGAAAAGACGGGACCAGGGTCCCGGTCCTTGTCGCCACCGCAGTGTTGAAGCTCTCTCCCTTCCGCTGGATCACCTTCGTGCAGGACCTCCGGGAACGCGATCGCCTGGAGAGTGTTGCCGACGAGGAGGCGGAGCCCAAACAGCAGGACTTCGAAGAGATCGTAGGCACGAGCGCGGCACTGCGGCGGGTTCAACGGCAGGTTGAGGTGGTCGCGCCTACCGATGCGAATGTTCTGATCCTGGGGGAAACCGGTACCGGGAAGGAGTTGGTGGCGCGCGCTATCCACCGGATAAGTCCTCGCCGGAACCTTCCGTTCGTGACGCTGAACTGCGCCGCTATTCCGACCGGGCTTCTCGAAAGCGAGTTGTTTGGCTACGAGAGAGGAGCATTCACCGGCGCATTATCGCAAAAGATCGGCCGTTTTGAGATGGCTCACCGGGGCACTCTGTTTCTGGATGAGGTGGGCGACATCCCGTTGGATCTGCAGCCGAAGTTGCTGCGGGCTTTGCAGGAGAGATCTTTCGAGCGGCTGGGCGGCACCCGGACGATTCCCATCGATGTGCGGCTGGTGGCGGCGACCAATCGGAATCTCACTCAGATGATGGGGGACAAACTCTTCCGGAGCGATCTCTATTACCGGCTGAAAGTCTTCCCGATCACCACGCCCCCGTTGCGCGATCATCCCGAGGACATCCCGATCCTCGCCCGGCACTTCACCCGAAAATACGCCGCCCAGATGGGCCGTCAGATTGACAAGATCCCGTCCGAGACAATGCGCGCCCTAGTGAGCTGGCATTGGCCGGGCAACGTCCGAGAGCTCGAGAACTTCATCGAGCGGGCGGTTATTCTTTCCAGAGGACCCAGCCTGCGCGCTCCCTTAGCCGAAATACGGCAGGACGCGCCGGAGGCCGCCGGCGGCGCAACGCTCGAGGAAGTGGAGCGGGAGCATATCCTGCGAGTGCTTCGGGAGAGCGGTGGGGTGGTTACGACGGCCGCAACCCGTCTCGGACTGCATCGGACCACCCTGAACGCCATGATGCGCAAGCTGGGCATCTCTCGCAAGGATCTCTGATTTACAGCTCGATTGTGACTGCCAGCCCGACGCCCGGATAACGGCGGTCGTAAAGGTAGTATCCGTTGTTGTAGTCGATGTAAACGTCATCGGAGCTGTACCAGTTAGCGTCCCAGTCCTGCGGGTACGGATCCACCAGCAGGAACGAATAGCCGCTGTACTCGAAACGCGGATACCCCATGTACATCACTGGTTGCCCGCCAAGGCGGAAGAAGTGGTCGCTGCCGAAATAGAGATTGAAGCTGGCTTGCGGAACGTAGTAACCACCGTAGCCTCCGCGCTGCGCCCAGCTTCGATGATCGGATGACCAGTTCCGGGCGCGATCTCCCTGCCAGGTATTGTTGCCCTTCCAGCCGCCGCCCTGTTGCCATCCGCGTTGCGTCTGCCACGTTCGCGCCTGCTGCTGCGAGCGCTGCGGTTGCTGTTGCTCGCGAGCCTGCTGAAGCCGCTGTTGTTGTTGTTGCTGCTGGGGCTGCTGAGCAACCTTCTGAGGCTGTTGCCGTTGCTGAGGCTGCCGAGCGACCTTCTGGGGTTGTTGCCTTTGCTGTGGCTGCTGAGCAACATTCTGAGGCTGTTGCTGTTTCTGCGGCTGCTGTGCCTGCTGCTGATGTTGCTGCGACGGCTGCCGCTGGGCCGGCCGAGCATGCTCCTGCGGTCGCGCCGGTTGCTGCTGTTGCGCGACCTGCGGAGCACGCTGCCGCTGCGCCGGAGCGGCTTTCTCGGTCCGCTGAGCATGCTCCTGCGGTCGCGCCGGTTGCTGCTGTTGCGCGGCCTGCGGAGCGCGTTGCTGCTGCGCCGGTGCCGCTTTCTCCTGATTGCCTTGCGGCCTGGCGGGTCTGGCTTCTTGCTGTTTCGCGCCTTGCTTCTCGCCCTCGCCGTCGTGTTGTGCCAATGCGGGCATCATCGCTCCACAAAACAACAAGACGGCGGTCGTACCGGTTACTCTCACGAATTTCATGGTGGTCACTCCTTATTACCATCCTGTGTATGCACGTGGAGAGCCACGTCGGCCTGGAATGATGTTGACACGACTCGTGCAATATCAGGTCCTCAGGAATCACAATGAAGAACCCTGCGCCCGCCAACAACCTCCTCCCGGAACAACAGCAGCCTGCAAACAGAGCATAGACAGACCTTGAACATGGAGCATGGCGGAAGCAGTTCGCGCTGGCATTTGCGCTCATCGCACTGACGCTCGCCGTGGCGACTGGACTCGCCGATCTGGTCTGCGCCGGTAAGCCCTCGCTGGTGATCTCCGACGTCGCGGAAGGCGAAGCCCTGGCCACGCTCGTTGTCAACAAGCTGCGGGGAGCGCTCAACGTTTGCGCGGTGAAGGCGCCTGGCTTCGACCGCCGCAAGGCCATGCTCGAAGATATCTCCATCCTGACCGGCGGAAAGGCCATCGCGGAAGAGACCGGCATCAAGCTCGAAGGTGTTCAATTGGCGGACTTAGGCCGCGCCAAACGCGTCACGGTGGACAAGGAGAACACCACCATCATCGACGGCGCCGGAGAGCAGAAGAGCATCGAAGGCCGGATTAAGCAGATCCGCCTCCAGATTGAAGCTTCCATCGCCTCTCTTATACTCACCACCGAGGCCATGATCTGCGAGGTTGCGGAGGAGTTGGACCATTAGGCGCTGTGTGGGGACAAGTCGTTTGTCGGCGCTATCGCTCGAATTTCCCGCAGAAGCGGACGCCCGGCCATTCTGGAAGAAGCACCCACATTGGCTGTTCAGGCGAGTGCGGCGAGAGTTGCACTCGCGGCATGCGGACAACCCGTGGGCCGACAGGCGAAGCGATGCCGTGTGGTCATGCGACCGGGGCTGGCTCGAAGTCAACGGGAATCCGCCGTCTCAGTGGCGGCGCTCCGCGTGTATCGGCTATTCGGCTCGGCCCGCAGCGCTCGTAACCCCGCATCGACGGCAATACCTGCACATCCAGGGAAGAACCTGCACACCTGTTTGGCCCGCAAGCCGTTGCTCAGGCCCTCGCCAACCGCGACCTGAAGTCCTCTTCCCTCCATGTGCCGCCTCGCGTTGCGTAAGAACTCCTCGTAAGATGAACGACCTGCTGGATCGAAGGCGCCTGAAGTTGATCTGACCCCGGCGAAACGAGGACCATGCGCCGTGACCTCCGGTCCATTGGAAGCCGCGTTGCTCTCTGTTGGAGCCGAAGAGGAGCATGTGAATGCATAAAACACTCGTAGCAATTCTGGCAACTGCCGGTTTCATGAGTACCGCCGCTTTCGCGGCGGACAGAGAAGTCAAGGTCGACGACAGGCTGGACGCTTCGGCCGACGCGCTGACCGACATGATGAGGGCCTCCGACAGAGGTATCCCTCACGATCTGCTCGATAAGGCACGCTGCGTCGTTGTCATTCCGGGCATGAAAAAGGCTGGTTTCATCTTCGGCGCGAAGTATGGCAGCGGGTTCGCGGTATGCCGCCGGCCCGGTGGCTCCGGCTGGAGCGCTCCGGCCGCGATGCGGGTTGAAGGTGGAAGTGTCGGATTTCAGATTGGCGCCTCGGAGACCGACATTGTGTTGCTCGTGATGAACGACGGCGGCATGAGGCACCTCTTATCCGATAAGTTTACGATCGGCGGAGAGGCCACGGCGGCGGCGGGACCGGTTGGCCGCGACGCTGGCGCTCAGACGGACGCCATGATGAATGCGGAAATGTTGTCGTATTCGCGTTCACACGGGCTGTTCGCAGGTGTCTCGCTGGAGGGCGCGACACTTCGTCCGGATGCGGACACCAACAGGGAACTCTACGGCCGCGACGCAACGAATCACGAGATTCTGACTGGCGACTTCCAGGCGCCGGCGGTCGCGAGAGGGTTTGAAAGGGCGCTGAATCGGGACTCGGCCGAACGCAGCCGGTAGCTGCGATTTCGGGACAATGCGCCGGGAGCCTCCAGCCGGCGTCTGGCGTCGCCGTTCGGGTCTCGCCGAGGGTGCTGGCGGACCCGGCGGCAGCCGCGTCGGTCTACTGAGGCTCGCGTAATGGAGTGACAGATTACGGGCAGGCTCGTGTGCACGAGGTGGGGCAGTCTCTCAGCCTGCGCGGAGCTCTCAGCTCCGCATGGGCGGTGCCGCGAAAGCGGGCGGGCGACCTGAGAGGTCGCCGCAGGCTGAGAGCCTGCCCCACGGAGCTGTCACTGAACTATGCGAGCCTCAGTAAGTCGCGGTCAGTCGGGCGCCGCTGAGCCTAGCGGTCTGAGCATCGGAGGCGAGGATATCGAGGGGTGTGGCTTGGAAGGAATCATGAGGACCTGTTCAACTACCACAATTACCGGAGCCGTCCTGGCGACGCTCCTCTTCGCTTTCTCCGCCTTCGGGCGCGACCACACCGCTCTGAACGGCGCCTGGACGCTGGTGCCCGCCAGAAGCGACTTTGCCGGCCAGCGCGTCGTTCAATCCGGCACCGTCACGATCAACGAGCGGCAGGGTAACATCACCGTCTCTCGCAGCTTCGTGTACGAAGGCGCCACCGGGACCTTCTTCTACAGCGACACCACCGACGGCGAGAACAACGCCACGATTCACACCGGCAAGGACCTCAAGAGCAGGACCAGGTGGGATCACAACGTCCTGAAGGTGACGACCATCCAGTCCGGCGGGACGACCATCGAGAGCTACACCCTTGCCGAAGATGGCAGGATGATGGTCAGCGTCATGAGGCCGGAGCACAAGCCGATCACCCTCGTGTTCCAGCGCAAATAGAGCGGCTGGATGACGAGCCATGCAACAGATTGTTAACCCAACTGACAACGAAATCGCCACAGTTGCTTACCAATTGTGGCTGGATAGCGGTTGTCCTGGCGGATCGGATCAGGAACACTGGTTCCGGGCGGAGTCTCTGCTCAGGAAGAAGTTCATCGCGACGTGCGAGGATCGACCGGGACGCCCATGGATTCCCCGCTGCGGTGCTCGTGCCGAGCCCGAAGCGTTCACCCTGGAGCGATGGGAGGGACATTGGGAGGTATGGGAACGTGAATGGGGTGGTGCCCGCTGGGTCTGGGATGTGCGCGACTCAGGCGTTCGGGTTTCGAATCGCGCGGGCTGAACAGACGACGCGCGGCGCATGAGAGCATCCGAAAACGCTCAGCCGCGATGCGTAACATCAAACTCTGTATTGCCGCGTTCGCTCCTCGTTGCCGGTTGCCATGCGGCATGTTTTCGCATGGCGGGAACTCCTTTTCAAAGCTCAGGGAAGCCGTTATTGTGGGCTGCGGGTATCGGAGTCGCGTCTGGGAGTAACCACAAAGGATGAAGTGTGACAAGTGTTGGCGGAATTGGCAGAATCGACCGGCAGTCCCTGAGCCTCGGTGGGTTTGTCACAGGTTCGGTCCTGCAATCCATCAACCTCATTCGGATCCGGCCTGAAGAACCGGCCATCCAGCCCGAGTTGCGAGGCCCGGCATTTACGGGTTCCCGGAGCGCGGCAAAATGAGCATCGCATCGTGCAGATTCTGCATCTCGGGTCGAGCGAGCGATCGCGCGGCGGGTGGGGGCGAATCGGACAGGTCTCGGTGAAACCGGGAGGGTCATGATTAGTTACTTCGTCATCAGTGTGAGTTACTACGCGGCAGAGTAACCTTGACGCCACGGACAGCCCACTGCCACGCCAGGCCGCTGCGAATCCTACGCAGTACAACATCGATGCGATCGCCAGCCTGGAGCGTGACGCCCTTGGTCGCCGGACTCCCACTGAGCGAGTTAGCGACGTAATTACAAAGCTCGTGGGCAACGTGGGATTCCTGCTGGCTCAAGTGCTTCCGATTTTCGGATGGAGCCTGGTAAATCTCCACCTGATCCCAAAACTCAAAGCATTTGACCCATTTCCTTTCGGCGTCCTGGCCCTCATCATCTCGTCCGAAAGTGTGTTCCTGACTATCTTCGTTCTGATCAGTCAAAGTCGAATGGCCCGCCAGTCCGAACGGCGCTCGCATCTGGATCTTCAAGTGGGTATGCTTTCCGAGCAGGAGCTGACAACGGTCCTTCAGATGTTACAGAAACTCTGCCAACACATGGGTGTGAACGTGGAGTCCTCCAGGCAGGAGGTTCAGTCATTCAGCAAAACAACGGACGTACACAAGCTGGCCAGTGAGCTCGAAGACAAGCTTCCGGAGGAATAGCGTTCCTGGCGACCGTGCCGGCGGCGCGCCGAATGCCCGATCATCGGATTGAGTCCGGATTCGGCGCTCCATGCCCGTTGTTCAGGTGCATGCGGGAAAGCAGGGAGTGGGGTCCGCTATACAGGAACTCCAGGGCTATGTTCCCGGCCATATATGCCAGAAGGTTGTAGTTGCCCATGCGGAGTGCATCCTCGGTGCCGTAGCGACCCGGGTACCAGGCGTAAACGGCTGTCATGGTGCCTGCATACGGCGCCACCAGCGCAGGGAAAGAGAATACGCGGTGGCCGTCTTCGCCGCGGCGTGCGGTGAAGGTCGAAATCACGGCATGGCGCAGGCGGGGGAAGACGCCTTTGCAGCCGCACCGGTAGTACAACGTATCTTCGTTGAGGGCTTCTGCCAGCGCATAACGCGTGGTGGTGCTTACCGCTGCGATTCCGAGGTCAGATCCGAATCGCCTGCCGTAACTTTTGGCGCCCTAGTGTCCTGTCTCGGATAATAGTTGACATATAGTCGCGACCGCCCTACACTGGGACATGCCCAGCTTGGCACCGGCGCTTTTCCTGAGCGACGACCAGAAGTCAGAACTGGAGGCGCTGGTTCGCGACGGACGCACGCCGCAGAGGATGGCAGCGCGCGGTCGCCTGCTGCTGCTGGCTCATCAGGGCGTCGCCAATCAGTCCATCGCCGAGCGGCTGGGACTGTCGCGTCCCACCGTGCTGGCGCTGCGCAACGCCTTCGCCAGGGACGGGATGGCGGTCGTTACCGGAATTCGCAGGCGGAAGCGTCAGCCCGGAGTGTTGACGCCGGAACTGGAGCGCAAGATCCTGGATGCCACTTTGAAGACCCGCCCCGGCGACGGCAGCACGCACTGGAGTGTGCGCATGCTGGCCCGGCACCTCGGCATATCGCGGACGATTGTGCACCGGGTCTGGCAGCGGCACGATGTACAACCGCATCGCGTGGAACGGTTCAAACTCTCCAGCGACCCGCGCTTTGAAGAGAAGGTGCGGGATATCGTGGGCCTGTACCTGAATCCGCCCGACCGCGCCCTGGTGTTGTGTGTCGACGAGAAGAGCCAGATTCAAGCTCTGGACCGCACCGCGCCGATCCTCCCCTTGCGACCGGGCCTGCCGGAACGCCAGACCCACGACTACAAACGCAACGGCACCACCACGCTGTTCGCCGCCTTCAACATTCTGAATGGCAAGGTCATCGGTACCTGCCAGCAACGCCACCGCAGCCGGGAGTTCGTGCGGTTCCTGAATCATCTCGAGCAGCAACTCCCCGCCGATCAGGAAGTGCATCTCATCATGGACAACTACTGCACCCACAAAAGCGCCGAGGTGCAGCGCTGGTTAATGCCGAAGAAACGGAACCGATTCCACTTCCATTTCACCCCCACCAGCAGTTCGTGGCTGAACCAGGTCGAACGGTTCTTCGCGTTGATCACCGGACGGATGATCCGCCGCGGAACGTTCCACAGCGCGCAGGAGCTGGAGAAGGCGATCTACCACTGGCTGGCCGGCTGGAACGGCGATCCCGCCCCATTCGTCTGGAAGGCCTCTGCCGACGTGATCCTCGACAAAGTCCGACGCTGTAAAGAATTATCCAGGACAGAAGACTAGTTCCACTCCGGAGGTGAATTGGCGGCCTGACCAATGACAGCCGTGAGCGCTGCGCCGACGGCGGGATACGGGCCAAACGCGTCGAACACGTAGTTGTGAACCTTCGTTGTCTGCGTTGGGCGCGTGTACGACGGCTCTGGTTGCGCCGGGGCCGCGCCCACGGCAGCGCCCGCGGAATCTCCCGAATCGACCAACGATTGCCCCTTCGCCGGCCGCGGCATGGCCACGAGAACGAGAACAACCGGTGCGATCATCCATACGCTGAGTCTAATCATGTGGTTTCTCCAGCAGAGCCCCAAAGCTGTGACTGCGAGGCCCGACCACAGACTGCCGGGCCCCGCCTCGCGTCACTCCTCCGACTAATTGGATGCGATCGGTGTGCCGATCTCCGTGCCAATCACCTCGCCGGAGATCACTAGTTCTACCCGCCGATTCTGCTGCCGGCCCGACGCTGTGTCATTGGAAGCCACCGGATCGGCTTTGCCGAAGCCCTTCGTCGTGACCGAACTTGCCGCCATTCCTTCGTGTGTCAGGTAGTCGCGTACAGCCGTTCCGCGGTTTTCGGAAAGCTGCTGATTGTAGGCATCGCCACCGACGCTGTCCGTGTAACCTTCCACCTCCAGCCTCAGGCCGGGATGCCCGGAGACGATGCCGGCCACCTTCGCCAGCTTCTCACGCGCGATCGGCCGCAACGTATACTTGCCGGTGTCAAAGAGAACATCGGACATGTTTACGACTAAGCCACGCACCGTGTCGCGGGTCTGAAGAATGGCGTTGAACTGGCTCAGTAACTGGGCTCGCAAGTCCACCTTCTCCTTAGTCGCGCGATCCAGGTCGGCCTGGGCAGTGGCCCGTTGCGCGTCGTTTTCTTGTTTCAGGCGACTGGCTTCGCCCTGCGCGGCAGCCATCTGCGCATCGTTGTCCTTCTTCAGCCGGTCCGCTTCGGTCTGGGCGGCAGCCGCTTTGGCGTCGTTCTCGCCTCTTAAGCGATCCGCTTCGGTCTGCACGGCGGCCATCTGTACGGCGTTCGCCTGCTTCACGCGGTCCGCTTCAGTCTGGGCGGCAGCCGTTTTCGCGTCGTTCTCGGCTTTCAAGCGATCGGCTTCGGTCTGGGCCGCGGCCAACTGTGCTGCGTTCGCTTGCTTGACGCGATCTGCTTCAATCTGAGCAGCCTGCGTCTTCGCGTCGTTTTCGAGCTTCAAGCGGTTCGCTTCAGACTGCGCGGCAACCTGCGCCGCCGCTGCGTCCTGAGTAACCCGCGCCGCGTCGGCTTGTGCCGCAACACGTCCGCTTTCGGCGAGGGCCTCACGATCCGCACCAGCCTGGCGCTCGCTGGCCAGTTGCTCCTCCACGATCTTCTTCACGGTAATGATGCGGGCGTCTTCGGCCATCTGGACGGCCTCACGCGCCACCGTGCCGATAGGCTTCTTCCCCGCTTTGCCTTGCAGATAGCCCTCGGCATTCGTCAGGCCGTCGAGGGCCTTTTGGAAGGTTTCGGGGGCGTAAGTCGCGGCGCCGGTCCATCGTGCAATGCGGACGGCATTTCGTGCCTCGTAGAGCTCTATCGGCACCTTCGAATCCAATGGCATGGGCCTGATCTCGAGCGGGTTCACGTTCAACGTGTACTGGCCCCGTTGTAAGAGTTCGAATTTCGCGTCGACATGCTCAATCGTTCCGGTCGTCTCTTTGTTTACGAAATTCTCCATCACCACAACGTCGCTGGGTTGAGTTACAGCGAAGTAAGGCTCGGCAGTAACAATCAAGCCGAACGACTGTAACTCCGTGGTGGCGTCCAGCTTGCTGTTGTCCCCATTCAAGAGCACTTCGCCAACGTTGGTGGCGCGGCCTTCGGGGGTGATTGCCCACATCACATAGGTCAGGTACTCCGGACCGAACTTAGTGGCGGGCTGCAGCTTCTCCATGCGCGCGTCGATCTTGATCACGCCCTGCTTGCTTTCCACCCTGGCCTCGCCGCGGGCATCAGGCAGAAGTTCCGTCCCGCGGAAATCGATGTGCGTCGACCCGCTGCGGTGATTGTAATTAATTGCCGTTGTCGTCCGGGCTATCACGGTGACGCGATAGATCGGAATGGAGCCAGTGGCTGGCCTTGCCGCGACATCGGCTGACTGCATCGGGTTTGGAGCCTGCGGCGACTGGGCCGCCACGAGTCCGCATGTTATCAGGAACGCGCTGATGATCTTCATGTTGTCCTTACTGTCTTCTTTCCACTCAACTACTGCTCGCGCTTCGGCGGCCGATCTGGGCGCACGCCTTCCGCTCGTCACGATGTCCCGGTTCTGCAGTCTCTTGCCTGGGAGCGTGGCGTTATCTCCGGATGGCCTCGGGACCGTGACGACGAACGTCTCCGCGTGCATCTGCGCGCCGGATTGAGCTGTCGCCGTCCGTCAACGGGACCGGAGGCAACTGAGCCTTTGGCGCCCAGAGCCGTCGCACGTATTCGTTGCGACCTTGTCACTGCACGGCTGGCACCATCGCTAGCCGTTCGCCACGGCAGAGTGCGGGAACCGTGCAAGCAAAGGGTGTTGTAAGAGGACGCCGGCAGCGTGCCGGGATCTACTGGCACTCACAGAACACCCCGCGGGTGATTCCAAATGCACTTTCTGCGACCGAAAGTGCAGGTTCTGCTGTTCTGGTTCCGATATCCCGCAGTCGGCCGCTGTTCCGCATCGGCGTACATGCGACGCTATTCCATCGCAGTCAGATGTTCCAGATTCAGCGCCGGCGATTCATGCGGCCGATGGCCGAACCCGTTCACCGCAACGGACTCGCGTGGCGCCGTGGCACTCTGCCGGCGTGCCAGTTCGAAGGAGCGCATGTACAGCCCCGCCGTATTGCTCCACACCATCTTGCGGCCCAGCTTGTACGCGCTATTGCTCATGGAGTTCCGGCGCGTTCCATCGCGCAATAGCCCGCTCACCTCGCGCGCAATCGCCTTCGGGTCCGCGAACGGCACCAGTACGCCACGCTGGTCCCGCAACAGTTCGGCGGCATGCCAGTACGGCGTCGAGATCACGGCTTTGCCCGCGCCAAACGCATAGGACAATGTTCCCGACGTGATCTGGGCTTCGTCCAGATAAGGAGTGACGTAGAGATCCGCCGCTCCAATGAACTCGGTCAGTTCCTTCAGATCCACAAAGCGGTTGTGGAAGATGACGTTGTCTTCGAGTCTGTTCTGGCTGACGATGGCTTCCAGACCGAGGCGGTAGGTCTCGCCGCGAGTGCGCAATTCGTTGGGATGCGTGGCGCCGAGCACGATGTAGACTACGTCGCTGAACTCCGCCACGATGTCCGGGAGAGCATTGAGCATATGTTCAATCCCTTTGTTCGGCGACAGCAGCCCGAACGTCAGCAACACCTTCCTCCCGCCGACGCCAAACTGGCCCTTGTAATGGTCCGGGGCGACGAATGGCACGTCGGGAATGCCATGCGGGATGAGATCGATCCTGGCCGGCGGCGCCTGGTAGACATCCTGCAGGATTGTTTGTCCCCGCTCCGTCATCACCACCAGCCGGGCTGAGTGGGCGATCAGTTTACGCATCACCCGATACTGGTCGGCGTTCGGCTTGCGGAGAACGGTGTGCAGCGTGGTGACCACCGGCACTTTCAACTCTCGCAGCAGCGCCAATAAGTGGCTGCCGGCCGGCCCGCCGTAAATCCCGAACTCATGCTGAAGCGAAACCACGTCCACGTCGCTGGTGTTCAGGTGGTCGGCTGCACGGCGGTAAGATGCCAGATCCTGCTCCTCAATCTCGAAGCGAACGACATCAGGGTACTGATAGCACCCCTCGATGTCATTCACCGGCACCGCGAAGCACCGGCTTTCGGGATGCCGCGCGGCCACAGCCCCAAGCAAATCGGAGGTGAAAGTGGCGATGCCGCACTTGCGCGGAAGATAGTCGCCGAGAAACGCGATGGTTCGGACGTTGGAGGCTGTTTTCACGAGTTGGACCCACCTTATTTCTTTTCTTCAATCGCCATAGCGGGCGGCCCATCGGGCGACGGGCCCGGCGCATAGCCGCTCATTCACGCGGCATCGACAAGAGCCTCACTGAAGACTCCCGCACTGTCCTGCCCCTGGCACTGGATGCAACGTGACGCCCACGGCACGGCCGCCAGGCGTTTAGTTTTAGGGTTGATCGCCGTCTCGCGCTCAAAGCAGGTTCCAAAGTTGCCGTCACGGATTCGGCGCAATGCGGCTTTCACACTACGCAGCAGGTTGGAATCACGGTCTACGTTTCGAATCGCCAGATCTCGCTCCGACGCATACTGAATCTCATCCATCTGATCCGCGCTCTTCTCGATGGCAATTCCGTCTCGCGTTCGCAATGCCTGAACGAGCTCAGCTTCTTTTCGCTCGAGGATGTCCTGAAACCCGGCCGTCTCGATAAGTGCCATCTTCATGCCCCTTGCGCCCGTGCGGACCGCCTTTGGTTCTTTGCACGAGACGGTCCATAATTGAACCCCTGCCATATGAATGGGAGCGTGCCGTCAGCGGGGTTCCACTCGCGCCGAACGGCAATATCTGCACCTGGGTGCGGAACTTGCTTCCGCTTATGTAGTTCCTGTCCCCGGAGCGTGACCCCTGGCGGAGTGGTCACAAACGTGCCTCGACTGAACCAGAAGAAGTTATGCGGACTGACAAAGCTGCTGATTCCATCGATCGCGGCCTCTGCGTTTCTCCCCCGTCACCGTGCCATCTCCTGGAGAACGCCATAAGAACACAGAAGGCAGCGCGCCGACTGCGGAAACTACGGCACTTAGCTGCCCTTGGGCTGGTGTTCCTGATCCCGGTCCCAGCCGCCTACTCGTATTCCGTTCTCACCCACGAAGCTGTCGTCGATTCCACCTGGGACAGCGCGATTAAACCGCTGCTGCTCAAACGGTTTCCGGCTGCCACCAGAGACGATTTGATCCAGGCACACGCATACGCCTACGGAGGCTGCATTATTCAGGATCTGGGGTACTATCCGTTCGGCAGCAAGTTGTTCAGCGACCTGACACATTACGTTCGGAGCGGCGATTTTATTCTCAACCTGATTCGCGACTCCCAAAACATCAATGAGTACGCATTCGCGCTGGGAGCACTATCGCACTACGCCGCCGATAATAATGGCCACCCCATGGCTGTCAACCGAGCCGTTCCTCTGTTCTACCCGAAGCTTGGCCAGAAGTTTGGAAAGCTGGTGACGTATGCCGACGATCCGGCTGCCCACTACAAGACGGAGTTCGCCTTTGATGTCTTTCAGGCGGCGAAAGGCCGCTACGCCCCCGCCGCGTACAAAAGCTTCATCGGCTTTGAAGTCGCAAAACCCTTGCTTGATCGAGCGTTTCAGGACACCTATGGGATAAGGTTGGAAGACGTATTCATGAACGTCGATCTGACCGTCGGATCGTATCGCCGCGCGGTCTGGTCAGTTCTTCCGGCCATCACGCGAGTTGCCTGGCAACTCCGGAAAGAAGAAATCAGGAAGGAAGCTCCCAGCATGACGCGTCAGACGTTTCTCTACAATCTGTCGCGTTCCAGCTACGAGAAGAATTGGGGCGCTACCTATGAGCGGCCCGGGATCCGCTCGAAGATCCTGACATTTGTGTTCCGCATTCTGCCCAGGGCAGGTCCATTCCGAGCGCTGGCATTCAAGAGGCTCACACCCGAGACTGACAAAATGTACATGGCCAGCTTCAATTCGACCATTGACCGTTATCGCGAATTGCTCTCGGAACAGAATGTGGGCCGGCTGAAGCTGCCAAATGACAATCTGGACGTGGGAGCGATGACTGCAGCAGGGGAGTATAAGCTGACGGATGCCGCATACGCGCAGCTTCTGCACAAGTTGCAGGATCACTATACGGGCATGCCCCCCGGATTGCGAAGCGATATTCTCGCCTTCTACCACGATCTCAGCCTTCCAATCGCGACGAAAACCAACGACAGCGATTGGACCAGGTTGCTCGAAGAACTCGACCGGTTGCGGTCCGTGGACGTGGATCTGCAACATCCCGCGGTTTCCGCGGCGGGCGTGCCGCTTTCCAGATGAGCACGTGCCGCCAGATTCCCATCCGTTTGTTACTGCATTGGGGCTCGAGGCCGAGCACGAGATCCGCGACAATTAGGCGAGACGTAGCGCATGCCCCGAAGGGAGGAAGATGAAGATCAATTCAAAACAGTTCCGTGTGCGGCCCGGAGAAAAGCTCACACTCAGCGACTGGCCGACAACTGTGAAGTCCTTTTTCAAGTCGAAGAAGCAGTATCAGGAACTGCTGGCAGAACACGTTGAGGGGTTGAGCTCGTTGCAACGCCTCCACTACGCGTCCAACCGCTATGCGTTGCTGCTGATTCTTCAAGGGATGGACGCTGCCGGCAAAGACGGCGCCATCCGGCACGTCATGTCCGGGGTCAATCCGGAAGGCTGCCAGGTTTCCAGCTTCAAACAGCCGAGCGCCGAGGAACTGGAACATGATTTTCTCTGGCGCACAACGCTCCGGCTTCCCGCACGCGGCTACATCGGCATCTTCAATCGCTCGTATTACGAAGAAGTGCTGGTGGTTCGCGTGCATCCGGAGATCCTCCGCAACGAGGGGCTTTCGGAAGAGTTGCGCGACGAGAAGACCATTTGGGACGAACGGTATCGCTCCATCGTGGATCTGGAGAGCCACCTCTATCGCAACGGAACGCGGACCGTCAAAATCTTCCTCCACCTGTCGAAGGAAGAGCAGCGAAAGCGATTCCTCGATCGCATCGATGAGCCGGACAACAACTGGAAATTCAGCCTTTCGGACATTCACGAAAGGAAGTACTGGTCCGAGTACATGAAGGCCTATGAGGCTAGCCTGAGCGCGACAAGCACGCATCACGCGCCCTGGTACGTGGTCCCCGCCGACGACAAGGAGAATGCGCGGTTGATCGTTTCCCAAATTGTCCTGGATGCTCTCAGCGAACTTAAGATGGCCTATCCCCGGACCACCGCGAAGCGCCGGCGGGAGTTGAAATCGATTCGCAAGCTGCTGGCGAAGGAACGTGAATGACGGCGCTTTCGACAGGCCTCACCGCCGATGAAGCCCGCCGCCGGATCGAGAAGTTCGGTCCAAACGCAGTGTCCGATACGTCTCTGCATCCATTGCGCAGGGCGCTGGCCAAATTCTGGGCGCCGGTTCCCTGGATGCTCGAGGCCGCCATCGTGCTCGAGATTGTCCTCGGCAAGTACGTCGAGGCCGCGATCATCGCGATTCTACTGGCCTTCAACGCCGCTCTCGGCTTCCTCCAGGAAGGGCGTGCTCAGGCGACTCTTGCGGCGCTGAAGTCGCGGCTCGCGCTGAACGCGTCGGCCCGTCGCGATAATGCCTGGGCGACTGTGCCTGCTGCCGGACTCGTGCCTGGCGACATCGTGAAGTTGTCGCTCGGCGCCGTGGTTGCCGCCGACGTGCGTCTGACCGAGGGTTCGGTGCTGCTGGACCAGTCCATGCTCACCGGCGAATCCGTTCCGATCGAAGCTGGCGCGGGATTCGAGACCTATGCGGGAGCGCTGGTGCGGCGCGGCGAAGCCGTGGCGGAAGTTACGGCCACCGGACCGCGCACGAAGTTTGGACGCACCGCTGAGCTGGTTCGCACCGCGCACGTAGAAAGTTCCCAGCAGAAGGCCGTTCTGCGCGTGGTGCGCAATCTCGCCATGTTCAATGGCGTCATCATCGTAATGCTGGTGGGCTATGCGCACGCTCTGAAGATGCCGCTCGGTGAGATTATCCCCCTGGTGCTCACGGCGGTCCTGGCGTCGATTCCCGTCGCGCTGCCGGCGACCTTTACCCTCGCGGCGGCGATCGGCGCGCGGGCTCTCGCAAAGCTGGACGTCCTTCCGACGCGGCTGTCCGCCGTGGATGAAGCGGCCAGCATCGACGTGCTCTGCGCGGACAAGACGGGCACATTGACGCGTAACGAGCTGAAGGTGACTGCCGTTTACGCTATGCCCGGCTTCGACGAATCGCATGTTCTGGGATGGGCCGCACTCGCCAGTTCGGATGGCGGACAGGATCCCGTGGACGCAGCCATTCGCTCCGCCGCGGCGCAGGCCGCCGCTTCCGATCTGCCGAAGCTGGCCAAATTCGTGCCTTTCGATCCTGCCACGAAGATGTCCGAAGCCGCGGCTGTGGATGCGAGCGGCGCCACTGTGCGTGCCGTGAAGGGAGCCTTTGCCGCAGTCACGGGCCTCACGCAATCATCACCCGATGCGTTCACGACAGCGGATCAACTGGAGGCGCAGGGCTTCCGAGTGCTGGCCGTCGCGGTGGGTCCGCCGAACGCGATGAAGCTCGTGGGAATCATCGCTCTCAGCGATCCGCCGCGAACGGATTCGGGGGCGCTCATCACGGAGTTACACACGTTGGGCGTTCGCACCGTGATGATTACGGGCGATGCCCCGGCGACGGCAGAGATCGTCGCTCGCGCGGTCGGCCTCGATGGAGGGGTGTGTCCACCCGGGCCCATCCCCGACGGCGTACGCCCCGAGACTTTCGCCGTCTTTGCCGGAGTCCTCCCGGAGGGCAAGTACGACCTCGTCAAGGCGTTTCAAAAGAGCGGCCACATTGTTGGCATGTGCGGCGACGGAGCCAACGACGCGCCGGCGCTGCGCCAGGCACAGATGGGCATCGCGGTGTCCACGGCGACCGATGTCGCCAAGTCGGCGGCGGGCATCGTGCTTACCAAACCAGGACTCGGCGGCATCGTCGCTTCGGTGAAAGAAGGCCGCGTGACTTTCCAGCGCATCCTGACCTATGCGCTGAATTCGGTCACCAAGAAAACTGTCCAGGTGCTCTTCCTGGCCGTAGGGTTGGTCATGACCGGTCACGCGATCCTGACTCCCATGCTGATGGTGATTGTTATGCTGACCGGCGACCTGCTCGGTATGTCCCTGGCGATGGACAACGTGCGGCCGTCCCCGACGCCCAACGCCTGGCGGATTGGCAAATTGACGATCGCGGGCGTGTTTATGGGAATCTGCGAGCTGGTCTTTTGCGTCGCCGTCCTGGCCATTGCCAAATTCCGAATGGGTCTTGGAACCGAAGCGCTACAAACCGTGGCCTTCGTGGCGATCGTGTTCGGCAATCAGGCAACAACCTATACGAACCGGGAACGCCAGCGCATGGGGTCCGCTCCTCCAAGCCGGTGGCTCATCGGGTCGTCGGTGGTTGACCTGCTAATCGCATCAACGCTGGCGATTTACGGAATTGCTATGGCGCCTCTGCCCATGTTCGCAGTGGGAGGAACACTCGTGGCGGCAGCGGTCTTTGCATTCATGCTGGACTTTGTCAAGGTTCCCGTGTTCAAGCGCCTCGGGATCGCATAGGGAGGAGAGACCCGACGGCCCGACAGACGGCGACACGCGTGCACTGCGAATCGTTATGCACGAATCACAACAGATAGCCGCCGAGCACCATGACCTTGCTGCCCACGCCCATCGCACCGGCGCCGAGCACCACGGAAAAGAAGATCACCTGACCGGGCACGAAAGCTCGAGACAGGATCTTGAGCACTCCAACCCGTCGTACCTGCATTCGCAAAAAGAGCACCAGGGGAACGGGACCGAACATAGCCCCATCGGATTCGTTCACGAAATCGAACAGCAGGACGTCGCGATCCTCGCTTACCAACTCTGGCAAACCCGGTCCTGCCCAGAAGGGTCACCGAATGAGGATTGGTTTCGCGCCATAGAACAACTGCGATCCCGGCATTGAACCCGAGGCCTGTAGAATCAACGGTCGGGGATCGGGGGTCTATTGAGCGAGAAATCTCCGGGCGCCAAAGCAGCCCGACGCGCCTTTGTGCTGCAGGGCCGCTTCCGCCGGTTCTTTTCGAACCTTGGCCCCGGATTGATAACCGGGGCCGCGGATGACGACCCATCCGGCGTCTCGACGTATTCGGTCACCGGCGCCGCGTTCGGCTATACGCCATTGTGGACCGCGGTGTTCTCTCTCCCGTTGATGGCGGCGGTACAAATCATGTGCGCCCGCCTCGGCATGGTCACCGGACTCGGGTTGGCCGGCGTGATTCGGGTGCGCTATCCACGGTGGATCCTGTGGAGCGCCTGCGCGCTGCTGGTCATCGCCAACGTCGTCAACCTCGCCGCGGATCTCGGCGGCATGGCTGACGTCACGCAGCTTTTGACCGGCGTCAGGTCGCTCTTCTGGACTCCCGTTTACGCGCTCGTTCTTGTCGGCCTGCTGTTCTGGACGAGTTACCGGCTCATCGCGCGGATCTTCAAGTGGCTCACCCTCGCCCTGTTTGCCTACATCGCCGCTGCATTCCTCGCGCACCCGGACTGGGCCGCCGTTGTGCGGGCGACCTTGATTCCCCGTGTGCAGTGGTCCGGCGCGTATTGGGCGACGCTGGTCGGCATCCTGGGAACCACCATCTCGCCCTATCTCTTCTTCTGGCAGGCCGCGCAGGAGGTGGAAGAGGAGATTTCTCTGGGGCGGTCGACCGTCGAACAGCGTCAGGGCGCGTCCCACCGGGAATTGCGACGTTCCCGGAACGACGTCCTCACGGGCATGTTCTTTTCGAACCTGGTGATGTACTTCATCATTCTCACGTCGGCCGCGACGCTGCACGCCCACGGCAAAACGACGATCTCCACCGCGCGCGATGCCGCCGAGGCGCTGCTTCCTCTGGCCGGCGAGGGTGCGTACTGGCTCTTCAGCCTGGGTTTGATCGGAGCAGGCATGCTCGGAGTCCCGGTGTTGGTCGGATCCTGTGCCTACGCCATCGCAGAGGCGGCAGACTGGGTTGGCTCGCTGGATGTACACCCGCCCGTCGCTCACGGTTTCTACGCCGTAATCGCCGTTGCGATGGCGCTGGGCCTCGGTTTGGATTACGCGGGACTGAACGCGGTCAGAATGCTCTTCTGGTCGGCAGTGCTCAACGGAGCCCTTGCACCACCCCTGCTCATTCTTCTGGTGCTGCTCACCAGCAGGGCGGACGTAATGGGCGAGCACCGGAACGGCGCCGTGCTTGGCTGGCTTGGGTGGGCATGCGCCGGCGTCATGCTGATTGCGACCGTCATCATGTTCGTGACGGCGCTCGCGGCATGATCCACGAACGGACAACCTAAGCGTGAGCCCTGGCGGCCGAACGGGCAGGCTCTTCTCCTTTGTCGGCAATACCCGCACCCGCCATCTGTTCTGATATGAACCAGACCTGAAACTCGTTCACACGAAGAACGTCGCTCACCAGCAAGTCATTGGTTCCATCGTCGCCGTTCGCCGCTGCGGCTCGGGCCGCCTCGCGGGTTTCCTCGATGATGAGTTCATGAGCTTGCAATAAGCGGAACAACTGCATGGTAACGTCTTCACGGCCCCGGGGCGGGCGGGCAACGCGCGTGGTCTCGGCGACATCGTGAGCCATGGCGATCGCCACTCCGCCGAGGGTCTGAATGCGTTCGGCCAGCGCGTCGACAATCTCGGCCTGTTCGCCGAAGTGCTTGTCGTAGAGAAGATAGAGTTGGTAAAACGTGGGACCCGAGACCTGCCAATGGTGCTTCTTGTACATGTCGCGCAAGGTCATGGTATCGGCGAGAAGTTGATTGAGGCTGCCGGCGCTGGCCAGGCGAACCTTGTGATCGAGCGCCAGGGGCCGGTTTGTCACCGTTCCATACTTCTGGATTTCAGTGTCCCGTCCATTGAGGCGCGTCTTTTGCGGAGGATTGTGTTTCATGATTCTCCTGCCTGCGTGCCAGCATGCCAGTGGCCGTTCGCGGTTCCAGAGTCGGTCTGTGCCGGCATGAGCACTCTGCCGCCGTGGCGCCCGGCGACTTGAAGGCCACATGCCGGCACAACCATTTTGCCGGCACGTAGGTTTACCGTGACGCGGACCTAACGCCAGTGCCCCTCCACCAGGACCCAGCCGTCATTACGGTGAACCCAGCGATGGGCTTCCCAGTGGGTATGCCGGCGCGGTGGTTGTTCCCATCTTCCCGCGTTCCAGGCGTAAGAGTTGCCGTCCCAGCGATGGTACCCGGAAACCCACACGTAGTCGCGTCCGGGCGGCCGCCCCCGGCTCTCGTGTATGGCATGGGGTGGCCTGATTTGAACTACAATTTCGCCAGCCGCGGCGTTGAACGCTAGTGCGCCAACAAAAACTAATCCAATCAATCGCTTAAGCGCCATAACACGATCTTCCTTTGTTAACCCGACTTTCGCAGTTGAGAGGGTGAGCGAGCCCGAACCCCTTTGTTTTCAGCAAAAGGGTTCCAAAGGTCTGCACTACATTTTCAGTGCGGGCGCGGCTTCAGCAGAGCGGGCGGCAATAC
>Ga0326728_10002490_pt1 | contig 61095 bp, 52 predicted proteins | sample MB3enrmetagenome_FD_207602 | JGI IMG/M metagenome (GOLD analysis project Ga0326728, IMG submission 207602) | Lab enriched peat soil microbial communities from McLean, Ithaca, NY, United States - MB31MN | ecosystem: Environmental > Terrestrial > Soil > Wetlands > Peat | place: USA: New York... | reverse complement strand
TCAAGGAGAAACTCTCCCGCTGTCGCCAGACTCTGGAACAGATTCAACCCGGCTGTACGCTGCCGCGCAGCAGAAAGAGACGGAAAACATTGTCCAGTTAATTCTCGGACACTACACTAGCGCATGTAGGGGCGGAGGATTGAGGGGGTATGGAACTTCGTCTCTTAATAGCGCGTAGATAGAGGTAATGAGGAGGCAAAGATGAAAACGCAACGGTCGGATGATGCGGGTGACCAACATGCTCGCCTCGCGCGCGCGGCGGTTCGAGTGGTCGTAGTGGGGTTGCTATGGGTGGCAGCTCTGCCCTTGGGAGCGCAGGAGAAGAAGGACTCAGGCAAGAGCGATTCGGAAATGGACCGAAACAGCATCGGATTTATCGCCAGCAAAGAGGCGAGTGCGAAGGACGTTGGCTTGCCATTGTATCCGGGAGCGCGGTCGCAGAAGGACAAGTCCGAGGATAATCCGGCAGCTCAACTTGGCTTGTGGGGCGGTGGCTCGGGTTTCAAGCTGGCGGTGCTGAAGCTCGAGTCGAACGATGCCCCTGAAAAGGTTGGAGCGTTCTACCGTAAGGCACTCTCGAAGTACGGCAAGGTCGTGGATTGCAGCGACTCCTCGAAGGTAACGGGCGAAGAGAAGAAGGGCAATTCCTCCAAAGAGCTGGACTGCGAGGACGAACAACCGGACAGCGGCGAGCTCGTCCTGAAGGCCGGTACAAAGGAGGAGCAGCATGTGGTTGGGATCAAGGCGAACGCAGGCCTTACCGTTTTTCAGTTGGTCTACGTCGAGACGCGAGGGTCCGCCAGCAAATAAGAATGAAGATGGTGTCTCCAAGCCCCTTGAGGATGTGAGTATCATCGAAGGGACCATTGTTGAGATTCGCGTACCTGCGTACGCCGACCGCCTCAAAGGCAAACCCCGCTCTGTTGGGGATTTTACGTTCTACGGAATGTGGAAGGGGCGGACCGACATCGCCGACAGCGTCGAATACATCAGCAATCTTCGGCGTGATCTTCGGGGGTGAACGCTTTTTCCCCGAATGACGTGATAGCGCCCCATACCTCCACCTTCCAAGATCCACGGCGGAAAAGTCGACGGCAAGTAGGTCTTATGAACCGTCCTGATCGCCAGAATCCCTGGGTGTGCATCACACTCTGCCGTCTGGCATTGATAATCGGTGCTGGTGTTGTGGCTTGGTTTGTGCTGCTGGCGGCGGCGCCAGCACGAAGCGATTGGTGGCCATACAGAACGGCGCCGGCGCCTTTCAGCCTCAAGATCCAGGTAACCGACTATACGCGGGACCCTGCTGGCAACTTGGCGCATGTGATGACACAGGCCCAGCGGTCCGACGGCGCCACGGTCACCGTCGATACGGTGTATCGCCCGCACGTACGACCACGCACCTTCAGAGCGATAAGGCTGCCGGACGGAACCAGGGTAAGGTTAGTCGATGCCGTGTCAGCGAAGAGCACTTGCCGCCCAAAGCAGCGAGAGGTAGCACCTGCGCGGGAGACTTCATCCGGCGCGCCCAACCCTCCGAATTGCCTCAGTCCTTTGGACAGGCTACTGGGTCAGACAGTGTTGTTCGGCCAACAGGTAGACGTTGTGAAGACCTGGGACCGTGGCAGCGGAGGGCAGGAGTGGCTGGCTCCGGCTCTCGGCTGCAAGGAGCTTCAATGGCAGAATGCGACCTTGCAGCCGGATGGTTCGCGCAGAATTGAGTCGGAGGGAAAGCTAGTTAGCTTCACCTTGGGCGAACCGGATGAACGATTCTTCGACCCGGGCGCCAGCTATGCTGCGATCAAGCCCTCCGAATTGCTGCGCCGCGAGATGAAGGCGGCAGGCGTGCCTTGGAGTCCCCGACTAGCCGAGGAGGGTGTAAAGGAAGACCAGGGGTACGCCGCGGGCTGCAGCGCCAGGTAGCTGGCCGTTGTAGGGGTAGGGCTTGCCCTACCCGCCAGTGTAACGAAAAGATGATAAGGGGACGGCAAGCCGTCCCCCTACAGGTCGCAGGGGTAGAGCGAAGGCGGTTAGTGTGGGAGATTACAGCCGTTAATCCGCCTGTCCTGTGGCTCGGTCCACGGGGAAGATCTTTAGCGCGACGGGGTAACCACTCGGCTTCTCGTTGGGCAATTCGACGGTCAGGCCCTCGGGGCTGCGCGTCCACTTGACTCGGGCCTTCGAGCCCAGCATCTGAACTGTCTTGATCTCCCGCTGCGTCAACTCGGAACCGGAGGCCAGCGACTTGATCATCAGCTTGCCATCCTCCGGCCGTGCCAACGCAATCGCATAAAGTGTATCGCCCTTGGCCGTGAAGCCGAGGATCCACGCCATTCCCGCGCGCGCGAGCCGCAGAGTCCCTTGAGGAGAGGACTCTGGGCTACCCAGTATCGCCTGTCTGCGAGCGGCAAGTGGGAGCAGCCCAGGCGCGGGCGGCGCCACGGGCACGGGGAGCTGCGACCTCAAGTGGCCTTACGGGCGACCTAGTCCGGGACCTGGAAATACAGGACAGCCCCGGGCGACTGCCCGACAGGGAACGGCGAGCCGGACACGGGCGTAAGCGCACCGCTGCTCTGATCGATTGAATACACCGACAGGCTGTTGGAGCCATTGTTGGCGGCGTAAAGGAACTGCGCCCCGGCTGACGCCACCGAGAGGGGCTGCTCACCGGCAGGAAAGGGCGAGCTCGCGAGGGGCGTCAGGACGCCGGAGGCGTCGTTAATGCTGTAGCCCGAAATGTTGTTTGATTGCGAATTGGCCACATAAACCCACCTCAGGGGTAAGTAGTTTCCCGTGGCGCTCGAAGTGGGTGCTGCGCCCGCAGCGAAGGGCGACCCAGACACCGGCGTGAGACCTCCGGCGCCACTTACCGAATACACGGAAACGTTATTCGAGCGTGCGTTCGTGACGATAACCAGCGTCGCGCCAAAGCCGTTGGGGTATGTAGGAGGCGCCACTTCGATCGAGCTCGGAGTGGTGCCCGCCGGAAAGGGCGAGTCCGACAGCGGCGTCGGCGCCCCCGTGTTCGGGTTCAGGGTGTAGCCGGTGACGTTATTGGATTGCGAGTTGGCCACATAGAGGAGTCCCGGCTCGGCGGCGGCGATGGCCACGGGCCCGGAGCCCGCGGGAAACGGCGAGCCGGCAAGTTCCGCGACGACGGCTCCCTTCCCGGAAACCTGATAGGCCGAAACGCTCCCCTCAGCGTTTGCCACGTAGAAGAAATACCCCCAGACGGCCACAGCCACCGGCGTGTAAGGCGTGGTGACCGTCGCAACAGGGCCGGTGAGGACGCTGGTAACGAAGTCGACGCTGAATAGCGAAATCGTTTTCTCCGGCGCGCTGAGAACGATCAGGTCAAAGATCTGGCTGCTCGGGGTCGAGATGCCCCCGCCCAGCGCCGTGGGCGGCGCGCTCACTGCGAACGGCGAGCCGCAGACCCCCCCCTCGGAGTAGCCCGGGGTGAAGGCGACGTCCTGAAATGCGGAGATGCTGCTTGAGCCGGTATTGGCTACGAAAATCGCGTCGCGGTCTTCGTAAATGTAGCCGGGCTGCTGTGTAAAGCAGGGCGGGCCGGTGGCTCCTGTGCAACTGAGCATCGCCAAGGCGGCAAGGGCTGCGAGACCAAGTACGCTCCTCATTTCTAACCTCCGCGCCGGCCGACCAGCCAGGACTCCCTACCAACCACCACCAAGTCCTGGGATGACGAAAAAATGTAAAGAGTTGTTCTTATTTAGAGAGATATTGACGATGGAAGATCACATTCTCGTCAACGGAAGCGGCTTTTCCCGTGGCGTCAAATGCGTGGTCATTCATCGGCAAGTCACAATACACGACCAACTACCGAGGCGCATTTCGCGGCCGGCGAGCCGTTCATTGAAAGCAACGAGAAGTGAGAATTCGGCACGATAGCCAGACTTGCCGCTATTCCGCCTGTCCTGTGGCTCGGTCCACGGGGAAAATCTTTAGCGCGACGGGGTAACCACTCGGCTTCTCGTTGGGCAATTCGACGATCAGGCCTTCCGCGCTGCGGGTCCACTTGACTTGGGCCTTCGAGCCCAGCATCTGGACTGTCTTGATCTCCCGCTTTGTCAGCTCGGAACCGGAGGCGAGCGACTTGATGCTCAGCTTGCCATCCTCCGGCCATGCAAGCGCAATCGCATAAAGGGTATTGCCCTTGGCCGTGAAGCGGATGTCCTGTGCGGTGTATCCGCTGGTGGCGGTGTCTTTGAAGGAACCACCCACCACCTTAGTCGGACCCTCGCCGTAAACTTTCCAAGGTCTTGTGGCGTAGATGGCCTCCCCGTTGACGGACAGCCACTTGCCAACGTCCAGCAGGATGTTTCGGACTTCGACAGGAATGGTGCCATCGGACTTGGGTCCAATGTTCAGCAGCAGGCAGCCATTCTTGCTCACAATATCCACGAGTTCGTCAATGAGCGATTGCGGGGTGCGGAACGTCTCGTCCTTGATGTATCCCCAGGACTTCTCGCCTACGGAAGTGTCGGTCTGCCAGAAGATGGGGCGCAGGGTGTTGAGTTGCCCACGCTCGATGTCGAGCACGGCAGCGCGCTCGGGAAAGGCCTTGTTCTTGTAGTTGATGGCGACCGCGCGCTTCCACTCTGCGGCGCGGTTGTAGTAGAAGGCGGCAAACTTCTGGAGGTAAGGCTGGAAGGCAGGTTGCTCGATCCACCAGTCGAACCATACGATTTCCGGTTGATACTTGTCCACGATCTCAGCCGCGCGGGCCAACCAATTGTCCAGATGCGCGCGATTGGGCTGGACCTTATCCGATTGTGCCGGGCCGTAGAGGCCTGCGTAGCGGGGATCGTTGACGTCGGAGTCGAAAGTCGTGCCCGCATTGTAAAACCACCAGTGCTCGGCGCGGTGCGAGGACGCGCCGAAGTGCAATCCTTGTTTGCGCACGGCCGCGGCCAGCTCGCCCACCACGTCGCGCTTGGGGCCCATCTTTGCGGCGCACCACTCCGTAAGGTCGGAGGCATACATGGGGAAACCATCATGATGCTCCGCGACCGGCACCACGTACCTCGCCCCGGCTTTCTTGAACAATTCCGCCCACTGATCGGCGTTGAACTTCTCGGCTTTGAACATGGGAATGAAGTCCTTGTAGCCGAACTTGGACTGCGGGCCGTAAGTCTCCAGATGATGCTCGAAGACCGGATTACCTATCAGGTACATGTTGCGGGGATACCACTCATTATCGAAGGCCGGCACGCAATAGACGCCCCAATGGATGAAGATCCCAAACTTGGCGTCTTCATACCACTTTGGAACTTTGAATTTTTCCAGAGAATCCCAAGAAGCGCGGTAAGGACCCATTGCGACGACGCTTTCGATGTTCTTGACCGATTCCTCCACCTTCTTGTCCTCGGACATCGCCGAGACGCTCAGCACCAACATGAGCAGAGCCAAAAGTGCGAGGGCTGGTCTCCAATGCCTGGCGCCTGTTTTCGGCCTCTGCTCTGTGATGAGTGGAACGGAAGTAATAAGGACATTTTTCATGTTGGCCTACCTTGTGGTTAGTCTGACTCAAATCCATGGTTCATTTTCCAGTCCAGTTTCGAACTGAGTACCCCAAGACGAAGCTGCCCGGCCCAACTCGAAAGCGCGGAAAAGGGGATCAGAATTCTATAAGTCTTTAAGAATAAATAGAATAGCTCAAAAATCCCACAAGCCCATGGAGTCCCAAAAAAAAACCTAAAAACGTAAAAAAACTCTTGACAAGGGGAAAGGGGGTACATATATTGAGTGGAGCAAAGTGGTCGAGAGTAGTCTAAAGTAGTAGAAAGTGTTGTTCAGGGGAAGTTTCTGCTGCGTTGAGAAAGATTTCAGGGACTCCACATGCTGCGTGGGAATTACCCGGCGACGGTGGATGACAAAGGTCGGCTCAAGATCCCGGCCGCCTTCAAGGCTTTTCTGGACGAGAACTACGGCACGGATTTCTACGTGACTAGCCTCGACGGACAGTCGGTGCGCATCTACCCTCTCCAGGAGTGGACCAAGATTGAGGACAAACTGAAGCCGCTGCCGTCCTTGAACCGGGCGGTGAAGAAGTTCCTCGACCGTACGAACTATTACGGTCAGATGGGGCGCGTCGACAGCCAGGGAAGACTGTTGATTCCCTCGGTGTTGCGCGAATCGGCGGCCATGCGCGGCGAAGTCGCGGTACTCGGCTACCTGAAGTATCTCGACGTCTGGAACAACCAGCGCTACCTCGAGCATTTGGAGCGGGAGCCTTTCACCGAAGAGGACCAGAAGGCGCTCAGCGATTTAGGGATCTAGCGAGATGCTTGCGCATGTGCCGGTTCTGTGGCGAGAGGCAATCGAGATTCTGAATGTAAAGCCCGACGGATTCTACATTGACGCCACCCTGGGGGCAGGGGGGCATGCCGAGGGAATTCTTGGGCGGCTGGAAAGCGGGAAGTTACTAGGGATAGACCGAGACCCGGCGGCACTGATTGCCGCCCGAGAACGGCTCGAGAGTTTTGGGGAGAAGCTGATCGCCATGCACGGGAACTTTGCTCAGATTGACGCCCTGCACGCAGCCAGCGGGCTTCCGCCGGCCGACGGTTTGCTGGCCGACCTGGGCATGAGTTCCTTGCAGCTCGATGATGTTTCCCGCGGGTTTAGTTTCAACACGCCAGGACCGCTCGACATGCGCATGGACCCGAGCGCGGGGGCCACGGCGGCAGACCTGGTGAACCAGATGAGCGAGCGGGAACTGGCCGATTTGATTTTCAAGTTTGGGGAAGAGCGCCACTCGCGCAGGATTGCGCGAGCCATTGTGAAAGGCCGTCCGTATCGATTAACCACCGAGCTGGCGCAGGTGGTGACGCGAGTGATCCCCTCCCGGGCGGCCTTTCGCCACATTCATCCTGCCACGCGCACCTTCCAGGCCTTGCGCTTGGAGGTCAACCAGGAACTGGAAAGCCTGGAATCGCTGTTGGCGCGGGCGCTGGGAGTGCTGAAGCCGGGCGGGCGAGTGGTGATTCTGAGTTTTCATTCACTCGAAGACCGCATGGTGAAGCGAGCTTTTCAAGCCTGGCAACACCAGGGACGGGCGCAAATCCTGACGCGCAAGGTCGTGCGCCCAAGTGAAGAAGAGGTGCGAGCTAATCCGCGCTCGCGCAGCGCCAGGCTGCGCGGGGCGGAAAGGGCCGGAGGGTAGGTCTGGAATATGGCGACTGCGGCAGTTACATTACCGAAACCAAGGCGGCGTCCGCTGAACCCGCTGGCAGCGGGCCGGGCGAGTTTTCCGGAAATCTATTTCACCAAGTACATTGATAACTCCCGGCTGGTGCGGGAGGTGGGTCTGAAGAAGTGCGGTGAATGTTTCAGTCTGATTGGACGGGGCTCTCTGATTTTTCTTGCTGTCTTGCTTTTCTCGTTGCCGCACCTACAGTGCGTGCGGTCCGGTTACGAGATTGAGGAGCTCAAAGCCAAGCTCGACGAACTTCAGAAATCGAACCATCAATTGCAACTGACACAGGCCGCGCTGGCCGATCCACAACGGATCGACACGCTGGCGCGGAAGAATCTCGGCATGGTCTCACCCCGCCCTCAACAAGTGATCCAGTGGGGCGGGGCGGACGCGCCCTCAGCGCAACAAGCGGAGAGCGCACAGATGGCAAGCAACTCCGCCACTCTCGGCGACGGTGTTCCTGGGGGGCCATAGTCCAATGCCACCTCGCATCACCCCGGCGCGGTCGGAGAAGGCCAACAGGTCCCAAGCAACGAATCGGGATCTCTTGTTGGGTGGCATGCTTGTTCTCTGGATGGCCGGCCTGGTCGTTCAACTCTATCACCTCCAGATCATTGATTACGGAGATTTGCTGGCGCGGGCGCAGCGCCAGCAGCAGCACATGATTGAAATCGCGCCCAAGCGCGGTGAAATCTCCGACCGCCAGATGAACCCGCTAGCCATGAGCCTGGCGGTGGATTCCATCTTTGCGGTGCCCAGCGAAATCCCCGACCCCAAAATGGTAGCTGACTTGCTCGCCCCCGTGCTGGGCCTGGATGGGCACGACCTGCTGGGCCGGCTCACCAACTCCCATTCGTTCTGCTGGGTGAAAAGGAAGGTCACCGTCGAAGAAGCCAGCCGCATCCGCGATCTCAACCTGAAAGGAATACATTTCCAGCAGGAGAGCAAGCGATTCTACCCCAAAGGGGATTTGGCCTCCCACGTTGTGGGTTACGTGGGTTTGGATGACAAGGGGCTCGCGGGCCTCGAGTACGGCATGGATGACACCATTCGGGGCCGCCCGGGACACGTGCTTCTGGCTACGGACGCGCGACGCAAGTCGTTTCAATCGACCGAGTGGACGGGGACGCCGGGCAAGAGCCTGGTTTTAACCTTGGATGAGAAGATCCAGTACATCACGGAAAAGGCCTTGGCGGAGGCGGTGGAGAAATGGCATGCCAGCGGGGGCGTGGCGATCGTACAGAATCCCAATACGGGCGAAATCCTGGCCATGGCAAGTCACCCCACTTACGATCCCAACGATTTTGCCAAGAGCCCGCCGGAGGCGCTCCAGAACCGTGCCCTGTCCTGGGTTTATGAGCCCGGCTCGACCTTTAAACTCGTGACCGTTGCCGCCGCTTTGGAAGAGAAACTGACGAACGTGGACGAAGTCATCGACTGCCAAGAGGGAAGCATCGTGCTGGCGGGGCATGTCATTCACGATCACAAACCCTTCGGGAGTCTGAGCGTGAGGGATGTGGTAGTGAAAAGCAGCGACGTGGGGGCCATTAAGCTGGGGCTACGGTTGGGGGAGCAGCGGCTTTACAAATACATCCGCACCTTCGGTTTTGGCGAAAAAACTGAAGTCGAGCTGCCGGGAGAGGAGCGAGGGCTACTCAAACTCCCCAGCCGCTGGTCAGGAATTTCGATTGGCGAGATTTCCATGGGGCAGGAAGTTGGCGTGACGCCTATTCAACTGCTCACGGCCTACTCCGCGGTGGCCAACGGAGGTGTGCTGTTCGAGCCGCGCATGATTCACGACCTCTTCCTCGGCCAGACACACGACGCCCTGCCTCCTGTTCCCGGTCACCGGGTTATCAGCGAGCGGACGGCAAGTCTCATGAAGCAAGTCCTTGCTGCCGTGGTGGAAAGAGGAACCGGCCAGCCGGCGCAACTTTCAGGCTACTCCTCCGCGGGCAAGACCGGCACGGCGCAGAAAATCGATCCTTCGGGCGCTTATTCAAAATCGCACTACGTCGCCTCTTTTGTGGGGTTCGCTCCCATAGCAAAACCGGCGGTGACCATTCTGGTGGTTATCGACTCACCGGTGGGAGCAATTTACGGGACTGAAGTGGCAGCCCCGGTGTTCAAGTCCATCGCAGAGCAGACTCTGGGTTACATGAACGTTCCGCAAGACACTCCCTCACGATGGCCTCAGATTGCCTCCTCCATCCCCGCAGGGATTCCCGGCCAGAAACTCGAGGACCTCGCGGGACACCTTCCTAAGGGCTCTGAGCACCTCCAGGCTGCCGCTTCTCCCGTTCAACCGGTTTCATTCGCAGGGATTGAGCCAGCACGAGTTTCAACGGAGCGTGAGCCGGAGGCCGCCACCACGCCCCGTACCGTGGTCCTGAACAGCGGCCCTCGCGTAACCGTTCCGGACTTCTCCGGTTTAGCGGCGCGTCGCGTCGCCCAGGAATGTCAGAAGCTAGGTCTGGACCTTAGGCTTCTGGGGAGTGGATTGGCCGTCGAGCAGAATCTCCCTGCGCAGGCGCAGGTGCCACCGGGAACACAACTGGTGGTAAGGCTGTCAAGATTTTCGCAGTGATATAATGCGAGTGAGAGATGAAACTGAACGAGTTGCTCCGAGGACTGGACGGCCTCGAGTCGGGCCTGGAAGTCGGGGCCGAGGTCACCTCTTTAGCATACGATTCGCGTCGAGTTCAGCGGGGAACCCTTTTCTTCGCGATACAAGGTGAGAAAGCGGACGGGCATGCGTTTATCCCTCAAGCCCTGGAGCGTGGCGCGCTGGGCGTCGTCAGTGAGCGCATACCGCCCAGCGGTCTGGCATCGCGCTGGGTGCGAGTGCCCAAGATTCGCCGGGCGCTCTCAGCGGCTGGACGCGTTTTCCTCGGCCAACCTGATTTACACCTGAAGCTGATAGGAATCACCGGGACGAACGGAAAGACTACGACAGCCTTTCTGGTGGACAGTATTCTGCGCGCCGCGGGAATCCGCGCGGGCCTCTTTGGAACTATCGAGTACCGAGTTGGTGAGCGCGCCTTGCCCGCGCTCAACACGACCCCGGAGTCGCTCGATTTGTGGTCTTACTTCGCTCAGACCGTCGAGGCGGGAGGCACAAGTGTAGTGATGGAAGTCTCCTCGCATGCCCTTGCCCAAGAACGGGTCTGGGGCTTCCCTTATTCTGTCGCTGTCTTCACCAATTTGACCCGCGACCATTTGGATTACCACAAGGACTTCGAGCACTACTTTGAAGCGAAGCGCCGCCTGTTTGAGGGGCTGGGAACACCTCCGCCGCAATGGGCGGTCATTAACCTGGATGACCCTTGGGGGAGGAAACTCCTGGACGTGCCCTGCCCCCAGCGCTTGACCTACGGCATGAACTCCAACGCCCAGGTCAAGCCGAAGCATCTCGACTCCCGGCACCATGGCCTGGAGGGCACGATCGTGACTCCCGCCGGCAAGCTCCAGCTTGTCTCCTCGCTCATGGGTCGGGCCAACCTGGCGAACATTCTGGCAGCCACCGCAGCCTCCATCGCCTACGGCATCCCACTTGAAAAAATCGAAGAGGGGCTTAAGGACCTGAAAGCAGTTCCTGGCCGCTTCGAGCGCATCGACGAGGGCCAGCCCTTCCTGATGCTGGTGGATTACGCGCACACCGACGACGCTTTGCGCAATGTCCTGAGCACCGCCCGCGACCTCACGCGCAATAGGCTCATCGTAGTTTTCGGCTGCGGCGGCGAGCGCGACCGTGCGAAGCGGCCTTTGATGGGCGAAGCCGCCGGTTCCTTGAGCGATCTTGCTGTGCTTACCTCGGACAATCCACGCAGCGAGGACCCGCTGCTCATCATGAGCGACGCGCTGGTGGGCTTGCAGAAGGCCGGGAAACCCTATTGGGCCGAAGTGGATCGCGAAACCGCAATCCGCAAGGCTGTGGAGGAAGCGCGCGAAGGGGATGTGGTGGTTTTGGCTGGAAAGGGGCATGAGACTTACCAGATACTGAAGGACCGGACGATTCCTCTCGACGACCGTGAAGTTGCCCGGAAGGTACTGCATGAAATGGGGTATCACAAGAACTCATGCAACTGACGTTGGGCGACATAGCGACTGTGCTCAATACCCGATGCCATGCACCGGAACGGGTGGTTACCGGATATTCGATCGATTCCCGGTCAATCGGGCCAGGGCAGCTCTTTTTCGCGATGCGCGGGCCTCGATTCGACGGACATCAATTCCTTGCGCAGGTCATGGAGCGCAAAGCTGCGGGGGCGGTGGTGGAGAGCGCTTTTTTTCAGCAGGCGCCGCCAAGCCTCGCGCCCGCCCTGCTTCCCGTCGAGAGCCCACTGGCGGCACTACAGCATCTGGGACGGTGGGTGCGCCGCAAGTGGGCGCGTCCGCTCGTCGCGGTAACCGGGAGCACGGGAAAGAGCACCACCAAGGAGATGATCGCCGCTCTGCTGAGGCGGCGGTTTTCAGTGCACAAGTCTGTGGGAAACCTGAATAACCACTACGGCCTGCCTTTAACTCTGTTGGCGCTCGAGCCGGAGCACGAAATAGCGGTGGTGGAACTCGCCATGTCCGCCGCAGGTGAGATTGCGCGTCTGGCGCTGATGGCGGAGCCGGAGACCGGCGTGGTGACGAACGTGGCCCCTGTTCATTTGGAGTTCTTCGACTCTGTGGAATCCATCGCCAAGGCGAAACGGGAGCTGGTCGAGAATCTCTCTTCGCGCACGGGACCACCTATTGCAGTCTTGAACAATGACGATCCACGCGTGCAGAGATTTGCGGAAGGATTTGAGGGGAAGGTCGTTACGTTTGGGTTGGGACGAGGCGCAGATTTTCGAGCCCGAGGGGTCAAGCCGGGAGAAGGCATCGGAAGTGAGTTCCGAGTCATAGGCCCGAACCTGGATGCCGATTTCGTTCTTCCCATTCCCGGCCGGCACAACGTCCAGAACGCGCTTGCTGCTATCGCCGTGGCCTCCAGTTTCGATATTCCCCCTGGGGAGATGCGGAGAGGTCTGGCGGAATTTCAGAATATGCCTCAAAGGGGGGAGAGCCTCACCCTGCCGGGGCCGGTGACGATTATCAACGATTGCTATAATTCCAACCCGCAGGCCATGGAATGCATGCTCGAAACGCTTCGGACGTGGCCTGGCGCTCGCCGTCGGATTCTGGTGGCCGGCGAAATGCTCGAATTGGGGTGGCAGTCCCCCAAGTTGCACATCCAGGTTGGCCGCAAGTGTGCGCAGGCCAATCTTTCCTGGCTGATCGCGGTTCAAGGCGACGCGAGATTTTTTCTCGAAGGCGCCGTGGCTGCGGGCCTGCCGCCTGCACAGACCCGCTTCTTCCCCGAGGCGCGGGCAGCGGGAGAGTTTTGCCTATCGCGGCTCGGACCCGGCGACGTGGTTCTGGTGAAAGGGTCGCGCGGGGTCCACTTGGAAACGGTGACCGAGATGTTGCAAGAGCAGTGAACACACATGTTCTATTATCTTTACATCAAGTTTCATAACCAGTTTCACCTCCTCAATCTCTTTCGCTACATCACTTTCCGAACCGCTTACGCGAGCCTGACGGCGCTGTTGCTCTCCTTAGTCGTTGGCCCCTGGCTTGTGCGGCTGCTCAAGGCGTTCCAGATCGGCCAGTACGTTCGGGAAGACGGGCCGAAGTCCCACCTCTCGAAGGCGGGCACTCCGACCATGGGCGGCGTGCTCATCAATCTCTGTATATTCGTTCCGACCCTCCTCTGGTCCGACCTCGGAAATGTTTTTGTATGGCTCGTTCTAGGTGTCACGGCGGCTTTTGCAGCGATCGGGTTTTGGGACGATCACCAGAAGGTTCGGCAGCGGAAGAACCAGGGCCTGACGGGGCGGACCAAATTCTTGCTACAGATTCTGGTCAGCTTTGTCTTTGGTGTGGTGCTGATTTTCTTTTCGGCGCGCGGTCTCTATTCCACTACCTTGACCTTCCCCTTCTTCAAGCGCTTCCGGCCCGATTTTTTGATCAGGAGTTTTTTGTCCCGAGTTTGGACCTACCCTTTCGCTTTTTTGCCTTTCCTCCTTTTTGTCGTTTTGGTTCTTGTAGGTTGCTCGAACGCGGTCAACCTTACTGATGGACTGGATGGATTGGCCATCGGTTGTGTCGTCATTGCCGCCTCGGCCTTAACGGTCCTGACCTATGTCACCGGCCATGCGGTTCTTTCAGAGTATCTGGACTTGGAGCACCTGCCGCGCGTGGGTGAGCTGACGATCTTCTGCGGATCGATGGTGGGGTCGAGTCTCGGATTCCTCTGGTACAACGCGTATCCGGCAGAGATTTTCATGGGCGACGTCGGTTCTCTGGCGCTGGGCGGCGCCATCGCTGCGGTCGCTGTGATCATCAAACAGGAACTCCTCTTGCCGTTTATTGGCGGCGTCTTTGTGATCGAGGCCCTTTCAGTGATAATCCAGGTGGTTTCCTTCAAGCTCAGGGGCAAGCGGGTTTTTCGCATGGCGCCGATTCATCACCACTTTGAATTGGAGGGGTGGAAGGAGTCCAAAATCATTGCGCGCTTCTGGATTGCCGCGCTGGTTTTTGCGCTCTTTGCGCTGACGACTTTGAAGCTGAGGTAGGACGGACAGGGGGATCGCATGATTGACGTTCGCAAGAAGCGCGTGCTCGTTGTGGGCCTGGGGAGGAGCGGGCGTGCCGTCGCCCTCTGCCTGCGACGCCATGGCGCGGTGGTGACGGTGACCGATATCAAGCCCCCGGGCGCATTCGGGACGCCCCTGACGGAGCTTCTGGCACAAAAAATCGGGTTGGAGCTGGGCTCGCAGCGGGTGGAGCTCTTTCTCGCTAACGATCTCGTAGTAGTCAGCCCCGGGGTGCCGGGGGACTTGCCGCAACTCCAGGCAGCTCGCGCGCGAGGCATTCCTGTGGTCCCGGAGATTGAAGTTGCGGGCTGGTACTTGAAGTCTCCCATCGTGGGTATAACCGGCTCTAACGGCAAGACCACCACGACGGCTCTTCTGGGCAAAATGCTCGAGGCCTCCGGCTTCCCCACCTTCGTGGGCGGGAATATAGGTGTCGCGCTGAGCTCCGCTGTGGATCAGGTCAGCCCAGATTCGATCGTTGTCGCCGAGTTGAGTAGTTTTCAGTTGGAGACCATTCGCGATTTTCGCCCCCACGTGGCTGTCCTGCTTAACATTTCACCAAACCACCTGGATCGCCACGCTTCCTTCGAGGCCTATGCCCAGGCAAAAAGGCAGATCTTCCGCAACCAGGGGGCGGAAGATTATGCCATCCTGAATGCGGATGACCCTTGGGTGCGAAGCCTCGGTCCCGCCTTGGTGAGCCACAAGGTATTTTTCAGCCGGTCGCAACAAATTCCCTGCGGCCTCTTTGTTTCCAATGGGAATGTCGTGTGCCGCATGGGGCATCTGGAGCGGGTGCTTCTGGAGACTCGGGAGGTGCGCCTTCGGGGTGGTTTCAATCTGGAAGACGTATTGGGGGCGGCGGCAGCGGCCTGCGTGCTGGGGGCGGACTTCGACGCCATACGCAGCGCGGTGCGGGAGTTTAAAGGCCTCGAGCACCGGCTCGAGCACGTCCGTGACATATGCGGGGTGGAGTTTTATAACAATTCCAAGGCCACCAGCGTGGATGCCACGATGAAGTCGTTGGAGGCATTCGAGGGGGGTGTTCATCTCATTCTGGGAGGAAAGGACAAGGGTGCTCCCTACGCGCCTTTGCGGCCTCTCTTGAAGGACAAGGTGCGTGAGGTACTCCTCATCGGTGCGGCGGCGGATCGCATTGCTCAGGAGCTTTCCGGCGCAGTGGAATTGATTCACGCGGGCGACCTCGAACGCGCCGTGCAGGAAGCGTTCCAGCGTGCTCGTCCTGGTGATGTGGTACTCCTGTCTCCGGCTTGCTCGAGCTTTGATCAGTTCCAGGATTATGAGCATCGTGGCCGCGTGTTTAAGGAGTTGGTAGAGCGGCTGGCGCAAGAGGTTGACTCAGGATCGGCGGAAGGGAAATGGAAGGCAGAACCACTCGCTGCTTCATCCCACGAGGCGTCCGCGGGCAGTGGGGAACCTCCGGCGGAGACGGTAGCACCTGAACTCGAGGTACCCCGTCTTGCTCCGGCAAGCGACGCGGCACCCCAAGGCGAAGTGAAAAATGAGCTGACCCTCGTTTACGAAATCAGCGCCGATGAACTCCCCCCGGCCAAAGTTGAGTTGGCAGAGGACAACTCCGAGCCACCCGAAGCAAGTCAGCTCCAAGCGCTGTTCCCACTTGAAACAATGGATGACACCCCGCTGCCATTCGAGGTGAGAGCGGAAAAGCATGGCCAATAGATTTCAATCCGACAGAATTCTGTTCAGCACCGTCGTGGCGTTGACCCTTTTCGGCGCCCTCATGGTCTTCAGCGCTTCGGCGGTGATGGCGACTGATAAGTTCGGCACTAGCACTTACTTTCTACTTCGCCAGTTGGCCTGGGTTGGGGCGGGGTTTGTTGCCTTGGTCGCGATGATGTATTTGGACTACCGTCGTCTGTCCAGCCCTGCGGTGGTTTTTCCGGCGCTGGCCTTGCAGTTGATGCTGTTGGTGGGTGTTTTGTTTGCCGATCGCAGCCACCACACTCGCCGCTGGCTGCATTTGGGATCTGCCAGCTTTCAGCCTTCCGAACTTTCCAAGATCGTCCTGGTCGTGTTCCTTGCCTATTTCCTCGAGCAGCGCTCGGATGAAGTAAACGATCTGAAGCATACACTGCTTCCTGTCGGCCTGGTCACCGGGCTGAGCATGGCGCTGGTGGTGGTAGAGCCGGACTTCGGAACCGCGCTGGCCATCGCCATGATCGTCGCGGCCATGCTATTCATGGCAGGGGTTCGCCTGAAGTATTTCGCGGGTGTGGGCCTCTTGGCGGCTCCTGTGGTCTACTGGCTGGTCTTCCATTCCACCTACCGTCACAACCGGGTGCTGGCGTTCCTGCACCCTTATGCCGACCCTCTGGGGAAAGGGTTTCAGATCATTCAGTCCTTTATTGCAGTCGGCACGGGAGGAATTACCGGAATGGGGTTGATGGAAGGGAAACAAAAGCTCTTCTATCTTCCGGAGCCCCAGACCGACTTCATTTTTGCCGTCGTGAGTGAAGAGCTGGGGTTCATCGGGGCGGTCGTGCTGGTAGTGGCCTTTGCAATCATCCTCTGGCGAGGGTGGCGGGCCAGTGCCGGATGCACGAGCGAGTTTGGGCGGTTGCTCGCCATGGGCCTTACCGTCATGGTGGTGGGACAAGCTCTGGTGAATATGAGCGTGGTGCTCGGTCTGCTTCCCACCAAAGGAATACCGCTGCCGCTAATAAGTTACGGGGGGTCGTCACTTTTCGTAACCCTGGCGGCGGTGGGCATCCTTCTCAACATTTCACAGGATGTGGGATAGGTGGGTGGTTCATAGCGCGAGGGATCAACGCCGTCGAGGCTCAAAGTGAGGAATGCAGCATGGAATCATCGGGCCAGGAGCTTGGCGTCCCCCTTGGTTTCGAGCAGTTCCAGCCTGCTTTGCGAGTTCTGATGGTCGCAGGGGGAACGGGAGGTCACATCTTTCCGGCACTGGCTGTGGCGGAACAACTGCGTGCTCGTGGAGCACACCCTGAGCGCTCCGGAAGGAAATACCTTATCGAGTTTCTCGGCACCAAAAGACCCCTGGAAGCCCGTTTAATACCCGGAGCTGGGTTTCCCCTGCGCAGCGTCAACGCGGCGGGGCTTAAGGGCATGAGTGGGTTTCGGGGCCTGCGAAACTTGATGCTGCTGCCTCGAACGGCGGTGGCCACGGCGAGGGTGTTGCGCGATTTTCAGCCCCAGGTGGTCGTTGGTGTAGGCGGGTATTTGGCGGGCCCTGTGATGGTGGAAGCCGCTCTCCAGGATATCCCGACTCTGCTGATTGAGCCCAATGCATTGCCTGGTTTTACTAACCGTGTCCTGGCCCCCGTTGTCCGTCTGGCGGCAGTCGGCTTCGAGCAGGCAGCGCGGTTCTATGGCGAGAAGGCTCGCCTCACGGGCCTTCCGGTTCGGGCGGCGTTTTACACCATCCCCTCGAAAAGACACGTGTTGCCCTTCGGCATCCTGATCGTGGGTGGTAGCCAGGGATCGAAAGCCATCAACGAACTGATGATCCAATGTGCGCCTTTCCTGGGGCGTGAATCGGGATGGCTCGAGGTGGTCCACCAAACGGGGGAAACAGACTATAATGCAGTGCGTGAGGCTTTTCTGGAGCATGGCGTAAGGGGTCGTGTCCACGCTTTTATCGATGACATGCCGGGAGCTTTGGCGCAGGCCGATCTGGTGGTTTCGCGGGCTGGCGCCATGGCGGTGGCTGAATTGGCCGCAGCGGGACGGGCTGCCTTCCTGATACCTTTTCCGGCGGCCACGGACCAGCACCAACTGGCAAATGCCCGGGCCTTGGAAGTGGCCGGCGCAGCCCGCGTGCTTCTTCAGGCGGAGCTGACGCCGGAGCGGCTGATGAGAGAAATCCGTGAGCTCCTCAGCGAGCCCCTGAGGTTGATTGAGATGGAGCGGGCCGCGAAGAGCTTGGCGCGTCCGGAAGCGGCGGCGCATATTGCTGACCTAGTTGAGGAACTGGCGGCGAGGCGTTGAAGGGATGGAGCGCGGGCATCCTGCCCGCTGGAGCGTGGGTGGGATGCCCGCGCTCCGGTTGGCTGGTAATGACCCCGGCATAGACTGCGGAGAATCGACAAATCACCTATGCTAGGCAAGATTCGAAGTGTCCACTTCGTCGGCATCGGCGGCATCGGCATGAGCGGCATCGCCGAGGTTTTGCTCAACCTGGGATATACGGTTTCGGGCTCTGACCTCAAGGCGACACCCGTCACGGATCGGCTGTCAAAGCTGAGCGCGCGAGTATTCGAAGGCCACGCCGCCGGCCATCTCGGGGATGCGCAAGTGGTGGTAATTTCCTCTGCCATTCCATCTGACAACCCCGAGGTGCAGGAAGCTCAACGCCGGCAAATCCCGGTCATTCCCCGGGCCGAAATGTTGGCCGAATTGATGCGCTTGAAATTCTGTGTAGCGGTGGCCGGGGCTCACGGCAAAACGACTGTCACTTCGATGATCGCTGTGATGCTGACGCAAGCCGGGCTCGATCCCACGGCTGTTATTGGCGGGCGGTTGGACGTTTTCGCCTCCAGCGCCCGGCTGGGCAAGGGTGAACTGATGGTGGTCGAGGCTGACGAAAGCGACCGCTCCTTCCTCTACCTTTTGCCCTCCATTGCCGTGGTGACCAATATTGACCGTGAGCACCTGGACCATTACCGGGACCTGGCCGAAATAACTTCCGCCTTCCTTTCCTTCTTGAACAAGGTCCCTTTTTATGGTGCTGTGGTGGCCTGTGCGGATGCCCCCTGGGGTGAGCGATTCAGGGCACTTCTCCCGCAGCTTCGGCGTCGCGTAGTTACTTACGGTCTCGATCCCGGGGCCGATGTGCAGGGCAGTTCACTCCGTCTCCAACCGCGAGGCTCATCGTTCGAAGTTGTGGCAAGAGGGCAGACTCTGGGGAGTTTTACCCTCCATGTTCCGGGGCGGCACAACGTGCAGAATGCTCTGGCGGCGGTCGCCGTAGGCTTGGAGCTTGAACTCACCGCCGAGGAAATCCGCAGGGGCCTGGAGCGGTTCCACGGCGCCGACCGCCGGTTCCAGATCAAAGCTGAACTCGAGGGTATCACGATCGTGGATGACTATGGGCATCATCCCACGGAAATCCGCGCCACGCTGGAAGCGGCCCGCCTCTGGGGAGCCAAACGGGTCATCGCCATCTTCCAACCCCATCGTTATACGCGTACCCTGTTCCTGATGGATGACTTTGCGAAATCCTTCCAGGCCGCGGATCAGGTCTACGTGTTGGACATTTACCCGGCGAGCGAGAAGTCTATCCCGGGCGTTACCTCCCAGCGACTCGTGGAGCGAATGGCCGAGCTAGGTTTCCCGCGGGCTCGATATGCGCCTTCAGAACAGGCCGCCATTGAGGGAAATCTGGAGGGTTTACGCCCCGGCGATTTGATTCTGACGCTCGGCGCCGGAAGCGTGGGGAGACTCGGCGATGCCCTGGCGGAGGCGATCCGGGGGCGCTCGGTTCGATCGGAAGCGGTTCAAAGCTGATGTCATGGTTGGCGCAAGAATCCGGAATCTCGAAGCCTTTGGTAGCTTTCGGGGCGGAATGGCTCCCAGGGGAGCGGATGAGCCGGCACACCTCTCTGGGCGTAGGCGGCCCGGCGGATATCATCCGGATACATGACGCCCGGCGCTTGCCGGAACTCGTGCCGTATTTGAACCGGCACGGTGTGCCATGGCGGATCTTGGGCGGTGGCTCGAACCTGCTGGTGGCTGACGAGGGATTGCCGGGCGTCCTGCTTCGTCTGGCGCGCGGCGAGGCTATGGCGTTTGCAGGAGACCGCGTCGAGGTACCGGCGGCGACAAACCTGGGCACCGTGGTTCTTGAATGCGCCAAACGGGACCTGGGGGGCATGGAAGGCTTGATGGGCGTGCCGGGGACAGTGGGCGGAGCCCTGCGCATGAATGCGGGAGCGTACGGCACTGAGATCGGGGACCTGGTGCGCGCCCTCACCCTGTTTCACGGCGGCACGGGGCTGATCGAGACCGTGAAAACAGAGGAGGTCCGGTTCGAGTACCGGCACACCAGCTTCTCTCCCGACGACGTCATGCTCTCCACCGCGCTCGAGTTGCAAAGCCGCCCCTATGCGCTGATCATGAATCGCCTCAAGGAGTGCAACCGGAAACGCCGCGCCTCACAGCCCGTTCAGGAAAAATGCGCGGGCTGCATCTTCAAGAATCCGCCCGGGCGCTCTACGGGGGAGATGATTGACGCGCTTGGACTGAAAGGAACACGCGTGGGCGGGGCGGTGGTCTCCGAACGACATGCGAATTTCATCGTCAATCGCGACCACGCCACGGCGGCGGATATCCTGAAATTGATGGAGTTCATCCGCGAGCGGGTCCTCAAGGCCTATGGGGTGGAGCTCGAGGAGGAAGTCATTGTGTGGAAAGGGTGAATGGACACCGAATTGATGGAAGAGGAAAGGACGCCATTGCCTGAGGCTTTGGACGCTGAGGAGGAATCCCCCTACCTTCGGCGGCAGAAGGCCGTGACGGCCCGGCCCCACCGGCCCTCGTCGGGTTGGGGCTGGGTACTCTTTTTCGTGACCGCGGTGCCGCCCCTGGGAATCATGAGCTATTTCCTGACGACCTTCGCCCTGTCGTCGCCACGGTTCGAATTGCGCTCCGCTGACGATATTCAGGTGAGTGGAAATCAATTTGTCTCCCGCGAGGAAGTCGCGAGCGCCCTGGGATTGCCTCTGCACGCCGGGGGCGGTCCCGGCGTAAAAGTTTTTCGGTCTTCTCTAGAAGCGCAGCGCAAGCAAGTGGAAGCGATTGCCTGGGTTCGAAGTGCAGCCTTGACCCGAGTCCTTCCCAACCGCTTGTTGGTGCGCGTCATTGAAAGGACTCCGGTGGCCTTCGCGAATGTGGGCGGTCACGTGAGCCTGGTGGATAGTGATGGAGTTTTGCTGGACAAGCCGGAAACCGCCTCCTTCGACTTCCCGGTCATCACCGGCCTCAGCTCGAATGCGAGTTTGGACCAGTCCCGCACCCGCCTCGCGCTTTACCTCGACTTCATGCGCCTACTCGGAGAGGAGATCTCCCACTCCGGATGGACCGTTTCTGAGGCGGACGTGGCGGATGGCGAGGACCTCAAAGCCCTGCTTGTCCAAGGCCGGGAGACCGTGCAGGTCCACTTCGGGCGCGACAGTTTTATCGAGCGTTTTCACACCTTCCTGGCGCTGCTCCCGGAGCTCCGCAAATCCAACGCCCCGCTTGACTCCGTGGACTTGCGTTATCCCAATCAGGTGGTGGTGAACCCACAGGGTCGAACTCTACCCCCACCCGCGGAAGGCCCCGAGGCCCCGCAAACTCTAAAGGAATAGGGACCATTGACACGCAAAGAACAGTTTATTGTGGGCTTGGATTTGGGCAGTAGCAAAACCTGCGCACTCGTGTGCCAGCCGGGAGAAAGCGGAAAACTCCAGGTGGCGGGCTTCGGAGTGGTGGAATCGAAGGGTTGGCGGAAGAGCGTCATTGTTAATCTCGATCTCACGGTGGCGGTCCTCAAGAAGGCGGTGGAAGCTGCTGAAACCGCGGCGGGGATTTCCATCGCTGGGGCGTACGTGGGGGTGGCGGGTACGCACATTAAAGGCGTGAACTCTCGGGGCGCGGTGGGGTTAGGAAAAACGCCCGGCGCCAAGGGAGCCGTCACCCAGGACGATATTCTCAAAGTCCTCCAGGCCGCCCGCGGAGTCACCCTGCCGCCTGACCGTGAAATCGTTTACCTGGAACCACAGGATTATGCGCTGGATTCCCAGGAGGGAATTCACAACCCCGTGGGCATGAGCGGAGCGCGGCTCGAGGCCAACGTGCACCTGATTACCGGGTCATCCACGGCACTGAGAAATGTGGTTACGGCGGCGAATCTGGTCGGAATAAAGGTCCTCGATACGGTCTACGAACCCTTCGCAGCAGCAGCGGCTTGCCTCACGGCGGACGAAAGGGAATTGGGTGTGGCTCTGGTGGACATTGGGGGCGGGTCAACTGACATGATCGTCTACGCGCAGGGCAGTGCCCGCCACACCGCTTTCATCCCGGTGGGTGGCGAACATTTTACGAACGACATCGCCGTGGGCCTGCGCACCACGATTCCTGACGCAGAGAGACTCAAGAGATCCTGGGCTGAGGGCGAGCTCGATAATATGCGCGGCGGAATGCTGGAAGTCCCCAGTGTCGGGGAACGTCCAGCGCGACTGGTAAGCTACGAACTCCTTGACGGCATCATTCGGCCTCGCACCCTCGAATTGCTGGAATTGATCCATGACGAGCTGGGGCGCTCCGGCCATATCAGGCAACTGGGAGCGGGGTTGGTTTTGGTCGGGGGCGGGGCCATGCAAGGCGGTTTGGTGCCGTTGGCGGAGCACACCCTCGGCCTTCCCGTGCGCTTGGGTCGTTGCGCAGGACTCGAGAACATGGGCGAAGCCCTGGTCGGGCCGGAGTATGCCACTCTGGTCGGCTTGGTTGTTTACGGCAATCGCCGCCGCTTGCTTCGAGACGCGCAGGAAGCAGGGCCTATGGCTAGATTGTGGCGAGCATTGCGCGGCAAGGGCGGAGCGGCGTGAGGGGTGGCGGGCGTAGCGCTGGTCGCACTAGTCGTCGCGATATAACTATGGCATGGATTGGTGAACGACCCCCTCACCCCCGGCCCCTCTCCCCCAAGGGGGAGAGGGGCCGGGGGTGAGGGGGTTGGCATCCAATCATGGAACAGCGAATGAGTGGCGACGCCAAAGGGGGAGTCAACATGGAAACGGAAGGAAGCAGCGACAACCTTCGGGTAGACTTTTCAGATGAGCTTCGCGCCGGTGCCAAAATCAAGGTCATTGGCGTAGGGGGTGGTGGCGGAAACGCCGTAAACCGCATGATTGCCGCGGGAGTGACGGGGGTGGACTTCCTCGTGGCTAATACTGACGCGCAGGCCCTCCACGTCTCGAATGCGCCGGTGAAGATTCAACTGGGCGCCAAGCTCACCAAAGGGCTGGGAGCGGGAGCCAACCCCGAAATCGGCCGGCGCGCGGCTCTGGAGGACACGGATAAGGTCATCGACGCGCTCGAAGGCTCTGACATGGTGTTCGTCACCGCAGGGCTAGGAGGGGGAACGGGGAGCGGAGGCGCGCCCATTGTCGCCAGCCTGGCGCGTGAGCTTCACGCCCTCACCGTGGGTGTGGTGACCAAGCCCTTCGCCTTTGAAGGCAAGCGGCGCATGACGCAGGCCGAACAGGGCCTGGCGGAATTGAGCCAGAGCGTAGATACCGTCATTTGCATTCCCAACGAACGCCTGATGCAGTTTGTGGATAAGGGCACCAGCTTCTTCGAAGCGTTCAGAATCGCCGACGACATCCTGCGCCAGGGCGTTCAGGGTATTTCCGATATCATCACCATCACCGGAATAATCAACCGCGACTTTGCGGACATCAAGACGATTATGGAGGGGATGGGCTACGCGGTCATGGGAACTGCCGTGGCCGAGGGGGAGAACCGCGCTGTCGAAGCTACCAATCGCGCCATTGCCAGCCCCCTGCTCGAAGACGCCAGCATCAACGGCGCCCAGGGCATCCTGCTCAACATCACCGGATCCAGCAAGCTCACCCTGCATGAAGTCCACGAGGCCTCGAGCATTGTGCAGCAGGCCGCGGCTGAAAACGCCAATATCATTTTTGGCGCGGTTCACGATGAGTCCATGGGTGATGCGGTGAAAGTCACGGTCATCGCCACGGGGATCAAATCCGAGAGATTGGGCCTCAAGCCACTGACCGGCCCCTCGCTGGCCATCCGCACGGCGCAGCAAAGCGTGAGGTCGGCGCTCGCCAGGAAGGAAAAGCTTCCCGTGGAACAGGAGCCGCCGGAGATGAGCGTGGAAATCCCCAAAGACGACTTCGACGTGCCCGCCTACATCCGGCGACGCAAGGCTGAATCGAAGTAGTATGGATTCTGCCGACCAGAGAATTCGGGCTGCCTATGCGGAGTGCCGGCGTCTGGCGCGTCGTCATGATGAGAACTTCCCGGTCGCCTCGCGCCTTGTTCCTCGCGAAAAGCGTGATGCGCTGGCCGCTATCTATGCCTTTGCCCGATACGCCGATGACCTTGCCGATGAGCCGGGAGTTGAGGGCCGGCTTGAAAAAATCGCTGCTTGGCGTGCGATGCTCGTCGAATGCTTCTCCGGCAAAGTCCATCATCCGGTTTTCCTGGCGCTTCACAACTCCGTGCAGCGATTCCACCTCTCCTTTGAGAATTTTGAGAATCTGCTGCGCGCCTTCGAATCCGACGTCGGCGTGAATCGTCACCGGGATTTTTCCTCCTTGCTTGCCTATTGCAGTTGCTCTGCCAATCCCGTCGGGCGGCTGGTGCTCGAACTGTTTGGCCACCGCGAGCCGGAACTCTTTGCCCTTTCGGATTGCATTTGCACGGCGCTTCAGCTCACCAACTTCTGGCAGGACGTTGCCGTGGACCTCGCGCGCGACCGCATATACCTGCCCCTGGAGGACCTCGAGCGTTTCCACTACACACTGGACGAGCTGCGCGCCGGACGCGTGGACGACCGCTGGGATGAATTGTTAAGACTTGAAATCGCCCGCACCCGCCGGTTGTTTGAGCAAGGCAAAGCGCTGCCGGAGAGGGTTGCGCCTGAATTGCGCCTCCAGCTTCGCCTGACGTGGCTCGGCGGCGTGACCGTGCTTCGCAAAATCGAGTCTGTGGGCTATGACGTTTTCCGGCGCAGGCCGTCCCTCTCGAAGCTCGACTTTGTGCGTCTTTATTTCCGTGCTCGGCGGCCCCTCGGGTCTGGGTAGGCGGACCTTTACTCACATCTTCGGCTGGACACCGAGGCGTCAACGTGAACGAACAGCCCTCTGAAGGTGTGAAAAAATCGCCGGCCTGTCATCCTGATCCCGCAGTCGCGGGAGAAGGATCTCTGCAGTTGCTGTTCCTTCAGCCAGTCACGAAGAACTGCCGAGATGCTTCGCTGCGCTCAGCATGACAGATTCCAGTTTTTCCACATGCTCTCTCCCCTGGGGAGAGTATCCCGCACCGGCGCTTTCACCAGCCGGAGCGGGACGGGTGAGGGGTTGTTTTCCTTGCCAGGCAAAAATGATCCCAACTATCGCGGGTCCACCATGAGCGCTTCGGTGAAAGACTTTCGCTTCGCTACGCCCAGTCTCACGAATTTCTACTATTCCTTTGTGTTTCTCCCCCGCCCGAAGCGGCGTGCCATCGAGGCGGTGTACGCGTTCGCCCGGCGAGGCGATGAGGTTGTGGACAGCGGGCTCCCGCCGGAGGAAGCCGGCCGCCAGATCGCCCGTTACCGCGAGGCGCTCGACGCTTGTTACACAGGGCAGGGCACGGTTTTGGAAGACCCCCAACTGGCCGCCCTCGCCGAGAGCATTCGAGAATTCAGAATCCCCCGGCAGCCCTTCGAGGACCTTATCCTGGGTCTCGAGATGGATTTGCGCGGCGCGCGTTACCAGACCATGGAGGACCTTTCCCTTTACTGCTATCGCGTCGCGTCCACGATTGGACTGATTGCGATTGAAATCTTCGGTTACACCGATCCCCGCACACGCGATTACGCCGTGAACCTCGGCCAAGCCTTGCAACTCGTCAACATCCTGCGCGATATCCAAAGCGACGCGCGGCGCGGGCGCATTTACCTCCCCCGGGAGGATCTGGACCGATTTGGCGTCCCTCCTGAGGCGCTGCTGTCGGGACTCTACAATGACCCTTTCGTTGAGTTGATGACACTCGAGGGTGACCGTGCCCGCCATTTCTTTGGCGTGGCCCACCAACTCCTTCCGCCGCAGGACCGCCGCGCCATGGTCGCGGCGGAAATCATGGCGGCGATTTACTGGCGCCTTTTGGCGCGCATCCAAAAGCGGCGCTACAACGTGTTTGGCGAGCGCGTGCGCCTGCCCGGCCCGGAGAAGCTGTGGGTCGCGCTTTCCGTTTATCTTGGGGCGGAGTGGTACAAGTAGAAGGCGGAAGTCAGAAGTCAGAAGTCAGAAGGCGGAAGCCAGGATTGAGGAGCCATGTAGGGGTGGCCCTTGTGGCCGTCCTGGGGCAACCCCCGATGTCGGGGTAGCAAGTCGCCACTCTCTCAGCCCTCTGAGGAACCAGCAAGCAGAAGGCGGACGTTGTGGAGGCAGGCAATCCCGCACGATGAATTAAGTCATTTATTTTCAGCAACATTCCAGCTTTTCTCGGGTATCTCATTTGTTTTCATAGACATTCCCGCTTCGTTCCCAAGTTTTCCAACGCCATCCTTTTTTTTCAATGACATTCCCGCTTCGTTCCGTCAGTTTTGAAAGATACTACGGTCGTAGCAAAGGGCGGGCAATGGCATCCTGTCGGTTAGGAATGGAGCACAGGGAGGTATCCGCGAGGACTCTGCGCACTTTGCAAAGCAGCCTAGCATCGTTGTATAGGCTACAATGTTGCGCACAGATTGTCAAGAGTTTTTTGGAAGCGAAACCATGCGTTACGCGCACTTCCAGACACCACGGCCTATTGGTGCTCGGTCGAAACTGCTATAATTGATACTTTAAGATTGTATTTACGACGAAACTGTGCAAGTATGTGCTCTTGAAGTATTTTTGTTGATATTTTCGCTGGGGATTGAGGTGCGCCGTGTTGATCAGATTTCGCGTCCGCAACTTTCGGTCGCTCAAGGAAGAGCAAGAGCTTTCGCTAGTGGCGACCTCGCTCAAGGACTCACCGGAGGCAGCCAGCGAAATCGCAGGACTTAAAATCGGGCTCCTACGCGTGGCCGCGATTTACGGTTCCAACGCCTCCGGGAAATCGAACGTTATCAAGGCGCTCGGCTATATGGGCCTCGCTGTGCAACACTCACAACGGAATTGGCCGCCCGAGGGAGGGATACCCCGCGAACCGTTTCTGCTCGACCCCAAATCGAAGAGCGATCCCTCCTCATTCGAGGTCGATTTGCTGCTAGATGGTGTCAGGCTTCGCTACGGATTCACGTTGAGCGATCGGGAGGTTCTGGAGGAATGGCTTGATGCATACCCCACTGGCAACAAGCCGATCAAGAAGCAGACGTGGTTCAGGCGCGAGGGCAAGGCCTTTAGCTTCGGAAAGAAACTGTCCGGCGACAACCGTGCGATTGAGCGCCTTACGCGGCCGAACAGCCTCTTCCTTTCAGCCGCCGCTCAGAACAATCATGAAGCCCTTCTGCCGCTCTACAGATGGTTTTCCGAGGGATTCGGGTATGTGCCCCGCGAGCGGTGGTTGGCCATTCAGCACACAACTCAAATGTGTAAAGAGTCGAACTTTAAGTCGTTGGTTTTGCAGGCTCTTCGCGCTGCAGACTTGGGAATCGTCGGGCTCGCTGTCCGGGAGGAGGACCTCATGCCCCCACCTCCCCCGCAACTAGGTAAGAGAGAGAGACTTCTAATCGAGGAGTTCGTCGCCACAGTGCGGAAGTTTGCAGAAAGGGCGAACCAACTTTCGAGCGACGGGTCGAGCTTCCCTGAAAAGAAGCTGGTCCTATCGTTCATGCACAAAGGTTCCAGCCACCGAGGCATCCCGTTCGGACTGGAAAACGAGTCTGACGGCACAGTGGCGCTCTATGGATTGTTGGGGCCGTTGGTCCATGTGATGGGATCGGGGGGAACTCTCTGTGTTGACGAGCTGGATGCCAGCCTGCACCCGCAACTGGCGCTGGGAGTGGTTGGTCTTTTCAACAGCCCCAAGCTTAATCCCCAACGTGCGCAGATTATCTTTACCACGCATGACACCAACCTCCTCGACAAGGCACTCCTACGCCGCGACCAGATTTGGTTCACGGAAAAGGACGCCGAGGGCGGCACCCACCTATATCCGCTGACGGATTTCAGACCGAGAAAGAACGAGAATCTTGCGCGAGGGTATTTGCAGGGCCGGTACGGCGCGGTACCGTTTATCGGCTCAGCGGGTTTTTTCGGCAACGTCCAGCAGGATAAGGCTGAGCGCTGATGGCCCGAAGACACGACAATCTCCGGCGGCGCAAGTGGTTTGTTGAGCCTCGCCCACGTGTGCTCGTCTGTTGCGAGGGCGAAGTGACAGAGCCAAGCTACCTGAGCGGTCTGAAGGCCGAGCTGCGAATTCGACTCGTACACATCGAGGTCGTGCCTGGCGGCTCGAATCCCAAAACGCTTGTTGACTACGCTGTGCAGAAGAAGGAAGAGGCTGAGCGCATGGCTCGCAGCGAGAAGGACGATAATCTCAAGTACGACGAGATCTGGTGCGTGTTTGATGTGGACCTACACGAACACATACTCGACGCCAAGCAGAAAGCGGCCGCGAACAACATATACTTGGCCATCTCGAATCCGTGTTTCGAACTTTGGCTGCTGCTGCACTTTCAAGATCAACGAGCCCACATAGAGCGCCACCACGTGCAATCGGCTTGCAGAGGACACATGCCTGGGTACGACAAGGAAGTGCCCTTCGACGTGGTCTTTCCTCTGTATCGGGAAGCCGTCCAGCGAGCCGAGGCGCTGGAGCATTGGCAGGAGACGCGCGGCTGCGCCGGGGAAAACCCCTCAACCGGAGTCCATCGACTGACAGAACGAATCATGGAACTCGGGCGTGAGAAGCAACTGAAGAAGCACCGGGGCTAAGGGTAGCGGTACGGGACCTGGTGAGGCGAGGCAGGGTCCTGCTGGCCGTGGAGCGATACAAGAAGGGAGAGGCCTCTCTGGGCAAAGCCGCTCAACTGGCAGGACTTTCGGTGGGGCAGATGATGACCCTCCTGGCGGAATTTGGCGTGGAAAGCAGGATCGACAAGGACGACTATCTCGAAGGGCTGAAGAATGTCGTCAACGCATGGTAGCTGACTTATATGTTATGATGGGGGACGTCGGAAGGGAGGCGGAACGAGCATGCTCGAACAATACGGGCCTATTCTGATCTTCTTTGCCATCGCGGTTATCTTTCCTCCCGCGCTGCTCTGGATCGCCAAGTACTTCCGGCCTTCCTTCAAGCCTACTCCGGAAAAGGTCCTGCCCTATGAGTGCGGCATCACGCCGTCATCGGACGCCCGCGGGCGCTACACCGTGCGCTTCTACTTGATCGCCATCCTGTTCGTGGTCTTTGATGTTGAGACGGTGTTCCTCTATCCCTGGGCAGTGCAATTCCAGGTTTTGGGGCTGTATGGCCTGGTTGAGATGCTGGTGTTCCTGGGGATCTTGGTCGTGGGATACATTTGGATCTGGCGCCGCGGGGCGTTGGAGTGGATCTGACGACCATTGCGCTGCCTGCCCGGCATACTCCGAAGCAAACCTGAAATTGCTGGTGCTGTCACCCCCGCGCAAGCGGGGGTCCAGGGCAGCCCACACAAGGTTGGATTCCCGCTTTCGCGGGAATGACGCGCACGGGGTGGTTTTCAACAGACCGGACGGGCTCAGCATGACAGGGGCGTCTGGACGCGATATAGCATTTCCCCGGCACGTGGCACGATGAGGATGCCCTCGTTCTCGCGGCCCTCCCATTCCTGGGGATGGACGATGGCGGGATCGAGGTAACCCAGGTTGATGCGCCGGCAGCGTTCCGGCGGGATGCCGGTGGCCAGCGTCACTTGAATGCGCGGAGTCTCCTTGCCACTTGATTTGTCGTACTGCCCCAACCCTTTGACGTGGGTGGAATGCGCCAGCACTCCACCCGGATAGCTTTTGAATTTGTCCCACTGCCCCAGGAAATAATCGCGGCAATGATAGCCAATTTCGTCGATCAGCTTGCCGTGGGTGTAGCTGACTTCGCTGATGTGCGGGGCAAAAATCACCACCTCGCCGCCGTCCGCGACCGCCGGTTCCACTTTGTACATCCCTTTTCCCCCCGTCCAGAGATCGTCGTAGAGTGTGGGCATGACGGAGAGCACGCGCCGGAAGGGTTTCTGCACGTGAATAACATGCTTCTCGGCAGAGAGGGCCGAGGCAGCCTTCCAAGCCTCTTGTGGTGAGCCGAAAAAAAGTCCTGCCAGACCTTCGTGCGTAACTACCAAGGCGAAGCAGGCGGCAGGCCGGTCGATGAGAGCCGCAGCTCGATCGATGATGGCCCGGACGGGTGTATAACCAGCGCCGATAATCTTGTAATTGGTCATCAACGCGCCGAACCAGTGGGTGAGGTTGATGATTTCCGATCCGGCGATGCCCGGAAAGAAATACTTGTTCCCGCCGGAGAAGCCGACAACCTCATGGGGGAAAACCGGCCCGCAGACAATGAGCCGGTCGTAATCCAGAATGAGCTTGTTGAGCCGGACGGGCACCTCCTGGGCCAGCAGCCCGCTGGTCATCTCAGCGATTTCGGAGGCCGGGATGACACCCAGGGTCACGAAGTTCGCAGGGTTTTCCCAGTGGTGATTGAAGATGTGGCTCTTGCCGGTTTGCTCGTTCCTCACCGGACGTCCCACCAGCTTGCTCAATTGCTCGTCGCTCATGAGGGGGTGAGTGCCGAGCGCCACCAGATAATCCAAAGCTGCCACGCGTGGAGCGAGTTGTGCCGCGAAGAGATCGAACATCAGCGGCATGGGCATGGTGCGGGTGCCGTCAGGGATAATGATGAGGACGCGCTTGCCCTCCACGGCCAGCGTGCCGAGACCTTGCTGCGTGATGTGGCTGGCTTCTTCGCGGGTTAAGTAGCGGTCGGCAAATCCTTTTCCTACGACCATCGGCTTCACTCCTCTTGCACATGTGGGGCCGACCCTACACGCCGCTATAGGCTGAGAATCCACCATCAATAGGCAGGACGACCCCCGTGACAAAAGCCGAAGCCGGCGAAAGGAGCCACAAGACGGCTCCGAACAAGTCCTCGGGTTGGCCGAAGCGCGCCATGGGCGTGTGTTCAATGATCGACTTGCCCCGCCCGCTCAACTCGCCGGTCTTTTCATCGGTCAAAAGAAACTTGTTTTGTCGTGTCAGGAAGAAACCCGGCGCAATGGCGTTGACGCGAATGCGCGGCGAATAGACCTGAGCCATGTGCACGGCGAGCCACTGGGTAAAGTTGCTGACTCCAGCTTTCGCGGCCGAGTAGGCCAGTACTCGGGTCAGAGGGCGGAATGCACTCATAGAAGAAACGTTGAGGATCACTCCTTCGCCTTTTCCCGCCATGATTTTGCCGAAGACCTGACAGGGAAGCATCGTTCCCAGGATGTTTAAATCAAACACCCAGCGCAAGGCCTCCGGCGGCAGATCAAAAAATGAGAGGCTGGGAGTGGTAGTCGCCTGAGGGTTGTTGCCTCCCGCCGCGTTCACCAGGCTGTGAACGGCGCCGAACTTGTCCAGGATGATCTTGGCGGCTTGGCGCAGGCTTTCCGCGTCAAGGACGTCGGCACGAACTGCCACCGCCTGATTGGCGCGCGGCTCCATGAGTTCCAGAATGTGCTGGGCGGGGTCCAGATTGCGGTCCAAGATCGCCACATTGGCTCCGCATCCCACCAGCGCGCAGGCAATTTCGCCACCCAGGGTTCCTGTCCCGCCCGTGATCACCACTGTCTGCCCGGCGAAATCATAAAGGCGGGTCAATTCCGATGAGTCCATCTAAGTACGACCTCCCATGAAGTTCGCCACCTTCGCCGCGAAAGGACTCTCGCTTTGTATATTGAAGCTGTCAGCTCTCAGCCGTCAGCTTTCAGCGAGCATGCCCTGAGGCCAGTTTGGAACTGAGCTACCTAGTGCGTCTCAGGGAGGCATGGCTGACTGCCTTGCGTATCGTCACGGTCATTGGCTTCGCCCCGCTCGCCAGATATGGGGCGTATCGTTCTTGCTGTTTCGAGCGCTGTTTTTCGATCTCCTGCAGTTCCTTTACAAGCTCAGGTTCGCGTTCGAGAAGGCGAAGGACGGTGTCGGCTGCTTTGCCCTGAATTACCTTGCCGCTCTCCCAGCGAACAACAACTTTCGGTCCTAAGCCCAGTCGCTCCTCGAGTTGCGCTTGCGTCAGCCCCGCCTTTTCTCGAATTGCCGCGATTCGCTCAGGGGACAACAAGCCGAGCATCTTTCGCACTTCATTCTTCACGGCGACGGACATTGCTCGAGCCTGCTCTGGGGTAAGAAACTCCTCACCACAATCGTCGCAATGGAACGCGTCGACGTTGGGCACCTCGACCGGCTCCCCATTGTAGCGGGCAGGGTAATTCTTCCTTTCCACCTTTTTGGCCGTGCCAGTACCACAGACAGGGCACCTCATATGTTCCTGCCTTCTCTGCCATGATGGTTACGATCCAGCGTTTCCGTTGGAAAAGCTGCTTTATCCAATCAAGGGCATATGCTGCCTCTGCCATGAAGACCGCCATGCTCACGGTAGCACAGTGCTACCAACCAAGTCAAGAAGTCAAGAGTCGAGGGTCGAGAGCTTAAAACCTCGAGTCTGTCGATAAAGTGACTCCGTTACCTCGAATCACTCCCAGGCTTTGCGCGTAGTTGTAGTGCATGTATCCCAGCTTGAGGGACGTACGGGCATTGATTCTAAAAGAAAGGGCTGGATTCAGATTCAAGGCCTGGGTGAAAGGCTGGTGGGTGTCAACTTGTTGCACTCCTAACCCGCCTGAGAACTCGTAGCCGAGACGTCCCCGGAGAGTGCCATAAACCCGTGCGGTGAGTTGGTGGACTTGATAAAACGTGGGGTTAAAGAACCCCATATAGAGCTTCTGCTGAGAGCCGACAAAACCGTAGATTCGTCCTTCGTATCCCAGATCGAGGGACGAATGCTCGAAGCGCAGGAAGTTGCGTAACAGGGTCAAGGAGCCGCCGTGGGCCGGCTCGCGCAGCGGGGCGCCTGCGGCCAGGCTGGGGGTTCCATTCAAGAGTTCAAGCTGCTGCAAACGGATGGAGGAAAAGCGGGCGAAAAAGAGATCGGCCCGCAGTTCGGTGTGCCGAGCAAAGGAGAATCTCAATCCTCCTTCCACGCGACTTTCCATGACGCCCAGGCGCACGGAAAGGGGAGTATAGGGAACGGCGTCGCGAGCCACGGCCAGATCAAGGTCGAGGTTTGTCTTCAGGGTGTAACTCGCGCTGGCGAATCCCAGGGGGCGGTAGGTGGCTACGGAGACAGGTTGGGACTGGCCCGGAATGTTCTCGAGCCCGCCGGGCCCGAATCGTATCAGGCCCACACCGCCGCGCAGAATGAGGTTCGGGTAGAGGGTAGTGATTTGGCGGTAGGTAACCTGTGATGGGACAACCGCTCCGCCCATGGCGCCGGGGCTCGTCGCCGGCATGGCGTCATAGGACACCGAGGATCTGGTATGGGGCAACGCCGAAAAGTCGAACATGGACTCATATCCAAATCGCCGCAGGTCCTGGCCGGAGAACCCGATCAGGTCAGGGGAGCCGTTGCCGGCGCTGGTCTCGCGGGCGTAGGAGACGGCAGCGTGAAAGGTGACCGCCTGTTCCCGGCGAAGCGTCCCCTCGAGCTGAAGTGATTCGGGGTTGCCGGGGCTGAGTTGATCTGCCCGGGCAAGGAGCTCGAGCGCCTGCTGCGGGTGGTGTCGAGCGCGCTCCAAGTTGGCGAGCAAGAAGACGGCGTCGAAGTCGTTGGGGTGGTCTTTGACCAGCTTGCTGACCAGCGCGTAGGAATAGGCAATGTCCCCGCGAAAATAGAAGGCGCGCGCGTTGCCCAGCAAGGCTTCAAAGTCCGTGGGGTCAGCTTTCAACAGTTGGGCGAAATCGGCCAGGGCAGCGGCATACCTGCCTTGATATAGTTTGACATAAGCGAGCTGCAATCGCGCCTCGCGCTGGCGTGGGTGGAAAGTGAGAACCGCAGAGAGGATCTCGCGGGCGTGCTTATAGTGGCCCAAGCGAGCCTCGACCCGAGCCAAGTCGATCTGAAATTCAGGATTGGCAGGGTACCTCGCCAATAGATGCTGGAAAACCGCGCGCGCCTCGAGGGGATGATCGGAGCGAATAAAGGCCTGCCCCAGGCCCTCCAGCGCGTCGGCGTCATCCGGGGTTTTTGAAAGCAGCGCCTGGTATAAGGCTTTCGACTCCTCGTTGTGGCCGCTCAGGCTGAGCGCCCGCGCCAGACCAAATTTGAGGTCAGAATCATTGGGGTCAAGTTTCAAGGCTTGCTTATAGGCTTGCACCGCGCCCGCGAAGTCCCCGCGCTTCAGGCAGGTGGCCGCGGATTGTTTGAGAGGCGAGGTATTCGCGGGCAGCCGGGGGCCGGATGGGGGGAGGGTCGGATGCGCGGCTTGAATCCCGGCCTCTCCCGTAGCCGGCCCCGGTTCTCTCGGCGGCGAGAGGGTTTGTCCTCTGAGCCCCTGGGAGCCTTGCTGAAGCAGCATCAGGGCCAAGAAGAGAATAGGCGGCGGCATTGCCCGGAAAGAGCGCGGTAACTGCGATCTCAAGTGATGATGTGCCATGATTCCGCCTCGAGCCGGCCGCCCTTGGAGGATCAGCCTGCTTTTTCCATGCTCCCGTGAGCGGAGACAGGAGCCAGTTCCGCTGCACCCGGAGAGAGCGATTGTCCTTCGTGCATGACCTCCTCCCACCGGTGCGAACCCACCAGGAATTTCAGGATGCCTTGGACACGGAAAAAAAGAATGAGTTGACGGTAACCGACGTTTTCGAGCATCGCGTAAGCAAGCAAAGCCAAGAGGTCTCGGGACCTGGGGTAGCGCCGGTAGGTCATTTCCTCCAGAAGTATGGCCCCCACTGACAGAAAACCGCCGTAAGCCAGTCCCAGCAGAATCAATAAGGCCAGCAGTGCTGGAGAGATGAGCCCACCGAAGAAAGATAGAGGCACAAGAAGATACCCGAGGAACTCGACGATAGTGCCCAGTCCTTCCACATAGAGATGGAAGGGCAGGCTGAACATTCCTACCATTCCATAGCGGCGGCGGAAGAGCATGCCGCGATGTTTCCGCAGGGTCTGGCAGAGCCCCAGTTGCCACCGGCGTCTCTGGCGGTTCAGCATGGCCAGAGAGGCGGGGCACTCGGTCCAGCAAACAGGATCGGAGGCGAAAGCCAATTCAACGTCACGTTGCTTATCGGCCGCCCAGCGACGCAAGGTGATGATGAGATCCATGTCCTCAGTGACGGTATCCGCGCTGAACCCGCCCACCGCCATAACCGCCTTGTGTTGGAACAGGGCGAGGGCTCCCGAGACGATCACGGTGCCTCCCAGCAACGCCCAGCCGTTCCGTCCGGTGAGGAAGCTGCGCAGGTATTCCACCACCTGAAAGCGCTCCAAGGAAGTCCGCGGCAGCCCCAACTTCACTATCTGGCCATGGTTTCCAGTACATCCATTAATGATTCGGACGATACCACCACTGACGATGGTTTCCCTGGGCGAGTTGAGAATGGGATCCATCAGTCGCAAAAGCGAATCGCGCTCCAGGAGACAATCCGCGTCCAGGCAGCAGAAATAAGGGGTATGGCAGAGGTTGATTCCCGTATTCAGCGCCTCCGGCTTGCCGCCCCTTTGCTTGTGGACGACCAGGAGATTGGGAATGTGGGGATTGGAGTAAAAGCTCTGCACGGGGGAAGTGGGAAGAGCGGGGGAGTAAACCCGATCCGTGGGGACCAGCTTGAAGGCGGTCGCCAGGCGCTTTAGAGTTGAATCGGTCGATCCGTCGTCAACCACGATGACGGAGAGTTGCGGGTAATTCACCCCCAGGGCGGAGCGAACCGTTTCCACAATGATGCGTTCTTCGTTCCAGGCCGGAACGATGATGGTGACCCCCGGCGTAAGGGAAGAGCCTCGCAATTCGGCTAATCCTTGGTAGGCCGATCGTCGGGAATGAAGCCATATGGCCCTCAGCGACATGACCATCAGAGCCGTATAAACCCCGTTTCCCACTACGAAGTAGGAGAGGATAAGCAGGTTGAAGCAAACCAGGACATGCTCGAAAAGCGGTCCCCACATATCCATGGGGGAAGTCCTTTCAGGCGGCCAACTCCGAGTGGCCGTAAGACCTCTGATCTTGAAGCCCCCGGCGCACAACTACAGGGGTGGGGACCGCAAGACCGAGATGCGCAATCACCTCAGCGGCAATAGCGCGCACCTCAGGATCAGGATCGGACGCGAGCGTGGCCAACTCGCGATCGAACACACTCTTGAATGGGGAAAGAGGTTGTTGCCCAGCCGGCTCGCTCTTCACCATTTCACGCAGAATCTCTGCCGCCGCCGAGCGGACCCGTGCATGCGGGTGGCGCATGGCCGGCAGGAGTTGCAGGGCTTGGATAAGCGGAAATCTGGCCATGGCCGCCTTCAGGGAATGAAGGGAGAGGCCGCAATGATTCTCCGTGACCGCTTTGTCCATTCGATCGAGGAGCGCCGGAAAACTCTGAGGTTGGCGCAGCGCCGCCAGCGACCGCAGAGCTACCCGCTGAACGTCGGCATGCGGGTCGTCGAGGGCCTTGGCAAGAATGGGCCAGCTCGCTTGGTGGCGCAGCAGGCCCAGGTTCCTGGCGCTTCGGGCACGAAGCAAAAAGTGAAGGCGGGGGAAAAGATGGAGAAGCCCGTCGGGGATGGAGAGTGCCTGGCGGAGGGTAACGGGAACGAATTGACCCAGAATCCGCCGCTGCCAAACATCGATCAATCCAAGTTCCAGGCAGAGTTCTTCTAACACGCTAACGAGTGGGGGCGCGGAGGCGCATTTTACAAGCATTGGTTCGAGGAGGAGCTCCAGGCTGGACAAGGGCAGCGCGCGCAACCTTGCCAGACATTCGGCGGAATACTTGCGCTGCAACAACGCCGTGGGAGTGAGTGCATAATGGGCGCAGAGGCTCTTAACCCGGCGATCAAAGCGATCGTCATGCCAGCGCCGGATCATGGCTCCCACCGCCAAGACGAGCGTCCCCAGGGAAACCGTGGCCAGAATGGACGTTGCCAGGCTGGTCAAGGATTGGAGATTTGGAACAGGCAAAACTATCATGTCGTGCTCACCTTGCCTCAACGAGCCGCTAAATCGCCGGCCCTTCAAAAGGCTGTGAGTCCTTTGCCATGAAGTCGATAACTTGCTCCCTGTCCGCGACGATATTTCGATGGTGTGTTTCCGGAAGGCTGGCCACCAGCATAGGTCGTAGGCACAAAAGTCCAAGAATGGGCGATTGTATGAGAGACAGCTAAGAAAGTCAATACAGGAAAAATTATTTTTCGAGGGGTTCAGAAATTGGAGACTTATTTACTGATGGGTAGATTTGACAAGATAAAACACTCATACGGGTTGCTCGTCATTCGCAGAGGAAAAGGCGATCCCCTGTCATTCTGAGCGAAGCGAAGAACCCCCGCATTTGAAAGCCCAGTCAGCGCGAAAAAATGCCGAGATTCTTCGCTTCGCTCAGAATGACAGATGATGGGGTTGTCCTTGGCAAGCCGCATTGGTTTAGGGTGCGGGATTCCTCGCCGTGCCACGTTTTGCGCTGGCCAGCAAGGCCTCGTCGATGATTTTATCGAAGGTGGCTGCGGGCGGCAGTCCGATGACGATCCTGCCGTTGACGAACGAGGTAGGAGTTTTGTGGATACTCAACGCTACCCCTTCCTGGCGTGCTGCCTCGACTCGCGACAGGGAGGCTTTGGAGTCCATGCAGGCGGCGAGCCTTGACCGGTTCAGGCCGGCGGCCTCCCCCAGGCTTAACAGGTGCTCGCGCAGGTTCGCCGTATTGATTGCGCTTTGATCAGCAAAAATGAGGGTTCGGAAGACGGAGAACGCCGAGGGATTGATCTGATACGCGCACTCGTTGGCCACCGCCCCGGCAGCGGACCAGTCATGGAATGGGAGAGGGAATTCCTTGAATATAACGCGGACCTTGCCACCGTACTTAGGCACAAGTTGCTTCTCCAGAAACTCATGGAGGCGGGCACACATTGGGCACTGAAGGTCCGCGTACTCCACCACGGTCACGGCGGCGTTGCTTGGTCCAATGCTCGGCATATCCTCTGTTTTAATCATGCCCCGAACAAAATCTTCCCGAAAGGGCAGCACGAGGCCCAGGATGCCGGTTCGCCGGTCTTGTGTGATGTAGAACTCTGCTATCTCCGTTTTTTTCCCGTCGCTTGCCGTAATGACCGACCTGAGGAACTGCGGGTACGGCGTTTTATCGAAAGCGCCGATCTTGAACTCCGTTTGGGGTGGGAGCTTCGTTACTTTGCGAATGTCCCCTATGAGCTCGGCAGCAGATCCTTGCTGTAGGGCGAAGACGTCACCAAAGACGAAACAACGTCCGTCCTTGGTGATGAAAACATTACTGGGTCGTTTCTGTTTGCCGTCATCAGTCGTCACGACAGTCTGCAAGAGAGTGGGGAACTGCGAATCAGCCAGCGGCTCAGCCGTAACCTTGACGCTTTCCGGCACCTCGAAGCGATCGCGCACATATTGGATGATTTTTTCGGGGCTGGCTCCTGTGGTGGCGGCGAGGGCGCGGGCATCCTGCGGGCGTCCTGTCTCTCCGCCCAGCGCATTGGCGCTGATTATGACCAGGCAAACACTGCACATCAAGAAACCGCTACGGAGTCCTGCACCGGACGGTGCAGGACGGAGCGAGGGACTTGTCATTGGATGACTCCTTTCACGAGACAAGTGGCGATTTACTTCGTCGTGTTCGCCCAAGTCGGTAATATAGCCCTCTCCCTTGGGGAGAGGGTGTCCGGCGACGGCGCTTTCTCCAGCCGTCGCCGGACGGGTGAGGGGTTGCCTCCCTTCGCAGACCATCTTGTTCTGCTAATGCTCCGCATCAGCTATAGTCTCCCTCTGCCCGTGCCGCCCGCCCCTTGCGGCCCTTCCGAGGCAAGCCGCATCGGGTCAGGGTTTGGGATTCCTCGCCGTGCCACGTTTTGTGCTGCCCAGCAGGGCCTCGTCGACGATTTTATCGAAGGCGGCTTCGGACGGTAGTCCGAATACAATCCTGCCGTTGACGAAAGTCGTGGGAGTTCCGTTAATGCCCAGGTCTCTCCCTTCTTGTCGTGCTACCTCGACTCGCGACAGAGAGGCTTTGGAGTCGATGCATGCGGCGAGCCTTGAAGGCTCAATTCCCGCCTCGTCCCCCAGAGCTAATAGGCGCTCGCGGACGTTCGATGCGTTAATGGCATTCTGGTTGGCAAAAATGAGAGTTCGGTAGCCGGGGAACGCCGACGGGTTGATCTGATACGCGCATTCGTTGGCCACCGCGGCGGTAGCGGACCAGTCATGCCAGGGGAGAGGGAATTCCTTGAAGATGACCCGAACCTTATCGCCGTACTTAGGCAGGAGTTCCTTCTCCAGAAACTCATGGAGGCGGGCACACGTTGGGCACTGCAGGTCCGCATACTCCACCACGGTCACGGGCGCATTGTTCGGTCCCAGGCTGGGCACATCTTTTGTGTCGATCAGGCTCCGAACAAAATCTTCTCGAAAGGGCAGCACGAGACCCAGGATGCCGGTTCGCCGGTCTCGCGTGATGAAGATCTCTGCTGTCTGCGTGTTTTTTCCGGCGCTTGCCGTAATGACCGACTTGAGGAACTGCGGGTACGGCGTTTTGCCGAAAGCGCCGATCTTCAATTCCGTTTGGGGTGGAAGCTTCGTAACTTCGCGAACGCAACGTAGGATGTCGGCAGTAGAGCCTTGGGTTATGGCAAATACGTTGCCCAGCACGAAACAACGGCCGTCCTTGGTGATAAAAGCGTTGCCGGCCCGTTTCTCCTTGCCATCATCTATAGTAACGGTTGTCTGAAGGAAAACGGGAAACTGCGAATTCCGCAAGGGCTCGGCCGTTACTTTAACGCTTTCCGGCCACCCGAAGCGATCGCGCACATACTGGATGATTTTTTCGGGGCTCGCTTGTGCGGTGGCCGCGGGGCCGCGGGCATCCTGCGGGCGTCCTGTTTCTCCGCGCAACACGGTGGCGCCGATGAGAAACAGGCAAACGCTGCACATCAAGAAACCGCTACGGAGTCCTGCACCGGACGGTGCAGGACGGAGCGAAGGACTTCTCATTGGATGACTCCTTTCACGAGACAAGTGGCGGGTTACTTCGTCGTGTTCGCCCATCTGGTTCCTCCTCAGCGTGCGACCGACCCCTCACCCGTCCCGCGTCCCGATGGGATGCATCGGGATCGCGGTCCACCCAAGCCGGTAATATGGCCCTCTCCCTTGGGGAGAGGGTGTCCGGCGACGGCGCTTTCTCCAGCCGTCGCCGGACGGGTGAGGGGTTGCTTCCGCCGCCAAGCAAAGTTGTTGTGCCCGGCTAAGTCCTCCCCAAGCCCTTATACTTTCCCCGCGCGCATCCCACTCCTGCAGACCCGCAAGTTGCGGCGCAACCAAACCGAAGCTGAAACCCGGGATTGTCTTCGTTGCCCGGTCAAGAGCTGGGCGCGAAATTTAGCCGTCCATACCGCATCGAGAGCTCGGATGTCGATTTCTACTGCTTCGAACCTCAACCGGCGATCGAGTTTGATGGTGGCGTTAATTCTGGGCCGACCGAATGCGCAAAGACGCTGCGAAAGAGGATTGTTACGTTGGCCGGTATGATCACTCCGCGCCATGCAACTGACCCCTCACCCGTCCCGCTCCGGCTGGTGAAAGCGCCGGAGCGGGACACCCTCTCCCCAGGGGAGAGGGCTATCGGTTCAGTACCAATGTTGGACGGGCTGGCCAGCCTTCTGTCACCCCTGGGAGAGGGCAAAGACCCGTTTCCCTTCCTCACTGATGCTGGACGGGCTGGCCGGCCTTCTCCCACCCTGCCAGCCCGTCTTGATAGACCTTCACCTTCTCGAAGGAGAAGCCCTGCTCGAGCAAGGCACGCCCTGCGGCGCGGCTGGCGGCGCAGATGTCCCCGGAAGAACGTCCCCCCTCGTAAAGCACGATGGTCTTGTCTTTAGGTAGTTGGTCCCAATCGCGGGCAAAGTTCTCCGCCGGCATGTTCATCGCGCCGGGAATTCGCCCGCTCGCGTACTCCTTGGCTGACCTTACGTCCACAAACAGAGGTTTGGGCGTAGCTTCGAGGATCTGGCGCGCCTCAGCGGTCCCAATCAATGTCGGCTGCTTCTTGTTTGCCTCTGCCTCGCTACAGGTGCCAAGAGATGTCTGCGAGGCGGTGAATGATGCTGCCGGGTTCGATCCAAACAGATCGCCAGATCCTGTAGTGGGCTCCTGCGCCTTTGCGCCGCTGGGCGCCCGTGAAGGAGACTTGAGAGTTGGAGACGAAGGTTGGACTGCGGCGCTCTGGGAAGAGCTCGTGGCGGGAGTCATGGTGGCGGCGCCGCTGGTCAACTCCAGGTCCACCAATTGTGAAAACGTGGCAAAGTCCAAAGGGCGAACGATCATTTTCTGGCCGATGAAGAAGGTCGGAGTTCCGGGCACCTTGAGCGCGTGCCCGTCCGCAAGGTCCTGCTTGATCCGTGAGACTGTTTCGCCACTGTCGAGGCACTGGTTGAAACGGCCCGGGTCCAAGCCGAGGTCCCGAGCGTAGCCCTTGAGCGCGTCTACGCCCAAATCAGCTTGTTCGGCATAAATCTTTTCGACGGCCTCCCAGAATTTGCCCTGTTCTGCCGCGCATTCCGAAGCTTCCGCCGCTTTTTCGGCTTGGGGATGAACCTTGTTGAGCGGGAATTGGCGGAACACGAAACGGATTCTATCCCCATATTGCGCGCGGATTTGCCGGGCCGCATCTTCCGAAAGGCCGCAGCCTGGGCATTCGAAGTCGCCGAATTCGACCACCGTAAGAGGCGCGCTCAAGTTCCCGGTCATGTGGCTATCCGGGCGGACCAGGCGCTCGGCGAGTGTCTGGGAGGATGCTTGCACAACGGGTGGGAGTCCGCCGTGATGCGAGAGCAAGATGAAAGCCGGGATGCCGATCAGTACCGCCGCTACGCACAGGACAAAGTTTGTCCTGACTCTTTCCATCGCCGCCGCAGGATCGGTGGGGGTGAGAGGCCGGCGCAGTTCAAAAACCGACAGGATAAAAGTGCCGGTTACGGCGAGCGCCGAGACCACGCACCACACGCACAAGGCGTGGATGACAAACTCTGCCAGCGAAGTGAGATAAATGGAAAACAAGAAGCCACCACACGCGATGCCCGCGACGGCGTATTGCAAGGCTCGCCCCAGGCGCGCCGGGACCAGGTCTTCCGCCATGATCAGCAGCACGAGAAGCGTGTAACTCGCAACTCCGAAGGCCGGAAGAGGCAGCCCAAAAAGGTGAGCATAGGAACTTGCCCGCACCGCGTCGCAACCCGATCCCAGACAGACGATGGGCCGCGACGGCGATGTATAAACCCAGAGAAGATACAGGGAATCGAAAAGTCCGAGGAGGGGGAGCGCCAGCAACAAGATTTTTCTCATAAAGGATATTCTACATCTTTTCAGCCAAGCAGGGGGCTGGCCGGTAGTGGCGTCATTTGGAATATCAGCCCGAACGAAACGCCGGTCATTCCTGCGAAAGCGGGAATCCACTCAGCAAACCTTCGGAAATGCGCTGTCCGCGGACTGGATTCCCGCTTTCGCGGGAATGACTGCGGCCTGGACCACCCGTGTCTTGCAACGCCGCTGCCGACCAGCTCGGTCTGGTGTTTCATTGCAATCGCTACCCAACATCCGGTAGTTCCATTTAAAAGCGCTTCCGCCTCTTTTTTCGTTGACAACTTCTCCCGATGTTTTAGAATGGCGGATGCCCTGAGCCGCCGCCATGCAAGTAAATCGACAACCTGTGCTAACGGAGTCCAGACTGACCGGAGTGAGCCTCTTCTCGCGCGGCAAGGTCCGAGATGTCTATGAGGCCGGGGAAGGACGGCTTGTGATCATCGCGACCGACCGCCTGTCGGCCTTCGATGTGGTCATGGGCGAAGGCATCCCGGGCAAGGGCTGGGTTCTGACACAGCTCTCCTGCTTCTGGTTCGACATGTTCGGCAAGTCCTTCCCCAACCACTTTCTGAGCTCCAAGCTGGGGGACTACCCTCCCCAGCTTCAGAGCTTCGGGGATCAATTGGAAGGCCGGTCGATGCTGGTGCGGAAGGCCCAACCTTTCCCCATCGAGTGTGTTGTGCGGGGATACCTGGCGGGTTCAGGACTCAAGGAGTACCGCGCCACGGGAAAGGTCTGCGGCCTGGAACTGCCGGCCGGACTGAGCGAGGGGTCCAGATTCGACCAGCCGATCTTTACTCCGGCCACCAAAGCCTTGACCGGCCACGACGAGAATATCACCTGGGCGGAAACGGTTTCGAGAGTGGGGCGAGAGACCGCCCAAAAACTGCGCGACGATAGCCTGGAACTTTATTTGCAGGCCAGAGATTACGCGGCGGGACGAGGCATCATCATCGCCGACACCAAGTTTGAATGGGGCCGGAGCGGAAATGACATCCTCCTCATCGACGAAGTTCTGACCCCGGATTCCTCGCGCTTCTGGCCACAGCAAGGTTACCAGCCGGGCAAACCCCAGCCCTCGTTCGACAAGCAGTTTGTTCGCGATTACCTCGAATCACTTCACTGGAACAAACAACCTCCCCCACCTCCCCTCCCGCCGGAGGTAGTGGAAAAAACTAGTGAGAAGTACCGCCAAGCTTATAGCTTTCTGACTGGACAGAATCCTAACTGAAACAGGGCGGGGCGCCTGTCGCGCAGAAGATCATGAGTGCATGGAACTGGCTCGATTGGATTTTTGCCGCCATCGTGGCGGGCTCAGTCATAGCAGCCATCCTGAGAGGATTCGTGCGGGAGTTGATCTCCGTGGCCGCCGTGGTGATTGGATTGGTGGTGGCGGTGGCGGGTTACTCCAGAGCTGCTCTCTGGTTTGAGGATCTGACCAAGTCGCACGAGATAGCCCTGGGCTTGGGTTTCCTGGTCCTGTTTCTGGGAACCCTGCTGCTGGGTGGTGTGGTTTCACTGCTGGTTCGTAAATTGGTCAAGGTCGTCGGCATTGAATGGTTCGACCGGTTCCTGGGGGCGGTTTTCGGCCTGGTCCGTGGGGTGCTTGTGGATTGCATTCTCCTCTTTGTTCTGGTGGCGTTCGCCATAAAGCCGGGAGTTGTGCAGCAATCCTCTCTGGCCCCTTACGTCACCTCCGGAGCCAACCTTATTTCTCTGGCTATGCCTGCCGGGCTCAGAGCGCAGTTTCGCCTGGGGTTTGAGAGGTTCAGAGAAACGCTGATTCAGAATGACAAGAAAGCGATAAGAACCAGTCCTTAGTCATGCATGTCAGGGGGCGGGGAAGCCCCAGGGGGAGGCTGAGGACAATAGCATCGTGGCTCGAGGTTCGCGCCTCGAGCAAACCGAGCAAAAACTTCCGCACTGGAGCACTACCGTGAAAGACCAGCTTGAAGCTCTCATCAGCCGCATGATTGAAAATGGAATTCAGTACCCCGAGGCGGTAAGCGAATTCGAGAAGCGGTTTATCCAGCGCATGCTCGAAAAGCACAACGGAAACCAGTCAAAGACCGCCCAGGCCTTGGGGATTCACCGCAATACCCTGAGCCGCAAAAGAGAAGATCTGGGGTTGGACCACCAGCCGAAGCGGCGACGCCGTCCGAGTCCGTAAATTACAACATATTACCTCATTTTGTAATACCTCTCCTGGGTGGTTGCCTACGTGTCGACGGGTGGCGCATATCCGCCGCGGCGGATATGCGCCACCCCCGAGGCCGCCTGGACGTCCGCGCCGGCGGCCCGGATGGGGCGAAGATGAACCGGGCCGTTTGGGCTTGGCCTCAACGCTTTTTCAAAGTCACACCTAACCCCGCGCCCTGCATATAGAAGATCGTTTCCAGGTCCGCGTTGCTGGTCACCCCCTTGACATAATCCGGCGCCATGTCCACGTTATGGGCCAGGATCAAGCCGCCGGGCCGGACAAGGGGCAGGAGTTTGTTCAGATAGTCGACGTAGCCGCCCTTGTCGGCGTCGATGAAGGCAACGTCGATGGGTCCTCTCAGCTTCGCCACCTGCTCGTGAGCATCACCTTCGACGACTGTGACGAGGTTCTCCACGCCGGCATTCTTGAAGTGCTGGCGGGCCAGCGAGGCTCTTTGGTGATTGATTTCGAAGGTGGTCAAGTGGCCGCCCGTTTTCTGTAGGGCCAGGCAGAACCAGAGGGCGGAGTACCCGGTCGACGTGCCGATCTCGACCACCTGCTTGGCGTCAACTGCCTCCGTGAGCAGCCATAACGCCTCTCCGTCTTGCCTAGGAACGCTGAGGTAGGTCTGGTGCGTCTTGGCCATTTCATCGAGCACCGAGAGAATGGTCTTCTCCCCTTCCGTTTTAGCAAGGGGCGAAGTCAGCGGGCTGAAGTCGCTCGTCCCGCCCTGCTGGGAAAAGCTCACCACCGCTATTTCTAACAGAATGCCAATGATCACGAACGTGTGTTTCATCACTCTTTGCGTCCTTTCATAGTGCATATTCAAAGGATATCGAAAAACCGCAGGACCGAAAAGCGGGTCCTGCGCTACATGCTCTTGCGAGACTTGGGGAGGGATGCGACGCTGCGCAGCGCAATCGAACCGCTGAATGCCAAGGGCTTTCGCGAAGACGTCCTGGAGAGGAAGTGATGCCGTAGCCTGGAGACAGGTGCACTCGGCAGGCAGCCTACAGCGCGGAGGACAGCACGGGCGGCCGCAGGCGGGCTGCAAGGCCGCAAACTTACAGGACAGTTTTGCGCTGATCGTTTCCTGGCTAAGCGCCAGATCGGACATTCCTGCTGCGATGAGAACCGGACATTTCTATTTTGCGTTCACGCGCGAAAATGGCCGCCGAAGCAAGGCAGATACGCCTGCCGGGCCTCAGCGGCATCGCGACGGCCTACGGGACGTAGACCCGATAATTCATATGGTAAGCGCCAAGATACAATCCATCATACGACCAGATGAACGACTGAACCGTGTGTTTCCCGGGTGTCAGCGGGGTGCTCTGATCGGAGGTGCCCACTGCAAAGTTCCCGTCAGAAGGTACATCGCCTACAGAGGTGTAGAGCCAGGTCGTCCCGTCAATCAGAACGCCGAGGCCCCATCCGTTGGTTGTGTAGTCCTCGTCGCCGACTTGGGCGGTTTGCTCGATCTCAAGCGTGCATCCCGGCCACGGGCATTTGATGGTGGTCGGCTTGTCAACTGCCCACCCAGTCGACTCTTCACCCTTCCAAGTTTCATACACATGCGTGTTAAGTGCCTGAGTGAAATAAGTCGCGACCAGGATATGGGGCACGTTCACGGACGGCACGGACAGATCACTCTCTTGAGCCGCTGAAGGCGGTGTAAGGCCGCTCTTGGGTGAGCCTTGCGCTCGGATGTAGTGGAACGCAGCGAATAGCACGACCCCTGCGGCCAAAGACGCAATTCCAATCGTGACAAGCCGTTTCATGTGTTCTCCTCTTGTGCAGATGCTCGCAGATTGTCCTTGCGGCCGACCGTTGCAATCTGCGAAGCATTAACTGTTTGGTACCCCCTGGTGCGCACCACACTACCGCAGAGCGAGCACGCCTGGAGCTAGTCATCCTCTTTTTCTATCTCCTTGGTGCGACCTCAGCAGCAGGTCTCTTCAACCTGGAGATACCCTTTTCTGTTATTAAGACTATTTCGCACGAATGCTAACAACCTATTAAGGCCGGTGTCAAGAAGACGGAATGTCCTTGTCGCATTTTGCTCTTGACGCTAGGCTGGAGTTGTGGTAGCCTATATTAGTGGTCGCCTGGGAGCGCGGGCGTCTCGCCCGCTGTGGTGGGAGCGTCTCGCTCCCGCGCCAAGGAAGTCTCAACTTCATGGCAAAAAGGCGGACCGAAACTGAAGGCGAGGTCTATGAGGGTGCAGGCAGAGCCTGCCCTGAGCGCAAATTTCATGATCCTTCGGCTCACCACTGTGCATGAAAATGCGCGAAGCGCCTTGGAGTGCGGCAGCGAAGCGGAGCGGAGCTGCCGCCTTCCACTCGACAAGAGTAAGGCGGTAGCTGTCCGTCGGCTGACGGATACCGCACTCCAAGGTGCCTTCGGCACAACGATTCTCATGGCGAAGGGTTGTCCGCGGCACAGCGGGCAGGATGCCGGCGTTCCAGCGGGCGGGACGCCCGCGTTCCAGCGGGCAGGATGCCCGCGCTCCATCGGGCCTGAATCCTGCCGTTTGACTCACCCCTGCTGAGCCGCTATAGTTATTTGGCTTCAATACTGCTTCGGGCCTGGTTAGGAGAGAGCGGAGTTGGACAACGAGATTCCCAAGGTTTATTCCCCGGAAACTATCGAGCCACACTGGGCGCGGTCCTGGGTGGCGCAGAAGCTTTACCGCCCTTCCGACGAGCCTGCTCGCCGGCGTTTCTGCCTGGTGATTCCGCCGCCCAACATCACCGGCTCGCTGCACATGGGCCATATGCTGGAGCATACCGAGATTGACATCCTGATGCGCTGGCATCGCATGAGTGGCAAGGACGTGCTCTGGTTGCCCGGCACCGATCACGCCTCCATCGCCACCCAACTGATCGTCGAGCAGGAAATCGGCCGGCAGGTCTTGCCTGACCTCGAGCCGGGCGCCTCCGCGCGCGCCGCCTGGCGCCGCGAAGGCCAGCGGCGGCGCGTCGAGATGGGCCGCGAGAATTTCCTGGAGCTCTGTTGGAAGTGGAAGGAGCAGAACGGCGGGACCATCCGCCGCCAGATGGAGCGCCTCGGGGCATCGTGCGACTGGACGCGCGACCGCTTCACCATGGACCCGGCTTATTCGCGCGCCGTCCAAGAAGTCTTCGTAAGACTTTACACCGAAGGGCTGATTTATCGCGGCAAGTACATCGTGAACTGGTGTCCGCGCTGCGGCACCGCCGTCTCCGACCTGGAAGTGGTGCACGAGGAGCGCCCGGGACATTTGTGGTACATCCGCTATCCGTTCGAGGATGGCTCGGGCTCGATCACTGTGGCGACGACCCGGCCCGAGACCATGCTGGGCGATACGGCAGTGGCCGTGAACCCCGGCGACCAGCGTTACCGCTCCGCGCTGGGCCGCAACCTGGTGTTGCCGCTTCTCGAGCGCGTGATTCCCGTCATCGCGGACGATTTCGTGGACCCGAAGTTTGGGACCGGGGCGGTCAAGGTGACCCCGGCCCACGATTCGAACGACTATGACATGTCGGTGCGGCACAACTTGCCGCGCGTCGAAGTGATCGATACCTCCGCAACCATGACGGACGAAGCCGGCCCTTACAGGGGCTTGGACCGCTTCGAGGCGCGAGAGAAGGTGGTCCATGATCTGCGCGAGCAGGGCCTGCTCGAGAAGATTGAGGATTATCCCCTGAGTGTGGGGACCTGCCAACGGTGCAAGACGGTGCTCGAGCCGCTGCTCTCCGCGCAGTGGTTCATGAAGATGCAGGAATTGGCCGGGCCCGCCATCCGCGTGGTCGAGGAAGGGCGCATCCGCATCACGCCGGAAAACTACCGCAAGATCTACCTGGACTGGATGGGCAACATCCACGACTGGTGCATCTCGCGGCAGCTCTGGTGGGGGCATCGCATTCCCGTCTGGTACTGTGATGCTTGCGGTGAAGTGATTGTGGGGCACGTTGCGCCGCTGGCCTGCCCCAATTGCGAGCTCTCGAGCCTGCGGCCTGAAATGGATGTGTTGGACACCTGGTTCAGCTCCGCGCTCTGGCCATTCGCCACCCTCGGCTGGCCGGACGACACCGCCGACCTGCGCCGCTTCTACCCCAACGACCTCATGATCATGGGTTTCGACATCCTGTTTTTTTGGGGCGCGCGCATGATCATGATGGGCATGAAGTTCATGAACGACGTGCCTTTCCGCGAACTTTACATTCATGCCCTGGTGCGCGATGCGGAAAAGCAGAAGATGTCCAAGACCAAGGGCAACGTGATTGATCCGCTCGAGATAACGGAAAAATTCGGCACGGACGCGGTCCGCTTTGCCTTGGCGATCAGCGCCGCGCCCGGGACTGACATTGCCTTCAGTGTGGAAAAGATCGAGTCTTACCGGGCCTTTGCCAACAAGATCTGGAATGCCGGGCGCTTCATCCTGATGAACCTGCAAAACCTGCCGGAGGCCTGGCACGGCCAGCTTGCGGAGGCCTTGCGGCCGGTTCCGGAGCTGGGGTTCAGTGCGGTCGCTTCACTGGAATCATTGGCGCTGGCCGACCGCTGGATCTTCTCGCGTTTGCAGGCGGTGAGCCGGAAAGTGGACGAAGCCCTCGCCGGCTTTCGCTTCCACGAGGCGGCTTACGAGGTCTATCATTTTTTCTGGCACGAGATTTGCGACTGGTATCTGGAATGGGTCAAGCCGGAAATCACCCGCCGCCCCGAGGGCGCGAAGGTTCCGCCGGCCTGGATCAACCTGGCGCGAGTGTTTGAATCCGCGCTCCACTTGCTCCATCCCTTCATGCCCTTCATTACCGAAGAACTGTGGCAACGGCTTCCGCGCGCCGGGGGTAGCGCAGACCTGCTTTCCAAGGTCTCCGGCTCGGCTGTTCCCCTGCCCAGTGAGGAGGGGATAAAGGGGTGGTGGCGGGAAAGGTCAATATCTTTGACCGCTTTCAAGCTGGTCAACGAGCGCGCGGCGGACCCGGTTTCGGAAAACCAATTTGCGTTGATGCAGGATTTGATAGTTTCTCTGCGCAACGCCAAGGCGGAAATGGGTCTGCAAAAGGTGAAGCCCAGCGCGCAGGTGGGGTGCGAAGAATTGCGCTGGCTGGAACTCTTCCGCGCGCACCTGGAGACCATCCTGCGCCTTTCCACCTTCCAGGCTCTGAACTTCACTCGCGAGCGCTTGGAAGCGACGGCGCCCGGGGTGCGCGGTGGGCCGATATTCGCCCTGCGCGTTTTCCACGAGCAGCCGGTGGACCAGGAGGCGGAACGGTCGCGCCTTCGAAAAGAGAAGGAGAAGCTGGAGCACGAGCTGGCTAAGGTGGAGGCACAACTCGAGAATCAGGAGTTTCTGAGCCGGGCGCCGCGGGAAGTCGTACGGGGAGTGGAGCACCGGCGCACCGAGCTGGCAGGACATCTGCGTAAAATTCTGGAATCACTCGAGAGGTTTACTGAGGATCGGTCGGTATAGCGGCAACCTCGGCTGCAGCGGAGGTACAATAGCCACAGGGGGGAGTTGGACCATGCAGGATTACGAATTCACGGTGGTAATTGAGAGGGATGAGGATGGCAGGTTTGTGGCCATTTGTCCTGCTCTCCAGGGCTGTTATACCGAGGGGGAAACAGAGGCGGAAGCGCGCCACCTCATTGAAGACGCGATCCGGCTACATGTGGAAAACCGAGTTGACCCTTGACGACATGCTGAAGGGTTGAAGTGGCATTTGTAGCGCCGCCGCCACCCTGGCGGTCAGGGCCGGCTGGAAGCCGGCGCTACGATGGCAACAAGCGAGGGGAGATGGGATACCTCAGTCCTGCGACCATGGGCGATACTTCCAAGCCCCTGGGCCTCTCTTCGGGAGAGCTGCGTGCTCTGGTCGAAAGGGCGCTGGCGGAGGACCTCGGCCAGGGCGATCTGACGACCTCGGTGACGGTGCCTGAGGGAATGAGAGCTTGCGGGACTTTCCGCAGCAAGCAGAACCTTGTCGTTGCCGGGCTTCCCGTGGCGGCGATGGTGTTTCAAGTCCAGGATCCCGGGGTCGAGTGGAACCCCGCGCTGGAAGACGGCACGGAGGTTGCCCCCGGAACCGTGTTGGCGAGGGCCTGCGGCCGCGCCGCCGCTTTGCTCGCCTGTGAACGTGTGGCGTTGAACTTTCTCCAAGGTTTGAGCGGAGTTGCAACCTATGCGCGGCGCCTGAAAATAGAACTGGCGGGAACACCGGCGGAATTCCTCGACACGCGCAAGACTACGCCGGGACTTCGCAACCTTCAGAAATACGCCGTCCGGCTGGGGGGTGGCCGCAACCACCGTCTGAGACTGGACGACGGGATCTTGATCAAGAATAATCACCTGCAACTGGTGGGCGGAATTCGTGCCGCGGTGGAGAACGCCAAGCGCCACCGCCCGGCGGGATATCACATCGAGGTGGAAGTAACCAGTCTCGCCCAACTCGAGGAAGCGCTGGAGTGTGGCGCCGACGGCGTGCTGCTGGATAACATGACTCCTGTAGAAGTCCGGCAGTGCGTGGAGCGCGCGGCAGGGCACATGCGGTTGGAAGTCTCCGGTGGAATCGACGCCGGCAACATCCGCGCTTATGCCGAGACGGGGGTGGATTATATTTCCGTGGGAGCGCTTACCCACTCGGCCCCTGCCGTGGACATCAACTTTCGCATCGAGCCTGGGTAGGGCGAAGCGATTTGGAGTGCGGCCCGCCGTGGCGGGCTGCCGCTTTCATCCGGCGAGCTTGCTCGCGCCTCACCGGACCAGGTGCGGCGCTCGAGCACCCGGCCAGCAAGCTGGCCTGAGCGAAAGCGGCCCGCCGCGGCGGGCCGCACTCCAGAGCGCAGGAGGAGAGGCGGCACTCATGATTGCCGGAAGCAGCGAGCGCAAGATCGACAAGATGATTTACTTGTTGGTGAAGAATGCCACGGTGTTGGTTCCAGGGCCGAAGATCGCTTCCCAAATCGGGGTAACGCGTGCTGCCGTCAGCCTGTGGGCCAAGAGGTTGCGGGAGCTTGGTGTCGAGATCAAGGCCCATCGCAGGACCGGCTATCAACTTTTGAAGATTCCGGACATCCTGGTGCCCAGCTTGATCCAAGAGGAATTGGGGGGGAGTGAGATGGGGCAAGACATCATCCACCACTACCGGATAGATTCGACAAACACCGCCGCCTTGGATCTCGCCCAAAAGGGCGCAGAGCACGGGACAGTGGTAGTGGCCGAGGAACAAACGGGGGGCCGCGGGCGGTTGGGCCGGACTTGGTACTCGGAAAAACTGAGCGGCCTCTATGTGTCGGTCATACTGCGTCCACCGTTCTCTCCTGCCGCGGCGCCTATTCTCACCCTGATGGCCGGGGCGGCAGCCCAACACGCCCTGAGTACGGCCACGGGACTTGGCGTGGATATCCGCTGGCCCAACGACTTGCTGGTGAATGGGAAGAAGGTTTCCGGCATCCTCACGGAAATGAGTGCGGAGCTGGGCCGGCTGCACGCCGTCGTGCTGGGGATCGGCATCAACGTCAATCACAGCGAAATGCCCGCCGAGCTGAGGCCCACGGCCACTTCCTTGCGAATCGAGAGCCAAAGAATCTGGTCGCGCGTGCAGATTCTCGTGGCTTTGCTGAAAGAACTGGAAAGGCACTACCACCTGCTCTTGGAAAAGGGTAATGCCGCCATCGCCGAGCGCTGGGCGGCCGCCTCCACTTATGCCAAGGGGAAACGCGTCCGTATCGTGACCGCAGAGGCGGAAACGCTTGCCACTACGGCTGGCCTCGATCCCAGCGGGGGGCTTCGGGTGCGGTATGACGACGGGCGCGAGGAGACCTTGGTGGCGGGAGAGATTGCGGAAGTAAAATGAAGTGATTGTCCGTTGTCCGTGGTCAGTTGTCAGTTGCGCAATGCCGAATCGTAAGTTGAAACCTGCAACGGACTACGGACCACGGACAACGGACAGCACGCCATGCTACTTGTCATTGACGTTGGGAATACGAACACGGTTTTGGGAGTCTTCGAGGGCCGGGAGCTGCGCGCTCAATGGCGGCTGAAGACCGACAAGTCGCAAACCGCGGATGAGTACGGCATCCTGACCCGGAACCTCTTCACGTTGGACAGCGTTCAGCCTGACCGGATGAATGGCATCATGGTCGCCAGCGTGGTGCCGACGCTCAACCCCGTGCTCGAGGAAATGGCCTGGAAATACTTTCACCTCAAGCCGCTCTTCCTGACCCCGGGAACGCGCACGGGGATGGCCATCCATTACGATAACCCGCAAGAGGTGGGCGCGGACCGCATCGCCGACAGCGTGGCCGCCTTCGAGAAGTACGGCGGCCCCTGCATCATTGTGGACTTCGGCACGGCGATAACCTTTGACGTGGTCTCCGAGAAAGGCGAGTATTTGGGTGGGGCCATCGCGCCGGGCCTGGGCATATCCGCAGAAGCGCTCTTCGAGCACGCGGCGAAACTGCCCCGCGTCGAAATCCGCGAGCCGCAGCGCGTCATCGGCACCAATACGGTGGCCAGCATGCAGTCCGGACTCTTCTACGGAGCCGTGGGCCTGGTCGATGGCATCCTGGACCGTCTCTGCCAGGTGCTGGGCAAGAAAACCAGGGTAATTGCCACCGGCGGGCAGGCCACGCTGGTGGCCGGCGCCTCCAAATACAAGCCGCCCGTCGAGTCGGCGCTGACCCTCGAAGGTTTGCGCATCATCTACGAGCGCAATCGAAAGAAGTAATCAGTTATCAGTTTTCAGTTATCAGTTAAAGACGCTGTCATGCTGAGCGAGCATAGCCGAAGGCCGCTATCCCTCTTATCAGAAACGGAGCGCATCGCAAAATGGCGCTGCCCTCTCCCGAGGGGAGAGGGTGGCCCGCGACGGCGCTTTCACCAGCCGTCGCGGGCCGGATGAGGGGTTAGTTGTGGGGCGAGGACGGATCAGACAGGCTAGGCCCGAACTGCTCAATGGAAACAAGTAATGGGTTGAGTTTCGGGAGAGCGCATTCGCTGCGCTCGGGCACACTCCTCGAGGTATCGAGGTGGTTTGTAGGTGGAGGGGGAAGAAAGAACAACTACAGAGATTCTTCGTCCCGACAAGTCGGGACTCAGAATGACAGCATCACACTGATAACTGAAAACTGATAACTGACAACTGACAACTGATGACTGATAACTATTTTAATTATTTCACCGAAATCGAAGAATGCTATCAGCGATGCCGTGGCACGAGGACCCTCCTCTCACCTCTTGATTGGGCTCTTATCGAATCCTGGAAGGACGCCGGCTTGCCGCTGGACGCGGTCTTGGTGGGTATCGCACGCGCTTTCGTCAAGTTCAAGGCACGGCAGCGAAAATACAGGATGGTCAATGCCCTGGCCTATTGCACACAAGAGGTTCTGCGTGCTGCGGAGGAGGCGCGGTCGGGCGAAACGCAGGGTGGCGCACGGAAGGATTCGCCCCCTCCTTTCACATGCGAGGAGGTCTTGAGCTTCCTGAATCGCAACGCGGAGAGCGTGGAGGCCGCCGCGCGCAAAGCCAGGGAGCAAGGCCAGGAGGTTCTGGCGGACGACTTGGCTTCAACAGCGGCCGCACTTCGCGAAACGGCCGCGCAAGAGCCTGCCAAACTCCTTGCCGACTTGGAAGAGCTCGACACTCGCCTGACGGCTCTTGAAGAAAAACTGAATGCTTCTCTCACTCGCGCCTCCTCCGTAGATCTCCTGGTCGAAATCCAGGGCCAAGTTGATCGCGGCTTGGGGCCTTACCGCCGGAAAATGTCCGGACCGCAAATCGAGTCCCTCGAGCGGCAGTTCCGGAAGAGGTCCTTGCTCGAGTATTACCGGCTTCCGAGGTTGAGCTTGTTCTACCTGTAAAGCGTCCGTGGTCCGTTGTCCGTGGTCCGTAGTCCGTTGTCAGTCGTCAGTTGTCCGTGATGCCCTGACCAAAAGCAATTGGCTTTCACCTCTGGCAACGGACTACGGACCACAGACCACGGACGTCTGACCACGGACCACGGACCACGGACCACGGACTACAGGTTTCGTAATGAGCTTTGAATTCTCCCCCACCAAGCTCATCTACGGCGGTGACGCCCTCGGCCACCATGCGGGCCGCACCGTTTTGGTTCCGCGGGTCCTGCCGGGGGAGCGCGCGGAGGTGGAGGAGGTTCGTACCGCCAAAGGAGTGGTGCATGCTCGACCTCTGCGGATTCTGCAAGCCGCCCCGGAGCGCATAGACCCGCCCTGCCCTTATTTCGGCCGCTGCGGAGGCTGTCACTACCAGCACCTCAGTCCGCAATTGGAGTCAACGTGCAAGCGGGATATTCTGCTGGAGACGCTGCGCCGGTTAGGGAGAATTGATTGGAAGGGAGAGATCCCGGTGCACGCCGGCCCGCCCTGGAACTACCGGAACCAGGCCCAATTCAAGATCGCCCGGCAGCCCGACGGCGGGGTCGAGTTGGGCTTTTTCGAGGCCCAGTCACACCGCGTTTTTCCCGTCGATAACTGCCTCATCCTTTCGCCGCGCCTGAATGCCGTGCTGGGTGAATTGCGGCGGCCGGAGTGGGCTCGAGGGCTCGCGCATTTCCGCCAAATCGAGCTGTTCGCGGACGAACGCGATGAGCAAGTCATGCTCACGCTCGAGGGCGAAGACGCAAGTGCGGAGGGCGAACAGATGGGCCATAGCCTGCTGGAGAAAATCCCCGGCGCGGTGTGTGTTGCCCTCCAATTCAGCAACCGATTCCGCGTGCTGGGGCGGCCTGCCCTGCATTATTCCGTGAGTGGAATCAGCTACCGAGTCAGCCCCGGTGCGTTCTTTCAGGCCTCGCGCTTTCTCACGCCCGAATTGGTGGCTTCGGTAACCGGCGTCGAGCGGGGTGAACTCGCCCTGGACCTTTTCGCGGGAGTCGGTTTGTTCTCATTGCCCTTGGCCCGGCGCTTCCAACGCGTGGTGGCGGCGGAAGCGAACTTCACCTCCGCCTCGGACTTAAAAGCCAACGCCGAAGCGAACGGTCTTCCCAACCTCCGCACGATGGGCGAAACAACCTACGATTTTCTGCGCCGCTTTGCCCAGGCTGAGCCCGACTTGGTGGTGATGGACCCGCCGCGCGCCGGAGTCGATGCCGGCTCGTTAAAGCTCCTGGCTGCCCTGCGCCCGCGCAAGATCCATTACCTCTCCTGTAGCCCGCCCACCCTGGCCCGCGACCTCGACTTTCTTGCCCGCCACGCCTATCAATTGCTCTCCATCGAGCTGTTTGACTTGTTCCCTCAAACCTACCACATTGAGGCCCTGGCCAAGTTGGCGCGCCGCGATCCCGCCCAGGGCTCAGCGTCCCACATCTTTGGCTGGACACGGAGGTAGGAGTCGGAATCAGAGCCCTCTCCCCGGGGGAGAGGGCTATTGATTCAGTTCTACCCCTGGTGTCCAGGTTTCCGGAGAACCCGCCGCCTTTTGGCAGGTGCAATTTTTTTTGTAAACCCCTGGAGGATGGAGCGCACTTGCGTTAGAATGTGGGCCAGAATGTAGTAGTCTTTTTTCGAGGTCGACAATTCATGCGAGCGTAGCATCAGGAGGTATCACTCCATGGCAACCCGCACCAGGATTCTGTCGCTAGTAATCGTGGCAGTGGTGGCGAGCCTGGGGACAATGATTGCTCAGGCTCAGAAGAAACCCGCCATTGCTTATCCCGCCTATCCCCACGACCCCCGTAGTTGGAGGCTCGTCAAAACAATGGTGATATTCAGCTCAGAGAACAAATTATTTGACAGGTTCGGCGGCCTTCACAACGTTTACGTCAATGAGATCGGCTGGCCCGCGTTTAAGAACGCCAAACTCTTCCCGGACGGTTCCATGCTGGCCCTTGAGCTCTATGGCACCATGAACACCCCAGGAGCGATCGAGGGTCGGGGACTGAAGGCCACCTTTTTGATGAAGAAAAACGCCAAGCTTTATGCGGACACCGGTGGCTGGGGCTTTGAAGTCTTCCAGGGTCCTAACAACGCGCCCAGTTTGAAAGATATGAAGGAATGTTGGGACTGCCACAAAGTGGGGAAGGCCAAGGACTACGTCAAGTCGGAATATATGTAGTAACCGGGACTGACATCTTCGCGGGAGACGTCTTTGGGGGGCGCGGCTCTGCCGCCTGACTTGCGGGGGGGCTTAGCCTTTCCAAGGGGGTGGAGTTTTTGGGGGCGCGACTCTGCCGCCTGACTTGCGGGAGGGCTTAGCCTTTCCAAGGGGGCGGAGTTTTTGGGGGCGCGGCTCTGCCGCCTGACTTGCGGAAAGGCTTTCCCTTTCCGCGGGCACGCAACATTACTCTTATGTCTCCTCTTATTTCCTAATCGAGGCTACGCCTCGCCGGAGCTTCTGCCACGGCCACAATCAACGGCGAAGGGTTCTTCATGCAGAACAGGAAGGCGCAGCCTTCTGGCGAACGGAAATGGGATGGCTGGCCTCCGGAAAGGCGGAGCCTTTCCGCAAGTCAGGCGGCAGAGCCGCAACTTGCACACCGGGCCCTGGCCCAGAAAGGCAGAAACTCGAGGCTTCTCCTGCAAGGGGGAGAGGGAAGGTAGATGGTTGCCCAACCACTCTTTTCCCATGAGGGGAGTGCCTGCATTTCATTGAGCCTCCGGGCCACACCTCGCAGCTCCAGCGAGCAGATGGAACCGACAGACGCGCCAACGACCGAAACTGCGGGAAGTAGAACGGGGTGCATGAAAAGCCCCCTGCTCCTCGTGGCGGCGAGTTTCGCGCTGGGGATATTCCTGGTTGGTTCCAGGCACGCCAACTGGTTTGTGCTGGAGGCACTTCCGGCTGGAGTGGGGATTTGCCTGCTTGCCGGATTGCTCACGTTGCGGCTGGGCTGGCAGCGGGTTTCTCTGCTCATGGCGCTAGTCGGCTTTCTTACCGCAGGCGCTTCCGCAGGTTGCTTGTTCGAGTGCCGATTCCCGCCCAATCATGTCAGCAAGCTGGCGGCGCGGGGGGTTGATCTTCAAGACCCTATCCGCCTGCAAGGGCAAATCATCTCCACACCCGTCCGCACTGCTTACGGGCTTCAATTCGACCTTGAAGCAGAGCGCGCCGAGGGCAGGGAACGCTCTTACGATTCGACGGGGAAGGTGCGGCTGCGCCTTCAGGCAGCCGAGGCGCCGGGGAATTGGGCGCTCCTGGACTCCTTGCGTCTTCAGTACGGCGACGTCATCCGAGTGTTGGTGCGCTTGCGTGAGCCGCGGATTTATCAGAATCCCGGCAGCTTCGATTTTCGCCGCTGGATGGAATCCACCGAGGACATCTATTGGGTTGGGACAATCAAGAGTCCGCTCCTGGTTGAAAAGCTGGCCCGCACGAGCCCTCCGGGGATAGGGGCGCTGGTTGAGCGGATTCGGAACAGGTTGCTACGAGCGATAGACGATCTTTACCCGCGCTGGTCCCGGCAGGGGCGCTGTGGCACGGTGCTCAAGGCGGTGTTGCTGGGCGAGCGGTCCGCGCTGGACTCCGAAACTATCGAGAATTTCCGCAAAACGGGGCTATATCATCTGCTGGTGATCGCCGGCCTGCACGTTGGCCTGCTGGTGTTGCTGGCAAGCTGGCTGGTGCGCTTGTTCCCGGTGGGTGAGACGGCAAGGCGCCTGATAGTTCTCGCGTTCCTCATCTTCTATGCCGTTTTGGTCGAGCAGCGCGCGCCCACCTTGCGCGCCACCCTGATGATTTCGCTTTATTTGCTGGGCCGGCTGCTTTACCGCGATCCTTCTACTTTGAACGCTATCGGGCTGGCGGCGCTCATCCTGTTGCTTTGGCGGCCGGCTTGGCTCTTCGAAGCCGGATTTCAACTTTCCTTTTCAGCCGCGCTGCTCATTGCCGGGCTGGTGGCGCCCATCCTGGAGCGCACGACGGAGCCTTATCGGCGCGCTTTAGGTCATTTGGACGAAACCACCCTGGACCCCGCACTGGCTCCTCAGCAGGCGCAATTCCGGCTGGACTTGCGCGCGCTGATCGCCGAGCTAAGAATGCAGTTCCCATTTCTGGACCAGCATAGCGCCTTGGCCGGCGCCATGGTGACCGGGCCAGTGCGCCTCCTGCTCTGGACGGCCAACATCCTACTCTTCTCCACAGTCCTCCAAGTCGGCCTGCTGCTCCCCATGGCAACGACTTTTCACCGCGTGGCGTTGGCGGGAATCGGCCTTAATGCTTTGGCTGTGCCCTTAATGACCTTGCTCCTGGCCCTTGCTGTTCCCACCGTGTTACTGGGCGCTCTGCTTCCTGCGCTTGCTGCCTGGCCCGCGAAGGCGCTGGCGGTGGTCATGGCAGGGCTGTTTGCTTTGACGGACCTCCCACATTTGCCGGCCTGGCTTTCGTTCCGAGTGCCGGACCCGCCGCTGTGGGTTGGCTGCGCGTTTGTGCTTTCTATTCTCGTAGGCGCCGTGGCGCTCCGCAGGCGCGCGTGGGTCTTCGGGCTTTCAATGGCGGCTCTTGGGTTGATGACTGCGCTGGTCGCCATTCACCCTTTCTCCCCAGCGCTTCCCTCCGGAATCCTGGAGGTCACGGCGCTTGATTGCGGCCAGGGCGATTCACTCTTTCTGGTGCTTCCTGACAAAACCACCATGCTGGTGGATGCCTCAGGAAGCCGCACGCGCAGCACCAGCGAAGGCGCGTTTCAAGGGCGTCTCTGGGACCCTGGCGAAGACATCGTTTCGCCTTACTTGTGGTCGCGGGGAATCAAGAAGATAGATGTTGTGGCGCTATCTCATCCTCACGAAGATCACCTGGGAGGCCTTTTTGCGGTCGTCCGAAACTTCCAGATCGGTGAGTTCTGGCACGCGGCAAATCCTTCCAGCCCTGCCTACTGGGGATTGCTGGAGAGGGTACGGCAAAAGGGCATTACGGAGCGGACATTGGCGGCGGGAGACGAGCTCGAGCGTAGCGGGGCCACCGTGCGAGCGTTGTGGCCCGCGGGGTCGTGGCGGCCGCCTGATTTGTCTCCCAATGACGACTCACTGGTTCTCCGTATCACTTATCATGGAGAAAGCGTGCTTCTGACGGGCGACATTAGCACCAAAGTCGAGCGGGCATTGCTGGCTTCCGGAGAGGGCTTGGAGAGTCAAGTTCTGAAAGTGGCCCACCACGGCTCGAATTCATCCAGCAGTGCGGAGTTTCTCGCTCGGGTTAACCCTCGCTTGGCCCTTCTCACCGGAGGCTCGAGCGGCTTTGGAAACCTGCCCAGTCCGGAAACTCTGGAGCGCCTGCGGGAGCGGGGAATTCGAGTTTTCCGTTCGGATATTGATGGAGCGACGACGGTGCGGATGAGCGATGGCTCGATTGCCGTGCGCTGCTATGCAGGCTGCGGGAAAACCCCCGAGGCTGTCCCCTGAGGGTGTCCCTTGAGACTGTCCCTCAAGGCTGTCATTCTGAGCGAAGCGAAGAATCCCGCACTGTTTTGAAAATACTCGGGGCGAGATTCTTCGCTTCGCTCAGAATGACAGCGAAAGGCTCAGGATGAGAGGTTGGAAGCGTCTTTCTGCATCCCGTGTAGCTTCTCGTCTGCCAACTCAACCGCACCTGGAGCCGGAGCCTCGGCGGCCGGCGGCGTGACTCTCCATGTCCGATAGAGCGATCGGGACACCTGGGCGCCAAAAAGCATGACGGCCGAGGAGATGTACACCCAGGTCATCAGGGCCACCACCACCCCGATCGAGCCATAAACCTGGCGGTAATTGAAAAAGGGAAGGAGATAAATAAACAGGCCGCGCACCGTCTGCCAGAAAAGAGCCGTGAGCAACGCCCCGGGAAAAGCCTGGCGAAAACCCATGGGGCGGTTGGGCAGCCGCTCGAACAGGATGAGGAACATGCAGAGCGTAATACCGAAAGTGGCGGCCACGAAGATGCCGCGATAGAGGAGTTCTGCGAAGGGGAGCAGCGCGCCAGCCACCCAGGTCCTGAGCCAGGCGTGAGTGTACTGGCGCGTTCCCACCAGGAACGTCGAGAGCAGGGCGAGGAAGCCGAAAACCCCTGCCATCTCGAGAGCGAGAAGCCGTCTTCGCCACCAACTCCGCTCCTGCTTCACCTCCCAGGCCCCGTTCAGGGCCTGCTCGAGGGGAAGAAAGACGCCGGAAGAGCTCCATAACAGAAGCAAGAATGACAGGATGCTGACCCTTCCATAAGCTCGCGAAATGCCCACCAATTCCCTCATGATGAAGTCTGCCTTGAAGGGCAGATAGTGTTCCAACACCAGAGCCAGCCGGCCGGAGAGCTCGAAGCGGCGGATGAATATCCCGCTTACGCCCAGAAGCAGCAGCAGCAAGGGGAACAGGGCGAGCAGGCTGTAGTAAGCGATGGAGGCGGAGGTGGTGAGGGAGTTCTCGCGGAAGAAGTTCACCAGCGAGTCGCGCAGCACCTCCCGCACTTGTCCCCAGCGCCCAGGGTGGAGAGCCTTTCTTTTCGTCTTAATCTCAGTCGCCATCGTTAATAGGGCCACGCCACCCTGTGGCCCAAAGCCTCCGGGCGGCGGGCCATGGCGTATCCGTACGGTTGGAGTCCGGCGTTCACCTTGGCTTACGGAATTCGAACTCGCCAGCGTCTATTAGCTTATACTACTGTAGCCCGTCATGGATGTCCTTACTTTCTCACCCCCCTCCTAACCCGTCACCTGATCCCTTCTACCGGCCCTTTCGTCCCCTGCACTTTTCAGGACTTTCCTCATTTTTTGGTCCGTGTTTCCGCTAACTAAAAGAATTGGCAGGAGATATTTCGAATGGAAAGTGGAGGGGGACAAGCTCTAAAGTAGAAGTGGTTTTTGCCAGA
>Ga0326728_10002489_pt1 | contig 61106 bp, 39 predicted proteins | sample MB3enrmetagenome_FD_207602 | JGI IMG/M metagenome (GOLD analysis project Ga0326728, IMG submission 207602) | Lab enriched peat soil microbial communities from McLean, Ithaca, NY, United States - MB31MN | ecosystem: Environmental > Terrestrial > Soil > Wetlands > Peat | place: USA: New York... | reverse complement strand
ATTGGGGCACCGGGATGCCCTCCATCTCCATGGCCCACTCGTGGTGGCCAATCGTGCTGTAAAGGCCCCAGTGAATAAACATGCCGAACTTGGCATCGTGCCACCACTTCATGCGCCGCTGGCGGTCAGCCTTGATCTCAGGGCTTTCGGCTTCGGCCTGGGCTGGTTTTGGCGCGGGGGCTTCTTGCTTGGCGCAACTCGTGTTGAAAGCAGTTGCGGCGACAGCAGCTCCAGTGCCCATTATAAGAAGAGAATCCCGCCTGGAAATCTTGTTTGCTGACATGCTTAAGCCTCCTCTCTCGAATTCAAGTGGCGCGGGTTCCGGTCTTAAGCTCCGCGCTTTCTTTCTACTGAGGGTTACATAATATCGTGACGGAACAACCCCCTCACCTGTCCGTCGGCTGACGGACACCCTCTCCCCCAAGGGGGCGAGGGCATAAACTCGGGTTATTTCTCCCCTCGCCCCCTTGGGGGAGAGGGGTTGGGGGTTGAGGGGGTGATGTCACTTAATTCTCCTGAGTGGACGGTGCGAGTTACCTCGGCCTTCGACCATCACACGCCGCCCTCGATGCGCAAGGCAAAAGCGTGCTGACCCCGCTGCTCTCTGGGGAGCTGCACAACGAGCCCTTGCGGCTCCCGGCTCCACTTCAGCAACTCCGAATCTCCCAGCAAGCGAACCGAGTACACGTTAGCTCCCGCCAGCGAGCGGACCGTCAGCTTGCCGGTCTCCGGCCATCCCAGCGCGATGGCGTAGAGGTTTCCTTCCTTGGTGGTGAAGCGAATATCCTCAGCCGTGTAACGCAGTTTATCTTCGTTGAAGTTTCCACTGGAGACGCTGCCGGCTCCTTCTCCGTACAACTTCCAGGGACGCGTGCCGTAGATCGCTTCGCCATTAACTGCAATCCACTCTGCCAAGGACGCCAGGATACTCTCCTCTTGCGCATCTAAAGTGCCGTCACCGCGCACTGGGAAATTCAGCAGCAGGTTGCCGTTCTTGCTGACTATATCCACCAGCATCCGAATCACCGTGGCCGGCGTCTTGTATTGAATGTCGCGTTTGTAATACCAATCACCCACGCAGGTGTCCGTCTGCCACGCCTCGGCCTTTATCCCTTGTTGCACTCCTCGCTCCAGGTCCTGTACACACATGCCCTCGGTATATTCCCCTCCGTCATCGTTGAACTTGCAGTTGTACACAGCTTCGAGTTTTCCCCCGTGCTGCTGGATGTTGGAGTTATAGAAGTGGGCCAGCAGCTTGCGGCCGTACTCGCCGAACGGAAGGCTGCCGTCACTGTAAAGCAGGTCGGGTTGATAGCTATCCACCAAATCCTTGATGCGATTAAACCATTCCTGCTTCCACGCCTCCGGCGCGTTGCGGTACCACCACTCCACCTTCGACTTCGCGTTGCCGGAGTGATAAAGATCGAAGAATTCGGGGTTGACCCCATCGTACGCCACGCCCGCCCTGGGGCCCTTCTTATCGCTCAGCTTCGTAACCCCGTACCAGTTCCAGCTTGCCGCGAGGTGTTCGGTGACACCGAAGCGGAGTCCCTGCTTCCGCGCTGCCTCGCGCCACAAACCGATCACGTCTCGCTTCGGCCCCATCTTCACGGAGTTCCAGCCGTGAAACTTGGAGTTCCAGCAGTCGATGTTGTCGTGGTGCTGGGCAATCGCGCAAAAGTATTTCGCTCCACTCTTCTTGTACAGCCGCATCAGCCGGTCCGGTTCCCAGTTCTCGCCTTTCCACAGAGGAACGATGTCTTTGTAGCCGAATCTCGAAGGATGGCCATAGCGCTTGAGGTGGTCCTCATACTGGGGGTGCCCTTCAATGTACATCTGCCGTGCGTACCAGTCACCCATTTCGGGGACGGCTTCGGGTCCCCAGCAGGCCCAGAATCCCAGCTTGGCGTCACGAAACCATTCTGGTGCGCGGTACTGCTTGAAGGATTCCAAATCCGGCGTGAATGAAAGAGTGCCGGCGCCGCTTGCGAAAACCTTGGCCTTAGCCAATGCTGACGCAACCGCTAGCCCCATAAATTCTCTTCGCGTGCTTTTCATCAGGGGTGCCCCTCGCGATCACAAAAATTACGACCTGTCATTCTGAGGCCGCCGTTCCGGGGCGGCCGAAGAATCCCCGCAGTTAGTCTTGCTCATCGACTGAACGCACGAACTGCGGAGATGCTTCGCTTCGCTCCGCTCTCCCGATAATCACGTCATTCCCGCGTAAGCGGGAATCCATTGGACTGCCAATGGGTCCCCGCCTGCGCGGGGACGACGTTCGTGAGTCTCAGGTCCATGAGTGGTCCGAGGACCCTTGGCCGCTCACCAAGAGGAAACGTTACGGCCTGGCCTTAACCGAAGCAATCGCTTCCAGCGCCTTTCGGGCGTCATCATCGTCGGGATTGAGCTTCAGCGCGAGTTCCAATTCCCGCGTCCCATCCGGCGTGTCCCCCGTGCGTAAGTAAACCAGTCCCAGGTTGCGGTGCAAGTCTGCGCCGAAGCGGCAATTGCCGCAGAGTTCCAGCGCCTGCTTCAGGTCTTCGAGAGCCTGGGTCCAGTTGCGGGCGCTCGCGGCTTCCAGGCCGAAGTTGCCCAATTTCTGCACGCGGTCAGTGAGCTGGCGCTGCTTCTCGAGCTCATTGAAGCGCGTCATGTACTCTTTCGCTTCCGGCCTTCCCGACTTGGCCAACTGGTCGGCCAAATTATACAGCGCCTGCGTGTTGTTGGGGTCTGACTTGACGGCAAGCTGCAAGTGCTCAATGGCTTCGTCCGTCTTGCCCAGGCGCAGGAGATTCTGCCCCAGGAGCGCCTGGGCGTCGGCGTTGCCGGGTGTTAGCTTCACGAGGCGCTCCAGGAGATCAACCGATTTCTGCATGTCCCCAAGCCGTCTTTCGGCTTGTGCCAACAAGTAGAGGGCTTCCGGATAATTCGGGTTGATCGCGCAGGCCTTCTCGAGTTCAACCCGCGCCTCCTCATGCTTGCCGAGGTCGTAAAGCGCTCGACCCTTGTTGCAATGTGCGGTCGCAGAACCGGGGTCGAGTCGCGCGGCTTCCGAAAACTGCTCGAGGGCGCCTTGTAAGTCGTAGTGATCGGCAAGAGCGATGCCCAAATTCAGATGCGCATTGGCGGACGCAGGCTGGAGTTGGACTACCTTGCGGAAGATCTCGACCGCCTCTTTCTCGTGGCCCAACTTGCCTTCAGTCATCCCCAGGTCTGTGTAAATGGTCGGATTATCCGGAGAAAGTTTAAGTGCGGCCTGAAACTGTTGCGCGGCCTGCCGCAGCTTTCCCTCGCTGCCCAGCACCAGCCCGAGGTTTACGAACGCCTGTGCGTACTGCGGATCGTCTTCCTGCGCCTTTTGGAACAACGCCTCCGCTGCACTATTCTTCCCCTGCCGCGCATAGAGCACACCAAGATTGCTCTCCGCCTCCGCATAATGCGGATCGACCTCCAGGGCGGCCTTGAGTTCCTTCTCGGCATCGGCCAGCTTTCCATCTTCCATGAAGCGCAGGCCGAGTTGGTTGTGGGCCTTAGCCAGCTTGGGGTCCACCTGGACCGCCTTGGCGAGCGCCGCTTCCTCTGCGGCACGGTCTCCAAGCTTTGCGTAAGCCAACGACACGTTGAAGTAGTACGGCGCATCCGCCGGGTTCAGGCGTAGAGCCTCGTTGTAACTCTCCACCGCATCGCGCCACCTGCCCTCGCGCATGGCTTTGTTGCCCTGCTCGTTGAGGGTGTCGGCGCGATAATTGCGCTTGCTTTCCTGCTTCACTTGCTGGAATTTGTCGAACTCGCCCTGGCCCGCGTTGGCTCCCTCCTTTTTAGACAGCAGCATGCCAAGCTCATAAGCCGGCTCGGGGGCCCCGGGCTTGATCTTTGCGGCCTCCTTGAGCTGCTCGATGCCTTCATCGGTTTGCCCCAGGCGCGCCAGGCAAAAGCCAAGGTTGTAATGCGCCGGGTAGCTCTGCGGATTCATCGCCACGGCTTTGCGGAGAGCGGCCACGGCCTCGCCAAATTGCCCCAGCTTGCGATAAACCTCTCCTTCGATCTCGTATCCCTCCGCATCGCGTGGTTGGTTACGGACGTAGTCGCGCAAATAGGGCAAGGTCTCGCTGACCTGATTGAGGCTGATGTAAGCCTTCGCCATCGACAGCCGCGCGGCATCGTTTTTCGGGTCGAGCCGCAGAGCCTGTTTGTATTCCGCGGCCGCCGGATCCCATTCGTTGTAGTGGGCGTAAGTGTTGGCGAGATCGAAATGCAACTCGCTCGAGTCCGGATGGGCGGCGACCAGCTTCTTAAAAACGCCGGCGGCCTTTTCGTATTCCTGATTTCCGGAGTAGGCCAAGGCCAGGTCCATTTCGAGGCGGTCAGAGAATGGCTGGGGAGGGGACTTGGCAAGCGCCTGCTGGACGTAATAAGCGGCCGCCACGTAGCGCTTCTGGTCGAGCGCGATGTCCGCCAGGTTCAGCGAGGCATCGACGAAGCGGGGGTTCAAGCCGAGTGCTTTCTTGAACTCCTCGGTGGCCTCGCCAAGCTGCCCGAGAGATCGCAGGGCACGCCCCAAGGCATTGTGCGCGGCGAATGAGCCGGGTCTCTCTTTCACCGCCCGATGCAATTCCTTAACAGCCTGCTCGTAGTTCTGATCCGAAATGAGCGCCAAGCCCTTGTTGTAGCGCGCCTCCCACACGGTGGGATCGAGGCGCAAGGCGGCGTCAAAGGCGGCGATGGCGCAGTCATACTTCCTGTCCTGCGCCCACAGGGCGCCCACGGTGTTAAAGGCTTCGGCGGTGGGATGGGTTTCAAGCGTTTGGAGTAAGCTGCGTATTTGGGCCGACGCGCCGGATTCCTTCAGGCAGGAATCCGGGAGGGGCGGCCCTTGTGGCCGCCCGTGTGCCAAGGGCAGGGCGACCACAAGGGTCGCCGCTACGAGTTTTGCCACAGAAAAAAAACGGGAGGCGCGGGTGCCAAACCTTAATGCACGCCGCACTTCCCGTTGAAAACTCATGGTCCGATAGCTCGCCTGGTAAGAAGCCGCGGACCCCGGATTCCGGGGCCCGCGCTGCTCGTGCGCCTCTAGACCCATAGTCTAGAGGCTTAGAAATATAACTTCAAGGCAAGCTGGATGATACGCGGACTGTTGTTCGTGTAGTTGATTTGGCCGAAGTATTGATCGCCCGCGGTATTGTCGGGTTGTCCGAAGCGCGGAGTGTTCCAGGCATTAAAGAACTCCGCCCTGAATTCCAGGCGCTTGGCCTCGCTGACCGGGAACGACCGGAACATGGAGAGGTCGAAGTTTCGAGGATAATCCATGCGCAGGTCATTTCGGCCTTCCGTGCCGTAGGTGTAGGTGGTGGCAGGAGTAAAGGCAGCCGTGTTCAGCCAGTTGATGGCATAGCCCTCCGATCCCGGACTCCCCTTGTTCGCCGTGGTTGCGACTCCCTGCAACCGATTCGCGCGCTCTTCGATATTGCCGGTGTTGGCAATGTCGCCGCTGGAGTTGATATCGTACGGCTGGCCGCTGGAAAGGAAGAACAGCCCGTTGAACTGCCAATTGCCTACCACGTAGTCCAGTCCCTTGTTGCCCGTGGACAAGCGCATCCCCTTACCGAAGGGCAGTTGGTAAACCCAACCGAATGACAGGATGTGGGTGAGGTCAAAGCCTGCGACGGATTTGTCTCCATTCAGGTTGTAGGGCTGTTGAGGAGCGCCGCCGTCCGCGCCGTACCACCCGTCGGTTCCAGTATTGATGACCTTCGAGTAGGTGTAGGAGAGGATGTAGGAGAGACCCCTCCCGGTCTTGTGGTTCATGGAGAACTGGAAGGCGTTGTAATTGGCAAAGCCGTTATCCCGATCGTAGAAGGTGGGCGGAATGTAGGGATAAGGCTGGCGAGGATCGGGCGTCCAAGTGGCTCCGGCATCCGGCCCGCTGCTGGGGTGGGTGTCAATAGGACCGGGTCCGGGCACGTTGGCGACGTTCCAGTTGCCGCCCACGTCCATCCGGCCGCTGTGGGAGCCCACATAATTGGCCGTTATCGTGGTGTTCGTTCCCAGTTGCTGCTCGAACCCCACCGTCCACTGGTCGGAATAAGGGTTCTTTTGCAGCGGGTTCATGTACCACTCGACGAATCCGGGGCTGATGAAGGGAGTAGCCGAGGGCACAAAAGCTGAGCCCGGAAACGGGTCTGTCATGCTCACGTTCGGCACGGTATTGTGGTTCAGATTATTGGCCAGAAGCTGCCCGAGTTGAGGCCAGGTGCCTTCCGTGTTCTGGGCCGTCTGGGTAACGGCTGCCCAGTTGTCATAGAATCGCCCGTAGGACGCGTGGAATACCAAGGCTGGCCGTAGGCGATAAGCAATGCCAACGCGCGGCTGCCAGTTGTCGGTTTGGTTAGCGAACGTCTTGTGGTTGCTGTTTGGATTAACGACCACGTGGGCCGGCAACGTGCCACCCGGAATACAGGGCGCCACAACCGACGGCGGGTTGCAAGCCGGTACTGCTTTCTGGATCACGTAGGTGCCGTTATTGAAGTCAATGTCGCCGGTGGTATCGGTATTTTCCTTGTCGTTGCCGTAAATGGGCATAATGGTGACGTCGTAGCGCAAGCCGAAGTTAACGGTCAACTTGTCGCTCGCCTTCCACATGTCCTGGAAGTAGAGGCCGTCAATCCAGCCACCGTGTTCCGTCTCGTGCACGTTGCGGCGGCCTGCACTGTCGGGCACATTGAGAAGGAACGATGCGAACGCTAAGCCGCCTACAGGTGGTTGACTGGTGCCACCGTAACCGTAGCAGAACGTGCAGGAGGTCTCGGCGTTGCCATAGCTGAGGCTCAGGTTTTCATAAAGCGCGGAAGCGTTGTTGATGGCGATATCTCCGCCCATCTTGAAGGTGTGGCGCCCGTGGAGCTTGGAGAAATCACCCTTCCACTCATAGATGTCGGACATATGCGTATCGCTTACGTTCGTTCCGCCGCCAGCAAAATTGGTAATGCTTACGCTGGGAACCCCGGTCGCCCCGCCGATAAAGTTTCCAGCAAAGGTCGGTGAGAAGCCGACATTTGACAGGAAATTGGAGGGAAGGTTTGTGTAGAACTCAGGGTTGTTATATTGGGCGTTGTTGCGCCCAAACGAAACGTCCAAAACGGCGCTGCCTGCGAAGCTATGGGTCCACGTGACTGCCGCGTTATCGGCATGGAAATAGACGTCGTTCTTGTATCCGACGAACCCGCCCGACTGGACAACAGGTTGGTTCAGCGCGGTATAGCGCACGAAAAAGCTGTCGTGGCTCGACAGCGTTTCGTCAATCCGAAGGCTCCCCTCATCTTGATCCTGGACGTAGGGGGACGTGTCCAGCGCGTTAAATCCGGCAGAACCGGTATTGATGGGTGCCGGCCAGGATGTGGCGTAAGCCAGCGCACTCTTGCTGATCATGTCCGAGGGGATCATGTTACATGGGGAACCACCTGCTGCCTGAATTCCGTTCACGTCTGGCTCAGGAACTCCGCCTTGGCACAAGAACGGAGAAACCAATGAGTAGCCGGGGTGAGCGGGATCAGCGGTCGTGCTGAAGGGGTTGTAGAGTTGGGCGCTGAAATCGCTCAAATCGCCGCCGAGCTCCGCTTGCGTCGGCACACGAGTCAAATCCGACGAGGCCGCATGGTCGCGGAACCCTTCGTACGACAGGTAATAGAAGGTCCGGTTCTTGCCGTTGTATACGTGAGGGATGTAGACAGGGCCGGCAAACGTTCCGCCGAACTGGTTTTGGGTGAAGGCTTGCTTCTGCTGGACGGAAGGCAGGAAGAAGCCGCGGCCATCCAGCGCGCGATCGCGATGGAAGTCGAAGGCATCTCCGTGGATCGAATTCGTACCGCCCTTCGTGACCAGGTTGACGATTCCGCCCAAAGCGCCGCCAAACTGCGCTTCATCATTGTGGGACTGAACCTTGAATTCTTCGATGTCGTCGATCTGGGGGGCAATGTTGTAAGTGCTCTCGAATTCGCCCTGGTTGTTAACCCCGTCCATCAAGAAGAGGTTGCTGCGGTTCGACTGACCGTTAACAGAGGGGAAGGTGAAGGTGCCAAGCGGCTGGCCGCCCCATCCACCACTGTTCTGCGCCGTGCTGATCGGGCTGACGCCGGGGGTCGCTTCGAGCAGTTGGGTGAAGTTTCTCCCATTCAGGGGGAGGTCGTTGATCATCTTGACTGTCACCACCGAACCGATCTCTGCCGTCGAGGTCTCGAGTGCTGCCGCCGCGGCCTCTACCGTGACGGTTTGCGTCGTCGCGCCCACCGGCAAAGTGAAGTCGAAAGTGGTGGTCTGGTTTACTTCCAAAGTAATCTCAGGCTGAGTGACCGTCTGAAATCCCTCTTTGGCAGCCTTCAAAACATAGCTTCCCGGAAGGATGTTTTGTATTACATACTCGCCTGTGTCGTTCGTTACCGCCGTTTGGGTAACGTTGGTTTGAGTGTTGGTTAGGGTTATGGTCGCCTGCGGAACAACCGCCCCCGTAGGATCTTTTACGGTGCCGTTGATTGAGGCTGCCGAACGTTGCGCCCAACTCACGCCGGGAAAAGCCAACAGCGCAAGACAGGCAACGACAAGTCCAAATCGCAGTGACCCTCGCTTTGACTGGGACCACGAACTTGACCCTTCCATGTCACCTCCTTATTCGGTTTGTCCAAAACCCGCGCAAGCCCGCAATACTCAATTGGAGAAAGAGAATATCCCTACTAGTTAAACGTTGTAATCTAAAGATATTAGATTGTCAAGAAAAAAGTGTAACGTTACGGAGGGATTTCTGTTTAAACTTCTAAGATATTCATATATAATGACTTAAATAGACTTATGTTCTTTGCGTAAGGAACTATTGACATCCGTGCAGAAGTGCTTATACTGCATCGTAGCGATGAGGGCACACCGATGAAAAAGTCTCCATCGTATACCATGCGTGACGTGGCAAGGCTTGCCCGCGTCTCAGTGACGACGGTTTCAGCTATCGTCAATGGACGAGGGGGAGTAAGCCCGGAGTTGGCGCAGCGCGTCGAGGACGCGATGGCCACTTTGGACTATCACCCGAACGAAGTGGCGCGCAGCCTTCGGGTAAGCCGGACGTTTACCATTGGCATGGTCGTTCCGGATGTCTCCAACTTTTTTTTCAATGACATTTTGGCGGGAGCTGAAACCAAGACCCGGCAACTCGGGTTCTCAGTCTTGCTGTGCGATTCGCATGAAGACCCCGCTCAGGAGCGAGAGTTGCTTGCCATGCTGATTCGCCGGCGTGTGGACGGCATACTGCTGGCCTCCACAGAAGAGACTTTAGTGGAGAGCCGGCTGCCCGGGCGGCGTCCCCCAATAGTTTGCCTTGACCGCGAACCGGGGGGATTCGAAGGCGGCGTCGTGTTGGTGGACAATGTCCTCGCCAGCTTCCAGGCCGCCCGCCACCTGATTGAGTTGGGCCATGAGCGGATCGGCGTCATCGCCGGACCGCAAACCATCTTGACCGGGGCCCAACGACTGGCGGGCTTCCGGCAGGCGCTCCAGGAAGCGCGTCTTGCGCTTCCGTTGGAGTACGTTCGCTCTACTTCTTTTGCGACGGAACCCGCCTATTGCGCGGCGTTGGAGATGTTGCAGGTTCCGAACCCGCCCACGGCGGTTTTTGCCTGCAATAATCGAATGACCATGGGCCTGATGCGCGCTCTCAAGCATCTCGGGCTGAGGTGTCCCCAGGAAGTGAGCGTGGTTGGCTTCGACGACTTTGAGTGGTCTGAACTCTTCAACCCCCGGCTGACGACCGTCGTCCAGCCGTCACACCAAATGGGCGAGGTGGCTGCCGAAATGTTGATCGAAACGCTCATGAGTTCGGATCAGCGTGCCGAGAGTGGCGAGAGAAAGTGCAGAGTCCTCAAGGCGGAATTGCGCGTGCGTGAGTCGACTGCGCCGCCGGGTGCTCAGGCAATTCGGGCTGAGTACGGTGGCCAGGAGGCTCGTGCCGAGGGGATGATGACGGTGGCCATGGAGGGGGGCGGCGAGAAGCACAAATAGTCCTATCTCGCATTTTTCGCTTGACAATCCCCCATCTCTGTGATAGCCTACCGTGGTGGTCTTGTTGTGGACACATTGTCGCAGGCGGGCGCCGGGGCTCCCCCGGGGCGCAAGGGATCGCGGAAGGGTCACGGCTAGGCGGGAATGCAGGGAACTACAAAAAATGAAAAATAGTGGGAACGAAGCTAAGAAGTACTTGAAAACAAAGCACATCACTTTTTTGAGTGGTGCAAATTATGTGCGTTTTGCGCGCAAATTAACGCAAATCGGAGCCTGAAAGGAGCAAAAACAGCACATTTTGCGGAAACGAAGTCAAGACTTCCGAGCTCTGAAGCGAGGCCGTGACAGTGACAAGTAGTCGACTAGATGTGGTCCCGATCACGATGGATTCCCGTGTTCGCGGGAATGACGTGATTTTCGGGGGTGCGCCTTGAGGTCAGGAACACCCAAGCCTGGACCGAAGCAGAGAGTTCTGCGGCTGGGCTCAATTCTCGTGCTTCTAGCGGCCGGCGGGTCTGTCTCGGGCAAAGACCGCAAGCCCGTCGTGTATCAGAACACTGCTCCGGGCGTGGCTTATACCGGGTCAGGATCCTGTTCGGGTTGCCACGCCGATCTCGACCGCAGCTTTCACCTCACGCCCATGGGTCACTCCATGGCGCCTGCTAATGCCCCGTCTGAACTCTCGAAAGTGCCCAGCCGGATTACGGTTTACAACAAGGAACTGGATCGATATTTCCAGGTGGTCCGCGAAGGCTCGGACATATATCAGACCGAGTATCAACTGGACGAGCAGGGGAGCAAGCTATTCACGGCGGCCGAAAAGCTTGAGTACGTGGTGGGAGGTCCCCTGACCGCTTACACGTACTTGGTCCGCAAGGGTCAATACCTCTTCGAAGCGCCGCTCTCGTACTATAACCGACCCCAGCAGTGGGATCTTTCTCCCGGCTACTTCGCCAAAGACGTCGCCTTCAATCGTCCTGTCGCTACGGGTTGCCTGGCTTGCCATAATGGACAACCCCAACCGGTTGCCCATCACGACGGTATGTACCGCGACCCGCCCTTCAGGTTCATGGAATACAGCATCGGTTGCGAGTGTTGCCACGGGCCGGGGCAATTGCACCTGCTGGCGACGGCAAGGCGCCCCAAGCGGAAGTTGGGCAAAGCGGATCCTACCATAGTGAATCCCGCCAGGCTCTCGGCGCGCCTTGCCAATGATGTCTGCATGAAGTGCCACCAAGGCGGGCATTCGTACGTTCTGCAGCCCGGCAAGACGATCCTGGATTTTCGGCCCGGGACGCCGCTTTACGAAACGATGGCATTATTCAAGGTCCCGTTGACGACCGACCAGCGGGCGGAACTGAACCGCCTCGAAACCTTGCCGCCGGTGAGGGGAAGCATCGTTGCCCCTCAGTGGTGGAAGAACCTGAACCTCCAGATGAGCAGGTGTTTTCACGACAGCAATGGCGAGCTGAGATGCATCACCTGCCACGTGATTCACCACCCGCCGGCGCCAGCGAACAAGGTTGAGTATTACCGCGAAAGGTGCTTCACATGTCATAATAATCAAAGTTGTAAAGTGGCGTTAGCAGAGCGCCTGCGGCAGGATCCGCCCAACGATTGCGTGGGTTGCCACATGCCCAAGAAACCGCTGGCCGGCATTCCCCACTCGGACGATACCAGCCATCGGATCGTGCGCCGGGTGGGGCAGCCCTACCCGGATTATGCTTTTGACGAGCCGGCGAAGGATTTGCCGGGCCTGATCTGCATCGACCGGCAAGGCGAAGATGCGGCCAGGCCGATACCTCCGCTGACCAGGCTGCAAGCCTACGCGGACGCCATGATTAAGGATCCCCATCTCAGCCATTACTACTATGACCTGCTCGAGCAACTGCGAACCTCCATGCCGAATGACCCTACGGTCCTGGCGTGTTTGGGAAGGAAAGCGATAGCGGAGAAGCAGGATTCGGAGGCGGTCGAGTACCTCAAGCGGGCGCTCCAGAATGGCTCTAACTTCGAAGCGACGTATATTGATCTTGGCGAAGCGTTAGCCCACCTCGGACAAGTCGAAGAGTCTGCAAAAGTCCTCGAGCAGGGCGTCGCCGCCTGGCCGTTTTCAGCGGACATTCAGAAGGCCCTGGTCTTGCGTTACGTGACTTTGAAGCAATTCCCCAAGGCCGACGAGGCGCTGAAGCGCTACGTCGCCCTCTTCCCGGAAGACACATTTATGCGCGGCATCCAGGCTAAGGTCGAAGCACGCAATCCCTGATGAAGGCGTGAGAAAACTGTGAATGTGTCATCCTGAGCCCGTTCGCTTGTCATTCTGAGCGAAGCGAAGAATCTCGCTCTGATCTTTTCGTTCTCGCTTCATCACGGACCAGAGCGAGATTCTTCGCTTCGCTCAGAATGACATGGGCGTCTTCAAAGGAGTGAGGGAGGGTAAGTCCGATGAGCGAAAAATCCTCAAGAATGTCTGTTAGCCGAAGGGAGTTTCTGGGAGGGCTTGCGGGAACCGCCCTGGTGCTGAGCTGCCGGGGCCGCCAGCCGGTGCCTCCCGAAAACGCCCCCCAAGAGGCCTTCATTGTACCCAACTTCCATCCGGCCAGTTGCGGTTGGCTGACGAACTTCTCCAAGGAACGCGTGTATTGCGCGAACGATTATCTGGACCACCTGGATCGGGTGCGCGACGATCCTAATTACAAGTTCGCTCTTTCTGAAGTCAACAATATTATCGCCATTATGAACTTTGAGCCGCAGCGGATCGAGGAGATCAAGCAGCGGGCGAAGGAAGGGCGGGTGGAGCTGGTCAACGCCAATTTTCTGGAGATGACCGTTAATCTGGCGGGTGGTGAAGCCTTGCTGAAAGAAGGGGTGGAGGGCCTGCGCTGGCAGGAGCAGGTCATGGGAATTCATCCCCGTTTTATGTGGATGATCGACACCTGCGGATTCCATGATCAGATGGCCCAGATCGCCTCCGGTCTCGGCCTCGATGCCATGGTCTACGAGCGCATGAACAAGACGAACAGTACCATCCACTGGACCGAGTCGCCGGACGGGTCGCGCATCCTGACGCTTTGCCCCGACGGGTACGCATCGTTCAGCGCGTTGTTCGAAACCAAAAAGCGGCTGGGCACCGACGAACTCCAGAAGCTCGCGGAGGAATTGGCGGAATGGGCGAAGAAGACCCCGGCCGGCGCGCCCGTGCTGGTTTTGGCCGGGAGTGGCGACTACAGCCAGGCCCCGTTGCGAAAGGAGTACCCCAGAGAATTCCTCGAGCAGTGGAAACAGGCCTTCCCCCAAACCAACCTCCGCATCGCCGTTGTCAGTGAGTATTTGGATGCCACCCTGCCGGGAATCAAGTCAGGCCAAATCAAGATTCCGACCATGCAGGGCGGCACGGGATACACCTTCGACGCCTTCTGGATCGAATGTCCTCGCGTTAAAACCTCGTATCGAATGAACGAGCACGGATTGCAAGCGGCGGAGACGATTTCCACCATTGCCAGCCTCAACTCCGGGTTCACCTATCCCGGCCAGGCCCTTTATGAGGCTTGGATTTTGATGCTGCTCAACATGGACCGCAACACGCTTTGGGGTTCCGCCGCCGGCTTTGTCTATGAGAGCGGTAACTCGTGGGATGTCCGCGACCGCATGGACTATGTGGAAACGAGCAATAAGAAAGTCCATGGGGCCGCGTTGAGCTCGCTCTGTGCGGAAGGCGATGCGGCGGCGCTGTTCAATCCGCTCAATTGGGAGCGCAGCGATCCCGTGGTGGTGGAATTGCCGGAAGGGAAGAGCCTGGAGGGCGCGGTCTCCCAAACGACTCCCGACGGCAAGACGCTCTCGAGTCTCCGCCTGCCCTCCGTGGGAGTGGCGGGTGTAACACTCTCCTCCAAGCCCCCTGAGAACCCCAAAAAGATCGGCCTTCCCGAAAGCATCGAAACACGCCATTACACGGCGCGAATTAACTCGAAAACCGGGGCCTTGGTGAGTTTGAAGCTCAAGCCCTCCGGGCGGGAGATGCTGGGCGGGCCTGCCAATGTCATCGTCGCCGAAAAGCCCAAGCCGCAGAAGGACGACTATGGCGACTTTATGAGTTGGCGGCCGGACCGCACTCGGCTCGCTTCTTCGAGCGATTTCGCGCCCACCATAACTGCCAGCAGCGGACCGCTGGCGTTTACGGTGGAGGTCGCGAGTGAGTTTTATGGCGGCGCAGCCAGCCGGCGAGTGATGCGATTCTACCAGGAGCTTCCACGCATCGACTTTGAAACTGAAGTCCAGGACATTCCGAATATCACCGTGGTGGTGGCGGAATTCCCCTTGGCGGAGGATATTGAGGAAGTCCGCCGCGGCATCCCTTGCGGTTTCTCGCACGGCGCCTGGGCCAAGCCGAATCCCAACCTGGCCGGTTGGACGAAGGGTATAACTCCGGCGGTGCGCTGGAGTGACTACAGCTTGGCGGGCGGCGGAGGGGTGGCCATCCTCGACCGTGGACTCACCGGCCGGGAACTCGACGGAAGGACGCCTATTATCTATCTGCTTAATGCTACGGATACCTATTACAAATATCCCAATGCCTGGTTGAGTGGCAGAGGAAAGCACCATCTGGAATACGCTTTGGTAGCTCACGGGGAGAAGTGGGAGCAGGCGCGACTCCCGCAGATGGCGTGGGAATACAACTGCCCTCCGGTGCTCGTCACCGGCCGGAAAGCGGTGGCGGCAAAGTCCTTCGTACACACGTCGAGCAACGTCATCGTCGAGGTGCTTCGACGGGAGGGCAAGGACATAGAAATGCGCTTGACGGAGTGCCTGGGAGCGGCTGGAACTGCGGAGGTAACCTTGAACTTGCCGCATCGGGGGGCGGCCTTGACCGACCTGCGAGGCAGAAATCCCCAGCCTCTGGCGGGCGGCGGCCCGTCGTATCGCTTTCCTGTGCGGCCACTGCAGATTGTGACCATCCGCTTCCATGCCGCGTCACCCGTGGAGGAGATTAAGCCGGTAACCGAGTGGGACAAATTTGTGCCGGAACCCAAGCGCGCCGCGCTGCACGCCTACGGCAATTACAAGGGGCATCCGCCGATGGGCGATGAGCCGCAAACGTAGGCGGAGGATGCGCGCGGACTCTTGCAGCGACCCGGAGAGGGCTGTACGATTCTGAACAGCGATGTCGAGGTGATCGAAATCTAGGCCTGGGAAGCCGTCATGAAGAGTGCTCGATGGCGCATGCTCGCACTAGCTACGGCACTGTTTTGGGTGCCCGTGGCCGCGCTCTCCCAGCAGGCCCAGCCGCTCGCCGGCGGCGCCGGTGAGAATACTATCGCCGGCATCAACAGGCTTCAAACACAACAAAGGAACTGGACGGTTTCTGGCAAGGTAACGACACTCGCCGGTCAACCGATCGCCCATGCAAGGGTTGAGGTGGCGCCGACGGTCATGGGTGGAAACTTCCGCTCCATGATGACTGACGCGCAAGGCAAGTTCAGCACCGAGTACTGGTTAAACTTCGAGCGCTTTCATGATTTCTCCATCGAACTCACCGTAATCAAAAAGGGTTTCCTCCGAGCGCACGCGTTCATCGATCTTGGCAGTTCCGGCAAGACATGGGTTATCCCCGTCACGCTGCGGGAGCCGGGAGAAGACCCCAAGCTACTCTCGCAGGCGGACCTCATCGCAGGCCTGGCCCCGAGGCTGAAGCAACTCCGAGCCTCCGAGGGTCTTTCGGCGGGCGCCGAGAAGGACTATGCGCGGGGTGTGGCCGAGTTCCTGCAGGAGAACCGGCCCGACCGAGCGGTGCCGTTCCTGGACAAGGTGATCCATCGGGACGATTCCTGCCTGCCTTGCCGCACGATGCTGGCTCTGGCCGAACTTGATTCCGGAGATTGGGATGGCGCCTATTACAATTTTGTGGACGAGTTCAACAGAATCCGCACGGACCAGAGCCTGGGGCGTCCCGAACCCTTTGTGGCGTTGGGAGTGATGGAAAGTTGGCGGCATCGACCTGAGCACGCCGCAGGCTACTTTTCTGAGGCGCTGAAGTTCGCGCCTCAGGACCCTCTCGCCTTGCAGGAACTCGGCCGCTCGCAACTGCTGATTCAGAATTGGCCGGCCGCCGATGAATACCTGGGCAAAGCCATAGCCGCCGGCGCGAAGCCTGCGGCGCGGCTGCTGCGCGCGGAGTCATTGTTGGGCGAAGGCAAATTCCAGGTAGCCGGCAAGGAGATGTCTCAATACTTGAATGGGCGAGACGTGAAAACGATGCCCATCGACGTCCGCAAGCTATGGGTGCAGATTGAGGACCACGAGAAGGTGGAAGCGGCTTACGCCAAATCGAAACCGACGCTCGACTATCTCCATCACCCTCCGCCGAATCTCATTAAGGGGCTCGTTCCTACAGCCGACCAGAAAGAGTTGGATCCCATACTGAACTCCGTGGGCACGACCGTCGCGCAGTTTTTTGCGAATTTCCCAAATACCAGTTCCGTGGAGCAGATTCACCAGGAAAAGCTGCGCCGCAAAGATAAGGTGGGGACTACACTCGATCAGAAATTTCGCTATCTCTGCTTTGCCCCGGCTGAGACTTACGGGCCGCGCTTTGAAGAATACCGATCCGATCTGGCGGGAAGCCAAGCTGTGCCTCAAGGTTTGGGGGATGGGTACATGCTCACCTCCGGATTCGCCTCTGTTTCACTCATTTTCCACCCGGTGTACCAGTCGCAATCCGAGTTTCGCTATCTTGGACGGCAGAGAGTGAACGGGCGGGACGCTTATGTGATTGCCTTCGCCCAGCAGCCCGCGAAGGCGCGGTTGAACGGGACGTTTAATTCCGGCAGCATGAGCATGCCCACTTTCTCCCAGGGGCTGGCTTGGATTGATCCACAGAGCTATGAGGTCATTCGCTTGCGCACCGACTTGCTCAGAACCCTGCCCGAACTGAACTTGGAAACAGAAACAACCGACATCACCTATGGCGAAGTGCATTTCAGGGACTTGCCCATGGGTTTTTGGCTTCCGCAGGAGGTCACTGTCTCCGTGGATTGGAACGGCAAACACTTGCGAAACCAGCATCGTTACTCGGACTTCAAAGTTTTCAGCGTGGCGGCCACCGAGAAGCAAGGCAAGCCCAAAGATATCGGGCAGACTTCCAAAGACGATTCCGCCGCAAAGCCTTAACTTATGCTACATGATCCCAGTCATCATCCATCATTGCCCGTGGCGGAGGAGGTCCGGCTCTCGCCGTGCGACACGGAGATTTTGAAGCGCCTGGCCGGGGAATTGGCGGAGGTTGCCGCGCTGCCGATTCACCAAGAAAAGGCAAGACTCTGGCAGAAGCTGAACGACCGAGAGTCCGAGCGTCCGATGGTCTGGATCAACGAAGTCTGCTGGCACGAGATGGACGTGGACGGCGAGTTGACGCTCCGGACTGAACACCCTTGGGCCCAAGAACAGGAACGCGAACTGCGCCGCACCCTCTATCAGTGGCGGCATCTTCCCGGCGATATGATCGTCAGCGACTTCCTCCCGTGTCCGCTGGCGATTCACTCATCCGACTTCGGGATCCTCGAAGATGTCGACATCGCCACCACTGACCCTGCCGCCGATGTGGTGTCACGCCATTTTCATATTCAGATCCGTGATTTTCCGGATCTCGAAAAGATCAAGATGCCGGTGGTCACCCACAACGAGTTGGCGACAGAGCTTTACTACCAGGCCATGTGCGAGGTCTATGCCGGCATCATGCCGGTCAAGAAGCTGGGGCAGACGCACATCTGGTTCACTCCGTGGGACTATCTAATCCGTTGGTGGGGCATTCAGGAGGCGATGCTGGATTTGGTGGAGCGGCCGGACCTCGTGCACGCCGCCGTGGAGCGGATGGTGGATGCCTGGATGGTCGAACTCGACCAGTTCGTTGAGCAGAATCTGCTCTCGCTGGATTGCAACAATACCCGGATTGGATCGGGTGGCTACGGGTACACGCATTCGCTGCCGGGCAGGGATTTTGACCCAGACTACGTAAAGCCGCATAACATGTGGGGATGCTCGAACGCGCAAATCTTTTCCGACGTCTCCCCCGAGATGCAGTGGGAGTTTGCGGTGAAGCACGATCTGCGTTGGCTGGAGCGATGGGGGCTGGTGTATTACGGCTGCTGCGAGCCGCTGGACCTTAAAATCGACGTGCTGCGCCGGATCCCGAATTTGCGCAAGATTTCAGCCAGCTACTGGAACAGGACGGAGCGCCTGGTCGACAAGGTCGGTAGCGATTACATCCTCAGCTATAAGCCCACTCCCGCGATCTTTGCACGCGATCATTGGGATCCCGAGGGCGCGCGGGAGGAACTCCGGACTTTTCTCACCAAGACGGGTGGCCGCTGCCACGTGGAGTTGATCATGAAGGATATCTCCACGGTGCGCTACGGGCCCAAAAAGCTTTGGGAGTGGGCGCAGATCGCAAGCGAAGTGGCGGAGGAGTTCGCGCGCTAACCCAAGCTGAGTCGAAACGCCTTCAGGAGGGTGGAGAATGACTCCGGCACAAGGCAGCAATCCCGCGGATTTGCGTTGGATCGAACGCTTGGCGGCAATCCCCTACACCGGCGCGGTCACGGATATCCTTGATGAAATGGGGTTCCGCCATCAGGTGCTTCCCCATGCCATCCAATCCCTGGTTCCGGGGCAAACCGTGGCGGGCCGTGCACTCACGCTGCGCGGAGAGCCTTCCGCCATCGATGATCCGGACATCGTCTATGCGCCTTTTCTAAAAATGCTGGGGGATATCCGGCCCGGCGACGTGCTCACCAATCAAGCCAACGACAACGTTTCGGCGCACCTGGGCGAACTCTCGAGTGAGACCGCCAAGTTTCGCGGCGCCCGGGGCGCGGTGATCGACGGCGGGGCACGCGATACGGAGTACATGGTCCGCCTCGGTTTTCCGGTGTTTGCTCGCTACAAGACGCCGGCAGACATCCGCGGCCGGTGGCGGCTGGTGGAGTGGAATGTCCCAATCGTGATCGGTTCGGTTGCCATCACGCCAGGCGATTTGATCTTGGGCGACCGGGACGGGGTGGTGGTCATTCCCCAGAGGATGGCGGAAGAAGTGGTGAGCAAGGCGGAAGAAGTGGTGCGGACGGAGAACCTTGTTCGGGCCGCGATTCTCAAAGGAGTTTTGCCCCTCGAGGCTTACCAGCGCTACGGGCGGTTTTAGAGCCTGACGAGGCTATTACTGGAGCCTATTATTAGGCGTAAAAGCCGGACTTCTGCTGCCGTGTTAGGTCGTCTCCTACCCTTGCCCCAGCTCCACCAAATCGGCTGACAAGCCCGGGACCTGCGGCGTCCGGTAGAATCCTCCCTCGACTATGGCCGGATTGACAAAGTGCCGGCGCAAATGCGGAATGTATTCCAGGAAGATAACCGGCTGCCCCAACGCGATATGATTAAACAGCACCAGATGCTGATGAATCTGGCCCATATCGCCGACATGGGGAACAACCGGCAGCCCGAATTTCTGCGCGAGCAGAGCGACCGACAGGAATTCACTCACGCCCGCCAGGCGCGTGCAGTCCGCCTGGACGAAGTGCACCGCGCCGGCTTCCATGAAATTCTTGAACATCACGCGATTCGGCACATGCTCGCCCAGCGCTATTCGCATCGGGGAGATGGCCTGCGCAAGTTTGCGATGCGCGGCGACATCGTCGGGATGAGTGGGTTCCTCGACCCAGTAAGGAGAAATTCCGGAGAGCGAGCGGCACATCTCGAGCGCGCGGGGAAGCGTCCATTGCTGATTCACATCGAGCATCACCAGGCAGTTTTCCCCGACCAGTTCCCGCAACATCTGCGCGCGGCGGATGTCCCGCGCCGGATCTGGCGATCCCACTTTCAACTTGAACGCCCGAAATCCCTTGTCCAGAGCGCGGCGAGCATTTTCCCGAACCTTCTCATCGTCGTATCGAAACCAGCCTACGGAAGTGTCGTAGCCCGGATATCCCGTCTTCAGCACGGGCTCGCGCTCCTCTCGAGCTGGCTGCGCCATCTCTAAGAGCCCCAGGGCCTCGGCGGAAGTTAAGGCGTCTTCCAAATAGCTGAGGTCAAGTAGGCTGACCACCTGCTGGGGCGCGAGGTCCAGCAGCAATCGCCAAAGCGGAACCCCTCTCGCTTTCGCCCAAAGATCAAAACATGCATTGGTGAGAGACGCTAACGCCAGATGGATGGCTCCTTTGTGCGGACCGAGCCAGCGCAATTGCGGGTGATCGGCCAAGGAGCGCGAAAAAGCTCCGAAACCCGCCATGAGCGATTCAATTTCTTTTCCCAGCAGGGCGGGCGCGAGAAGGTCGATGAGCTCGCAGACGATGCGGTTCCCTTCGCCGAGCGTCAGCACCATGCCGGTGCCACAGAGGGCGCCATCGGTCTTCAGCCGGGTCACCGCCAGACAGTATTCCGACTCGGAATGGACAGCGTCCGTACCCGCTCCCGCCGCCAGGGGATAGCGGGCGTCGTATGACCGCACGGATTGAATTACGGTTCCCGAAACCGCCATCAGACCCTCTTCTTCACCATCAGCAAGTGCTCACACGCCAAAACCACTTCATTCCGTTGGTTGAAAGCTTCGAGAAGCTCCACCACAATGCCGTAGCCGGGCCGCTTGGGTGATTCGCGTTTCTCCTTCTGGGTCACCCGGACGCGGAGGGTATCCCCAATGAAAACGGGCTTGACGAAGCGCAAGCGGTCGTAGCCGTAGGTGAATGCTTCCGGGTTGATCTCACCCGCGGTCAGCCCCACCGCCAGGGTAAACACCAGCGTGCCGTGGGCGATGCGCTGGCGGAATTCCTGCTCCTTGCACCATTCGGCGTCCATGTGATGCGGGTAGAAATCGCCGCTTTGGCCGGCGTGCAGAACGATGTCGGTTTCCGTCAGGGTCCGGCCCCGGGTTTGGCGTGTGGAGCCCACTTGATAGTCTTCAAAGTATTGTGAGCCCATCTTAGGCGACAACCTCCTTAGGGCTGGCCGCGCGCCGCTCCTCCATGGAGCGGTACTCGGCGAAGACCACTTGCAGAGTTTTGAGATTATCAGCTCCGCTGGTCAGCGCCTCTCCGTCCTCCTCGATCGCGCGCATCAAGGAGCCCATGGGCCCCACAAAGGCATCCGGAATCCACAGGTAATCGTTGCGAGCCGAGAACCAGTAGCCCATGCTCTTCTTGGACATGAACTCGAGCGTGTCCGGCCGCCCCGCCGGGTAGTTATACATGAGCCCAATGGTGCCCTTGATGATGCCGTCCGTGCCTTCGAAGCGGAAGGTTGCGTAACGATCGTCCTGCCACACGCCATGATTCACGTCGATGAGCACTTGCAGTCCGGAAGCGTATTCCCAGATGGTGAGGGTGCGCGTCTCCGCCTCGGTCGGCTCTCCAGGCATGCGGCTGCCGCTGGTGAAGACACGCTCAGGCTCTCCAAAGAGATAACGCAAAGAGTCAATGTAATGGATGCTGTGGTTCAGCACCTCGAGGCGCTTGCGCGTGTACATCCACGGCCACATCGACCAGTCCGTCTGGCAGTGAACCTGAATGGCGCCGTAAGTCGGAGTGCCGAGCCATCCCTGGGTCAAGAGTTGCCGGCTGCCGCGAATGGCCACCGTCCAGCGCATCTGCTGGTTCACCGCCATCTTCAGCTTGGCCTCCCGAGCCATGTCCACCAGGCGCACCGCCTTGCCATATTCGTCGGATAGGGGTTTCTGGCAGAGAATGTTTTTCCCGGCACGAATCGCATGCTCTCCGATGGTCAGCGTCTCCCACGGGTACACGGCAATGTCCACAATCTCGACTTCCGGGTCGGCCACCAATTCCTCCAGCGAACTGTAGACTTTGGGGATCTTGTGGTCGGCGGCGGTCTTCGCGGCGCGCTGGCGGTCCTTGTCGGTGATGCCCACAACCTTGAAGCCCGCCTGCGCATAAGCCGGCAAGTGAGCGTAGTTAACAACACCGCCGGCCCCTACAATGCCGATGCCGTGATCCATTCGCCGCGGCATTTCCGGTTTAAAGTCGAGTTCCGGGTGAGCGCTGGACATGCTTCCTCCCATCGTGCCTGCTCGCGTGGGCTGGCGTAAGCCTAGTCTTGGACATGCCAAGCCCCCGTTTGGACGTAATGTCGGTGAACGATTCGATTATACCGCATTCGCGCTTGCCTTATCGTGGCACGGCCATCTTGGCCGTGAATCGGCACGGGCAGGATGCCCGTGCCACAGCGGGCAGGACCCCGACAGGTCGGGGCAGGCTGCCCGCACCACGCCTCATGCGCGCACCCCCTCTGCCGCCGGTCCTTTGTTTTCTATAACATTCTCGCTTTGTTCCGGCGATTTTGGTGTTTCGCCGGCGTTTTCCTCTGCCGGACTTTCTGTCCGAGCGTCGAGCCCGACGACCTTACTCAGTTCCTCCGCCGCGCGGTCGTCCCGCTCATTGCCGGGAGGGCTGGCCTCCGGAAGCGTAGGGGCGGTGCGCGAACCGCCCCTACAACGCGCATGTTCTTGGCGCAGGGTCAGGAGAATCCTCACCTTCCGGTCAATCGCCCGGTCCAGCGCCGTTTCCAGGCGCAGCACCATGTTCGCAGCCTCGTTCTCCGGAGCGAGGCACGAGTCCCGCGCAATCGCGTCCTTCTCCTCCTGTGCCTTCATCTCCTCCCCGAACGCCGCCTCCACCCCCGCGATCTGCTCCTCCAGCAGGCGCTCGAGTTCCTGGTAGCGGGCCTCGAACTCCGCCTCGCCCCCGAAACTCTCCTTCACGTACTTGTCTAGCCGTGCCTGGTCCTGCTGGTCGTGGAGGTACGCCCAGTCCATGAAGAGCCCCAGCAGGTGGCCGATCTGCCGGGGCCTCCACCCCAACTCGCCCTGGTAGTAGCTTTCGATCTGCTTCCGCTGGGCGCGCGGGAAGTACCGCCGCCGCACCTGCTCGCGAATCACCCTCCAAAGCGAAATCAGCATGCGCAGCCGCACGCAGGGGTGGGTGGGCTTGGGCAGGTCGAGCGCCACCGCCTCGCACTGGGAGGGGTCGAAGGTCACGTCAGCGAGGGCCCGGGCGAGCGCGCGCCGCTCCGTCTCGACGTTCTCGAGAGCGTCTCGCATCATGCCCGTCACCATGCGCTCGATGCGGTTGCGCCGCCAGTAGAGCCGCCCCAGGTCGTCGATCTGCCGGTCCCAGAGCGCGTCGCCGGGACCGTAAGCGGTCGCAAGCTCGCGCTTCAGGGCCGCGTAGCGCTCGGGGTCTTCCCCCAGCGCCCGCATAACGGCGTCGTCGTTTTCAGGCGCGGCATCACAGCCGTGCTTCAGGGCGTTCATTTTCATGCGCTGCTTTCCGGCCTCGCTGCGAGGTCCGGTGGAGCGCTGCGAATTGTGCCGGGCGGCGTCGAGCCGCTGGGAAGTGAGACACGTGGCTTTGCGTAAAGACATAGTATTCTCCATGTACTGGAAATTGGGGGCAGGACCGGCAGTCGAACCGTCCCCGCAAGGGGTAAGACAGACGTTCACAGCCCTTAAAGGTTACCACACGGGCCAACTATTGTCAATAGCAAACTAGTAAACTAGTAAACTAGGACCTTTAGGCAATCCATGCCGGGTTGGTGGGAGCGGTTCGCGAACTACCCCTTGTCCAGTTCGTTTTTCGACGTTTTGTGTCGCTGAACTTCGTTATTAGCCAGCAACTGCGTCCAGGTCACGCTGTTCACCTTTTACAAACTGCCGGCTGCCCTTCAGCACGGTGGTCAGAAAGTGGTCGCCTTCAGCGAGTTTCTTGCGGAATTCATCCACGGAGTAGTTGGTCACGTTCACTTCCCGCCCCAGGCGATTTTCCGCTTTCCGTAGAGATGGCGCCAGGTGGCTCAAGCCGACGGTTCCAATAACCATCAGGTCTACATCGCTGGCAGCATTTTCTTGGCGGCGCGCTACCGAGCCGTATACGAAGGCGCAGACTACCTTGCTCGCAAAAGGCCGGAGAGCAGCTTTTAGAGAGGGCACAAGTCCAACCGTCTTTTCGAATATGCTCCGCAGCTCCCGGAAGATCGGCGACCGCGTCTCCGCCTTAAAGTAAGTTCTCCGCCCATCCTTGCGCTGCTGCAATATGCCACTTTGCTTCAGGCAGGTAAGTTCGCGTTGCAAGCTGGATGGCCGGGTATGAAGGAACTCGGCCAATTCGGAGAGGTACCACCATTTTCCCGGCCGGGTTAGAGTGGCCGCCAGCACGCCTTGCCGGATACCCGGAAAGAGACTGTCCAGCGCTGGCGCATTCCTACGCATAATGCGTATATTATTACGCAAATTGCGTATGGTACAAGCGATTTTTGAAAGGGTACCTGAGGCTGACAAGGGTACCTGACCCTTTCCCCCTTCCGCGTTCAACTCACAACTGACGGCCATCGCGTTTATCTGGATGCGGTTGAAAATGCCTTCGGCTGCGAGGTCGATTACGCAATGTTGGTAAAGACATTCGAGTCCACTCAAGAGGAGACTCGGTATTCTCCCGCAAAGTGCGTTAGTTGCGAATCAACGGTGATTACTGGCAATCCAGACGTAAAACACATTTCAACCATCTACGTTGAGCGGCACAACTGGACTGTGCGTACCGCGATGCGCCGCTACGCTCGCTTATCGAACGGTTTTTCTCGGAAGGTCGAGAACCATGCCACTGCCGTGGCTTTGAACTATTTCGCCTACAACTTCATTCAGATTCACCGAACTTTGCGCACGAGTCCAGCAATGGCTGCTGGGGTGACGGATCGCCTTTGGAGTGTGGCTGATCTTGTGGCACTATGGGAGAGCGAAGAACGGAGGGAAGAAAGAGCGGCGTAAATGAGACCACCACTATTCATAGTGCTCTTGGCGCTCAGTTGTGGAATCGCAATAGCTTCCACATGCGCCTTCTGCGCTGTACAGCCGAACAAGGTTGCAGCCTATATGAGGCGTAAGTACCTAAGCAGTCCGCGGTGGCTCAGAGCCTGGCCTTTTTCTGGGATGGTGATGAAGGAATGGTATCCGGTCTATCTGCGCATCACGGGCATAGGCGGTTTCGTTTTCGCATTAGTATGGCTCATGCTTCTCGTTCGGATTTTTTCAAAGTAGCCCACTGCCGAAACCTGCCGCCCGTTGCAATTCCGCCGCAAGAAAGTGTATAAACCTACAGGGTCTATTGGTAATGACACCATCAACCGAGCCGGTTCGCTTGCGCGGCATGACCTGGAATCATAGCCGCGGGTACACCCCCATGGTGGCCACCGCGCAACGCTATTGCGAACTGCACTTGACCGTCGACATCACGTGGGAAAAGCGGTCTCTGCAAGAGTTCGCCGACCAGCCGCTCGAGCAATTGGCGGAACGTTACGACTTGCTGGTGATCGATCACCCCTGGGTTGGATTCGCGGCGCGAACCGGCTGGCTTCTTCCTCTGGATGAGCACCTTCCGGCGCCGTTTCTGGACGAGTTGACTGCGCAATCGGTGGGACCGTCAGCCCGGAGCTACCGCTTTGGGGGGCATCAATGGGCGCTCGCCATTGACACGGCGACTCCCGTGGCGTCCTGGCGTCCCGACTTGATTGCGGTGGGCGACCTGCCGCGCTCCTGGGCCGGCCTGCTGAAACTCGCCCGCGCCGGAAGTGTGCTGATTCCGGGCATCCCCGTGGACACGCTGATGAACTTCTATATGGTTTGCTCGACTCTGGGAGAGGACGCCGCCCAGAGTGCGGAGCGCGTCGTGTCGGCGCAGGTTGGCGTGCAGGCGCTCAGCATGTTGCGGGAACTGGCGCAATCCCTGGACCCGCTGTTCTTTGACCTTAATCCGATTCGCGTTTATGAAGCGATGACGGCGACGGACCGCTTCGCGTACTGTCCCTTCGCTTACGGCTACAACAACTACTCGAGAGACGGCTACTCGCGAAGGCCGCTCGAGTTTGGGGATCTGGTCGAGATCGACAGCCGACCGTGCCGTACAACGCTGGGCGGGGCGGGATTTGCGATCTCCTCCCGGTGCGCGGGTGTTGAAGCTGCTCTCGATTACGCGGCCTTCGTGGCCGATCCGGTTTGCCAGCGCACGCTTTATTTCGAGAACGGAGGGCAGCCGGGACATCGCAGCTCCTGGACCGACGCACGCGTCAACGCGGCATGCCGCAACTTCTTCATCAATACTCTGCCCGCGCTCGATCGCGCTTTTCTGCGCCCTCGCTATCCCGGATATCTTCGCTTTCAGGATTGCGCCGGCGCCCCAATTCGCGATTACCTGCGCCAGGGAGGTGACGAACGGGCGCTGCTCGAGCGGCTGGATTCGCTCTACCGCGAGTCGCAGAAGGAGGGGCAGCGATGCGGCCGCTCGATGGCCTGACGGTTCTCGAGTTTGCCCAATATATGGCCGCCCCGTCGGCGGGATTGCGGCTTGCCGATCTGGGAGCGCGCGTCATCAAGATCGAGCGGCCCAAGAGCGGAGAAGGCGGCAGGAAAATCGCGATCAAGAACCTGTTCGTGGATGGCGATAGCCTGGTGTTTCACACCATCAATCGCAACAAAGAAAGCTACGCCGCCGATCTGAAAAACCCGGAGGACTTGGCTAACGTCAAGCAACTTATTGCGCGTGCCGACGTCCTGACCCACAATTTTCGGCCCGGGGTCATGAAAAAGATCGGACTGGATTGGGAGTGCGTTCGTGAGATCAACCCCCGGCTCGTGTACGGCGAAGTCACGGGCTATGGAGGCGAAGGCCCTTGGAAAGACAAGCCGGGGCAGGACCTGCTTCTACAGTCGCTATCAGGTTTGACTTGGCTAAGCGGCAACGCGGATCAAGGCCCGGTGCCGATGGGCTTGGCGGTTGTGGACATCCTTTGCGGCTCGCACTTGGTGCAGGGCATCCTGGCAGCGCTGATCCGGCGCGCCAAGAGCCAGAGGGGCGCGTTCGTGCAGGTGAGCCTGCTGGAGTCGATACTTGACTTCCAGTTTGAAGTCATCACCACGCATTTGGCCGATGGCGGGCGGTTGCCGCGGCGGAGCAAGAGATTCAACGCGCACGCCTATCTTGCGGCGCCCTATGGAATTTACCCGACCGAGGACGGTTACCTGGCTCTGGCGATGGGCGATTTGATAAAGATCGCCCGGCTGATCGGATGCAGCTCAATCGAGGCGTATCGAGACCCGGCGACGTGGTTCACCTGCCGTGACGAAATTCAGCAGATGCTTGCGGAAAAGTTGGCCACACGTCCGAGTCAACAGTGGCTCGCGGTTTTACAGGGGGCCGGCGTGTGGTGCTCGGATGTGTTTGACTATGCCACACTGATTGCTCATGAGACGTGGAAGGTTCTGAAAATGGACCAGATCGTTCGGCGCGAGGGAGTGGAAATTCATACCACGCGCTGCCCGATCCGTATCGATAACGAGATTCTCTTCAGTCCCAAAGCCGCCCCGCGGGTTGGTGAGGACAATGAGCCAATCATACTGAGCCTCGCATATTAGGGTGACGGATGGAGGACCCCCTCACCTGGCTCGCTACGCTCGCCACCCTCTCCCCCAAGGGGGCGAGGGCTCGGATTTCCGTCATTAACCCTCGCCCCCTTGGGGGAGAGGGTGCCCGAGGAACGAGGGCGAGTGAGGGGGTTCGTCCGTCACTCTATTTTGCGAGACTCAGTGGAGGCACCAAGACATGCCTGAGAACACGCCGCTGGAAAAACACCAACAGATTAAAGTGTGGAACGCCGAGGATTGGCTCTACGAGGAGTTTGAGATCGGCCGGAAGGACCGCTCGATACGCCGAACGATCTCCGAGGGTGAGGCGATGCTCTTCAATAGCCTCGTGTTGGACATGCACCCGTACGTGGGCGACGAAATCTTCGCCAAGGAAGAAGGTGTTTTCGGCCGGCGGCTGGTGGCGGGCTCGATGGTGTTCAGTTACGGGCTGGGGCTGATGGCGCACAACAATGTCAACACCTTCAGCTACGGATACGACAAGCTCCGGTTTATCAAGCCCGTGTTTATTGGTGACACGATTTACACGATTCGCACCAACTTGTCGAAGGAGCCAAAATACAAGGAGATGGGCTTGGTGCGTGTGAGCTACGAGGTATTCAAGAACGAGGGTGTGCTGGTTCTCTATTGCGAGCACTTGCAGACGGTGAAGTACCGACATCCGGAGAACTTTCAAGATCAGGTGTTGAAGAAGTGATGTAGCACGGGCCGCACCCCCTCACCCGTCCGTCGGCTGACGGACACCCTCTCCCCCAAGGGGGCGAGGGCGTAAACTCCGGTTATTCCTATGGCAGACACAACAGCGCCGCTCGAGGGGATTCTGGTTATCGACCTGAGTCAGTTCCTCTCCGGTCCTTGCGCCAGCCTTCGCCTGGCAGACCTGGGTGCGCGTGTGATTAAAGTCGAGAAGCCGGTCGAGGGCGACCTGTGCCGGCAACTCTACGTTTCGGACGTGGTCCTGGATGGGGAGTCCACGGTTTTCCACGCGATTAACCGCAACAAAGAGAGCTTTGTGGCCGACCTCAAGACACCCGAGGGTCTCGCGCAAGTGAGGAGGCTGATCCGCCGGGCAGATGTCGTCATGCACAACTTTCGCCCAGGCGTGGCGGAGAAGCTGGGGTTAGGCTACGAGAGCGTCCAGCCATTGAACCCGCAGGTGGTGTACGGGCGGATCAGCGGCTACGGGCAAGAAGGTCCGTGGCGCGACCTGCCTGGGCAGGACCTGCTGCTACAATCCTTGTCAGGTCTTAGCTGGCTGAGCGGCGACGCAGGTCAGGGGCCGGTGCCGATGGGACTGGCCATCGCAGATATCCTCTGCGGCATGCATCTGGCACAGGGTATTCTGGCCTGCCTGGTTCGTCGTTCGATTACCGGCCGGGGCGGACGGGTGGACGTCAGCTTGCTCGAATCGCTGCTTGATTTCCAGTTCGAAACGATTACGACCTATTTTCACGACGGCGGCCAGCCCACCCAGCGGACCGCTTCGAACAATGCCCACGCCTACCTGGGTGCGCCGTATGGCATATATCGCACGCGCGACGGATACCTCGCGCTGGCGATGGGAAGCGTCACGCAACTGGGCGACTTGCTCGGCTGTCGGCCGCTGCGCGATTTTCAGGATCCCACCACGTGGTTCACGGAACGCGACCGCATCAAAGCCATCCTCGCACCGCACCTTGAGACCGGCACAACGGCGCAGTGGCTTGCCATGCTCGAACCCGCCGATATCTGGTGCGCCGACGTATTGGATTGGAAGCGCCTGTTCCAGCACGACGGCTTCAAAGCACTCGGAATGTTGCAGACGGTTCGCCGCGCTAACGGAACGACTTACCAGACCACTCGCTGCCCGGTTCGCATCGACGGCCAGCGGCTTTATTCGGAGAAGGGCTCGCCCGACCTCGGCGAAGACACTGAACGGGTCGCCAGAGGGTTCCTGAACGAAAATGATTTTCCTCCTTGATGATCGGGAAGACAGGAGAGGAACGGAGCGGACGCAATGAGTGACGCGATTCCCATCATTGACACGCATCAGCACCTGATCTACCCGGAAAGATACTCTTACTCCTGGACCGCGGGCCTTCCCCAGTTGGCCGGGAAGGGGTTTCGGTATCATGATTACCTGATGGCGATCGAGGGGACTGGAGTAAGGCGGACCATTTTCATGGAGTCGGGCGCCGACGACCCGCACTGGCAGGAGGAAACTCGCTTCGTGCACACGCTCGCGGGCACGCCCGGATCGCTGATCGCGGGGATCATCGCCAATTGCCGGCCGGAAGAAGAGCGAGGCTTCGAAGCCTACGTCGAGTCGGTCCTATCGCCGAAACTCGTGGGCTTCAGGAGGATCCTTCATACCGAACCGGATGAGTTGTCCGAGCGAACCTGTTTTAGCTCGAACCTCCGCTTGCTCGAAAAATACGAACTGACCTTCGATATCTGCGTCCTCGCAAGGCAGCTTCCCCTGGCGACCAAGTTGGCCGCGAAGTGTCCAAACGTGCAGCTTGTCCTGGACCACTGCGGCGTGCCGGACATTGCTTCAGGCGAGATCGACTCTTGGCGCCGGAGCATCACCGAGATTGCAAAACTCCCCAATGTGGCCTGCAAGATATCAGGCGTGCTTGCTTATTGTGCGGCGGGTCAGGCGACCGTGGAAGCCGTGCGGCCTTACGTGGAGCACTGCCTGGAGCAGTTTGGCTTACACCGCACAGTGTGGGGAAGCGACTGGCCGGTTTGTACCATCTCGAGCGGCTTGCGCACCTGGGTGAATGTAACCCAACAGCTTATCGCCGCGGCCGGCGAAAGCAACCAGCGCCAGCTTCTGCACGGCAATGCGATTCGGATTTATGGACTGGACGAATCCGAAGGCTGAGAATGTGTGGGAAAATCCGATGCTGTCATCCTGAGCGAAGCGAAGGATCGCTGCAGTTTCTTGAGGATCTTTGGGACAAGACAAACTGCGGGGATCCTTCGCTTCGCTCAGGATGACATTATTTGGTTGATTCAACGGAACTGAACCGCGAGCAATCTTAGTATAGAATCATGGGTTTCTTCTGCGGGAAACGATGAACCTGATGACCGGACCGACAGCGAGGTTAATAAATATGCCGAGGACTACAAACTGCCTGGCGAAACTCGAGCGCATGAAGAAAACGCTGCGCCATCAGGAGCCGGATCGCGTGCCGATCAGCGATTTCTTCTGGGGAAGCTTCCTCGCCCGCTGGCGCGAAGAACTCGGGCTCGAGCCGGACACGGATATTTACCGGCACTACGACCTCGATTGGATGCAGTTCAATCCCAACCTGGATCCCCACATCAAGCCTTTTGAAATCGTTATGGAAAACGGTGAAGAAGTCGTCGTCCGCACCGGCTTCGAAGCGCTCATCCGGAAAAAGTTGGCGTACCCCATGCCGGATTTCCTGAGTTTTGAAACCGACACAGTCGAAAAGATGGAGGCTTTCGAGTTCGACGACCCGTGGGACGAACGCCGCTACTTCCGCGGAGGTGACGACCAGATCAACGGAGTGGGCGACGGGTTTGCGCGCAATCTGGCGCCCTATGTGGATCGTCTAAAGTCCGCATGGCCGGACTTCGCCATCTTTGGCGGAGTTTGCGAGGCGCACGAAATGCTCTGGCGCATTATCGGTTCGGAAAACGTCATGCTTTGGATCGGCCTGTACCCTGAAGAAATCGGAAAGTTCGTGGAGCGGATCAATGCCTTCAACCTGGAGATTGCGAAGGCGCAGATCAAAGCGGCCGGCGGCTTGCTCGACGGCATGGTGGTCTGGGGCGACGTGGCGTACAAGAATGGCATGTTCTTCTCGCCTGCTTATTGGCGGAAATACTTCAAGCCGGGAGTGAAAGCACTGGTTGAGGAGTGCCACGCGCACGACTTGCCGGTGATCTATCACGGATGCGGCAATGCCTCCAGCATCTACGAGGACTTCATCGAAATCGGCATCAACGCCTACAATCCGCTCGAGGCCAAGGCGGGCTTGGATGTGGTCGAATTGCGGCGCCGCTTCGGCCATCGTATGGGCTTTTGCGGCAACATGGACGTCATACTGTGGGCGGCCGGGGACTGCAACGAGTTGAAACGGGCGGTGCTGACGAAGCTCAATGCGGCGAAAGGCGGGGGTTTCATCTTTCAGTCCGATCATTCCGTCCCCAGCAGCGTCCCAGGCAAGAGCTATGATTACGTGGTCAAGCTGGTTCGAGAATATGGAAAATACCCGCTGCAATTGGGCGAATACGACATTCCCGGCCTCGCCTGAGCCTCGCATAACTGGGTGAACAGATCGAGGACCCCCTCACCCGGGTCGCTACGCTCGCCACCCTCTCCCCCAAGGGGGCGAGGGTTAATGACGGAGATCCCAGCCCTCGCCCCCTTGGGGAAGAGAGTTAATGACGGAGATCCCAGCCCTCGCCCCCTTGGGGAAGAGAGTTAATGACGGAGATCCCAGCCCCCGCCTCCCTGGGGGAGAGGGTGCCCGAGGAACGAGGGCGGGTGAGGGGGTTCATTCGTCACTCCATTTTGCGAGACTCAGTAGGCAGGCGTGTATAGCCACACTACCGCAACGGAGACTCCCACCGTGTTGATCCAAACCCGACGTAGTTGCCTGAAAAGCATGGCCGCCGCTGCCTGGGTGGCGGGCAGTAGCGCCTTGCTGTCCTCGATGGTGGACACGGGATGTTCCAATCGGCGTCCTATGCCGAGCACGGCGGCAATGGTGGACGATCCCCGAACGCGCTGGTACCGGGATGCCAAGTTCGGGATGTTCATGCACTGGGGCGCCTATTCTGTCGCGGGTGTGGAAGCTTCGTGGCCGATCATGAAGCCGGAGTTGTTCCCCCACTCGAGACTGATCAGTGAGAGGGAGTACGTTGACCTTCCCCGGCGCTTCAATCCCACCCAGTACGACCCCCGCGCGTGGGTGCAAATGGCCAAACAAGCGGGCATGCGGTACATGGTCATCACCACCAAGCACCACGACGGTTTCTGCATGTTCGACGCCCCCGGGACCGACTACAAGATTACCAACACGCCGTACGGCAAGGATGTAGTGGCGCTTCTGGCCGCGGCCTGTCACGAGCAGCAGATGCCGTTAGGGTTCTACTACTCTCCCCCCGACATGCATCACCCCGGTTTTCGCGACACCAGCAAGCCGGCGCGCGAAAACTGGAATGGAGAACCCTCTCGGCCGCAATGGTCTTCCTACCTGGACTACATGGAATCGCATCTCCGCACGCTGCTGACGAACTACGGTCCCGTCGCCGTCATCTGGTTCGACGGTCTCTTCGGAGTCGGCAAGTACAATCCCCCGCGCTTTCATAAGCTCATCCACGATTTGAGCCCCAATACCTTGGTCAACGACCGCCTGGGGCCGGGGGGAGACTTCGTCACGCCCGAGCAGTTTTTCCCCGAAGGCATCCCCATCAAGGCCTCCAAGGAGCCGCCGGACATTACTCCCGGCACGTTCAACGCGATCATCGGGCTGTCGAAGATCCTGCCGCAGAAATGGTTCGTCGGTTTGATCCAGTGGCTTGCCAAGAGCAGGTATCCGACGTCAACGCACCCACTGCCTCAGGATTTCCAGTTGTGGGAAACCTGCATGACCATGAACGAGAGTTGGGGCTACAACCCCAACGACAAGAACTTCAAGTCGCCGGAGATATTGATTCGAACGCTCGTGGAAGTGGCAAGCCGCGGCGGGAACTTTCTCCTCAACGTGGGTCCGACTCCAGAAGGGATCTTTCCCGTTGAGGCGCAGCAGCGTCTCCAGCGCTGCGGCGACTGGATGTCGGCAAAGGGCGAATCCATTTACAAGACAACTTACGGTCCCGTGCAGAATTTGGCCATGGCCCGTACGACGGAGACAGAAGGAACCGTTTATCTGCACCTGATCGATCGCGCCGGGTCGAGCCTGGACCTTCCTGGTATTGGCGGCAAAGTTGCGTCTGTTACTCTGCTTCCAGGCGGGGAAACTTGCGCGTTTGAGCAGTCCGGCGGCCGTTTGCGGATTGACACGTCCGCAGTTCCGCCAAGTGCATATATTCCGGTGCTGGCCATCCGGACCGCCGGAAAAACTCACTCATAGGTTCCGAATTCCCGGATGGCGTCGAACATGGCGAAGACATTCTCGACGGGCGTCTCTTCGAGGATGTAATCGTGGCTGGCCCCGGCGACGTACCCGCCGCCGGTTTTCATGATCTCGAGAACCCTGTGCGTTTCCTGCCGGACGAACTCGGGTGTTCCCCGAATCAATACATGATGAGAGTCAATCGCCCCATTAAAGAGGATTTTATCGCCAAAGGAACGCTTCAGCGTGGCCAGATCCATTCCGTCGCAGGAGGGTTGGACTGCGTGCAAGCCATCCAACCCCGCTTCGATCATGAGGGGAATCAGCGGGGCGTATCCGCCGCAACAGTGCATCATCACCTTCAAGCCGTAGGCGTGCCCTAATTCGGACAAGCGCCGGAGGTGGGGAAACATGAAGCGCCGGAACAGGCGGGGGCTCATCACCGGGCCGCGCTGGGTACCGAAATCGTTCCCGATAAAAAAGATGTCGAGGGCGGAGGCTGCGGCGTCGAAGATTCGCTGGCTGACACCGGCGTAGAAATCTACAAGGTGTTGCAAAACGGCATCCACCAGTTCCGGCTCATCGTACATCTTCAGAAAAAGCACATCCATGCCCAGCAAGTCCACCGCATCGTGGAAGAAGGGCGACCAATCCCCACCCAGAATGGCATACTGCGCCTGGAATTTCTCAGCCTCGTACCGGACACTTGAAACATCCATCCAGGCCGGATCCGGCCAGGGATAAGCGTGGACTTGCTCACTCGTCGCCTTCGCCAGAGGATGGCACATGGGTTGGCCGTACCCCAAGCCTTCTCGCTCGATGCCAAAGATTGTGCGCGACGTCGCACCGGATGAAAGGGAAAACTCCGGCCCAGCATAGACGGCATAGACACGGCGAAAGTCATCACCCAAGCGCACGCGCAGCCCTTCGTCATCGAGTCCGGAGACCCGTTTCGCCTTTTCCCAAAACTCCGGCGACGCCCCGCACCAGGCCGGAACACGATCGGGTTGGTGATGTTCAAAGGCCTCCATGACTCTCTCTCGGGATGTCATTGTGCGTAAGTTCCTCTGTACGATGCGGGATTCACGGATTGAATTGTATCCCAAGTCTGTCGACTTGCACCGCCCGCAATTAATCGTGGGCGGCGCCGAGCAGGCGCTCGTAAGCCTTGCGGTAGTCGGGATCGAGAGGGTTGAGTTGGTATGCGGCGCGGTATTGTTGCAGGGCCTCCTGGCTGTTGCGTTTGCGCTCCAGGGCGTAGCCGAGAAGGTAATGGGCGCCCGCGTCGTTTGGGTTGAGGCGGAGCGCCTGGCGGTATTCGGCGATCTCCCCATTCGAGTCGCCTTGTTTGCCGAGTGCGTAGCCGAGGTTAGCGTGCGCAAGAACGCTATTCGGATCCAAGCCCAGCGCTTCGCGTTGTTCAGTGATATCCGCCTGCCAATCGCCCTTTTCTCCCAGTGCCGCGCCGAGGTAGATGTGTGCATTTGAATTTGCCGGATTCAAGCGCTGAGCCTCGCGCTCCTCTGCGATTTCGCCGTCCCAATCCCTCTTGCTCCCGAGCGTCGCCCCGAGCGTAGCGTGGGCGTCGTCATCATTCGGGTTCAGCCGCAGTGCTTTCCGGTATTCCGCGATCGCGGCATCCCAGTCGCCCTTCTGCTTGAGCGCTGCGCCAAGGTAGAGGTACGCCGATTCGTATTGGGGATTCAGGCGGAGCGTGGCTTTGTATTCGGCGATTGCCCCATCCCAATCGCTCTTATAGGCGAGCGCCACGCCCCGCGCGAAGTGGGCAATGGCATTGTTGGGGTTGATTTCGAGCGCCTTGTCAAACTGCACCTTGGCTTCATCGATTCGGTTCTCGCCCGCCAGGGCGAGACCCAGTTGGGTGCGGAGGTCATCAGACTCGTAGTAGCCCAAACCGTTTTCCAGGGTACGAATTGCCTCTTCGGACCGTCCTGCTGCGAGAAGGGTCCGGCCGAGGTTGTAGTAAATGGCGTGGTATTGAGGGTTAAGTTCCAGCGCCTTCTCAAACTCGGGGATGGCCTCCGCATATCTGCCGCTCTTCTGCAGCGCGGTACCCAGGTTGTTGTGAACGCGAGCGTCGTCCGGATTTGTCAAAAGCAGTTCTCGCCACTCCGCGATAGCCGCCTCGTACTGGCCCTTCTCTCCCAACTCTGCTGCGAAGTCGAATTTCTTGTACATGTCCACCGCAGGCGTGCTGATCGCCAACATACCGTCGTACGGAATGTTCACGAACTCGGGGAGATTGACGGCGCGGTTGGCGGCTGTAGCTCTCTCAATCAGGATGGCAGGGCTATCGTTGCCTTGCTCGTCGAGATGGGTCAGAAACATTTGGGTGTAGGGCGAGCGCGCCTTCGAGGAAAACACCAGCCATCGTCCATTGGGAGAAAAGCTGTGCCAGGAGTTCATGAGCGGCGTGTTGCAGCGCAGGCGGCGCGCTTGCCCGCCCGCGGCCGGTACAATCCAAAGCTGGCTGTCGGGACGCATGAGTTGGGCGTTGCGGCACTTCACGAAGACGATCCAGCGCCCGTCCGGCGACACCTTCGGGAACGTGTTGCTCATGCCGTTCGCGGAAGCGCCGGCAATCGCCTCCGCTTGGCCCCCCTTGCCTCCATTGAACGGAACGCGATAGAGGTCGTACTGAATCTGCACCTCGTTCGGATCGTTGGAGTAGGCCGCCATCTTGCCGTCGGATGGATACGCCTGCTTTGCTTCCGCCCGCGCGAATACCACGTAACTTCCGTCCGGGCTCCACACGCCGTCCGTCTGCACGTAGCGGGGATCGTCCGCGCCCGGCAAAGGTTCCCGCTGGCCGTTTTCCCGGCTGTACCAGGCCAGGACTCCCCGGGTCGGATAAAACACCTGGAGAAAGCGATAGTCCTTGAAATTGACCACATAATAGTTGGCTTCGGGAGGCCGGTCTGCCGGGTTTACTGTGGTGAGCACATACTTCCCATCCGGAGAAACCTGTGACATGAATCCCACGCGATTCAGCCCCACTTGCCGGTCGTGAGAAGGATTCCACGTCACCATATCACTGGCATTGATCGTCATCTGCGGTTTGATGGGGACGACGGCGTAAAGCCCCTTGTCGTTCTGTGGTCCGTCCATGTCCATTCCCATCGTTTTGCCATCGCGAGAGAAAGAATGACAGTTGGCGCAGACCACCATGTCCTTCAGAACTACGCGGCTTTGGATCTTGCCAATGTCGCGCAACCGCCATTCGATCAGCCGAATGGCAGCCGGCGCCAAAGGCTTAATGATGCCTTTCTCGGTTTCGGAAGGCATCAGGGGCACATCGCGATAAAAGATGGGCGCGCCGACAGGGTCCCTCGAGGTGAAGATGCTCACGCGGCCGCTTGACACCGCATGCCTGGAGTCCTGGCCACTGAACCCATTTACGGTGACCACCGCGGGGCCCGCCACGGAGTGTTGCTTGATGGCCTCCCAGACCCCTGCCTCGGGGCTCCAGGTGTGCGCGGCTGCCTGCTCCGGCGTAAGCTTGGGCAATTCATTCGTGGAAGATATGCAACGCGGGTCAATCTCCCCAGCCGTCATCCGCTCACCGGCGGACTGGACATGCATCCCCACCGAGCCATCGGCGAAGGCGATGTCGATCCGCCAATGGGTAGCGCCAGGCGCGTCGTCGCGCCAGATGAAAGTTGGCGAGGTGATTTCAGGAGGGAATATCGAGCCGTCCAACGGATAGTCGATCGTGATTAAGGCCGGGTGTGCCGCAACAGGCTTTGGCAGGCCCTTCGCTTGGGCCGCCCGGCACTCTCCGAGCGTTGAAGCGGCCATGACGATGGCGCCCAGGATGAGGAAGGTGACACCGATCCGGCTTAGTGCGCCACCCTTGTGCTTCCCTCTCCCGGACGACGGTCCAGCGGATTCGTACACCGCTGCACCTGGCACGGTCGGATTGGACCTTTCACCCGGCATTTGAGCATGGAACGAACAAGCTCCAGCCTCCCGCATGCGTTTTGTTTGGCTTCCTGCCCACCCCCAATTCTACACTCGATAGACTCCTTTGGGGCCGTTTCTTTTTCGCTGTAAACTGCCCTCCGATGTTCGAACGCATCCTGCTCTTCATCTCGCTGGGTGGACTCGCGTCCTCCGCGATCTACATGTTTCCGGCGCTAATTGCCGGCTCGATCCCGTAAAGTTCCGCATATTGTGCCAGCACCGGACGGAATTGATTGTGTTATGATGCCTCGAAGCCGCGGGGAGATCTGGGGAAAGGAAGGCCAGTGGAATGTATTATGATTAGGCATATATCAACACGAGTTATTGCGCTTATTATCTTAGCGATTTCTTTTTCGAGCGCCACAGCCAGGGCTTCTCATATCGGCGGCGGCGATCAGAATCCGACGCTGGAGACCGATCGGGCGGCCCTCGCGAAATGGCAGGACGCGAAGATTGGCCTGACGATGCACTGGGGGCCAATCGCTTTGCGCGGAACCGAAATTGGCTGGTCACGGGCTGAACGAACGGCGGTGCCGGGATCGGAATTAGTCGGATGGTCAAGCAGTGCGCAGGTGCCCGCGCCGGATTACGACTCGCTCTACAAGGAGTTCAATCCTGTCCTTTTCAATGCGGAGGAGTGGGCGCAGTTGCTCAAGGACTCGGGATTTCGTTATGTCGCGCTGGTGAGCAAGCATCACGATGGCTTCGTGATGTGGGACACGAAGCAGACTGACTATAACATCATGCATACCGCCTTCCACCGGGACTGGCTCAAAGAGATCGCCGACGCCTGCCGCGGACAAGGCATTATGTTTGGGGTCTATTACTCGATTATGGATTTCTATCAATACGACTACTCGGGAGGCGCGGCGCCCGGCAGTACGCCGAACCGGGGCGGGCCGGGCTTCAAGCTGGATCGCCCGCCGGATTTCGAGCGCTACGTCAGCTATATGAAGGCCGAGCTCAAGGAACTGATCCAGAACTACGGCATTGAAAACCTGGTTCTCGATGGCAATTGGGATCCGAGCTGGACGCATCAGCGCGGAGGTGATTTGTATCGCTACCTCCACGGCCTTAAGAATGACCTCCTGGTCAGCAATCGGGTCGATGACAAGGCGGGCGACGAGGAGGCGCGGGCCCTGGGCTACGAAAAAGCCCTTTGGGTATTCTATTCAAAGCCCTGGAATCCTGGGATGTACGCGGGCGATTACCTGGACCGCGAGGAGTACATTGGCGGCCCCGCGCCGTATCCCTGGGAAGCATGGATCACGATGGGCGAGCAATGGGCCTGGATGGCCAACGACAAGTACAAATCGCCGGAGGACATCATCCGCTACATGGTGGAAACGGTGGGGGGCGGCGGCAATTTCAATCTGAACGTCACACCCATGGCGGATGGGCGATTCGAGCAGCGGCAGAAAGATGCCTTGCTGAAGATCGGCGCCTGGCTTAAGGCCAACGGCGAAAGCGTCTATGGGACACGGGGCGGCCCGTTTGAGCCGGGCCTCTGGGGAGCGAGTTGCCGGCGCGGAAACAAGGTCTACGTGCACGTCCTCTCCTGGCCGGAAGAGACGCTGCGGCTGCCTCCCTTGGATCATGCCGTGAAATCGGCGCGGCGCCTGAAGGGCGGGGAAGCGCAATGCAAGCAAACCGCCGGCGGCCTTGAACTGCGGGTGCCGGACAACCAACGCGACCGCTTGGACACGATCATTGAGTTGACGGTGGAGTAAACCTGCCGGTTCTGAGTTTTCTGTTCCGCTCGAGCCGACTGTAGGCTACTTACGTAGAATGCCGTGCTGTTCCGAGGTGCGATGAGATGTCATCCTGAGGAGCCGCAGGCGACGCAGGATCCCGGTAGTCCGTGGAAACAACAACTGCCGAGATTCTTCGCTTCGCTCAGAATGACAATTCGACGGCGTCCTCCAGCGGCCGGTTAACGAGGTGGCGTAGCCTCCTGTTTCTGATTCATCCTGCCCTCAATCATCTCCAGGGCGGATAAAGCTCCCGGGTTATGGGGAGAGATTCTCAGCGCCTGCTGGATTTGTTCCTTGGCGCCGCCCAGGTCTCCCTGGCGCGCCATCACAAGGCCTAAATTGACGAAGGCTCGAGCGTAGTGGGGATCGTTCTCGGTCGCCTGCCGGAAGAGCGCGAGCGCTTCCGAATCCTTTCCCTGCTTGCTGTAGACGACACCCAGGTTGTTCTGGGCCTCCGCAAATTTGGGGTTAATCTCGAGCGCCGCGCGGAACTCCTTTTCCGCGCTTTCCAGATTCTGCTCTGACAAGCAAAGCAGGCCAAGATCGTTGTGCGTGGCCGCCACATTGGGATCAATATCGAGCGCCCTCTCGAGCGCCGTTTTCTGGCCTTCCCGATCGCCCAGTTTGGCCAGCGCCAACGAGAGATTGTATTGCCATTGGGCATTATTCGGGTCGAGTTGGACAGCCTTGCGATAGGCATCGGCAGCTTCCTGAGCTTTCCCCTCCTGCAGGAACCGGTTGCCTTCGTTATTGAGGTTCCCAGCCTCGGTTTCCTCGTTGACCTGGTTCTTCAGTTTCTGAAATAACTGAATCTCCTGCTTCGAGCGCGCGGCGTCCCCTTGCTTGCGGAGTTGCAGAGCAAGTTGGTAATGCGTGTCGGCGAAAGCGGGATTGAGTTTTTCGGCCGCGAGGAGCTGTTCGGTGGCCTGCTTGGTGTTGCCCGTCTTCGCCAAAGCAGACCCGAGATCGTAACGGATCAGGAAGTCGCCGGGCTTCAATTGTGTTGCGCGCTCCAGGGCCTCGACGGCTTTGGGTATTTGGTCGAGACCCGCATAGGCAGACCCCAGCAGATGAAAGCCCTCCGCGTCCTTGGGCTGGTGGCGCGTATACTCGTCCAGGTAGGAGACGGCGGCGGAGAACTGGCCGACCTGCACCAGCACCTTGGCCAAGGAATAGCGGGCCGCGTCGTATTTGGGATCAAGCCGCACCGCGTCCTTAAAGTTTGCGATGGCCTTCTGATATCCCAGGGCCGGCCCTTGCCTGGCATAAACGGTGGCCAAATTGAAGTGCGCCTCGGCATCGTCGGGATGGTCCTTGATCATCCGCTCGAGCGTTCCGATGGCCTGATCGGTTTCGCCGTTCTGGGCATAAGCCACGGCAAGCAGGGTTAGAAGTTGAGCCTGGGTCTCCGGGGCCGGCGAAGACCTCAGCGCATCCTGCAAGTAGTCCTTGGCGGCGGTGTAGTGCTTCTGGTCGATCAGGGTCTGCCCGAGGCCTAAAGCAGCCGGTGCAAACGCCGGATCGCATTTGAGCGCCGTCTTATACTCTTCCTCCGCTGCCGGCAGCTCCCCCTGCTGCCGCAGGATGCTGCCCAGGATGTTGTGTGCCTCCGGCGACTCGGGTTTCTGTTGGATCAGAATGCGGAGGTGATCCATAGCCTTCTTCGCTTCGCCTTTTTGAATTAACGCCAGGGCCAGGTCGTACCGGGCACGCCAGTCCTGATCGTCAAGCCGCAGGGCGTTTTCAAAAGCTACGACTGCGCAGTTCAGCTTGTTCGCTTCTGCATAGGCAGCCCCCAGCGCGTTGTATCTCGCCGCCGTAGCGCGCCGCGATACGTCTACTAAGAGTTTGCCCACACGTGGGTCCGACTTGCCGAGATTCTGACACGCAGCGGGCAAAGCTTGCGGTTCCCCGGCGCCGGATTGCGGCGCTTGCGCGAACGGCGCTCGCGTCATGCTCAAGAAGGCGATTACGGCCAGGAGGCTTGCCCAAAAGAGGGATCCGCTTCTGCCGGTCCTGCAAGTCCTTCGCTCTGGTAACAGACTTTGTGTCATTTGCCCCGCCTCGCCCTGTGACTCGGAGCCCTGACTTCGCGGGAGTCCATTGTCGGCCCGGAATACGATAGATTCCCGCATTCGCGGGAATGACCAGACCGTCGAGGGACCGAAAGCACGAATCCTGCTCTGCCGATTTGTTGCGGAGGGAAGGGAAGCAGAGCCAGGTTCGTCCCCTTCGCTGCGCTCCGGGCCGGAATGACACAGTCGGGCGGAGTTTCCGGAAAGCCGCTTGGGAGGTTCAAGTCAGGCATCAGGCGCTCAAAACTCCGTTCGTTTTGGGTTCGTTTTCGCACTCATTAAAGTGTGACTTCCTTTGTTTTCAATGACTTCTTCGCTTCGTTCCCACTGTTCTTGAGTTTCTTGCGACTCTCTGTCTTTCCTCAAGGCGGGAACCATCCCGCTGTCCTTTCCAGCCGTCTTCGAGTAGCCGCTCATCTGCGACAAAGTGTCGCCGAGTGACCACCGTGATAGGCTACCGCAGGTCAGGGGTCTTGTCAAGCGAAAAATGCGGAGAGGCGCCAAGCGAGAGGTGCGGAAAAAGACGGTGGGCGTTTGGGGGTTACACGGATCGCTAGGTTATGGTCGGAACTGGATAAGTCGAGCAAGTCGGAGCATGCCGGGGCAGGCCGGAGGTGAGCAGCTTGGAAGCGCATGCCAAGGGCCCATCGGGCAAAATCCCGCTGCCTTCGACGCACGAGGCGGCAGCATAGGCTGTGCCCGCTATGCTTGCTGGACCGCCAGCACTCCCTCTGACACCCAATCCGCTATTTCCACACGCGCCAAATTATCCTCTTGGTCCCAAACCGTGTTGCCTCGCGGGTCCCCATAAGTCTCGAGCGATCTTAAGAAGGCTTGCACGAGCTCGGAGTCGAAGTGCGTATTCCTGCAGCGAAGCAATTCCGCGATGGCCTCCTCGAGGGTGCGGGCCTTCTTATACCCGCGTTCCGAAATCATGGTGTCAAAGCTGTCCGCGAGAGTCAGGATGCGGGCACCCAGAGGGATTTCGTGACCCTTCAAGTGGTCGGGATAACCGCCGCCGTCGAACTTTTCGTGGTGGTGGCGCACCATCAGGCCGATGCGCTGGACGGCTGCCACCTTCAAAGGCTCCAGAATCTTCTGGCCGTTCACACTGTGACCCTGCATGACGGCGTACTCTTCCTTGGTGAGGGGCGCCGGCTTGTACAAAATGGTGTGCGGGACACCGATCTTGCCGATATCGTGGAGGATGCCGGCCCGCCGAATTTCCGCCACTTCCTCATCCCGCAAGCCCATCTGCCGGGCAATCTGTGCCGCCACCCGTGAAACCGCTTGGCCGTGGAATCGCGTGTAGTGGTCCGAAATATCGATGGCTCGTGCCAGCGAGGTGACGGCATCGACGAGCTTGACCTCGGCGTTTGCATCGACGGCCTTTTGGAGGTGCTGGAGGATCTCGTTAAAAGCCGCCGGCCCGGTGGAAAACTTCCGCTTAAACTCCACGTCGAGATACGCCTCAACCTGGGCATAGTGAGGAACCGGCATCGCCCCGCACACTCGATTGCCTTGCGCGTGCTTGGCGACGTACATGCCCATGTCCGCCACCTGGAGGATCGCTTGGCGTGTGGACCCATGTTGAGGGTAAACGGCAATGCCAAAACTGGCCGTTACATGGCGAGTTGCCAGTAAGGGCTCCTTCTCGATGACATTGCGGAATCGTTCGGCGGCGCGTTGGGCTTCTTCCTCTGTCGTGTCGGGCAGCAACATGGAAAACTCGTCTCCGCCGTAACGGGCGAGCACGGAGGATTGGCGAAGCTGGTCGCCCAGCAGTTTGGCAACCAGCCTGAGCACCCGGTCCCCCTCCAGGTGACCATTCTGGTCGTTGACGAGCTTGAACCGATCAAGGTCCATCATGACGACAGCGAAGGGGCGGCCGGAACGATGCGAGCGTCCCAATTCCCGCTCGAGCGCTTCCATGAAATATCGGTGGGTCTTGAGGCCGGTCAGACCGTCCGTGATAGCTTCTTCCACGGCATTCTCATAGGCTCGCGCATTGCACAGGGCGATGGCGAGCTGATCGGCCAGCGTCTTGAGCGTCAGGACATCCTGGCACGAAAAGGCCTGTTGTCGACGACTCTCTAACGTCAAGACTCCTAACAGCTCATTCTGGTACGCCAGTGGCAGGCTGACTCCGGAGAGCGCATCAGGCGCCAGCATCGGGTGCTCCTGCTCCATCTCACTAGGATCCCAATTTGCTACCACCGGCTCCCCCTGCATCGCAGCGGTACCTGACAGTCCCTTGCCCAGGCGAGTGCGGCGGCCAATGAATTCCTTCCCACAACCCGCCTCGGCTTGCACGACGAGTTCATCGGTTTGACGGTCGCACACCTCAAGGCGCACCCAGTCAAGCCCAAAAGCCTTGCGCACCTGAATGCATATATGCGGTAGCAGCTCTTCGGAATTGAGAACCGATGATGCCCTCCGGCCAATCTCGTTGAGCAGGGCCAAATGGCTGGCACGTCGCTGCTCCCGTTGGAAGGCGCGGGCATTTTCGAAAGCGCCCGCCGCCTCGTGAGCGAGAACGCAAATCAGATCTAACTGGCGGATCGTGATCGCTCGCTCCCGCTCGAAGTTGGCTACCGACAGTACTCCCTTGGAGCCGTCGGAGAAGGTGATAAGCACGCCGCACCAAGTGCGGAAGGGAGGAGCCCCCGGCGCGGAGGCCGAAGGGTACCTGGCCCATTGCCATTTTTCCGCAATGAGGAGAGGGGTGCGGGTCCGCACCACCTCTTTTTCTAACCAGCTCGCCTCCGCGCCCGCCGCCGACCCTACACCCGTACAGTGCTCGAAGGGCACGGCAGTTTCCAGGGACCTCTTGGGCGAGTCCTGGGCGGCGAGCGAGAATTGACATCCCGGCAACAAATCTTGCATGTATTGCTGCAAGATGGCCACCTGTTCGTGCAGGTCGAAGCTTTCGCGCATCGCCCGGCCCACGAGATCGAGAGTTCGCAAATACTTTTCTTGCCGCTCTCGTTCACGGGCTAACCACCAGTTCTCCAAAGCCGTGTTAATCTGGTTGCCTAGGACTGCCGCCAGGCGAAGCTCCTCGGGCTTAAACGCGTGCCGCCTCCGCCGCGCTGCCACCAGTGTTCCGTTGGTGCCCCTGGGTGTGGCCAAACCGAGGATGAGCAACGATCGCAAGCCTTCCTTCTTCATGATATTTACGAACTCGCGAAACTCGGGACCAAATGGGCCTGACTGCAACTCTTCCGCCCCCAAGTCGGCTAACGCCAGCAAGTTTCCCCATCGTTGCGGGCATAGGGCGAGGTAGATCCGCATGGGCTTTGCTGACAGCTTTTCCAACCCAATGGCGGATAAGCCACACCCACTGATCTGGCCCGAACCTGGCCCGGCTTCTCCCTCCAAGAAAACTAACCCTTGCTTTGCGCCAAGCGCTTTCAGCGTCCCGTCCAGAGCGCTTTGCGCAATCTTTTCAAGGTCGCCGCATTGGTCGAAGCTCTGGTCGAAGGTTTGAAGGCTGGAAAACAAACCCACGAGAGAGTTCCGCTGGGTCGTGCGACGTCGTGCCTGTATTCCCGAGGCAACGGCTAGTGCAGCAAAAAGAAGCAGCAGAGCCGATTGCACGGAGAAGAGGCAATGCAGAAGCCATAAGACGATATCTGTTATGCTCATAACCACGGTACCTGCTGCTCGCTGGGTGGATATTATGTCTGCCGAAGAGTGGGTTCAATGGCACGCCGGTAAGGTACCAAGGTACTGCCTCCGCCAAGTGGCGGTGTACGTTCCCAAACAACACGTCCCAGGCAGCGCCGCGCCCTTTATGGTCGGCGCGGACGGACCCGACCGCGCGCTGTTCATCGCCCTGGATAACCTGATCGCCGAGCGCCGCGTGCCCGCAATGATTGCCATTTCCATAGGCAACGGCGGGGGCGACGCCCAGGGCAGCGAGCGGGGCCTCGAATACGATACGATGTCAGGCCGGTATGCGGAGTTCGTGGAGACTGAAGTTCTGCCTCTGGTTGAAGCAAAATGCCACGTTAAACTCACCAGGGACCCCGATGGACGGGCGACGATGGGCGGCAGTTCCGGCGGCTCCTGCGCGTTGATTATGGCCTGGTATCATCCGGAGCTGTACCACCGCGTTCTTACGTATTCAGGCACCTGCGTCAATCAACAGTGGCCGTACAATCCCGCGACCCCCCACGGCGCATGGGAGTTCCATGAACACCTGATCCCGGCAAGTCCACGCAAGCCGATTCGAATCTGGATGGAGGTGGGAGACAGGGACCTGCTCAATCCGAATGTCATGCGGGACGGTATGCATGATTGGGTCGTGGCCAATGAAAACATGGCCAAAGCACTCGCCGCCAAGGGCTACCACTACCAGTTTGTTTTTGCCCGCAACGCCAACCACACTGACCGCACCGTGAAACAACAGACCCTACCCGAGGCTCTGGAGTACATTTGGCAGGGCTACCCAATCGGAAAAGTGAAGAACCAATTTCAGTGTCATTACGTCACGGCACTTCGGATACAATCCGACGAGGTGAGCGCTGGGATTGTGTCTGAGTGCCCGGCGACACGTCCTGAATATACTGGGCGCAAATAGCACTTCTGCGTGTACGGTTTCAGCCAACCGGAACGAAAACCCTCCGTCCTCGGGACCGCGGTCCCATTCCGCTCGCGCCGTTCAAGCCGTCGGTATGAACTGCCATTGCCAATATCGAGAGGCTGAACACGCCGCGAAATTGGCAAGGAGGGAACCCGCTTGTTGAATGGACCGGTCAACAGGCGTTATCGCCCCTGGCCCACGAAGTCGACGAACTTGAATTCGTCCGCGGACATCGCGTCCAGGGCAGCGGCTTCAGTGCGAGCCCGGGCCTTTCGGCCGGAAGCCCAGTCGTTGAGCATGCCGAGTACGCGGTTCACAAAGACAAGTGGCTGGCTGGCGCTTGTTCCCTGCTTCTCGACCGCACTGGAAATCTCCCTGCGAAGCTTCCGCAGCGGCTTCCGCGACGCCACGACGCCCGCGTCCCGGATGGCCGCTTGGAGCGCGCGCACGGCGTGCAGGCAAATTTCACGTTGCAGACTCTCATCGACAAGGTCGATGACGCTTACCTCCAACCTCAGCATATCGGCACGGGCAGGCCAGGTGCGAAGGGTGTCGCTGAGGTGGCTGGCGGTAGCTAGGACGACCTTCAGTTTGGCAATCTGGCCCGTCTGAACGATGATGGGCCCAGCCTGTCGCAGAGTCGCCAGCGCGCCCATCCCATCGCCAGTTTCGCTTTTGACGCTGGCAAGGTCCCTGAGGAAGTCTCCGACCTCGTTCAAGTTTCCCTGCGCCTGAGCCTGCGCAAGACCGGTGTTGATCATCTCCATTGCCCCCGCCCACTCCTTTTTCTCCATCAGAACGTTGCCCAGAGTTCCATAGGCGCTCAGTTCCATTTGGTCGTCGTGGGCACGCCGTGCCAGGCTCAGTTGCTCGTTGGCGGCTGCAAGCGCTTCATCCTTGCGATCCAGCCGGAGAAGGACGTGCGTCTCGTCGCCCTTGAAACTCGTCTGCTCGCGCACATTGTCCCGGCTCACCGCCTCGGCGAAGCCATCCCGCGCGTACTGCAAGGCCGATTCGTACTGGCGCAGCCGAATCGATATCTGGGCGAGCCTGCCGAGGGCGCCCATGTGGCCATCTCCGACTTGCTCGGGATTCAGGGACTCGAAAGCTTCGCGAGCCCGTTGAGCGGCGGCCAGCGCCTCTGTGTCGCGTCCCATGGCCTTGAGGGCGTCGCTCAATTCTAAATACTGCGAACCCGGTGAATCACCGGCCTTCTGCGCGGCTTCAATGCTTGCGTTCAAGCACTGTGCCGCGCGCAGGAACTGCCCGATCTTTCCGAAAATCCGCGACAGGAACTGCATCAACTCCCCTTGGCGTTGTGCTTTCGTCTTCTCGTCAACGCCGGGGAGATCAAGCATTCCCTCCGCACGCCGGACGATGCCCGCAACCCGCTGCAGGGTGGCACGGTCGCCGACCGGAAGCTTAGCCATTAAACCGACCTGCTGGATGTACAGGTCCAGCCGGTCCAAACCCGGCTCGGGCTGCCTCCGGTCAAGTTCTCCCAAAATCCACTCGATCTCGCCCACCAGAATCTCGACCAGCGGCGCCACAAAAGGCGCCTGAATATCATCGCCCGCCGAATCCAGCCAACCGAACGCCGAGCGAAACAAGGATTGCGCTGCGCTGACCAGCCGTTCGCGCTCTCCGCTGCGGCTTTCCTCCGGCGCCAGGCGCGTGCGCGCCGGCCCGACGAAGATGTAAGCGCGCTCGGTGGTGGGATCCACGCCGGTTTCGCGTAGCGCGCGAGCGGCCGGCAGGTTCTCCTGGATCATGCGCCGGATCACCGTACGGGCAAGCTCCGCCGCCTCTCGAGCGTCCACGCTCCAGAGCGTGCCCACGTAGGCGCGCGCGCCCGAGCGAATGAACTCACGACCCACTCCCACCCACGAAAGGCACGAATTGTTGAACACGATGGGGCGGCTTGGTAAGGTCACCCGCTGGACCAACTTGTAGGCGGGCAGAAGCATATCGCGCAAAAGGATGGCGTTGTCTGACCCGTGAGTGTTGAAGAAAATCAGCTCCACGGGCAGGCTGGCGCTGAGGTGGATCAGGGAAAGGGAAGTGCCGGCCAGCCCGCTGATCACGAGCGAAGATGAAACGCGCCGCTGGAGCTCGTTGAGGACGTCACGAGTCTCGGAAGTGCTGAAGTAGCCGGGGTCGAAAATAAGGTTGAAGCCCACGCCCCGCTCAGCCCGGGCGGGCAATAGTTCCTCAAGAATCAGCAACGAGCTGTCGCCGGCGATGTGCCCTATGGTTTTGTGGGACCAGTCTGCGCCGTTCTTCTTGACGAAATTGTACGGCGTGCCTGTGGTGAACGCCGTCACATCGAGGTCTCCCACCTCCGCTACGACCGCATCCGGCACCGCGGCGGAAACGGCCTTCTCCAGGCGTCGAATGTACGGGCGCATATCTTCTTTCCCGAACAGCCGCGCCAGGGCATCCAGAAAGCGCTTGGGTTCGAAAGGGGCGGCATGGGCCTCGGCCACTGGCGCCAGACTTTTCAGGGCCGCTGTCTCGGTTTCGCTCAAGCCGGCCAGTTGCAGCCCGCTCTCCCGGTGGGCAGTGACATACCGCAGGGCTTCCACTGACTCTTCCTGACTCCGTTCCAACGCGGCCCGTGCCGCCTCGATCGGCGCCAGATCCGGTTCCGCATGGAACACAGGCTTGGCGCCGCGCAGTTGGGCGTACGCAACCCCCAACAGTCTGGCTGCCTGATTCGAGATTTCGATCACCACGGCTTCGCTTGCACCCGGCAGGGCAGCGGCCGTTAAATTAGGTAGCCCCACACTGCCGGCGACCGGGCGCAATGGCGCGCCGGTCCCCAGCGACGTGTACAGGCCGGTGAAGTAGGCGGCGAGATTTTCCGCAGCGATCTCGATGGCTTCCTTCGGGAAGGCGCTCCCCTGCAACACATCCCAGGAAAGCTCCGGCAGGCGGCGGATATCCGTATAGTAGTGTCGTACCGCCAGCGTGGAACAAGCGGGCGCCTCCCCGGGCAACAGATAGATCCACTCCGCCTTCTCTGGAATGACGGCGAATCGACTGTCGCTGATGTGGTCACGTGGTACGGGTTCGGTGAGGCTAAGGTCATCTCGTTCCACTTCGAAGAGGAACACGGCACGGCGCGGCGATACTTTCGCAAGCCAGCGCGAAATCAATTGGTTGTGCTTTACCCAGGAGCGGAAGGGCGTGAGCCGTTCAGTCTTCGCGTCGACTTCCTTGTTGAGCGCAATCAGGGCGGCGGCCGTGATCGGCTGCCGGCGCGCCATCGAGGCGCCGGTGAATTCGTCCCGGCGGTTGCGCGCCTCCCGGTAGATTTCGTAAAGATCCCAGTATTCCCGCTCCGAAATCGGCGGCGGCTCTAAGACAATCAGCGGCGTGAAACGGAGCGCCGGACAGCACGAGAGAACGACGGCCGCTTCCTTCACTTGGTGCGGCCGGCAAACGACAATGACATCGCTCGTCTCATACATGGCTGGACCATTCAGAGCGCGGAGACGAAGGACCTGAAGGGAGACAGCGCTGGTCCGGGCCTCAGCATGCCCTTAAGCTTCGTTCCGGTGGACCCCTTCTTCAGTACTGTGTTGACCAGGACCGGGGTCGAGATGCCTGCGTAGAACGCGCCTTGGGGGTTTTTGGAAGGGAGAACCACAGCTACAAAGCCTCCCAGCGCTACAAACAGGATTGAAACAATCAGGTAGAACCACGACCACGTAAATCGCTGGGGGTCATTGCGGATTTCGTACAGCCTGATGATTTCAGGAGCCAGAGCGCCCACCGCGCCCAGCAAAAACATACTCCAACTCCATGCCATGCGTAACCTCCGGGTGGAAATCCCTATGATCACAGATTTACTGTTATGGCTTGCGGCCCTAAGTACTTATAACACAGGCGACAGGCGTGGTCAAACTGACGTGTGGCGCTATAGCATTTGGCGCTACCCGAACGTCATCGGTTCCGGCCGGTTGACGCGCCACTCGGAAGTTGGCCCGCGGTCGTGTGTTGGTCAACGCCCGAGTCGCGATTCAGTCTTGTCTGACCCCCTACCGAAAGGGGTCTGCACCTCAAGGCTAGATATCTTGCCCCGTTCCCACCGATAAAATCATAACAACCTAGTTCGTTTCAACTTGGTGAAACTTGCTCCCGGTTAACATGCTCTAACAAAGCCGGCCTCGTTTTTCCTGGCCAACGGCTTAAGGAGCGTTGGCTCTTCGGTCAGAAAACGATAGGGGCGGAGCCGTCTCCGACCAAGGTGAACGGCGCCCAATAGACCGGTGAGCGGTTAGCCGAGCTTTGAAGATAATCCAGTTTGGCTTGCCGGAGCGCGAAGGCTTTGTCTTGCCCTTGCGCCAGGTGCGAGTAGAAAGCCTTCATCAAAGATCCCGTCGCGGAATCTTCAACCTCCCACAGCGCTCCGACCACACTTTTGGCGCCCGCCAGTAAGAAAGCCTCCGCCGGTCCATCGATTCCCTCTTCGCCTACGAGCTTTCCGTTCGCCGTATCGCAACCGATAGCAGGCCGGTGCTCGCCGATTCCCGGGGGGCATGACCGCGCTCGAGCGATCAGTGGGGTCTTCGGACGGGAGCCCGCAGAGCTTGGCTCTGGGTCACCTCCGAAGTCCAATAACCCGGAAGAGCCGCGGAAGCACGAAGAAGACGCCTGCCTCTGACCATCTAAATGTGCTACGCGCGGCTTGATCTCCGGCGAGCGTCGTGTCATGATTCTCTCGCACTTGCTTAAGGCAGAGCGCTTGACTCAGAGAAGACGCGACCATGAACCGACGGGGCTTTATTCGGAACGGACTGTGCGGAGCCATCGGCTACAAACTTGCCGGCCGACTGGCTGCGGCACGGACGCTAGCGAGCCGGCAGGTTCCCCCTGTACGCAACATCTATCAGGGCCTTGATTCCAGAGCGGCGCATGAAATCGAAGAGAAGAATCTTGCCAAAGCCACTGGGGAAATCGACTCGCTGATCGCGCGCGGCCCTTTCCAGGCGGACTGGGATTCGCTGCGCACGCACCACGATCCGGAATGGTTTCGCGACGCCAAATTCGGGATCTACACTCACTGGGGACCGGTGACCGTTGGCTCTTCAGACTCCCCCGGAGACGCCGAATGGTACGGCAACCAGATGTACAAGCCCGACCACCCGGCGTTCAAGTACCACCAGGAGACGTTCGGGGACCAGCACAAGGTGGGTTTCAAGGACATCATCCCGCGATTCACGGGGGAGAAGTTTGACGCTGATGCCTGGGCCGACATCTTCACGCGGGCCGGCGCGAAGTTCGCCGGACCTGTCGCTTCCCATCACGATAACTTCGCCCTGTGGAATTCCGCCCTCACGCGATGGAACAGCGTCGCCCTCGGCCCCCACCAGGATATCGTGGGAGAACTCGCGAGAGCCTATCGCAAGCGCGGCCTGCGCTTCGTCACCACATTTCACCACGGCTATGCGTGGCGATATTACGAGCCGGCGTTTGCCTTCGATGCTGCCGACCCGCAGTATTCCGACCTCTACACCGAGCCGCACCAAGCCGGCGCGCCACCCAGCAAGCATTTCCAGGACAAGTGGCTGGCGGAAGTCTACGAGGTGCTCAATAATTACCAGCCGGACTTGATTTACTTCGACTTCGAATTCCGCCAGGTGATCACGCCCGAGTACGAGCAAAGGCTCTTTGCCACCGCCTACGATTGGGCGGCACAGCACCAGCGAGAAATCGGCGTGACCCAAAAGGACCGTGGCATCCATGAGAATACCGGCATTTTCGATATCGAGGTCGGACATGAGGACGGCATTACGCCGTACCCGTGGCTTGACGATTCGGAAATGAGCACTTGGTTCTACGTGGCTGCGGCGCGTTTCGAGACCGCCACCAAGTTGATCGGCACGTTTGTGGACATCGTATCCAAGAACGGCTGTATGATGCTCGATATCGGCCCCAAGGTTGATGGCACGCTGCCGCAGCCAGGCGTTGACATTCTGCTCGCCATGGGGCAGTGGCTCAAAATGAACGGCGAAGCCATTTATGGCACGCGCCCCTGGACCGTTTACGGGGAAGGGCCGACCAAGAACTTATCCGGCGGCGCAGGGTACGGCGAAGACAAAGACAAGCCTTATACCGCCCAGGACATCCGATTCACCACCAAAGGCCAAGCGCTGTATGCGATCCTGCTGGGCTGGCCGGAGAAGGAATCGCTCATCACATCGCTGCCGGGGGGCAAGCCCTTGTGGTTGGGAAAGATCCGGCAGGTGCGGATGCTCGGTATTGACCAGCCACTGCGATGGACTCAAGATGGTCGGGGCTTGCGGGTTGAAATGCCGCAGAGCCGCCCCGGCGAGCATGCTTACGTTTTGAAAATCTCCTAGGGGGGATTTCTCTCCCCGCTCGTGAGTTTAACTCGGCGTCCGGAAGGGCTGGGCTTTAGCCCCGCCGCTGATAACGGCAGGTGTAGGGGGGGGCTTTAGCCCCTGAAGCGACGTTGTTTCAGGGCCTAAAGGCCCATTCAACCCTGTGCCTCTAGGCGGCGGGGCTAAAGCCCCGCCCTTCCGGCACTCTTAAGAAAGCAGGGAGGAGACGTCTAATGCAGCGACGTGAATTCTGCAAAGCAATGGTGGGTGCGGCGGCCGCAACAGCCGTACCGGCGGTGGCGCAAACAAATAATGCGGCGCAATCGCCGGTGTTCAATTCCTTCAACACCTACACCCAAGATTATGCGAAGTTCTGCGCGACCCCCGCGGACCAGCGGGTTTTTTATTCGCTGGAGAACGGCCAGTTCGTGACGAAAAAGCTCGACGAAAAAACCTGGACCGTCTGCAGGGAAAATGAGCTGACAAAGCTGCCGATCCCTGGCGGGTCATGGGATAGCGTGCCCGTGGATTCTCCAATCCCCGACCTGAGTGGATCAGGGCCGTACAAGCCAACGTGGGATTCCCTGCTTCAGTACGAGACGCCGGAGTGGTATCAGGACGCCAAGTTCGGCATCTGGGCGCACTGGAGTCCGCAGTGCGTGCCGGAATCGGGCGACTGGTATGCCCGCAGCATGTATATGGAAAAGGATGAAGACTTCAAGTATCAGTTGAAGCACTACGGCCATCCCTCGAAATTCGGATACAAAGATCTCTGCGCCCAGTGGACCCTTCTCAACTGGGATCCCGAGGCGTTGATTGCGCGGTATAAGAAGGCGGGAGCCCGAATCTTTGTGGCGCTCGCCAACCATCATGACGGCTTTGATGCCTGGGCCTCAAAGCATCAGCCATGGAATGCCGCGAGCCTCGGCCCGCATCGCGATGTGGTGGGCGGGTGGGCCAAAGCGGCGCGCGATCAGGGGTTGCGTCTTGGCGTGACGGTTCACCAGGCGCGCAACTGGTGGTGGTTCCAGACCTCGCACGGCGCGGATAAGGCGGGTCCGCTGGCGGGCGTGCCTTACGACGGCGATCTGACCGAGGCCGAGGGAAAGGGCCAGTGGTGGCAGGGGCTGGATCCGCAGCGGTTGTACGGTGCGAAACACCCCCCGCACTCGCTGCCTGACATCTCCTATGTGAAGAATTTCTACGACCGCACACGTGATCTGATCGATCAGCACGATCCCGACCTGCTCTACTTTGACGATACCCTGCTTCCTTTAGGATGGGCCGGGATGAATATCGGGGCTTACTTCTACAACCACAATATCAAGACTCACGGCGGAAAGCTGGAAGCCATCCTCAACATCAAAGACGTGCCGGACCGCCTGGCCAAGGCCGTTGTCGCCGATTACGAACGCGGTCTCACCAACAAAATCATGCCGTATGTCTGGCAGTCGGAAACCTGCATCGGAGAATGGCATTACAATCGCGCCCTCTTCGAGAAACCAGGAGAATTCGGAGGATACCTGCCGCCGCGCGACGCGATCCACTGGATGATCGACGCCGTAAGCAAGAACGCCACGTTTATTCTGAACATTCCCGGCCGGCCGGACGGCACCATCGATGCCAAGGAGATTGCGATTCTGGATAAGATCACGGACTGGATGCAGGTGAACGGTGAAGCGATCTATTCGACGCGCCCTTGGAAGATCTACGGCGAAGGGCCGTCCATGGTGAAGACCGGCTCCTTCCAGGGTGACAGCATCAGCAAGGTGGGCGCCCAGGATGTCCGCTTTACTCGCAATAAAGCCAACTCGGTGATCTATGCCATTACACTCGGCTGGCCGGCGGGCGAGTTCGTCGTCCAGGCGCTGGGAACGGCGAGCGCCACGAATCCGGGAAAGATCGAGCATGTGCAACTGCTCGGCACCGATGCCGAGGTGAAGTGGAACCAGGCGAACGATGGCCTGCATGTGGAGCTGCCGGCCCAATACCAGCCCCCGACAGACTTCGCGGCGGCGCTGAAGGTATCGCTGGCATAATTCAACCCGCCGCCATCCAAACTTATGAAGATCAGCCGCATTACGGCCTATCGAGTCGAACTGCCTTTGCACGAAGGCAGCTACAAATGGTCGGGCGGGCACTCCGTGACGGTGTTCGATTCCACTGTGGTCGCGGTCGAAACGGACGCCGGAATCACGGGATATGGTGAGGTTTGCCCGCTCGGTCCCGCCTATCTTCCCGCCTATGCTGCCGGCGCCAGGACCGGCATCGCCGAGCTTGCGCCGTCTTTGATCGGGCTTGACCCCACGGAAACCGGTGTTATCAATAGGCGCATGGACCATGCGATGCGCGGTCATCCCTACGTGAAGTCAGCCCTGGACATGGCCTGTTGGGACATTCTCGGCAAGGCCAGCGGCCAGCCGCTGGTGAAACTTTTAGGCGGACGGTACGGCGAAGACTTCGCTCTTTATCGCGCCATTTCTCAGGATAACCCCGAGATGATGGCGGCGATGGTAGAAAAGTATCGTTCAGAAGGCTATACGAAGTTTCAGCTCAAGGTGGGCGGCAGTCCCGATGAGGACATTGCTCGCATTCAGGCCGTGGCCGCCCGCTTGCACGCCGGAGATGTTCTGGTAGCGGATGCCAACACGGGATGGACTCAACATCAAGCCATCCGTGTGGTGCAGGCCGTTCGCGACGTGGACGTGTATCTCGAACAGCCATGCGCCAGCTACGAAGAGTGCCTGGCGGTTCGACACCACACGAACCGGCCCCTTATTCTGGACGAAGTTATTGACGACGTTTCGATGGTGTTGCGGGGCGCCGCCGATCAAGCGATGGATATCATCAATCTCAAAATCTCCAAGGTCGGCGGGCTGACCAAGGCTCGTCAGATTCGCGACTTGTGCGTTTCGCTGGGCATTGCTTTGACCATTGAGGACACCTGGGGCGGCGACATCATCACCGCCGCCATCGCCCACCTCGCCCACAGCACTCCTCCGGAGTTACTGTTTTCCTCCACGGATTTTAACAGCTACGTCACTTTAAGCATTGCGGAAGGGGCGCCGCAACGCATGCACGGGCGGCTTGCGGCTCCCCCAGGTCCCGGCTTGGGAATCACTCCACGCTTCGAAGTGCTCGGCCCACCCGTCCTGGACGTGAAGGCCTCCTAGTATTGTGTAACGCAAGGTCGTCGATGAAGTCCGGCCGTGCGGCTCAGCCCCGAAAGGGCGAAAGAGAGCAGCCCAGGGCGCAAGAGGGTGTGAAAAAATCAAAACAGCTCATCCGTCGGTTGACGGACTAAGGCGCAAAGAAGCGCGACGGGGAAGGTCTTGCCTTGCTTTGCGAGCTTTGCGTACTTTGCGGCTTTGCGTGAAACCGGGCTGTTGGTCCGCGGATTAATTCACACTTTCTAACGCCGCGGGCTACACGTTTGCCCGTCGACTGAAGGGCTGACCGAGGAGCATCTTGTGCGAAAAATATCACGTCGCGATGCTGGCAAGGTTGTTCTGGCGGGCACTGCCGGATTCTTTGCACCGAGGAGCCGAACTGCGGCGGCGAACGCGGAACGTCCAACGAATCCGCCCAAGCTGGAACTATGGTATCGCCAACCTGCGAAGGAGTGGACGGAAGCGCTTCCGGTTGGCAACGGCCGGCTGGGCGCCATGGTTATGGGAGGGACCGAGGAGGAACGGATTCAACTCAACGAAGAGACCCTTTGGACCGGCGCGCCCTATGATCCCACGACATCCGGCGGCCCGCAGGCATTGGCGGAGATACGACGGCTGGTGTTTGAAGGGAAGTACTTGCAGGCTCACGACCTTTTCGGGCGCAAGATGATGGGCTATCCGGCAGATCAGATGATGTACCAGCCTCTAGGGAATCTCTGGCTCAGCTTTCCGGGCCACGCAAAGGCAACGGATTACCGCCGCGCGCTGGACCTCGACGAGGCCATTGTCCGGGTCACCTATCGCATCGGCGATGCGCAATTTGAGCGTGAGATTCTTTCCACCCCCGTCGATCAGGTTATCGTGGTGCGCCTGACGGCCAGCAAGCCCGGCCGCATCTTCCTGAAAGCTCGCATCAGCGGCGGCAAAAGGACGGACTATAACGGCGACGAATACTACACCTCGGACAGCCTCCCGCCCGATGGCCTTGTGCTGCGCGGCCACAACTCCTCCGATCAGGGCATTAAAGGCAAATTGGATTATCAGGCGCGGGTCAGGGCCATCGCTGAGGGTGGAGAGGTGTCCACAGGTTATCAGGAGTTGATCGTCAGCCGCGCGGACGCGGCGATTTTGCTGATCTCCGCCGCCACCAATTTCGTCAATGCCAAAGACGTGAGCGCGGACCCGGAGGCCAGGGCCTTGAAGTATGTGGCCGAGGTTGCCGGCAAATCGTATACCGAAATTCGCCGCGATCACGTGGCCGAGCATCAGCGGCTGTTTCGTCGCGTGACGCTTGATTTGGGATCCACGGAAGCGGCCCGCGAGCCGCTCGACGAGCGCCTGAAAAACCTCCCGGCCAGTGGCGACCCGCACCTGGTGACGCTTTTCTTTCAATATGGCAGGTACCTGCTCATTTCAAGCTCACGCCCGGGGACGCAGCCTGCCAACCTGCAAGGGATTTGGAACCAGGACATGAATCCCTGGTGGGGCTCCAAGTACACCACCAACATCAACCTGCAAATGAACTACTGGCCGGCGGAAGTTGCAAACCTCGCGGAGTGCGTCGAACCGCTCCTCGAAATGGTGCGCGAGATGGTCGAGCCCGGCGAGCGCACGGCCAAGGTCATGTATGGCGCGAACGGCTGGGTGCTGCACCAGAACACGGACCTCTGGCTGGCCACCGCGCCCATGGACGGTCCCACTTGGGGGACCTTCGCGGTGGGCGGCGCATGGCTCTCGAGTCATCTCTGGGAGCATTACCTGTTCAGCGGTGATCGCGAGTTTCTCCAGAAGATTTATCCCATCCTGAAGGGATCGGCCCGGTTCTTCCTTGATACGCTGGTCGAGCACCCCAAGTACGGATGGCTGGTCACGTGTCCCTCCATGTCGCCTGAGAATTTTCCCAAGCGCGCAGGCAATGAGCGATATCTCGACGAAACCACCGGCATCTATCTCCCCGGAACCACCATCTGCGCCGCCTCGACGATCGACATTCAGATCCTCCACAACTTGTTCGGCCACTATGCCGAGGCCGCGGAACTTCTGGGTCTTGATTCGGAATTTCGCGGCCGAGTTCTCGACGCGAACCGCCGCTTGCCGCCCATGCAAGTGGGCAAGCGCGGAAACTTGCAGGAGTGGCTGGAGGATTGGGAAGACATCGAGCCGCACCACCGCCACCTTTCCCACCTCTGGGGACTTTACCCGGGCAACCAGATTTCGCTTCGCGCCACACCCAAGCTGGCGGAAGCGGCCAAGACAGCGATCGTCATGCGGGGCGAAGGCGGTCTGAGTTTTTCCATGGCGTGGAAAGTCAACCTCTGGGCGCGCCTGCTGGACGCAGAACGCGCCCACAACACTCTGAAGAAACTCATGGGCGAGGCCCTGTTTCCCAACCTGTTTTCCCGCGACGGCAAGGCGCTTCAGGTGGACGGCAACCTGGGCGGCACGGCGGGGGTGGCGGAGATGCTCTTGCAATCCCACCTCGATGAATTGCACCTGCTGCCTGCGCTTCCCCGCGCATGGGCAGCCGGGTCGGTGAAAGGCTTGCGCGCCCGCGGGGGGTTCGAAGTGGACATTGCCTGGAAGGACGGCAAGCTGGCGCGCGCCTCGGTCCGCTCGAAGCTGGGAAAAGAGTGCAAGCTGCGTGCTTCGTCGCGCGTGGAGGTGACGTCGGTTGGCGCGACGGTCGAGGTCTCAGCACCAGAGCCCGGCTTGGTGGAATTCACCACCAAGCCCGGCGGGACCTACGATGTCGTTGCCGTGCATGCGGGCGCTTAAGCTCAACGCAGTCGCGCAGGTCGCGCGCGGCGCCCGGAAACCATGAAAGCCACATCGACCGTGGACGGAAGTGTCGCGGGCAGCCTGCCCCGACCTGTCGGGGTCCCGCCCGCTGTCGTGGGAGCGTCCCGCCGGGAAGCGCCGCAGAGATACCCTCTTCCTTGTTCCCTCTTCCCTGTTCCCTATTCGGGTGAGCGTACCAGCCCATCTTCCAGCCCCATCTGCAGGTTAACCAGCACACGCTGGAAAAGCTTTTCGCGCGGCGAGAGATTGACACTGTGCATGGCCTGCACGGCCTGCGGCAAGAGGAGCAAACGCCCCTCCCAGGCTGGGTCCTGCTTCAGTTCCTCCATGAGGGTTGACTTGCCGCCGCCAGGGCCGCCGGTCAATGCAACTACAAGTCGCCTGGGCATCGTGGAAATCCATGCCGATACTCGCCGTCTTGGTCATTTCCGCGCCTCCCTTTCCCGTCTGGCACTCCTTTGGGGTTTGGTCAGGGAAGCTCAAAGCCGGGGAGTCTCAATGCCGTCTTGTCGAAGGTCAAGGTGCGGGCGCAGCCAGCCCGGGCCCCGAGCGCACCGATGAGGGCGTCGGCAAACGAGCCGCGCCCCTCTTTAAGCGCGATCGTCGCCGTAAACACTTCCTGCTCGTTTTGGACGACCAGGGTGTCCGCCCGGAGTATGCGCTCGAGGGCGGTAGCGATCTCATCGTCCTCAAGGCCGTAGGCGCGATCCAGGACCCACACCGTCTCGACCAATGCCACGATGCTGATGAAGCCGGGGTTTCCCTCGGTCAGGCGGAACTCGATAATGTCCGTGGCCAGCGGCGATTGAATCGGGTCATCCTGCGCGAGGTAGCGAACGAGGATATTGGTGTCGAGCCCGACCATCAGCGTCGGGCGCGTGGACGGAGCCCGGCGGCGCCCTCCGCGATGGCTTCACCCATTCGCTCCAGGGTGACCGGCCGGCGGGTGCGCCTAAGGATGCCCTTTAACGCCGAGACCGGGAGTTTGGGCAGTAGCACCACGGTGCCGTCAGGATGGATAAAAAACTTCACGCGGTCCCCCGGCTTCAAGTGGAGATGCACCCGGATAGCCTTCGGGATCGTGGCTTGGCCCTTGACCGTAATTGCCGATTCCATATTTCTCCCATTACATTCTCATAAATGTAATACCACGCCGCATAACCGCCGTCAAGCAGATAGCTGGTAGCTCAGACTTCCGCCGTGGAGGTCTGCGCTTCTTCCCCGGACTCGCGCTCCCCAGCCTGAGGGCCAGCAAGAGAACAGCCGCGGACCCCAAAATCGGGGGGCCGCGCTACGCTGGCTCCCGCCCGTAAACGCCGCAGAGATACACTTTTCAAATTTCAAATATGAATCGTCCTGAGGCTCCGGTTTGCCGGTAAACGCCGCCGAGATACTCTTCCCTGTTCCCTGTTCCCTCTTCCCGACTGCCTTTGCCGAATTTCCCAGTGCCGCGTGATCCACGCTTGAACGTAAGAGACGACACACAGATAACACGTACGATTTTCGACAATACGTGCAAGTGACTGCCAAGCTTCTCCAATGCTCCATTCCCGCTGTAATGCCGCATTGCTTGCGCAAGCTTGGAGGTGTATATTATCGCTCGACCGGCGGACAAATATGTCTGGCACCCACTCACTCCGGCAGAACTCTTGGAGGTGCACCCTGTACAATTCAGTAGCTGCAGCCTTTATGCTGTTTCTTTTCCTCCCTGTTTCGGTCGTCCACGCAAAGGAGAAGGAACGACAATGGCAAACGGGCAAGGTGATCGACACCGGTCGAAGTAGCGTATACGCAGGAGATGTGAGTTCTGCTTCAGGCTCAGCCACCTCAACCGGAAACACTACATACGGTAATGCCAACGGAGGTTCGGTTGCCGTTTACAGGGTTTACGAGACCTATGAGATCGAATCCGAGGGCTACATTTACGTTTGCCAGGAACACATTAAGTGGAGGTGGTCCAAGCCGGCCGCCCTTACTGTGAATGGGCCGGTTCAATTCGCCCTCGAAGGGAACCACATTTACATTAAGAGTGAAGATGGGAGCGAACACGAAACCAAAATAGTCAAAAAGGTTGTGACGTCTGAACAGAAGACTATGCCTGGTAGTCAGCCGCAAACGCCGCCTACGAATCCAGTCGCCACCGCATCGAAGGATCGAGATTCTGAGAGAGGGACCATTACAGTCACCTCGACGCCGGAAGGTGGCGATGTCTACGCAGATGGCTCATTCGTAGGGAACGCCCCAGCCATCCTCAAGCTTCCGGAAGGAAAACACACGATCAAAGTCTCCAAGGCGGGATTCAAGGATTGGACAAGGGAAATATCCGTCTTGGCAGGTTCACAGGTGCGGCTGACGGCGGCCTTGGAAAAATAAGAGGCCGGCTGGCGCAGGCCGAAACGCTGCGATATTGTGAGCGAAACGGATGAGTCGCAGAGTTGCGCTCTGCGTCAGCCGGCCATCGGCTGCTACCCGCTTTCGGAGGATTATCGGGGCGAGAAAAGGCCACGCCCAGAACGGCACTGATGGTCCCTTCTTTTTGTAGAACGCCCTTGTGGTGCCGGGGCTGGCGCAGAGCGAAGCTCTGCGGTCTGCACGTGTTGCGACTCCACTGATCGCAGGGCTTCGCCCTGCGCCAACCAGCGGGCGGAAGGAATTGTGAAGAGGGAATTGTGAATTATGAATTGTGGATCAGTGCTGTCCCAAGAAAGTTGGGGCGCTTCACCGTAACTGCTTGATCGAACCGAAGTAAGAGGTCGGGATGTTACTTTTCGATTTCAATTTTCTGCGGCCCATTTGGCATCATTTTGCTGTTT
>Ga0326728_10002485_pt1 | contig 61200 bp, 50 predicted proteins | sample MB3enrmetagenome_FD_207602 | JGI IMG/M metagenome (GOLD analysis project Ga0326728, IMG submission 207602) | Lab enriched peat soil microbial communities from McLean, Ithaca, NY, United States - MB31MN | ecosystem: Environmental > Terrestrial > Soil > Wetlands > Peat | place: USA: New York... | reverse complement strand
AGCGATCCGAACACGAGACCTCGCGGACGGCCAGCATCCCGGGCCACGAGCCAGAATGCGACCATGGAGAGCAGAGCGGCGAGCGGCTCGCTCATGACGAGCGCGGCGTAGAGGATCAGCCCCGGGTGCAGGGCGACGAGGGTCCCGGCGAATCGCGCGCGCGTCTCGGAGAATGCGAGACGGGCGAGACCCCACGTGGCCACTGCGAGGGCTGCCCCGACGAGCGAGTTCGCCACGGCGGCCACGGCGTGGCTCGAGCCGAGCAGCTTGTAGAAGGCCCCGAGGAACGCGCTGTACCCGACGGGGTAGTGACACCAGGGATGCCAGACAAGCATTCCGGCTCTCGTGATGTCATCGGAATAACCGTGGCCCTCCGCGATGCGCCGAGCGCCGAAGTCATAGTAGTGCCCGTCCCAAACGGCCTCTCCGGACAACGCCAAAGCGACGGCGAGGCGTGGAGCCAGGGCGACGACGAAGAGCAGGGCTCCGAAGGTCCCGCATAGCCGGTCCGGCCGGCGTTCGGTCACACCGCCTCCTTGCCGCGTGCCGCCCGGTCCTCGCGCAGGCGGCGAAGGTAGGTTTTCTGAACCTGCGCCGGGTCCAATCGAAGCTGTTTTGCAAACTCGACGAGAAACCCCCTCGCGTAGACCATCGCCGGAAGATCATCGAAGCGCTCGTCTTCCAAGGCCTGCAGGTGCGAGCGCGCGATCTTCGTCGTAGCACTGATGTCGGCAAGCTCGAGGCCCATGGACTCTCTCACCTTGCGCAGCAGCCCACCTGAGAACTCGGTGTCCGGTCCGATCTCGCGCTGGAGCTCGTGTTGGAGCATCAGCTGTTCGGCCACCAGCGCAGGACGCTCGGTCGCCTCGGCGAGCGCTTGCGGTTCCGGCTCGGCAAATGTCGAGAGATCGTAGGCCCTTCGGCGCACTGGATCGAGGAGCGTGTCGTAGGCCTCGTCGAGCTTTCGTTGTGCTGCGAGCAAGGGTTCGCCGTCGAGTACCGACACCATCGCCAGTCCGCCCGTCGCGTAGATCTCCCGATGGCGCTTGTACGCTCGCCGGACTTCCTCGTCCGTGGCCGACCTGCTGACCCCGAGGACCATGTACAGCGTGGGCTCCGCCAAGGGCATCGGCGGCGGTGAGGTGCTCTCGGGGAGCTTGGACATCGTGAGCGCGAGGACGCGGCGCGCGATGCGCTCGACGTTGCGCGCGCTCTTGCTCGTCGGACTGTCGACGAGCAGGGGCTTGTTGTGCCGAACGGTCAGCCAGACCGTGTCGTCGTGCTCGATGTGGCCCAGCTCGTCGAGCGCGATTCCGTAGTGCCTCGCAGCGACGCCACTCATCCACGCCCCGAGTTCCGCGTCGGGGCGCACGCGCGTCTGGTTGACGACCAGCTGAACGCGAATCCCGCGAGCCTGCGCCCACGCAAGCTCCGCGAGAGAACGGTCCGTGCGCGCGAGTACGTGGACGAGGTCGAGTGGCGACGGCAAGGCGCCGAGGGTCGCCATCGAACGATTGAGGAGCGTGAACCGCATCTTGTCGCGCTGAAGAACACGCCGGAGTCGGCGACGAAACATCGCCCGAAGAAACCGGTACGTGGCCTCGACAGCCGGAGGTTCGGGCACGGTCACGGCGATTGGCACGTCGGCCGCGAGCATCACATCCACGGGACCGTCGCCGTGGCCAGCGCCAACGTCGATGACCACGTAATCGACCCCGAGCGCCATCAACGCTCCGAGCCACCGCACCTTGCGTCCGGCGCGAAGCGCTGGACCGGGAGCGATGGCGTCGTGCGCAGCCGGGAGCAGGGATAGTCCGGGCACGTTCGTCGTCACGAGCGCCGCTCGCATCTTCTCGACCGGGTCGCCGCTGAGGTCGAGCTCGGACCGGGCTGCCTTCGCGCCGAAGTGCGAGTGAAGGTTTGCCCCTGTCGGATCCGCGTCGACCAGAACGACCTCTTTGCCGACCTGGGCAAAATAGACAGCGATGTTGACCGCGGTCAGGCTCATGCCGACGCCGCCACGCCCGCCGCCGATGGCTACCAATCGAGTGACGCGCCTGTCGCCCGCATCGAAGGATGCGTCATCGACGGTGACCGGCACCATCGGATCGTCGGCGTACGGACTGTGGGACGGAGGCAGCGGAGCCACGTGCCCCGGAACCTACTTCCGCCCGTGAGCCCGCGTAAAGTGCGACGGCGGTTCCGCTCTGGGAGCCGGCGCCGGAGCGGGAGGATTCTTGGGCGCATTGCCCGGGCGGCTTGCTTCCGGTGGGGAGGCGTGGGGCTGAGCCGCAGGCGCCTTGGCCTGGCTTCCGGGTGGCGGCGACTGCGCGGGGTTCGACCGGAGCTGAGTCGGCGAAGGCGGCTGCCCAGCGGGTCGCGGTCCCGTTGTCGAGGTCACCTGCGCTCTAGCTGGAGGGCTCCCGCCGAGCGCTTGCGCCGTCGAGGGACGCGCAAACTGTTGGGCGCGTGCAACTCCCGCTCCCGAGGAGCCTGCCGCATGAGGGATTTGCGATGGGGCGTACCCAAGGCGCTCCGGGGGAGGTCCTACGGGGGCTCGTCCAGAGCCCGCGAAGGGCATGGGGCGTACCGTGACTGCGACGCGGGCCGCTGCAGGGCCGACCAGGATCTGCGCCCGGACGACCGGCGAAAACACCGCAGCGCGAGGGCAGTAAACCCAACGCATGGGATACGGGGCCGGACGCACGACCGCCACTCCCCCGAACCAGAAGAACTGAGGCCCGAGCGGTGCCCACCCGACGTAGCCATAGCCGTCATCGACGCCCCACGCGACCCACGCGCCTCTGTATGCGCGACCGGGCACCCAGGCCCATCCCCGTCCTTCGATCCAAATCCAGCGTCCATAGTGGAATGGAGCCCACCCCCACGAATAGTCGCTGACCCACACCCAGTCGTCGTCGTAGACCCAATGACCGCTGGTGACATAGGGCGAAAAGCCCTCGCCAGCGGCATCCGGCGAAGGGGACCACACGGTGCCGTACGTCGAATCGTCGGTCCAGGTCCCGTAAGGCTGAAGCGCGGTCTTGAAGTCGTTGACCGCGGAGGGGTCGGTGTCGGCATACGAGTCGGAGTCCACCCCGAGGACGTATTCCTGCGACGAATCACCGCTGGCGGCCGCTTCCTGCGGCGCGTTCGCTCCCGGATCGGGGCTTGCGCTTGGCGCGACGGGCGTAGCCGACGCAGGAGTGGCTGGCGGGGAGGATTGTTCAGGTGCCTCGCAGTGAGGCAAGCCGAACGCAAGGGCGAGGATGAGAAAAGCGTGGCCTTGATTCATGGCCTTCCGCTACATCCTACGCGCCCTTGGTCAAGTTCGCGAAGAAGCTCGCAGCGGCCCCCAACCGGCAAGCTCGAGCACTTCCTCGCCAACGTTTCTCGAGCGCGCGGGCTCCAGAGCACTCTCTACGGTGCTCGAACTAGCGCTCGACCGTCGGGAATCACTCGCCGGGAGAAGTTCCCGGGCCCGTGCCGTGGGTGCTGGTGGCGAGTTCGACATGTCCCGCCTTGTCGCGTCCGGATTCGGCGCGATTGCGCCCGCGGGCCTGTCCGCCTGCCCGGCCGATCGTCGCCATGTGAGAACGGTCTCGGCTGACGACTTCTCCACCCTTCTTGCCCGCTGTGCGGGCCTCGTCGGGAGTGAACTCGTGCGCGCGTCCCTGTGCATGAGCTGCCTTCCCACCCTTGCTGGCAATCTCCTTTTGTTTGCCCGGCATCATCGAGGCGAATCCGCGATTGCTCTTCGTGCGTTCCGGAACGATTAGCGTCGCCATGGTGCAAATCTCCTTCTGACGCGTTCCCTAGGGTCCCCTTTCCGCGGCGACTAGAGGTCGAGCGCGCTCTCTGGTGCAGAAGAGCCCGAAGACGGAGACCGTCCGGACGGACGGCGTGTCAGAACTCGAACGCGATCCCCATCGTCCAATACGTTCCACCGACGCGGAGCGGGTCGCTCTGGAATCCGAGTCCGGTCAGGTCCGCGCGAGTCCACTCGCCGAAGATGTACGTGCCGTTGACGCCGACGTCTTCGTCGAAACTGCGCGCGGCGATGTCGTCGAGCACATTGAGATTGAACGACACGCCGAGAGCGAGCTGCGTTCCGAGCGTATATCCGCGTCCCGCGGTTCCTTCGTAGTACGAAGTACCGACCGTGTTCGATGCACGCCAGAGGGCCGCCGCCACCCCGAACTTCAAATAGGGCACGACTGGAATACGCAGTTCCCTCCAGAGAGCGTCCCCGCGCAGGACGCCCACGACGTACATCGGATAGATCTCGAGGGACGTCGTTTCGGCGGACGCCTGATTGGTGCCCGTAATACTGGCATTGCCGCTGAACATCGCGTAGCCGAAGCTGGCTCCCGGGCCGAACGTTCCGAGGTGCGGAATGCGCACCGCCTGCCAATCGAGTTCGCCTGAGAACATGATGGTCTTCGACGCACCGAAGATGTCCGCGAAGGGCGTCTGCCCGCGAAGCAATGGATCACTGTCGACGTCAGCGAGGAAGGGCGAGAATCGAAGTTCGGCCGCGAAGTGTTGTGGAGACTCCACCATTCGGTGCGACGAGCGAAACACCTCCGCGCGATCCTCTTGCGCTTGCGCCTCCGACGAGCTTGCGATTCCCGAGATGACGATTCCCACGGTCGCCCATCGCCACGAACACCTCACGGCTTCCTCCGGCGCCGGAACCAGGCTGCGAGCGCGCCAACAAAAGCCACGCCGAAGGCGGGCGCCTGCGCGGGGATGCCGGTCCTTTGCAGCGTACACGAGCCGCTAGGCGTCGAGCCGTTCGCCTGGCGATAGGTCTTGTAGAAGTCGGTGACGGGGGCAGGCATCCCGCACGCAGGAAGCGACGCCGGGCCCACGTTGCCCGATCCGTCTATTGAGGTGACGACGATGACGTAGTTGACGCCGTCAGTGAGCCCGCCGAGCGCGATTTGCGTCGTCGTGATGCTGTCGATTTCGCCTGCATTGAATTGGGGAGGGATCTCCGAGATACCGGGCAAGCCCGATGCGGTGGCCGTCGTACTCGAGACCGTCGTCGCGACCGTGCTGCCCACGCTGCCGTCATCGCTGGTCGACCCGTCATCGCCGGTCGATGCCGTCGTAGAGGCGGACGTTCCGCTGACCCCGAAGCCCGCACTCAAGTTGGGGCTGTAGCAATTGCCCGCGCCGCTATCGATGGAGACGTTGATGAGTGAGCAACCCGGGTAAGGCGATGCATCGGACGCATCCGAAGTACCGGGTGCCGAGTCATCGCCGCTGCTGCCATCATCCGAAGAAGCGCCAGCGCCATCGTCTCCCGCCGCGCCGTCGGCGCTATCGTCCCCGGCGCCATCGTCACCGGACGCACTCCCCGACTCCGCATCCGATGAATCGGCGTCTCCAGCGTCCGCGGCTCCGTCATCGGACGAATCGTCGCCAGCAGTCGTGCCGCTCTCCTGGTCCGTGGACGGAATTGGAAAAGTCGCTCCATCAGCGCATTCGTACACTTGGGTGGTAGCACTCGCGGCTTCCGGCACGGAGCCGTCACCCACATAGCTTGACGCCGATCCAACACCGACCGATCCGCAGCTGCATCCACCCCCGCCGAGGATACCGCCCGCGGGTGGGTCCGACCAGACGATGAAGCCCGCGAGATCCGGGTCGGCGCTCCCCGGCGAGCTCCAATTCACTTGAAGGGCAGTATCCTCGATGCCGATCGTGACGTTGGTCGGTGCGGCCGGAGCCACAAGATCGCTATTCAACGTCCACTTGTACGCTGTGGCTCCAGTGTTCGCCTGGCTCGTAGAGGCGATCGGAATGAAGTAGATGTCGATCGGAACCGCGGCATCAGCTGACTGAACGTGGCACGCTGTCTCCCCCTGATCACTGCCAGCCCAATTCGGGTTATAGATTTGGCGATCGCTCACGTTGGTCGTGATGGTCGAAGCGTTTTCGAAGCGTAGGACGTCGCGCACGTAGACATTGAACGAGGTGATCAGCGTATTGTTGATGGATCCGGTCGAGGCCGCGACTTGCCAACACAACTGCGAGCCGCTGGATGTGAGCCCGGTTCGGGAAACGTCCTGCCGGCAGTCCACCGTGCCCGCCCACACTTCGATGTGATCTCCACCCGTGAAGCCGCTCGCCACGATGGGAAACTGCAGCATGAGGTTCTGCTCGCAGTCGCTGAAGTTTGCCCCTGTCGGATTGAGATTGATGGGGCGCGACGAGCTCGTCACGTTCGTCGAACCGATAAACCGGTATGGGTTCGGGATGCCTGCAGTGATGCCTTCGCTCGTCGACGACCCCGACGACGAGGACGACGTGGTCTGCGCCCACGCCTCAAGTGGTACGACCGCCGCAGCGGCCACGAACGCGACGGCAACTAAGGTGCTCTTCAGAAAGCTCATGGCCGTGCGAGAGCGAGAGCATACCTCATGCCAGTCACCTTTCCCCGCCCGCTACCGCTGTTCCCGGTCTTCCCGGAGGCGCTGCCCCCATGGGCTCCAGCCAAGGTGGCACCCGCGACCGCGCGGCGGTGGGATCGGTGACAAACTGACAAGCTCGCGATAAGCACGCCCCATCATGCAACTCATCCCGTCGCATCAGGCCCGGCCGTCCGATGACCCCATTTTCGGCCTGCACCAGGAGGCGACGGCTCGGCGAGCGCGCGGCGACGCGATCCTCGACGCAACGATCGGCGTCCTCCTCGACGACGAAGGCAAGCTCGCTGTGCTCGCCGCGGCCGCGAAGGCCGTCCACGAAGTCTCGACCCTCGACGTTGCGAACTATGCGCCGATCTCCGGCAACCCTGACTTCCTCCGAGCGGTCGTCGCGGACTTGCTCGCCTCGCAGCCGGATCTCGCCACTTCAGCGGTCGCCGTCGCCACGCCGGGGGGCTCGGGCGCGGTGCGCCACTCCATTGTCAACTTCCTCGAACGGGGCCAGGCGCTGCTCACGACCAGCTGGTACTGGAACCCCTACGCCATCTTGGCCGACGAGTCCGACCGCCGGCTCGAGACCTTCGAGATGTTCGCCCCCGACGGGTCCCTCGACATCTCGGCCTTCGACGGCGCTCTCGAACGGCAGCTTCGAACCCAGGGGCGTGCCCTCATCGTCCTGAACGATCCCGCCCACAACCCGACCGGCTACTCGATGTCGGACGCCGACTGGCGCGGAATTGTCGATCGAATCGATGCGCGCGCAGGCCAAGGCCCGGTGACGCTGCTCATCGACTGCGCGTACCTGGTCTATGGAGCCAGTGAGGACCCGCGAGCCTTCCTTCGACATCTCGTTGCGCTGATGGGCAAAGCCACCGTTTTATTCGCCTGGAGCGCGAGCAAGTCCTTCACCCTCTACGGTCAGCGGGTCGGCGCCCTCATCGCGTGCCTCGCCGACCCGAAGGAGCGAGCCCTCGTCGCCTCGGCCCTCAGCTATTCGTGCCGCGGCACGTGGTCGAACTGCAACCGGGGCGGCATGACGGCGGTCACGCGGCTTTTGGCCCATCCGGAGAGCGCCCGCCGGGCAGTGGAGGAACGCGCCGAGTTCAGTCGGGTGCTCCTCGCGCGCGTCGCGACGTTCAATCGCTGCGCTAAGGAGCGAGGGCTCAAGGTTCCGCGCTACGAGGGAGGCTTCTTCGTGACGGTGTTCCTGCCGCGAGCGCCCGACGTGGCCGCCGCGATGCGCCAGAAGGGAGTGTACGTCGTGCCCCAAACCCGCGAGGACGGACAGGGGGCCCTGAGGCTCGCGCTATGCGCCGTGCCTGAGACGGAGATAAAGCGCCTCGTCGATGCGGTCGCTGACTGCGCGCGCTAGCTCCCCGGCCGCCTGAAGCGCCCCGTCGCGTGGTACCTTCGACCATTGCACATGGCCGAGCAGACGATTCATCTGGACCGATACGCAGCCGATGCGAAGGCGCTCGTCGCCAGCGCGCAGAGCCTCGCCGACGAACGCAAGCACGCTCAGGTCGAGCCGATTCATCTGCTCGCCCGAATTCTCGAGCGAGACCGCGGCGCGCAAGAGGTGTTTCGTCGCGCGGGCGCCGCGCCGTCAGACGTGTCGGTGGAGATCGAATCGGCCCTCGGCCGCATCGGGAAGGTGACTTCGGGCCTGGCCTACCTGTCGAGCGCGATGCTCTCGCTGCTCGAGCGCGCCGAGAAGGAGGCGGGGACCGGCACTGTCGAAGTGGAGCATTTGCTCAACGCCCTCTCCCAGGAGATCCGTGGACCCGCCGCCGTGGTGCTCCAGGCGTTCGGCCTCGGGCCGGGAAGCCTGCGTCCGCACATGGACGCGCTCAAGAGCGTGCCGCGCGACATTACGGCGCCCGGGACTCCGTCGAATGGCGAGGTGCTGTCTCGGTTCACGCACGACCTCGTCGAGCGGGCGCGCAAGGGGCAGGTCGACCCGGTGATCGGACGCGACGTCGAGGTGCGGCGCCTTCTTCAGATTCTCGAGCGAAGGCAGAAGAATCATCCGCTTCTGGTCGGAGAAGCGGGCGTTGGCAAGACAGCCATCGTCGGCGCGCTGGCGATGCGAATCGCGTCGGGCGACGTGCCTCGCTCGCTCGCGAAGCTCGAACTGCTCGAGCTCGAAACAGGACTGCTCGTCGCCGGGGCCAAGCTGCGGGGCGAAATCGAGGAACGCCTGCGTCAGCTCATCGGTGCCCTCAAGGCGAAGAGCCAAGACGTGCTCCTCTATGTCAATGGTATCGACTCGCTGCTCGGTCAGGGCACTGTCGGCAGCGGCGTCGGCGACTTGCTCAAACCGATGCTCCTTCGCGGGGAGGTCCGCCTCCTCGCGTCGACCACGGCCGAAGGCGTACGCAAGCTCCAAGAGCGTGACCCCGCCTTGCTTCGACGCTTCAGCGCCCTGACCATCGACGCGCCGAGCGTCGACGCCGCCATCGAGATCCTGCGCGGAGTCGCGTCGCGCTACGAGGCCTATCACGAGGCCCAGATCGGCGAGGCGGCGATCGTGGCCTCTGTGCGCCTCGCCAAGCGCTACGTCCAGGACCGCGCGCTGCCCGACGCCGCGATCGACCTTCTCGACGAGACCGCCGCGCGCAAGCGCATCGAGATCGACGGCGTCCCGGCGAACGTCGACGCGGCCATCCGGCGCCTTGCGTCGCTCAAGGCGCAGACGGCGTCCCTCGCAGGCGACACGGACGCGCTGAGCGGCAAGACGAGGGAGCGCCTCGAGACCGAGATTCGAGAGCTCGAGCCGACGGTCGCGGAGATGCGCGTTCGCATGGATTCGCGCCGGGGCGCTGTGGCCGCCCTCGCGGGCCTGCGAAGCGAAGAGACGCGCTTGCAGTCGGAGCTCGAAGCCGCGCGCACGAGGCAGGACTTCGCGCGCCTCGGAGAGATCGAACACGTGCAGCTCCCCGACGTGAAGCGCCGGCGGCACGCGGCGGAGGAGGCCATCGGGCGGGAGTTCGGGGCGGGGATGTCGAACGTCGTGACGGAAGAGGACGTCGCGGTCGTTCTCGGAGACTGGACGGGCATTCCCGTGAGCAAGATGCTCGAGGCGGAGAGCGAGAAGCTTCTCAAGATGGAGCAGCGCCTCACCGAGCGAGTCGTCGGGCAGGCCGAGGCGGTGCGGGCGATCTCGAGGGCAGTGCGTCGGGGACGCGTCGGGTTGCGGGACCCTGGCCGCCCCATCGGGAGCTTTCTCTTCCTCGGCCCGAGCGGAGTCGGCAAGACGGAGCTCGCCAAGGCGCTCGCCGAGTTCCTGTTCGACGACGAGCAGAGTCTCACGCGGCTCGACATGAGCGAGTTCATGGAGAAGCACATGGCGCAGCGCCTCGTCGGCGCGCCGCCGGGGTACGTCGACAGCGAGGAGGGCGGCTTTCTGACCGAGGCCGTCCGGCGTCGGCCGTACAGCGTGCTGCTCTTCGACGAGGTCGAGAAGGCGCACATCGACGTGTTCAATCTGCTCTTGCAGGTGCTCGACGACGGGCGATTGACGGACGGACGAGGGCGCACGGCCGATTTCTCGAACACGGTCGTCATCATGACGAGCAACATCGGCAGCAAGCGCCTGCTCGAGACGGACCCGAAGCTCTGGGAAACGCCGGACGGTGTGGAGGCACTACGCGATGTGCTCCAAGAGGAGCTCCGCGCGTTCCTGCGACCGGAGTTTTTGAACCGAATCGACGACATCGTGCTGTTTCGACCGCTCTCCCGAGTGGACCTCCGGGGCATCGTCGACATCCAGCTCCGCCGGCTCGAGAAGCTGGTCGCGGACAGAGAGCTCCGCGTCAACCTGAGCGAGGAATCGAAGAATCGGCTCGTGGAACTTGGATATGAGCCCGCGTTCGGAGCGCGCCCGCTCAAGCGGGCCATCTTGAAGAGGCTACAGGACCCGCTGGCTGAGGAGATTCTCCGAGGGGGATATCCGCCGGGGAGCGTGGTCAACGTGACCTTGGCGGGGGAGGAATTTGTGTTTGCGAAGGCTTGAGGGGGAGGCGGCGAACGTACCCGCGCACGACGTGAATCCGCAGGCCGTGTGTTATGCTGATGTTATGATGATACGCCGGATCACAATCAGCGTCCCCGACGCGGTCGCCGGGCGTATCAAGAAGGCGGCCGGCGACAAGCCCGTTTCCACCTGGGTGACCGACCTCATCGAGGAGCGCTTGGACGATGCCGAGCTCGATCGCCAGTGGCGCGAGTTCTACGAAGACGTCGCACCACGGCGCGAGGACATCCGTCGAGCCGACGCGATGTTCAAACGCCTGACTCGTGTCACGCGCCGAGGCGCTGCATGAGTGACCCTGGCGGCGTCGTGCTGGACGCCGGGGCCTTCATCGCGCTCGAACGCCGCGACCGCGCGATGGTCCGGTTGGCGCAACGCTTCGCCGAATCCCATACGTCGCTCGTGACCTCGGCGGGCGTGGTGGCTCAAGTCTGGCGTGGGGGCGGACCGCGGCAGATTCCGGTAGCGTTCCTGCTGCGGCGGACGACGGTCGTTGACCTCACGCACTCCGTGGCACGTGTCCTCGGGCGAATGTTGGGAGCGGCGCGCCGCGCCGACCCGATCGACGCCCACGTGGTGTGGCTGGCCCGCGAGCGTGCGTGGCCCGTGCTTACGTCGGATCCGAACGACCTATTGGCGATCGATCCCCACGTCGTGTTGGAGCGGATCTGAGTGCGACGACGTGACAAGCGCAACATGGTTCAACAATCAGGAGGTTGATGCCTTGGCGGGGAGAAGGCCGAACCCGTACGTGTCGAGGATGTCGCCGAGAAGGGCGCGGCTCTCTGGCCTAAGAAATGTCCCGCCAGACCTCGCAACGCGCTCCGATTCTGCCCCGTCGAATATCGCCGCGCACGTCCGCTTGGGGTCGTGGCGCGCACGGTAGAGAATGCCATCGGGCTGGCTCCGATGGTCGTGGATCGCGAGGGCCCATCTTCGGGAGAGCCCGTAGTTCGTCCCGCTCGTCAGCGCTGCGTCGGCACCCATCCGAGCAAGCCCGTTTCCGCGCAGGTCGGCAAGGCGTAGCGGGCGCTTGCTGTCGATCAGCGAAAGCGTCCGCTTCTCAAGTTCATCGAGCGTGACGTAGCGAAGGCCTGTCGCATGGCCAAACGTTTCGACAAAGGCTCCGTGCGCGTCCTTCGCGACGTAGAGAACACCGAACTCTCCCGCGGGCGCGTCGAATCGATTGCGCGGCTCCCGACCGAAGTAGATCGGATCGTGCTCCAGCGCGTGGATCCGATACCACGGGAAAGAGACGCGCGTGATGAGGAGACGAAACGACTTGGGCGGCTCGGGATGCTCAGTCAAGCGGCGCCATGCGTGTCGAAGGCGTTTGCGGCGTCGAGGATCGGCTTGAGCGGACGCCCCGCCCTGAGCAGGGCCAGCGGCTTCATCCCACCCAAGCGATCGTTGCCCGCGGTGAAGAAGCGAGCCTGAGCCCAAGGATCATGAGCGCGAAGAGCGTCGAGTACCTCTGTGAAACCGGGGAGGGTCGACGCTCCTTCGCCGAACTGCCATCCGGGATAGAGAAGACCACGTTTCGGAAGCTCGACCGCCAGAAGCTGACCGGCCCTGCGCCGCTTGTCGACGGCCTGCCTCGAGATGCCCAGGAGCTTGGCCACGTCGCTCGCGCTGAGGGCGCCGCCGTCAGCGGTCAGGAGCTCGCGCATCGCAACAGCCCCTCGGAGCCACGCCTTCGCAAGGGGGTCCGTGGGGCTGACTGGCAAGAGCCGCTCGATCAAGACGTGGAGCACGCCCACGCGGTCTTGGAGCGTCTTCGCGGGCACGTTGGCCGTGACGTCAATGACCGCGCGCACGATGTCCCCCTGGGCCTTGGACTTCAGCGTCACCTGGGGTGCCATGGAAGATGTTTGGCGGACGAAGGCTACTTCGTCAACCTGTGCAGGTCACTTCGTCAACCTGCGACGAGTCGGATGTCCTCCCGGCGCAGCGCGACGACCACGGGATTCCCGCCTGGCTTGACCGGGGGGCTTCGCCCGCGGACCCCCCTCGCTCCGAGTTCCCTCGTCGCACTCGCACGGCAACCCGGAATCTCGGGCCCTTCAGGTAGGAGGCGGAAGGCTCGCCATCATGGCCGTTGATGCGACCCAAATCCCCGCTGTCGGTAGCGCATCCGACCACTCACCGTCCGGCGCGTCCTGTCTTTGGACGACGACCATGTGTTGTCCGTAGCCGCCGATCGGAAAATGATGGATCGGCGTGATGGCGCAGTAGAGATGTCGATCGGTGACCACAATCTTCTCTTCCCCAGCAAGGGGCCACCGCCGACCGTCCACTTGGTATTCCATCACGAGCCGCTGACGGAGCACAGTTCCAGGGTCGAAGTTGCGCCGCCAGTAGGAAAGGACGTGGCAGTCGAATCCCAGTTTCCCATTCTCGGGAAGGTCCGGAACGTGAATCATGTCAATGAGCCCGATCAGCGCGAGGCCGCCCTGAGCATCTTTGCCCACGACCTTGCAGAGGATCGTCCACAGATGCTCGACGTGCGGAACCATCAGTAGGCCGCGAAACGAGCGTCGGATGATTCCAGTGGTAGAGGGCTCGTCCCCAGAGGAAGATATCTGCGACGTTCGGGCTCCAGCCAAGTTCGAAGCGCGTCGAGGCACGACTCGGGTACCACCGAGCCGGCCACGGCAAATCGCGGTCCGCGCGGAACGTACGCCTCCCGCGCAAACTGGACGAAATTCGCGCGCACCTGGTGGGGCAGGCAGGACATGACCTCAGCCACGTTCTCGGCCGTCAAAAGCCGAACAATCGTGTCCGCTTGTTGATAAAGGCCGAGCGGCGCGGTCAGGGCGTACGTCAGGGTCTCAGCCGTTCTGGGTTCCACGAACTCTCCTCAGCAAATCATCTGCGTAGTCCCATGCGTCGCAATGCAGGGTTCCGAGGGGCGGCCGCACCAAAGAGGCTACCACGTCCGCACGTAGCGAACCACGGTTGCGGTCGAACTCGGCAAGGAGTGCCCTGGACTCGTAGACCTCGTGCGCCAGCACGTGCACGATTTCTTCGTCGCTGACGAGTATCGTGGGACACACTGTCACGTGGACCTTGCCGTCATTGTTGAGGAGACGACGGCATTCCACCATGAAGTGGGCGCTCGGGGCGTCAAAGCTCAGGTACTGGGCGCCCACACCGGGCCCGAGTGGGAACGGGCTGAGCGTAAACGTGAACTCATCGTCGTCGATCTCGACACCGTGGTCGCGCGCGATCCGGAGTGCCTCGTCCAGCGTCCGCCTCGGGGTACCCACTGGATTCGGCCGTGGATTCTCGCGCGGATTCGACGCCGCGCCGAGAATGGACTGAAGCGATGCCTTTGTTGCGCGCCGCGTGCCACGGATGGAGCGGAGCACCACCCGGAACCACTGTCGCCAGTCAGCCAGCACCCAGCAACTGTCGCAGAGGTACGGCCCGTATTCTAGCGCGCATGAGGTGGATGAAGGATCGCATCGAGTCGGGGTCGATATTGGGGACACGGTCTCCACGTTCGAGACGCTCCGTTTGCGCATCGCCGTTTCCCGAGCTGGTGCCCGTGCCGGTGCGCACCGGTCTACCGGAAGACCGGAGGGTCGAGATGGGTTACCGCAGATGGGCAACGGGAGGGGGGAAGACCCGGCACCGGACCCGGGGATCGGGCTTGTGTTGAACACAGCATGTGTCGCCGCTGCGCGAGGCAAACGTCGCTCCGTTGATGTCGCCGCTTTCCTGCTGGACCGCGCCGCCAACCTCGACGCTTTGTCGCGCGAGCTCGGGTCTCGCTCCTACCGTCCCGGCCCCGGGCAATCCTTCTGGATCCATGACCCAAAGCGTCGCCGCATCTTCGCGCTGCCCTTCCGCGATCGCGTCGTTCAGCACGTGCTCATTGCCGCGACACTGCCGATCCTGGAACGATGGTTTGCCCCCCAGAGCTACGCTTGTCGCAATGGCAAGGGCACCCACCGGTGTCTCCGGCAGGCCATTGGGCTCACGCGGGTGAAACGGTTCGTCCTGCGGGTCGACATTCGCAAGTTCTTCCCGTCGATCGACCACGTCATCCTCCGCAGCTTGCTCGACCCTCGGACGCCACCCGAGCTCCGGTGGCTGCGCGACGCGTTCCTCGACGCTCGCGTGGGCTGCGAGCACGTTGCCTGGCACTTCCCAGGCGACGACCTGTTTACGCCGCACGAGCGACCCCACGGACTTCCCATCGGTTCGCTGACTTCGCAGGTCTGGGCCAACGCCTTCCTCACGCCCGTCGATCATCTTCTCGGTTCCCACCTGGGTTTGGGCACCTTTGTTCGTTACTGCGACGACATCCTCGTGTTCGACGACGATCCCGGTAGGCTGCGAGACGCCCTTCTGCGCATCGAGGAGCAAGCCCACGCGCTGCGGCTCCGACTGAACCCGGTGAAGACCCGCCTCCATCGCACGGCCGACCCAGTCGCGTTCCTCGGCTTCGTCCTAAAGCGGACCGGCGACGGCGTGCGGGTTCGCTTGCGCAGCGAGAACGTCCGGCGGTTCCGGCGGAGAATGGCGATCACCCGCGCGCTCTTCGAGGCGGGCGCGATCGATCCGTCCGAGGTCGTCGCGCAGGTTCGGGCTTGGCTAGCCCACGCCCGCCATGGACACACACGCACGCTCTGCGAGCGTGAACTCGCGCAGCTGGCCTTTGCATGCACGTAGTCCCGCGCCCGGCCGCATGCCCGCTGTCGGGTAGCGGCGGCTCGGGAAGCGGGGGACCCGCGGCGCTCGCCGCGGGTGCTGTTCGTGATCGCGCCCTCGGCGCGCGATCACACGGAAGAACGGGGTGGACTGTGGATCGCCACGCTCGCGTCGTCCTTAGAGCAACGCGACCCTGGGCGTCCTGGCGTGCAGGAGAGTCCACTGTCTTGGCGCAACGAAAGCCGATGTTGTTGTTGCGGTTGATCGGGTTGTTGTTGTTGCGGTTCGGCGGCAGCAGGTTCGACGTGTTGTTGTTGAAGTTGCCGCCCCGGATGACCCGGTAGAAGATTCCCCGTCCTTCCGCGCAAGCCCCGAACGGGCGGCCGGCACCTGACAAGCTACCGGCGACGAACGCTCCGTGTCCAGCCTCCGAGCATGCGTCCCACTTCAACCGTCTCGCGTTCGAAATGCGCGAGCTGATCGTGCGACAGGAGCCTCGAGCGGTTGGCCAGGCGCGCCAGCACACGCCCGCGCACCAGTGCGCGCGAGGCCTGGGTGAGCAGAGCAAGCTTGTCTCGCATGTAGCTCGCTTCCACCAGGTCGCACGTGACCTCCAGACACGCCTCCACGAGCTTGTCGCCGATCGCGAACTTGTGCTCGCGCGGCATCTTGGTTACCCGCTCGACGACCCAGTGCGTGATGTCCTCCATCCGAAGCGCGACGACCGCGGCATTTCCGCCTGGCTTGGCCGGGGGCTTCGCCCCCGGATCCCCCACGCTCCCACTTACCTTTCCACTTTCGTCGGGGAGCATTCCTAGTTCAGATCAAGGGTTCAAGAGTTAAGGACCAAGGGACGAAGTTACGCCGCCAACAAGCAATTAACATGCCTATGCATCTCAGGGAGTCCTGGCGCAACGAAAGCCGATGTCGTCGTAGCGGAGGATCGGGTAGCCGTCGTCGCGGTACGGCGGCAGCAGGTCCGACGTGTCGTCGTGGAAGGTGCCGCCCCGGATGACCCGGTAGAAGACCGGCGAAACATAGGCACAATCTATGCATGAATCGACGTAGGTCGCATACCAGTCCAGGTTCCACTCCAACATCTCGCCCGCCATGTCCATCTGGCCCCACCGCGCCGCTCCCAGTGTCGCTGTTCCCACCGGCGCGATGTTGCGTACGCCACCGCAGGTCCCGGTCCCGTCTGGGTAATAGCAATCGTAGATTGCGTACTGGCTGGCTGTCCCCGGATCTGTCGACCCCCACGGATACTCCTGCTCCTCACTCCCTCCCGCCGCTGCGTACTCCCACTCCGCCTCACTCGGCAGAAACCCTCCGTCCCAGATACAGAACGCGTACGCCTCGTACCAGTTCACACAATTCACCGGCAGCGTTTCCTGGCTGCCTTGGGCGTTCGTCCACGACGCGAAGCTCGAGTCGCAGGCGAGGTTCGCGTCCCACGTGTTCACCGCGCTCGGTCCTGTCGCGATGTACTGGTTCCAGTCCGTCGCATCCCAGCCCGTCTCGTAGGTCCCGGCGCTCGCGCTGTTGGCCACTCCGAGTTTCCCGTTCAAGTGTGTGTGCTTCCCGCTGCCATTCACGGGCGGCGCCCCCATACTGCCCGTCAGATAATTCACGTAACGTCTGAACCGGCCCACGGTAACCAAGTACTTATCCAGCTGGAAGCTGCTCACCGTCGCTGGGTCGGCCTCGCCGGTCGGACCGCTGCCGGTGTTCGTGTAGGTCCGGTTGTAGGTTCCGCCCGTCACCAGCAGACTGGTGGAGCAGCTCTCCTGGGCGGCTCCGCAGTTGGTCAGGCCCGGACCGCTGGCGCCGGAGCTGCTCGAACTGCCACCGCTGCTGGAGCCCGAACTGCTCGAACTCCCACCGCTGCTGGAGCTCGAACTGCTCGAACTGCTCCCGCTACTGGAGCCCGCACTGCTTGAGCTTCCGCCGCCGCTGCTCGAGCCCGAACTGCTCGAACTGCCACCGCTGCTTGAACCCGAACTGCTCGAACTGCTCCCGCTACTGGAGCCCGAACTGCTTGAGCTTCCGCCGCCGCTGCTCGAGCCCGAACTGCTTCCCTTCGATCCGCTCGAACTCGATCCGCTCGAACTGCCACCGCTGCTGGAACCCGAGCTGCTCGAACTCCCGCTGCTGCTGGAGCCCGAACTGCTTCCCTTCGAACCACTCGAACTGCCGCTCGAACCAGCACCGCTCGAACTACCGCTCGAACCAGCCCCACTCGAACCACTGCTTCCAGCCGCGCCACTGCTTCCGCTTCCCCCGCCCGACGACCCGACCCCGCTTCCGGATCCTCCGTCATCGCCGCCCACGCGATAGTCCTTCATCACGGAGTCGCACCCCGTCGCAGCCCCACAAGCCACGACCGCCACGAGCCCCGCCACGAGTTCCCTCTTCATCAGAACCTCCCCGCGACTCCCGCCGAGCCGACTCCGAGCCACCCCGTGACCGGCGGCGCCTTCTCCGGGTGCCCCGCCGCCAGCCACAAGATCCCTCCAACAACGACACCCCCAATGCCCACTCCCAGGCCGATGTTGGTGAGAGTCTGCATCGTGTGGAGATTCGAAATGTCCGACTGGGCACTTGGCGGGCAGTTGGTCGCTCCACCGGTGCACTCACCGTCAAGATCGGACCCCTTCGACAAGGCGAGCACGCCGGTGACCGTGGCCGCCAGCAGCCCGGCCACCCCAATGCCTCCAGCGACGAGCGCCTCCGTGGGGACGCCTCCTCCCGGCGACGACGGAAGGGCGCTGGCCGCCGGCGGCGTCGAGATCGCGCGGACTTCGGTCGGTGCCGGGGCGACGGGCGTGACGGGCGTGACGGGCGGAGCAGGCGGGGGCGCGGCGACTGGCGGCGGGCTTGGAACGGGCTCTGGCTTCGAACCAGATGGTGTTGCACCCGTCGGCGCCGAGGCACTTCCAAATACGAAGTGCTCGCGACGCCCCTTCTCCCCCTCCAGGACGACCAGCGTCTTCTCGACCGCGGGCAGGTCAGGCGCTCGCAGGACGAAGTGGTGCTCGCCCGGGTTGAGCGCGATCGGTCGGCCGTCGAGCTTTTCGGCAAACGGCTGGCCGTCCATGGTCACACGGACAGCGCTGAGGTCATTGCCAGCGGCGTCTTGGGCCGCCAAGACGAGGCTCGGCATCGCAGCCTCGACCTCCGTCAGGAGACGCGTGCAATCCTCGCGAATCGGCCCCGGGCAAGCCGCGTCCATGCACGTCGCGATCTCGCCGCGCGCCTCCTGATACTTGCCCGTCCGACGGTCCTCCTGCGCGCGCTCGCTGGCTGCAATGCACGCGTGCTTCACGGCTTCCTTGGTCGCGTCCGCAGCGGTCGCGCGCACCGTCGTCGACATCGCCACAGCGAAGACAAGGGAAAGGCAGGTTCGTTTTCGCGGAAAGGGCATCATCGGGCTCCGGGCGCTCGACGGATGACGTTACCGCGGAGCTCGGCTGGAGAGAAGATGCGCTTCGAGAATCACGCCGAAGACGGGCTTGTGATCGACGAACAGGATGACCGCGTCGGCGCGGTGCCCGGTCGGAAGCAAGTCGCTCAGCGAGGCTTCCGCCAGACGGGCTTCGGTGAACGCCGGAACCGCGACGTCCAGGAGCTCGCGCAACCGGTCCCGCGGCCGTCGCCCCGGTCGCCCCGTTGCGTCCCCTACCCGTTCGCGGTCTACTTGCCGCGAAAGTGAGAGACCCGTGGCCAAGTACCGCCTGACCCTCGCCGCCAAGCTGTTCATCGCCGTCGTGATCGTCGCTGCCGCCGTGCTGGCGATTGTTCTCAATCCGGGCCTTCTCGGAAAGACCCCCTCCCAGCAACAGTCGAACGTCGGCTCCAACATTCCGCCGCCCGCCGTCCTTCCCGGCGACTCCACGACGTTTCCGGTCGTCGTCGACGCTCCAGGCGGGTGCCAGAACCTGCCGGAAGTCCGATTCTACCACTGGGCGTGGAATGCCCAGATGGGCATGATGCTGGCGACCGGCGGCAAACAGGCCGTCGCGGGCAGCGCGATGTGCCAGAACGGTGTGAACCTCAAACTCATTCGCGAGGACAGCACCGACAACATGCAAGCCCTCCTCGTGACCTTCGCCGAGGCCCTCTCCAAGGGAGAGGCAAACCCGAAGGCGGGCGCTCACTTCGTCATCGTCATGGGCGACGGGTCGGCGACGTTTCTCAAAGGCCTCAACGACAAATTGGTCAAGCTCGGCCCGGACTATGTCGATGTCGTGGTCGGCTCCGCGGGTTATAGCCGCGGCGAGGACAAGCTCATGGGCCCGCCCGCGTGGAAGCAGAACCCGGAGGCCGCTCGCGGCGGGCTGGTGTCGGGCGTTCTGCGCGATGGAGACTGGAACATCGCCCTCAAGTGGTTGGGCGACAACCGCATTGCCAACAATCCCGACGAGACGACTTACGACCCCGCGGCTCTGAACTGGGTCAACGCCAACGACTACATCGAGGCCGCTCAGAAGTACGTGAGCGGGTTCTGCACCGAACTGAAGAACGTCAAGACGGGCAAGAAGGAAAAGCACTGCGTCGACGGAGTCGTCACATGGACGCCCGGCGACGTGACGGCGGCCGAACAAAAGGGTGGACTGGTGTCTATCGTCTCGACCAAGGAGTACCGCTCCCAGATGCCGGCCGTCATCATCGGCAACAAGAAGTGGATGGCGGCCAATCGCAAGATCGTCACAGGGATGCTCAAGGCGATCTTCGACGAAGGGGACAAGGTCCGGTCCGACGACGAGGCGCTCCGGCGTGCCGCCGCGATCAGCGCGCTCGTCTACAAAGAGAAGGACGCCGCGTACTGGTACAAGTACTTCAAGGTTCAGGTCGAGAAGGACAAGCAGGGCTTGACGGTGGAACTCGGCGGGTCAGCGGTCAGCAATTTCGCCGACAACTTGCAGCTATTCGGTTTGGCTCCCGGCGCGGCCAACTCGTTTGCGGCGACCTACTCCGTGTTTGGCAACATCGTACACTCCCAGTATCCCGCGCTTCTGCCATCGTTTCCGCCCGCCGAGCAGGCCGAGGACCTGAGCTACCTCAAGGAGATGACGACCCAGGCTCCGGCCGCGACTCCCGCGGACCTGCCCAAGTTCGCGGCGCAAGACAAGGTCAAGACCGTCGTCAGCCGCCGAACGTGGGACATCCGATTTGCCACGGGGAAGGCGGACTTCTCGCCCGACGCGGAGGCGGCTCTCAAGCAACTTCTCAACGACTTGGTCGTCGCCAGCGGAACAATGGTCGAGATCCACGGCCACACGGACAATCAGGGGACGGCCGAGGGCAACATGAAGCTCTCGGAGGACCGTGCGTTCGCCGTCAAGCAGTGGCTCGAGAAGCAAGCGCCCACGAGTTTCCCGGAGGGACGCGTCAAGGTGGTCGCTCACGGGCAGACCGAACCCGTCGCTCCCAACGGAACCGACGAAGGGCGCGCGAAGAACCGGCGGGTGGTCGTCGTCCTCGGCACCGGAGAGTGATCTTCTCCCGACTTCAGGCGGCGATTCTTCCGAACCGCGCGGTCGACCAGGTCACGATGTCGATCCTCGTGGTCGGCTGGATCGCGGCGGCGCTCGGCGTGTGGATTGCGTCTCCCTTCAAGACGCTGCCCACGCCAGGAGAAATCGTTCACGCGCTCGGGCAGCTGTGGTGGGAGCGCGGGATGGCGTACGAGATATTCGCCACGGTCAAGCTCATCGCGCACGCGACGCTGCTCACCGTGGTCATCTCGCTCGTCCTCTCATACGCGACCGTAGTTGCAGCGTTCCGGCCTCTCGTCGCCGCCGCGTCGAAGCTCCGCTTCCTCGGAATCACGGGGCTCGTATTTCCATTCACTCTGGCCACCGGGGGTGGGTATCCGCTCAAGGTCGCGCTGCTGACCTTCGGTATGGCCACGTTCTTCACCACGTCCATGGCGCAGGTGGTGCTCGAAATCCCGCGCGAACAGTTTGACCACATGCGCGTGCTCGGGGCCAGCGAGGCCCGGATCGTCTGGGAGGTGGTCGTGCGCGGAACGGTCGACAAGGCTCTCGACGTGCTCCGCCAGAACGTGGCCATGGGGTGGGCGATGATCACCATGGTGGAGGGGATTTCGCGAGCCGAAGGCGGAATCGGCGCGATGATTCTCAATGAGAACAAGCACTTTCTCCTCGCCGAGGTGTACGCGATTCTCTTCGTGATTCTGCTCTTGGGCCTGGCGATGGACTACGGAATGGGCATTCTGACGAACATCCTGTGCCCCTATGTCGCCCTGGGCCGGGTCAAGCGATGATCGACGAAGTGCTGCTCGACGTATCGGGCGTGAGTCTGACGCTGGGCGACTCGCTCGTCATCGACGACCTGAGCTTTCGCGTCATCGATCGCGTTCGGGCCGGGGTGGTCACCGGGCAGGTCGTCGGACTGCTCGGTCCCTCGGGCGTCGGCAAGACGCGGCTGCTCCGGATCATCGCGGGGCTCGATGCCCCCGATCGAGGGACGGTCCGCGGGATGAACGGAGCCGAGCTTCCAGCCGGAAGCGTCGGGTTCATCTTCCAGGATTATCCGCTACTCGCGCACCGAACGGTGCTGGGCAATCTGCTCGTGGCCGGCGAGATCCGGGGATTGGCACGCCGCGAAGCGAGCAAGCGCGCCATGGACCTCTTGGACACATTCCACCTCGCCGACCGCGCCGAGTCGTATCCAGCGCAGCTTTCCGGTGGCCAGCGACAGCGCGTGTCGATTGCGCAGCAGATCATGCGACCGCGCCAACTTCTCCTGATGGACGAACCCTTCAGCGGATTGGACCCCGTAGCTCTCGCCAGTGTCATGCGCCTCATCGTCACAGTGGCCAACCTGGACGAGCTCAACACGGTCCTCTTGGTGACCCACGACATCCGAGCGGCGATGGCCGTGAGCGACACGGTGCACATGCTCGGGCGGCCGCGCGAAGACGGACGATCGAAACCGGGAGCGCGCGTGATCCACTCCTACGACATGGTCGAGCGCGGGCTCGCCTGGCACGAAGACATCGAGAAGATGCCGGCCTTCGCCGAGTTGGAGCACGAGATTCGCGGTCGATTCGACGAGCTCTGAGCACGCCCGAGCGATCGGGAGCCGAGCGGCGAACTACGCCCGCAGGCTCCGGTCCGCCGCGCTCCCATCCTCGATGGACTCAGACGCGTCTTCCGAGCCCTCGCGAATGGCCTCGACGCCGATGCGCAGATCATCGAGCCGCGAGGCCAGCTGAGAGGGATCGGCCATCGTTACGATTTCGTCGGCCAGCAGACGAAAGCTGTTCTCCATGAGGTCCATGTGGCCGCGCGCCGTCTGGAGGTTGCGCTGCATCGCGTCGATTCGATTACGCCGCTGCGCGATCACTTCCAAGTTCTTCTCGGCCACTTCGCGCCTTTGGTCGGTCGGCGCGAAGTGCTTGGTCTGGTCCTCGTAGAACTGCCAGCTGCGCTGAAGGGCTATGACATCGACTGCGGCGAGCTGCCGCTCGCACCGCTGGCACACGAGAGCGAGGTCGAGGAAATCCTCCATCAGGGCGTCAAGCTTGACGAGTTCGGCGCTCATCAGCTCCGCCGCCAATGACGGGTTCTCGGCAGCAAGCTGCTGGATGCGCCCCCGCTGCTCGCGGAGGGCAAGCGCGCGTGCCTGCTCTTGCGGCGACAGTCGCGCGAACTTCTGGTTGAGGACCGCGTCCTGTTCGTCCTTGCGCACCTGATCCCAACGCTTGTCCCAAATGGTCTTCTGCAGCAGGGTTGAGCCCGGAGCGAAGAGCATCCAAAGGGCTTCCGACGCGGCCGCTGCAATTGCGATCCAGTACTGTCCGGTGGCTGCCGCCACGGCTCCCGCACCAGTGAGCAGGGACAGGTTGTAGGGATTGAGGAACGCGTAACGGGCGTACGGAGGCTCGCTGGCCTGATTTGCTTCGTTCTTCGAATCGCTGCCCACGAACACAAGCATAGCCCAACGCCCGAACCGGAGGGACCGCGGCGCCCCTGGGGCCGTGCCCCCAAGGCGTGGCCCTGTTCGAGGGTGGGCGAGGGCATTGAACGGCCAATCGAGACCCGAAATCCAGGCTAATGTGGCCGCGGAGGTTGGAGTGACCGACAAGAAGGGCCTGGGTGAAACTGTTCTCGGCTGGTTCGTGGTTCGCGAGGGCGAAGGCTCGGCGGGTGCCGCGGACGAGCCATCGTCGGCCGACGATAGGCAGCCGGAGCCTCCGCCGGAAGACGACCACGATAGGCTCACGCCGACTTCGCGTTCGCCCTTGGGCGCGCGGCAGGCCCTTCGCCTTCAAGGCGACGTCCCAAACGTGGTCGCCGGAACGACGCCCGACGCGCAGGTGTTTGCCCAGGTGTTCACGGCCGCACAGATTGCGACCGAAGCGCAGCAGCGCGTCGATAAAGCGGTCAGCCTGCTCAACTCGCTCCCGACCGATACGCCGAAGGACGTGCGAAAGCAGATTGTCGAGGCGTCGCTCAAGGCATTCGGCATTCCCGTGGACGAGATCATCGAGGCGGCCGCAGAAGAGATTCAGGCGCTCGAGGCCTACATTCAACATGGGGCTCGCCACACGCAGAACGTCCTCGACGACGCTGGCCAGCAGATAGCGAAACTCGAGGCCCAGGTCGCCGAAATCAAGAAGCTGATGGACCTTCAGCTTCGCACGCAGCAGACCCTCGTACGAGCGTCGAACGAGCAGAAGCTGCGGGTTCAGGCGGTGCTCGAGTTCTTCGGCCAGGATGCCGTCGCGCGCGTCGTGAGGCAGTCCCCGAAGCTGGTGGACCCTCGAGGTGGTAAGGTCTAGCGAAGCGAAGTTGTGGCGTCGTTGGAGTCGGTTGGCGAGACTCGCCGCGGGCGAGACGAAGAAGTCGCCGAGGGGCGGGCCTCACGGAGCGAGGGTGGCGTCTACCTCGACGAGGGTGGCGTCTACCTCGACGAGGGTGGCGTCTACCTCGACGAGGGTGGCGTCTACCTCGACGAGGGTGGCGTCTGGATCGACAACATAAACGCCAACATTCACCGATGTCGCGCCAATTGTATGTCAGATAACGCCAATCCAGCGCATGAACGCGCCAATTCTGTCCCGATTGGCGTTTTCACTTGGGACTTTGACGCCAAATTCGAGGCTGGAGGTGCCAGGGAGTGACGATGGGAAGCCACTCGACGCGATCGACGAGCCCAGGGAAACCCCAAATGCGCCAACCCGACGGATGTGGGCAGGTCCGTCGACCTCCCAGTGGTCCACCCGGGGGCGGGTTGCGCCCCACACGCGAAGGATGACGCGACGGAGGCGCGTGATGGCGCCACGCGCCGCGCATGGGACGTTTCGGAACGCTGGGAACGGGATGAGGAAGGAGAGCGAAGCCGCGAGGGCACCGATGTTCGCTCGGTCCAGGGCGAGAGGGCGGAGTGCGTTGTCCTCGATATCAATGGCGCGGACGGCTTCGGCGACGATTGACGCCGCGTGAACTGTCGATCTATTCGCCCGATGGCCTGGTTCCCGGTTCCCAAAAGTCGGGGCTCCCCGGCGCCGGATCTTCTGCCAAGCGCGTTCGCAGGATGTCAAACGCCAACGCCGGGTCGTCGGCGAACTGGAACAGGTCGAGATCCGCTTGGTCGATCATCCCGTGGCGGACCAGTGCATCGAGATTGACGACCTCATTCCAGTAGCTCGATCCGTAGAGCACTATCGGAAGCTTGCGAGCGATCTTGCGAGTCTGCATCAGCGTCAAGATCTCCATGAGCTCGTCCAGCGTGCCAAACCCTCCCGGAAATACGGCGAGCGCGCGCGCGAGGTGAGCGAACCAGAGCTTGCGCATGAAGAAGTATCGAAAGTCGAACGTGAGCTCGCGCGTGAGATACGGATTGGGGCGCTGCTCGTGCGGCAACTCGATGTTGAGTCCAATCGTCCGGCCGCCCGCCTCCGCGGCGCCCCGGTTGGCCGCCTCCATGATCCCACCGCCACCGCCCGTGCACACAATGGGATGGGTGGAGCCGTGAGGAAGGCCCCTCGACCACGTCGTGACAAGGCGAGCGAGCTCCCGTGCGTCCGCGTAGTAGTGCCCGAGCGGCCCGTCCTCAGTCAATCTCGCGGAACCGAAGAACACGATTGTGCCGGCGATGCCCTCCCGGCGGAAGACGGTGTGCGGTTTGAGGTACTCCGCGAGGATGCGAATCGGTCGCGCATCGTCGCTATTGAGGAAGTCGGCGTCCCGGTATGCGAGGGGTTCGGCTGCACGGGGCGAGGCGGGATCGGTCATACTGAGAGACTACCTTTAGCTATGGTGGCTGGCATGCAGATCGAATTCGTCGGCGGCGCACGAACGGTCACGGGTTCGAAGCACATCGTGCGTACCAAGCACGCCACGGTGCTCCTCGACTGCGGCCTATTCCAGGGCAAACGGCGCGACTCCATCGAAAGAAACCGGACGCTTGGGGTCGAAGCGCGGAAGCTCTCCGCGGTCGTCCTGTCTCACGCCCACATCGACCACTCCGGCGCACTGCCCATGCTCGTTAAGGCTGGATTCGAGGGAGCCGTATTCTGCACTCCGGCCACGCGTGACTTGTGCTCGGCGATGCTCACCGACGCTGCCTTCATTCAGGCGGCGGACGCGCGCCACATCAACAAGCAAATCGAACACGAAGGCTCGGACATGGAACCGGTCGAGCCACTCTACAATCAGACCGATGTGGCACGGCTGCTCGGCCAAATGATCGCGATTCCCTATCATCGCCGACAAGCCATTGCGCCGGGCATCGACATCACGTTCTTCGATGCGGGTCACGTGCTCGGAAGCGCGATCACCGTGCTCGACATCGACGAAGACGGAGACAAACGACGTCTTGTGTTCACCGGAGATCTCGGCCGCAAGAACATGCCGATCTTGCGCGACCCGGAGTGCCCTCCCGACGCGGACGTTCTCATGATGGAGTCCACGTACGGGGATCGAAATCACCCCCCGATCGAAGAAATGGAGGACAAGCTCGCCGCGGTCATCGGGCGAGTCTTCAAGCGCGGGGGCAAGGTCGTCATTCCGAGTTTTGCTCTCGAGCGCGCCCAGGAGATCGTCTTCTCGCTAAAGGCGCTGGAGCGCGAGGGCAAGATGCCGCCCATGCCGGTGTACGTGGATTCCCCGCTCACCGTGAAGATCACGGACGTCTTCAAGTTGCACCCGGAGTGCTTCGGTGACGAGATGCTCGCGCTGTTCCGGGGCCACGAGTCTCCGTTCGACTTCGACCAACTGCGCTACGTTTCCGATAAAGAGGACTCCAAGCGCATCGACGTGGAATCTCGACCGTCTGTCACCATTTCAGCGAGTGGGATGTGCGAAGCCGGACGCGTTCTCCACCACCTGAAGGCCACGCTCGAGGACGAGAGGAACGCCGTCCTCATCGTGGGATTTCAAGCCGCCGACACGCTGGGAAGGCGCCTCGTCGAACACAGACCGCGCGTCAAGGTGTTCGGAGTCGAACGCGACGTGCGAGCCGAGGTTGTCGTCATGAATGGCTACAGCGCTGACGCCGATCAAAGAGATATGCTGGAATTCGTCGCCGAAACGCGACGGAGCGGAAGATTGCGGAAGATCTTCCTCGTGCACGGCGAACCCGGGCCGCAGAAGACGATTGGGGATCTCATCGCCAAGGGCGGATTCTCGGCGACGGTTGCGCCTGCGCCTGGAGACCTCGCGACCTTCTGAGTCTAGAATCCGTCCCCAGCATCGGCGGGCGTGCTGGTGCCGCCCGAGTCATAGAAGTATCGAAGCGAAAGCACCACGAGCGTCGAGCCGTGATCGGCGAGCAAGTCGCGTCGAACGGACAGCTCGGCACTCCACGTCGGCTCGACGTATCCGAACCCCAGCGAGGCGGCGTGGACGTGCATGCCGCCGTCGTATCGCCATCCCGCTCGTATCGGATAGTGGTCCGCCGCGAAGACTTCGCCTCCGACCATGGCCCGACCCGCCACTCGGGAATAGGTCGTAAAGTCGGCCATTCCGTCGGCTTCGACTGCAAAGTCCTTCGTGCCGTATCCGATTCCGAAGGCCGCTGTCGTCGGGGCGAGGGATGTGCCGGGCGCCGTCAGATTGTGCCCGACGACGCCGACGCGTACCGCGTCTCCGAGGGCGAGCGTCGCCCCGAGATCGATCGTGACCGTGTTCAGGATGGGGCCCGTCGGGGTTCCATCGGACACGAAGCTGTGGCCGAAGGGTCCTGCGGACACGGCCTGCTCGACTCGAAGCCATCGCCCCGTTGCCCCAACGGCAAAGGCGTCTCCGAGTGGGAGCGCCAGCGCCATGCGGACGTCGGTCCACGTCCTTCCCATTCCCGAGGGATCCATTTGCGACCACGCACCACCAAGACCGCCAGCGAGCCGGAACTGGTTGAGCGCGGAGTCGACGATCGCCGCACCGGCCACCGTCCGACCCGCTTCTGGGATCACGCCGCCGATAGCCTCGAGGTGATACACCCGCGCAAACGGCATGTTGGCAGGGTTGAGGAACAGCGCCGGAGTCGACACACCGAGGGCCGTGAGCGCACCGCCCATTCCGACGCTTCGGGCTCCGGGCACCTCCCCGGTGTCATAACCAGCCTCCGGCGTCGTTGACATCGCCTGGGCGGCAGCAGGTCGGTCCGCCACAAGTGCAACGGCCAGCGTGGCGATCCCAGCCTTGGCGCCGACCGCCAGCCGCGCATTGCGAAACGCGAGAGCGCGATGTGCCGTCAACCGCCGAGGTCGATCGGACGCAAGCTCCATGGGGAATGCGATCATCGAGCAGCCAGCCCTCTAACAGGGCAAAGGACCTGCGACGAGTTTTCTGGCACCCATTCCAAGAACGCGCCAAAAATGGCTTCGTTCACACGACGGACACGGAATAGTCGCAGGACCGTTGACTCTTGACACGGCTCCAGAGCCAAAAAAGGCGCCCGCCTGGTACGGCTCCGAAGAACGGTGACCGGATTCGAAAAGGGTGACGCAGACTTCCGCGCCATGGTTCGACCCTGGTTGCACGGATCGACGCCCTTCAATCGCTTACCCTGGCGCACTGCAACCAAAAAAGTCGCTCAATATCATACAGTTATGGAACTTGCCGCGAAGGGCGTGGACGTGCTGCGATCCGCGGTGATACCTCCATCACCGTTCGATTCGAGCCGTTGATCGCCGCCGCCATGACGTCTGACGACGGTCGTTCCATGGGTCGAAATCGCATCGAAATGGCGTTGCGGTTTTCGTCTCCCCACGGCGTCGGTTGTGCATTGCGTCGATTCAGGGAGTCGGTGAATATTCTGACGAAAAATACACTGGGACGGGATCCCGATTTCGGTTGGGTTCCACGCGAGACGACGGAGGCCAAATAGGTTAGCACTTCATCGGATGCCTTCGGGCAGCGCGCGATCTGTTGCAGAGCGATGAGCGCTCGCGCTCGGACCTTTCCGACGAGGACTGACGGTGTCTCCACAGGGTGTGGAGAATTTGTGGACTGAATGCCGGGCTGAGGGGATCGGCCCCGATCGAAAGAGACGTGTGTGGGTATGCCGTTGCGCTTGCTGGGGACGTTGCATGGTGATCCTCGGCGACCCTGGCATCTTCGCGCGATATGGATGTAGCGGCGTTCGACGCGCCGCGGCAGATGTTTTTTGTGTCTGGAGATGGAATCAGGATTTTTGAGCGAGGAGTTGCGAACCGGAATGGAGGCTCAGGAGCACACGGCAACAGTGGCAGCGAGACAGGGGCCCGGCGATGTGTCTGCACCGCCCGGACAAGAGGCGGCATCTGCGTCGTGGAGCGATGCGGTGGCGTACACCCGAGGGAGGTCCCCAGCGAGCTTCGATCAGTGGTTTTCCGGCGTCGAATTCGAAAGTTTGACCGATGGCGTACTGGGACTCCGAGCCCGCGACGAGTTTGTACGACAGTGGGTGGACGATCACTTCATGCCGACGCTCGCGGAGCGCCTTCGGGAAGGAAGCGGTCTTGCCATCGAGGTGCGCTGGAGTGTTGGCGGTGAGCTCAGTCGACCCGTGGCCTCGTCGGAATCGTCGTTCACGCCTGTCGAGCCTCGCGCGCCTGTTCGTGCGCCGATTGCTTCTGAGGTCGCGTCGGCTGCAGCGGACGACGAACTTCCACGCCCCTCGCACTCCTTGCGGATCGTGACCAGTCCGGCAGTCGAAGGTCTCAATCCACGCTACACGTTCGCGAACTTCGTTGTAGGCCCGAGCAATCAGCTAGCGCACGCCGCGTCGCTGGCGGCCGCTGGGGTCGGGGCACGCCGCCACAATCCGGTGTTCGTCTGTGGTGGAACAGGCCTGGGCAAGACGCATCTGGTGCATGCCATCGCTCACCGAGTCCATCAGGAACGTCCAAGCGCAACAATCGCCTACATAAGCGCCGAGCGCTTCGTCAACGAGTTCGTTCAGGCTCTCACCGACCAGCGGATGCACGAGTTCAGGTCGCGCTACCGCGAGAAATGCGACGTTCTTCTCGTCGACGACATCCACTTTCTGGCCGGCAAGACGCAAACGCAGGAAGAGTTCTTCCACGCATTCAACGCACTGCACCATGCAAGCAGGCAGATTGTCGTCACAAGCGACAAGTATCCTCAACAGCTTGACAAGATGGAAGAGCGGCTCGTGTCGCGATTTCAGTGGGGCCTCGTCGCCGACGTTCAGGCACCCGAACTCGAAACCCGCGTCGCGATTGTTCGAAAGAAGGCTCAGATCGAGCGCGTCGAGCTCGCGGATGACGTTTGCCTTCTTATCGCGCAGACGGTGCGAAGCAACGTCCGAGAACTTGAAGGGACGCTCATTCGCCTGGCGGCAAAGGCGTCGCTCCTCGGAAGAGCGATCGACATCGAATTCGCGCGCATCGAGATGGCTATAACGGGCGCTTCGCGCGCGAGCGAGGCTGGCGTCGAGGATATTCAGCGTGCCGTGTGTCACCACTTCAAGCTGCGCTCGACGGATCTGCTGTCGAAGGACCGTCACAAGAGTGTCGCGTTCGCGCGGCACGTCGCGATGTACCTCTGCAAGCTCCGACTGAAGTGCAGTTTCCCGGAGCTCGGACGGGCGTTCGGCAATCGCGACCATACGACCGTCATCAGTGCCGTGCGAAAGGTCGAGTCGCTGCGATCCACGGACTCCGAAGTGCGCGCTCACCTCGATGCACTGGAGCGCAAGCTCGGAGCCGTCGAATAGGACGGGGCTCCTCCGGGCTGAAGAATCGGTAGCGAATAGCCCGCGCAGCACTTCCCTCTCAAATGAGGACGCGCCAGGTCGTCGTGTACCCGCCCGGAACGTCTTGGAGCTCGACCCCGAGTTGCTCTAGCTCGCGCCGCACAGCGTCGGCTCGGGCGAAATCCTTCGCGGCCCTGGCGCTCGCCCGATCGGCAACCTTCGCATCGATCGCTTCCGCCGAGAGTCCTCGCACACGCAGGCGCCGAACGCGCGCGCGTGCACCGAACTCGGCAGCGGGTGTCTGCATGAGCCCCATGGGCGCGCAGCACGCGTCGAGCGACGCTATCGTCGCCGCCGCGAGCGCGCGTGCAACCCGCGCGGCATTCGGATCGCGAGAACGCCGGGTGAGGCTCTGCGCCAACTCGTTGCCCACACGCGCGACCTCGGCGATGACACCCAGCGCGACCGAAGTATTGAGGTCGTTGTCGAGAGCCGCAAGCACGCGCGAGGGCGCTTCACGCACGACAACAGCCTGGGCGCCTGGGCCGTCCGCGCATGCCGTCTCCCCGTCGCTGGCCACTACGAGGGCCTCCCGCGTGCCATACAGGTAGTCGACACGACGCTCGGCTTCGTCGATTCCGGGAAACACGACGCGCCCGTCGGGGAGCTTGGCGATGTCGAAGTTCACCGGACTCCGATAGTGGACCCCGAGCAGAAAGTACCTCAGGGCTTCGCTGTCGTTGCGCTCGAGAATCTGGCCAATCGTGACGAAATTGCCGAGCGACTTGCTCATTTTTTCGGCGTCGACGTTCAGGAAGCCCGTGTGCATCCACAGGCGGCAGAAGGTTTCTCCCCAGGCCGCTTCGCTCTGGGCAATCTCATTCTCATGGTGGGGAAAGATCAGATCCATTCCACCGCAGTGGATATCGAAATGGGGAGTGAGGTACTTCGCACTCATCGCGGAGCACTCGATGTGCCAACCGGGGCGCCCCTTGCCCCACGGACTGTCCCAGCCCCATCCATCGGACCCACTCGCCTTCCACAGCGCAAAATCGAGCGGATCTCGCTTGACGTCGCCAGGCTCGACCCGCGCGCCGGACACGAGATCGTCCACGTTGCGGTGCGAGAGCTTGCCGTAGCCAGGGAAGGCGCGCACGCCGAAATACACATCGCGTCCCTTGTCCGTGTCCGCCACATAAGCGGCGCCCCGCTCAATGAGAAGTTCCACGAGCGCTATAATTTCGGTGACGTGCTCGCTCACGCGCGGTTCGACGTCGGGGTCGAGACAACCCACCGCATGCAGCTCCTCGCCGTTGAGGGCAGCCATCCGCCTGGAGAATTCGAGCGGCGGTTCACCGCACTCGCTCGCGCGTCGAAGGATTTTGTCGTCGACGTCCGTGACATTGCGAACGAACGTCACTCGCAGGCCCCGAGCGCGCAAGAAGCGCACGAGGACGTCGAAGGCGACGTACGTCCTAGCATGTCCCGCGTGCGCGTGGTCGTACGTCGTTGGTCCGCAGAGGTAGATGCGCACGTGGCCTGGCTCGATCGGGTCGAGCGGCTCGATTCGTTGCGTCATCGTGTTGTAAACGCGGATGGCGCTTGGTGTCATGGGTGCCGCTCTATGTACCGCCGTCGAGGCGTTTTGACACGCGCATGATATTCCTCGTGTCGGTATGTTTCGATGTCCCTTGGTTGCCCTGCTTGTCGGACTCTGGTCGGCGTCGTGCGTTCGCGGCGAGTCGATTAGCGACGGCGTTCTCACGAAGGGCGACATCGCGCTGCGCTTCGGAGCGGTACCCACGCCCTGGCGGGTCATACCCATTGCGGGCGCAGACCTCGCGTTTCGCGACGATGCTCACTACGGATCGGTGCTGATCGACATCCGGTGCTCCGAACGCGACGGTGACGCTCCTCTGTCGGTTCTGACCGAACATCTCATCATGGGAACGACCGAACGCACGATCGAGACACAGGCGACAATTCCATTCGACGACCGGGAAGCCATGCGCACGACCCTTGCCGCGAAACTCGACGGGGTCCCGATGCGCTACGACATCTACGTGATGAAGAAGGACGGTTGTGTGTACGACCTCGTCTACGTGGCCCCGCCGGACCCATTCGTGGCCGGCGCTCCCGCTTTTGAGCGCTTCGTCGAAAATCTCCACGCGACCGCTCGTGGCGACGCCACGCGCATCCAGTCGGCACGCGCGCCTGCGGCTCCATGACCCCCGTCCAGCGCGATAGCATTCCGCCGTCGAGCGAATCCGTTCCGAGCTTCCGGCCCCCGGCTCCGCCGACCCAGCCGTCGCTCGTCTCGGCATGGTACGAACGCATCACCGCGTTCGTCGAACACATGGGCAGCATCGGGATCCTCGCCGGACGCGCCCTCGCGGCCCTCCCACGTCGACCGCTCGAGATCTCCTCCACTATCTATCAGATCGAAGCGCTCGGAGTGCGCTCGGTCGGCATCGTGGCGGTCAGTTCGGTGTTCGTCGGCATGGTGATGACCGTGCAGTTTGCATACGGCCTCCAGCGCTTTGGCGGCCTCGAATACATCCCGCGTGTCGTCATCCTGGCATTCCTGCGTGAGCTTGGACCGACGCTGATGGCAATCATCGTCGGCGGGCGAATTGGGAGCGGCATCGCGGCGGAAGTCGGGGCGATGAACGTGACCGAGCAGGTGGATGCGATTCGCGCACTCGGCGGAGACCCCGCAAAGAAACTCGTGCTTCCTCGCGTTGCGGCAGCGATGATCGTGCTGCCGCTGCTCAGTGTCATGAGCGACACCCTCGGCACGCTGGGAGCTCTCTTCGTCGCCGCAGAAGAGTACGACATTGGCCCGAGGCTGTTCATTCAGTCGGCGCTGGAGACCGTGAGGCTATCGGACCTGTTCTCCGGCCTCGCCAAGACGCCGATATTCGGATTCATCATCGCGATCGTCGGTTGCCACTTTGGACTCACCACCACCGGAGGCACCGAGGGGGTCGGCCGAAGCACGACGCGCACCGTCGTGGCGGTCTCGATTGCGATTCTCGTGGCCGACTTCTTCCTGACCCGCATTTTCGTCATGGTGCTCCCGGGTTGACGGCACGTCGGCCCGGGCGCCATGGTGGGTGGACGAGCTTCCGGTTCCGGGCGAAGCGACGTGTGACTGACTTGCGATCCGCGGCTCACGGACAAAGACCATGGACCGAAATGCGGCAGCAAAAGCGATCGACTCCTTCTTGAGGGCGCTCGACAGAGATCCCCAGAACGAGCCCGAGCTCGTAGGCACAGCCGACCGCGTGGCGCGCGCCTTCATCGAGGAGCTGATGTCTGGCTACGCGACCGACATCGACGAGCTACTGAGCCACAGCGTGATTTCGGGGCGGTCCGACGTCGTGGCGGTGAGGAACGTTCCTGTCGCGACCACCTGTCCACACCATCTCACGCCGTCCGCAGGCCACGCCGTCGTGGCCTTTGCGCCTCGCGATCTGATTCTGGGGTTTGGTGCCATCACGCGCGTTGTGGACGCGTATTCAAAACGATTGGCACTGCAGGAGCAGATCGGGTTGGAAGTCGTCGGGGCTCTGGCTAAGCACCTCGCGCCGCGCTGGGTCGCCTGCCGCATTATCCTTTCGCACTCCTGCATGCGGACAAGTGGCGGGGGACACCACGAAGGCCCCGTCGAGACACTCGCGATGATCGGCCCCGAAGAGGACCGATCGAGCGCATACCTGGCCGTTGGCCTCGGTCGCTGAGCGGACGCCCCCTCGACTGACAGGCACGGAAACTCCGTGCGGAACATCCATCCGAGGTCGTCCACGGACAAAAAAACGCCCGCGCAGAGGGGCCGGGGGGGCAGCCTCACTCCACGCGGGCACCAGAATCCTTAGCAGATACCATGCCACCCACGCTTACCTCACAAGTCCGCGCTCTCTCATGGAAACCGGGCTTAGGCTCGTTCACTTCTGAAACGCCTCATCATCGGGTCTGCACGATACGCCTCCGATGTGGGCATTCCGGTCACATGGAAGGCTGCCAGCACCGGAGACCACGCACTGCGACGGGCGACACGGCCCCAACCACTATTGTGCGTCGCGCCATTGGGTCGTGAGCGTTTTCGTTCTCTATTCCAGCACTTGGGCGAAAAGCAGGTCGTTCGGGTGCAGATTCCGGCGACCCGAGCATGGCTTCGAGACACCATCCGGTGCGGGAGATTCGGAGCTGCGCCAGCGGAGAATAGAGGCGTGTCCATCGCCCATCCAGGACGATCCGCACAACGCCGGCGTAGGGCATGTCGACGACCCAACCCGGATCCTCGAGAGAGCACAAGGGCACGGAACTCGCGTCTCGGGTCACGGGTGCGAGTTCCTGTGGCTCGTCCGTGACCCCCGACCCCAGCGCAATCGGCGTGACCCACATCGGGGATCGCCGACTCGAAGCATCGACCTGCCCCTCGGCCATGAGGCCGACTGCGTCGGCATCCGACCGCCTTGCGAGCCGGACGGGGGCACGCTCTCCGAGAACTGACCGAGGAAGTCGAGCGAGCTCACGCATGACGCCCTCATCGAGGGTCCAGACTACGGCCGACGAGGGCTGACCCGAACCTTGCGCGGTCGCGAAAATCCAGCGCCCACCGACTCGCAGGGAGTCCTCGATGGCACCGATCGGCTGGCGGTCGGCACGAACGACTTCGACCGGTTGGCGATCCGCTTGAAGCAAGAAGACTTGAGGATTGCTGTCGTCATGGCGACCTTGGGCGATCAGAATTGCGTGCTCAGGCGCGCTGGACGGGACGACAGTCCAAGAGCGACCTCCGTCAGTACCCAGAGCTCGACGGGCGGACGCGATGTCGGTCCATGGCGCGACTGATGGGCTCGACGACATCGAGTCGGTCGCCCCTCCCCAAGGGGATATCCACTCAACTGTCCACCGCCACGTCTCGCGTGCACCTTCGTTCGATTCTCGCCAGGTGCGCACACGCGCCATGCCCGCGTTGCGTGGAACCTTGCGAGCGTCACCGGGCACGCTGATGGTCACTGAGGAGGAGTCCGAACTCGGAGTCGGTCGCAGGCTGGCCATTCGGGCACCGTTTGGAAAGTCGTCGCACCGGAGGTTGATGTTGGCGACCGCGTGGGCGCGACCCAGCGCAACGACCTGCGGTTCGCCATCGACGACCGTCTCCATCGGCCCTCCCCATCCGACGCGTATCCACCCACCGATGACACACCCGAGAGGGCCGCACGCCCGCTCGGATCCAACCCCCAACGGTTCGGGAAGCTCGAGTCGTCTCCACGTCATCCCGCCGTCGGTCGTTTCGAACCCGCGGCGTGAGGCTGTCCAACCGAGACCCCAACGACCTGAAACGATGGGTGCGCCACAGTCTCGCATGAACTCGCCGACGCGCAGCGTCCCATCGAGAGCGATCTCAACACCTAGCGCGGATGGCGCGAAATTCACCCAACCGCCGAGAATTCCGGGACGCCGTTCCTCGAACCCGTCCAGCCACACGCCCGACTTCAGTGCATCCAAGGCTCCGTCGGGCAGTGTGCCCTGCGAGACCGGCACCTTGCGCGCCCTCGGTCCATCGATGACGACCAATTGCAGCGTGGCCATGTTTCCGCCGCGTGGCGGTTCCACGACAACCAGTCGGCCGTCCGACAGCACGACAAGGTGGTCGTCAGCTCGCGGAACCACTTCTGAGCGCCAATCCCCATCCGCCCGCTTGACACACCATGGTTGCGGACCCTGGCCCTCTCTCTCCGACCAGGGCGAGCGACATCCCCCGCGAACCGCCAGGGCCCCATTGGCGAACGCGAGGACCTGCCGAGGTTCCGAGAACGACTTGAGTTCGACCATCGCCCGATGGAGCGGATCCCAGCGGTAGATGGCCGTCCATCCGCGAGCCAGCCCACAGACGAATCCGAACGCATCTGGATCCCCGTCCGGACTCGCGAGCGAGATTCCGCGGCAGCGCGACGGACCGAGGGCAAAGGCACCTGGCATCGTCTCCAGCAGAGAGCCATCCACGGTGCTCACGCGGAATGCGGACCCATCCCGCGCGACGAGAGCAACTCCATCCGCTAACGGCCACCCATCGGCGACAGCGGCTGCCAGCGGTTCAGCACCCAGTGGGCGGCGGGGTTCGTTCCCCGGCGCTGAGGTTCTCGCGCCAGCACCAATCGTCGGCGCCCCTTCGAGAAGACTTGGCGGACCCTCCGGGCCAACCTCCCACCAGGAGTGATCCGCCCCTTCGATGGCAAACGAGTTTGGCAGCGTCGCGATGAGAATGGGATCGACTGGCAGCGCCACGGGGAGCCATGTGGCTCCCGCGTCGAACGTCATCACGGCGCCACGCATGTCGGCAATCGCTGCCGCTCGCCAGGCGTCCAGCGCTGCAATCTGGGTCACCGCGGGCGAGGACGGAATCGGCCCGCGGTCGACGAGCAGGCCCGTGCGCGGGTCGATCGCAGCCAACCAGCCGCTTCGCCACGCGTAGACGCGGTCGAGTCCGACGAAGAGCTTTACGCTCTCATTGCCCGTAGCAACCCAAGGTCGGACCGCTCCGAGCCAATCGTCGGACTGCCAGATTCGCCTGCGGACGGAGAAGAGAATCCCGCCGCCCATTCGCTCGGGAACGGCCGCGACGTCTGTCGGCCCGCTAGGAAGAATATCGGACGCCGACCGGATGGATCCGTCCGAACGGACGATCACACGCACTCCTGCAACGAGTCCGCGCATCGACCCATCTCTTTCCACGCCCCAAGGGGTGATGGACTGGATCGAGGCAGGCACGAGTCGCGGGCCACCCGGCGCGGCGGCGGCGCGCTCGGTCTGTGGAGATCGGGACGACAGCGGCTCGGGGGGGCGCGCAGTGGTTTGCAGGGACGACGCGCACCCGCCGGCGAGCAGCACGGTGACAAGAATCGAGTTTCCACAAGACCAGACGGCCACGCGCGACAGAGTACCCCGCCGGAATCAACCCGTGCGAGCGTGGAAGCTCAGCTGCTTCGCGATGCGAAACCCCATTTCGAGCGCTTGTCGGTAGTTGAGCCGCGGGTCGCACGCGCTCGCATAGTTCTTGTCGAGGTCCTCGACCGTGACGCCCGCCGCGCCTCCGAGGCACTCCGTGACGTCCTCCCCCGTGAGCTCGAAATGCACTCCTCCGAGTATCGAGTTGCACGCCGCATGCACCGCGAACGTGGTCTCCACTTCGCCCAAGATGTCGTCGAAATCGCGCGTCTTTTGGCCGGATGGGGCCACCTGCGTGTTTCCGTGCATCGGGTCGCACATCCAGAGCACATCCCGCCCGGTGTCCTTGACGGCTCGAATGAGAGGCGGAAGCGTAGTCGAAACCCTTTTTGCTCCCATTCGTGTCACGAGTGCAAGCTTCCCGGGCTCGCCTTGCGGATTGAGAACATCAATGAGCGCGATGACTTGGTCCACGGAGATACTCGGACCGACTTTGATCGCAACCGGATTTACCACGCCTCGAAAGAACTCAACGTGTGCCCCTTCCGCCGCGCGCGTCCTCTCGCCGATCCACGGGAAATGCGTAGTCAGGTCGTAGAAGCCCTGCCGGCGCGGGACTTGTCGGGTTTGGCACGACTCGTAGTACAGATTGAGTCCTTCGTGACTCGTGAAGAACTCGACGCGCTTGAGCTCTTCGACCTCCCCCTCGCCGATCGCCTCCATGAAGCGGAATGCTTCCGCGAGCTGCTGGGAGGCGCGTTCGTATTCGTGGCGCAGCGAGTCGGACGTGCCAGCGCCTCTCATGAACGAAAGATCCCAATACTCAGGATGATGCACATCGGCGAAGCCACCCACGGACAAAGAACGAATGAAGTTCAGTGTCATCGCTGCGTGGCTGTATGCGACGAGCAGATTCTCCGGATCTGGACGCCGGCCGTCCTCGGTGAAGTCTGCCCGGTTTACCATGTCGCCGAAGTAGCTGGGGCGGTGGACTCCCTCGCGAGCCTCGAGCGGCTGGCTTCTCGGCTTGGCGTACTGACCTGCAAAACGGCCGACTCGAACGACCGGCAGCTTGCTCGCCTGGACCATCACGAGGGACATCTGCAGCAGGATCTTGAGCTTGCTCGTGATGACCGATGGCCGACAATCCGCCAACGTCTCCGCGCAGTCCCCGCCCTGGACGACAAATCGCCGACCGTGCTGCGCGTCGCCCAGCAGCTTCTTCAGGCGTTCAATCTCCCATGACGTGACGAGGGGCGGCAAATCGCGAAGCCGCGAGCACACGGCATCCATGCGCTCCGGGGCCTCGTAAGCCACGGCCTGTGCATCGACTTTGGAGCGCCACGTTTCGGGGGTCCATGCCACGCCACTGCTCACGGTGCGGGCATGTAGCACACCGGCGGTGAATTCGTCGGCGCTCTGACCGTAACTTAGTGAGCGATCCCGCCTCAACCAGACCGTGATCGTGCGAGGCATGACGGAATGCCCATGAACCTGAACGCGTGAACCCATGTCGTTGCGCTGCCACAGGCGCCTCTTGACCCTGCGAGACGGGACGGGTATTCGATGTCCATACAGCAAAGGGCGTCACACCGTGGGAGGAAGCAGGCGACGGTTTCGTACCGGGCCCCACGCGAACGGCAACGACCTAAGGATGACCGAATGGGTAGTCGACAACTGACGTGGCGCCAAATCTCTAGAAGTGCTGAGTTCCGTGGGCGTTGGGTTGCTCTTGTTGCGTGCACGTACGATCCGAAGACCGCCCAGCCCCTCGAGGGGATGGTCGTAGACGCCGACGAAGACCTGGTGGCTCTGTGTAATCGAATGCAAGCGAGCGACAGCAAGCACTGCGCGATACTCTACTGCGACGATCGATCACTGCAGCACGAAGTGAAACCACCGTCGGTCCGACCGGCTTCGAGTCCTCCGCCGGGCGCCTTTCACTAGGAGGCTACCTGACTACCGGGCGCAGCACCGTTCGCCCATCCTTCACGACGACCTCGAAATCGACCGCCCGCCCGTGCTGCTGGCGCAGCTTGGCCGCCGAGTCCCGTAGTGTGCGTGCCATGGAGTCGAACGTGACGTTCGCAGTCGATTCACGTTGTTTGCGTCGACTGTCAACGAGTTGGGTATAGAGCTCCCTCAGCCGCTGATCGGACAAGTCATTCGGCGGCCCAGGGACTTGCGACTGCAAACCGCGGCCGAGCAGGGACGGTGCGCTCGCCGGCGGCATGGGCTTCGCCGAGGCGGAAGAGCCTGGCAGTGGTCGCGGTGCACGTGAAAGAGCCGATGGCTGGGCAGTCGGGCGCAGGGCAGGGCTGCCGCCGGACGGACGCGGTGCCGGCGCCGCGGGCCTTGCCGATGACGCGGGCTGAAGCGTTGACCGCGCGACCACGGGGAGGGGCAGTCCTGGCGGACCCGCGGTGAGTGTGGGAGGCGCAGGATAGAGGGCGCGCGCCGGGGACGCTGCTGACGGGCTCAGGGGCCGCAGGGGAGGCGGCGCGAACTCCGCCGCCAGGTCGCTATCGAGCACCTCGAGACTAGCCGCTATTCCAGCCAGGGACGTGCCCGTGGGGAACTCGAGGTCAAACGTCGCGTCCGGCGGCGGCGGCGGCGGGGTCGATCGACGTGCGAACCGCTGCTCGGCGCGTACCACGTGTCGCTTGAACGTGCCCCGCTCGATTTCCCTGCAAACTCGCTGCCAATGAGTCTGCAGCGTGTTGTAGCGCTGCAGCACCATTTGGAATCGGAACCGCTGGGCGGTGTTGCGAATCTGTTCTTTGCGCAACACGTGGATGCGCCGCTCGACTTCCTTGTGAGGCACCGAAGGTTCGAGCTTCTCAATGCCCATGAAATACTGATCGTACAGAGAGCGAAGCCTGTCGACCGCTATCTCAAGTTCAGCGACCAGTCGTTCAAGCTCCGTCGGGTCCACGAGCGTTCCCCCACTACGGCAGCGGCGTAATCACCACGTTGTCGAAGCAGACCTTCACGTCCCAATCATTGAAACCGAAGTGATCATGACCGACGCCGGCGAGAGGGCTGGAGTCCTGGAATGTCAGCATCTCAATGCCGTCGACCCACCACTTGACGCTGCGGCCATCGCTTCGTTCAACCTTGAAGTGATACCGTTGACCAGCCACGACAGGCTTTTGCTTCGGATCTTCGGAGTTCGGGACGATGGTGATTTCCTGGCGGTCGCTCCCGTGTTCGTTGATGCGCGCCAGCACGTGGAAGTGGTTGTGCCATCCCCCGAAGATCGTGAGGTAGCTCGTCGCATTCGTGTACGAGATACTCGTCGCCGCCGACCGGCCGTCGCCCCAGAACTCGGCCTTTACGTCGCCGTCCGTCGACATGCTTACCGCATCGAACTCGATTCGAGCATTGACTGGGATCGTCTTCTTGAGCCAAAGGCCGTGATTCCTCGCGTGCTCTCCGCACACGCGCCCCGATTCGATGTGCCAAATGTTCGGAGCGGATGCCATCCAGTCGGGACCCAGCTCGACGCCGCCGGTGCTGCCGTCGCCACTGGGAGCGTTCGGCCGTTCGAAGTCGTCGTGAAAGGGAGACTTGAGCAGCTCGCCGAGGCCTGACATGGGCGTTCCTTGCGCCGAGTTGGACGAGGATGGACCTCGGTTCGCTGTCCCCGCATCCGAAGGTCCAGCCGAGCCGCCCGGGACGCAGCCGACGACGGCAAATCCAACCCAAGCAAGAATCTTCCAATGACGCATGGCAAGATCCGATCTACCACAGCCCTCGCGTGCCGCTCTACGTTGTGACGCACGCACACCCGCGATGGATGCGTTCCCGACGTTTTTCCTGTAAACGAGCACGAGGCGCATGCACCCGATCCTGTTTCGCATCCCGCTCCCACACACGCCCATCCGACTCTGGTGGCTCCTCGCAATCGCCGCTGCGTTGGCGTTGCTCTCCGGAGGGTGGGCGCTCTATCGGCGTGATAGGAGTTCCGCCTTCACGGCGGCCCTCGTGGCCCTCGCAGCCGCCGGGGCTGGATGGAAGTGGCATACCTTCATCTTCGAAGGTTCGAACATCCCCATCTACTCCTACGGAGTGATGCTCGGGTGCTCGCTCGTCATCGGCTGGTACCTGACGCTGTCCCTGGCAGCGCGCGACGGGTTGCCCAAGGAGACGATGGCCAACTGCTACGTCGTGACGGCTCTGTCCGCGCTCGCGGGCGCTCGGATCCTCTACATCGCGACCAATCCCGAGGATCTCAAGTCATTCTGGGATATCTTCGCACTACGCAACGGTGGCCTCGTCGCCTACGGCGGCTTTCTCGGCGGATGGGTCGGGAGCTGGGCCTTTCTCTCGTCGAAAGGGATACGCCTGCTCGCCTGGGCCGACGACGCGGTGCCGAGCCTCGCCTCCGGTCTGCTGGTCACGCGCATCGGCTGCTACTTGTTCGGCTGCGATTTCGGCAAGCGACTTCCCGACGGGGCTCCCCACTGGCTCAAGGCCGCGGGAACGTTCCCGCACTGGGATGTGGGGACACTTGCGAACGGGGATGGCAGTCCTGCGTTCGTTCGCCACCTCGACATCTACCGCGGAACCGCCCTCGAAGCCGAGCTTGAACGGATGAATACGAGCTTTCCGGTCCATCCGACTCAGCTCTACGAATCGCTCGTCGGCCTCCTTCTGCTCGCCCTTCTTCTCTGGCAGCGCAAGCACATGCGGTTTCGCGGCCAGCTCTTCTTCCTCTTCACGTTTGCGTACGGATGCCTGCGGTTTCTGTTGGAACTGTGGCGCGACGACGTGGAACGCGGGAGCTACGGACCGATGCTCGATGCGCACGTTTACGTTCCCGTTTGCCTAATCCTCATGGCCCTCGGGTTCGTGTTTGGAATCTCGCTTGGAATCCGGAACGCTCGGGTGCGCACGGTTGCGTGCGTCGCCGCGTTCGTCCCCGCCATCGTGGCCTATCTCGCTCTCAAGCCGGCATCCTTCGGCGAGACGCAGCCGTACCAGCTATCGACGAGCCAGGGGATCGGTCTGCTGAGCGCGCTGGCTGTTTGCTACTTCTACGCGCACTTTTGGGTGCAGGCCATCAAGGCCCCCAGGCTTGCGATGAGCGTGGGCGATCCCATCGCTATCGCTGCCCTGATGGGCGATGCACCACCGAATGCCGGACCGAAGGCGCCGTCGGAAGTGCATCCGAACCCGGATATCGGCGGGGACTCCGAACGCGCCGCAAGCGCCAAGCCCGCACCCGAAAAGGATGCAGACGAGGCGGATCCGGACTCCCCGGAGATCTGACGGCCCTCAGAAGGTGATCCTCAGGCGTCCCACATTGGGACCCAAACCTGTGGATCACCTTCTCAGGATTGCATGCCTCGCGCCATGTCGTTCAGGTCGGCGGCGAGCGCGTAGAGGAACAGGAATAGATAGAGCACGATGTTTCGGGTCGGCTCCTGCACGCGGAGCATTTGTTTCGCCCGGGTGACCTCGGCCGGAACCACGACGAGTGCGATGTAGATGCTGTAGATGGGAATGAGCATGGACCACCACGGCGCCGCACCCGAGTGAGTCACCCCGTCCAGCTCCCCTAGCATCCGCACCACACTGATAAAGCCGATGACGCCCGCGGCGAGCATCCCGAGCGCGTACACCGCGCTGACCAACAAGCCGAGAGCGATCGACTGAGCCAGCGCAGCCACGATGCCCAACACGACCGCGACGATGATCGTCGCGAAGACGATGATCATCGGCAGAAGCAGCGTCATCACCGCATTGCGCGTGCGAGGCTTGAGCGCACCCGGGGTGATGCCCATGGCCACACCGGCTTGTGCGAAGCCCTGCTGCATGGCGCCGACCACTTGTCCCGCCTGCGGGCCGAATCCGCCCGCTGGGCTGCCCTGCGGCGTGTACCCAGGCGCCGCCGCGCCGTACGGCGCCTGACCGGGAGGAGCGTAGGCGCCTGGCGCTGCGCCGTACCCCGGGGGCGGGGCATATCCGGGCTGCTGCTGCCCATAGCCTTGCTGAGGCGGTTGGTATCCCGGCTGTGGCTGGCCATGGCTCGGCTGCTGACCGTATCCCGGTGGCGTACCGTATCCGGGCTGCTGCTGTCCGTAGCCAGGCTGCTGGGGGGGATACGCCTGCGGCACAGGTTGTCCCGGGGGCACATAGCCTTGATGCGGAGGAGCGTAGGGAGCGGCAGGCGCGGGAGGTACTGCGGGAGCCATGGGCATGAGCTGGGTACCGCCTTTCGGCGCAACCTGTCCCTGTGGCCCTTGGGGGTGCTGCGGTAGCGCTCCGGGCTGGGCTGGAACCTGTGGGCCACCGGGCGGATAGCCGGGGGGCTGATTCATTGTTGCCTCCTTACAGTTGGGACGGTGACCTAGATAGACCGCCAGCGAGCGTAAACGAAAACGGGAGCCTCGGTGAGAATCTGTCCACCCATTCGTGCTCCGGTCCACGCTCGGCAAAGAAGTCGTCGCACACCGGAGTCGACGCACTCACGGCTTGTGGATCACACCGGATCGTTCTGACATGCTGCGGGCGCAACCCATTGACCCCCGCGGTCCGGCGCGGAGATTGTCTTGCGGCAGTTCCGGGGACCGGACCCTGGAAGAGAAGCGGAGCGGGCGATGCCTGGTGCGCACGAAATAGCGGAGCACATTGAACACGCGAGTGGACACGGTCACCACGCTGGTCCGGGCGCGGGTCCAGGCAAGGCTATCGGGATCACTATGGCGATCCTCGGCGTGATGCTCGCCGTGTGCGCGGCAATGGTCAGTGAGGAACGGACGGAGCACATCGCCACACTGATCGAACAGTCGAACCGCTTTGGGCTCTACCAATCTGAAACGATGAAGTACCGAGTTGCGGACATCAGCCTCGAGGTGTTGCACGCACTCACGCCGAGCCGGGCGGAGGTGGGGAAGTTCGAGAATGCGATCAAGGACATCCACCGGGTTGGGGGCAAGTCCGACGACGAAGACACGCAGGAGCTCAAGACGGCCATCGAACTATCGACGCGAGAGCTTGCCGAGGTGCTCACTCCGGATTGGGAGGACGAGGTACGCATCGGTTCAATCGTCCGCAGATACAAGCACGACATGAAGGAGGCGAGAGAAGACGCCGAATGTTACGACGACATGATTCGCGTCCACTCGTGGGCCGCCATGTGGTACGAGCGCGCCCAGCTCTGCGCCGAGATCGGCATCGTGATTGCGTCGGTCGCCCTCCTGCTTGCGAGCCGGTGGATCTGGGGCGTGGCGCTCGTGTTCGGCGTTGCGTGCGCCGGTATCATTGGCACGACGTATTCGACGAGCAGCCGAGGGCTCGCGATGGCCGAGCACAAGGTCGTGGAAGCACAGAAGCGCACCGAGGAGATCGAGGACAGCGACTCGGCCCCGGCGGACGAGCACCCGATGGGCCAGGACAGCGGCGCCCCGGGTGCACCTCGGGCTGGCGAGCGTTGACCGGCATTTACGCACTCGCAAGACGGCGCGACACCGTTCGGTTGGCTGCCATGGTTGCACGCGTCGTCGTAGCCGGAGATCTCCTGATTCTCTCCGGGGATCTCGGCGCCGGAAAGACGTTCTTCGTCCGGGCGTTCGCGCGTGCCCTCGGAGTGCGCGAGCCCGTGACAAGCCCAACGTTCACGCTCGTGAACGAGTACGGGCTCGCCAACGGCGGCGTCCTCGTCCACGCCGACCTCTATCGCCTGCTCGGCACGGACGGCACGTCGTTGCGGAGCGAGGTCGACCAACTCGGGCTGCGCAGCCGCCGTTCCGACGGCGCAATCGTTGCTGCGGAGTGGGCAGAGGACGCTGTGGATGCGCTCGGAGGCGCGGTGTCCCTGCGCGTCCGTCTCGCCATCGAGGGAAGCCACGCACGTACGGCCGCGGTCTCCGGCCTGCGGGCGAATGGGCTAACACGGTGAGCGATGCCTAGTGTGCCACCGCCTGACAAAGCTCGCTGGTCTCGGAGCAAGACGCTCGCACGACGACGCTCCGTCGTCGAAGTCGTCGCCCTGGGCATCATTGCGGGACTCGTCGCGTTCGCCTTCACGCAGGAGCTCGCGCCGCGCCCGGCCGGGAGGACTGCACCGCGATCGGCGACCGAGTTGGAGACATCGACAGCGACCTACGATTTGCGGTTCGCCGCAGGGCAGCTCGTCGCTCGGAGTCGCGATGGGCTCGTGTCGCGGGACATCGACTTGGCCGTCGTCGTCGACGGTGTCGTGACCCCTCTGTCGTTCGCACGCGACGACGTTCGAGTCGTCGACGGCGTCCTGCGCGCGCGCGTCCGGGGAGTTCAAGGGGACTCGGAGTTCTCGACCTCGCTGGCAATGCGCATCGACGCGGCCAACGGAGCGCTCGCTCTCGCACTCGAGAGTTCCGCGGACGAACCGAAAGGCGACCACTCGATTGCCCTCCGGGCCGAGATCCCGAGTGAGGGACAAGCGGTCTTCGCACCCGGACTCGGATCCATCGCGGACCGGGCTAGCGTCACGAGTCCCTCGCTCGTTGTCGGATCCGAACCCCATCCCCTCGGCGTCACTTCGTCGTCGGGTCCCATGAGCATCGACGTGGCTCTCGACGACCTCAACGCGCAAGGGGAGCCCCGACGAGTGTCCGTGACGAGCGCGGCGGGCCGCGCCGGAACTCGAACCCGCGTTTGCGAGCTGAGCGTCGTGCTGGCGGCATCAACCACGACCATCTGGCGTTCGCTCGCGGGCATCTTGGGGCAGCGAACGGCGACCGTGAGCGGACGCGTGACCGGAACCAACGCGCTGGCGACGGTGGTCGGCCTCGACGCACAAGGAGGGATGCAGGTCCGCGCGGCTGTTTCGCGGCAGGGGACCTTTTCGTTGGAAGTCCCAGACAGCGTCGTAAGGTGGTACGCGGCGATCGATCCGGGTCGCGCCAGTAGTATCGCCACGTTCGTTCCTGGCACATCGGGGGAGCTGACTCTGGATGTAGGCCCGGGCGGAGACTTGCACGTCACCATCGTCGACGCCGATACCCGCGCTCCGCTCACCGCTCGGTTGCTGGTTCGTGGGATGGATGGATCCGTCGATCCAAACTTCGGTCCCGACTATCGCGCTTCCGGTGCCGGACCCGTCATTGACGCGCTCCGAGGCGACGTGCTGACGCCCCTGCCCGCGGGTCGCTACCGCGTGGCAGCCACCAAGGGCATCGAGTGGAGCGTCGACGCGAAGGTCGTCGACATCGCTCCCGGGCGCTCGACCGACATCGAACTCGCCCCGCGCCACGTCGTGCCGACCCCGGGAGTCTACGGCTGCGATCTGCACGTGCATGCGCGACCGAGCTTCGACACCCCGGTCACGATGGAAGATCGTGTCGTGTCTCTCGTAGCCGCGGGAATCGACTTTGCCGTCCCGACCGAACACAACCTCGTCGGAAACTACGCCCCTGCGCTCGATACGCTCGACCTAGGGCAGGAGCTCGCAAGCGTTCCGGGGGTCGAAGTCACGACGTACGGGAAGGGCTTCGGTCACTTCGGGGCGTTCCCCTATGCGCCCGGGGACCCTGTTCCTCCATTTAAGCGCACGACGATCAATGCTGTGTTTCGTGCCGTTCGGGCCGGAGACCCGAACCGCTACTTCCAGCTCAATCATCCTCGGCTTCCCAAAGGGATTGGCTACTTCAATATCATTTCGTTCGACCCGAGGGCCTCGCGCGCTCAGATCCATGCGCGCATGGATTTCGACGGGATCGAGGTTTTCAATGGATATGACTCCGAACGAACGGATCGAGTCGAACAGGTCCTTCGGGATTACTGGGCACTTCTGAATTTCGGTTGGCGATACACTGCGACCGGGAGCAGCGATTCGCACAGAATTCAGTTTCACTGGGCGGGATACCCGCGGACCATGGTGGCTGTTCCCGGGACCCGTGAAGCCGATGGTGAGGACGCTCCGCCCGACCCCCTTGCCGTCGTCGCCAACATCAAGAGTGGACACGCGACGGTCACCATCGGTCCGATCATCGAATTCGACGTCGAGGGTGTCCGTCCCGGAGATGAAGTGCAGTCGCGCGCGGACCCAGTGCACTGTCACGTCCGAGTGAGAGCCGCCCCGTGGATTGATGTGTCGGCTGTCGAAGTCGTCGTCAACGGACGCGTCGAACAGACCTTCGAAGTTCCATCTCGCCCCCTCGAGCTCGGCCCTGAGCTCGGAACGCTTGAGGAGGCTCGCGCGCGCACTCTACGATTCGACGCTTCCATCGATGTATCGGTCGGACCGGACAACGGCTGGGTCATGGTCATCGCGCGGGGACGCCGCCGAATGGACGACGTCCTACCGTTCATGCCTTGCGTGCCCTTCGCGTTCACGAATCCGGTTTACATCGTGCGCCACCGCGAGCCTGCCCCACCGTTTCCCGGCGTTCCGCACGCTGTGGTCCAGCCGAACTCGCACCCCCCGGACGCGCCATGAAGTGGCCCCCCGATTGGACACCGGTGAGGGGCCACTCGCAGGAGGACGTCGAAGCTGGTATTTTGCGCCCGCCGTGTTCGTGAGAGCCGTCCAGTGCGCGCGTTCGGGCTGCGAGGATAGACGCCAGTGAACGGCGCGTTCGGTCGCTATCGATTGCTCGAGCGCCTGGGACAGGGCGGCATGGCCGAGGTGTTCAAGGCGAAGAGTTTCGGCGTCGAAGGATTCGAGAAGGTCCTCGTCATCAAGCGAATTCTTCCCGAGCTGGCTCGCCGACCGGACTTCGTGCGGGTGTTTATCCACGAGGCCAAACTCGCTGTTCGCCTTTCCCACGCGAACATCGTCCAGGTGTTCGACCTGGGGACCGCGCCCGGTGGCGACGTCGACGGGGTCGAGCAGCCCGACTCCTACTACATCGCCACGGAGTACGTACACGGGCTGGACCTCTCGACACTCCTCGACCGGTGCCTTCGCGAACACCTGGCGCTGCCGCTTCAGATGGCCGTGTTCATCGGGTCGGAGATCGCCAAGGGCCTCGATCATGCCCACCGTCGCCGCGATGAACAGATGCGTCCGCTCGGGATCGTCCACCTCGACGTTTCGCCCCAGAATGTTCTTCTGTCGTTCGAGGGCGAGGTCAAGGTAACCGACTTCTGCATCGCCAAGGCGCGCCGACTCCTCGAGCCCGAGCCAAACGACACACAAAATCGGGGGCTCGAGGGCAAGTTTGCGTACATGAGCCCCGAGCAGGCACGTGGCGAAGCCGTCAGCGCATCGAGCGATCTCTTTTCTCTCGGAACGATCTTGTACGAGTGCGTCGCCGGCGTGAACCCATTCAGCGCGCCCACGGCCCTTGAGACCCTCCAACGCGTCGAGGCGTGCGATTGTCCGCCGATCGAACTGCTGCGGCCCGACACGCCCCGCGAGCTCGTCGACGTCGTTCGGACGGCGATGACGAGGGATCCGGCGGACCGATATGCCGACGCGGGACGAATGTACGAAGACCTCCTGGCGATCCTCTACGCGCAGGGAAGCCGATACGGCGCACACGATCTCGCGGAATTTCTGAAGCACCTCCGCGGAAGAAGCGATGGCCGTGATGGGAGCGTTCCTCCGCCGCCGCTTCTCGAGACCGACGCGCCCACTGCGGCCGTCGAACAGACGGCCTGCGAGGACGCGCCCACTCCACGGGAAACCGATCGCGGTCCCGAGGAGGCATTTGGCCGATTCGTCGGACGCAAGGAGGAGCTTCGACGAATCGGTGAGCTCATCGCGCGTGCGAGCAAACACCGAGCGCAGGTGCTCACGATCCGTGGCGATCATGGCGTGGGCAAGACGCGCCTGCTCCACGAAGTCGAGCGCCGGCTGCTTCGCGGGCAGTACAGCGTCGGATTTCATATCGCCACGTGTCCTCCCCAAGCCACCGAGCTTCCACTCCTCGGTATCGCATGCATGCTGCATGTTCTGTGCGGCACGACCGAAGGGGACTCGCACGATCGCATTCTGGCTCTCCAGCCGCGTCTTCGAGCCCTCGGTCTTCCCGGCGACGAGGTGAATGCAGTGCTCGTCGCGCTCGGCGCAAGCGTCCCGACCGGTGACGGTGATGCCAAGGCCCTGCTAAAGCAGGCGTTTACTCGGGTCGTTCAGAGCCTCTGCGACGATCGTCCCCATTGCTTCGCGTGGGATGTCGCCCACGCCATGGACGAGGAGAGCTTTGGTGTGCTGGCGCACGTGCTCGAGAGGTCCGCGCAAGCGCGCGTGCTGTTCATTCTCTCGACACGGGCGGGATTCTCCCACCTGCTCGAGACGTGCGAAGGCCACGCGTCGCTCGACCTGGGCGACCTGGCCCCCGCCGACCTCGAGCGACTTGTCGGGTCGCGACTCGCCGTAGATGCCGTGCCCGAAGAGCTTGTACGCTTCGTGCGGGCGAGGGCGGGAGGTCATCCTCTGTTCGTCGAAGAGCTTCTCAAGGCACTCGTCGACGCCGGCGCGGTGTCGGTCGCCGAGCGACACGTCGTCTCGATGATGCTGGTCGGGCAGGACCTCGCCCTGCCGAAGACGTTGCGCGGGCTCGTGGGTTCCCGCGTGGCGCGGCTCGGGCAAGGGGACCGCACCACCCTTCAAGCGGCTGCGGTGCTCGGCGACAGCTTGGACGTGAAACTTCTCTCCGAGATGCTCGGGATGCCAATGCCAACGATCGAACAGTCGATCGCGACGCTGGTGGACCGTGGGCTTCTCGCGCTAGTCAGCGCACGCGATCTTCGATTCACTTCGCCGATCATCCCCGAGGTGGTCGTGGATGCACTCACTGCCGAAGCCGCCCGCGAACTGCACGCTGCCGCGGCTCGCGCGTTGGAGACGACCCTCGCTGAACGCGCAGGGGAGCAGACCGCGCGGATCGCAGGCCACATCTACGAGGCCGGCGAGCCCGACCGCGCTGCGGGATACTTCGCGGAGTCCGCGCGGCGCCACCTGGAGGCGAGTCGCCTCGAGGCCGCCGCCAACGACTACACGCGGGCCATCGCGCTCGTCGACGCGGATCGTCCCGCGGGCGTCCTCGCCGGTTGGCTGGATGGCCTTGCCTCGGCGATGCGGCTCGTGCGCACGGCCCCCGACGCTCCGTATCTCTGCAGCCGAGTCATCGAACGCGAGGATCGGACGGGGGACCGACAGGCCAGCGTGCGTGCACGCGTCGCGGCCGGACACATTCTCGCCGCCGTTCACCTTCTGGAGGCGAGCCGCCAGCGCTTGGCGGAAGCGGAGATGATCGCTTCTGGCGACGAGCAGCTTCTGCGGCTCGCTCTCATCGCCGAAGTGGAGCTTGCAACGCGCCAAGGCGACTACAAGCGCGCCCTCGTTCTCCTCGTCGAGCTGCACACGATGGCGCATGCCACCAGCGACGAGCGGGAACAACATCGAGTCTCCTTACAGCTCGCGCTGTCACGCGCGGGACTCGGCGATCGTCCCACGGCGCTCGCGCACCTCGAGGAAGCCACGGGGCTTCTCGGAGGCGATCGAACGGCGGAGATGGAAAGGGCGCGCGTGCGGGCGCTGGTCGATTTCTACACGCGCGACTTCCAATCCGCCGCAGTCCATTTCGCGCGAGCGATCGACATGGGGCGTGAGCTCGGACTGACGCACGTGGTCCTTGTGAATCTGTACCATCTCGGGGAGGTGCTGGTGCGGCTCGGGGATCTGCCGCGAGCGTACGGTGCCATTCGGCAATCGCTGGCCTTGTGCGAAGAGCGGGGCGATGAGCGCTTCGCGAATCGAAACGCCATGCTCCTCGCCTATCTCGACGGACTGAAGGACGATGGCGACAGCGAGCAACGCATTCGGACGGGAATCGAATACGCCAGGAGCAAGGGCTTCACCAACGACGTCATCCGCGGCAAGCTCCTGCTCGCTCACGGGCTCGCTCGTGAAGGACGGATCGCAACAGCGCGCGACGAATACGACACGACCCGGGCCATGGCCGTCGACGCCGGCCAGCGACTCGTGGCCGACGACTGCGAGACAGCGCTCGTCGGCCTGCCGACCGCGTTGACGAAGGAGCTCGCTTCCGAAGAAGCGACATCGCAGTGACGACTGGGGGCTTGCGCGAAAACGCGATCCCCCCAATACACAAGTCGGCACCAAGAGGAGGCGAACATGGCAGCCGACAACATCGGGCGTTTCGTTTGGTACGAGCTCATGACGACGGATCCGACCGCAGCGATGGCGTTTTACAAGCAAGTGGTCGGCTGGAAGACCGAGCCCTTCGACAAGAATTACATGATGTGGGCATCGAGCCAGGGCCCGCTAGGGGGCGTGATGGCGCTCGACGAGGAGGCGAAGAAGATGGGCGCGCGCCCACAGTGGATGTCTCACGTTGGAGTCGCGGACGTCGACGCTGCGGTGGCGAAGGTGCGCAAGCTCGGCGGACGGGTCCATGTGGAACCGAACGACATCCCCAAGGTAGGGCGCTTTGCCATCATCGAAGACCCACAAGGGGCATCGATTAGCTTGTTCACTGGAACCGAGCCCATGAAGCTTCATGATCGCTCCAAGGCGGGCGAGGTGTGCTGGAGTGAGCTCTCGACCACGGACCCCCGAGCCGCATTTGGATTCTACGGCGAGCTATTCGGCTGGAAAAAGGCTGGCGAGCACGACATGGGGCCGATGGGGACGTACCTGCTGTTCGGAGTGGATGAGAAGACGGGGCTCGGCGGAATGTTCGCCAAGGCCAAGGACGTCCCCGGACCGCCGTCCTGGCTCTACTATATTGAGATTTCAGATCTCAACGCAGCCATCGCGCGAGCGAAGGCGAAAGGCGGCCAGGTTCTGAACGGACCGATGGAGGTTCCTGGAGGAGCCCACATCGCCCAGATCAAGGATCCGCAAGGGGTCCTCTTTGCACTGCACGAGCTAAATAGGTCGGCGTAGACGTATGCGATGTCTCGGCCAAGAGTCCATATCGCCGGGACGCACGCGTCTCTTCGCCCCGTAGCTGGCGCTGGCGCCTAGAGAAGCGGGTGGCTTCGAACTCCGCATCGCGCGACACTTGCGTCGATGGTCCAATCTTCTCGAGCGGTGGCTGCGGACAGCACGTCGACGGCTGTGCAACTCATCGGCATCGTGACGGCGTGCGCCATCGTTCCAGCGCTCATTCACAACGGCGCACGCGCCCTATGGGGCCCGGTTGCCGCGCTCGCCATCGAAGAGGCTGTCGTTCTGTCATGCCTCGTGCTCAATCGCAAAGGCGCCCCTCGTCTCGCCTCGAGAATTCTGACCCTCAGCTCCGTCGCGCTTGCCGCCACCCTGACTTCCATCAGTTCACTGGGTGTTCACAGCGTCGCTATCCTTATTTATCCAGCTGCAATCGTCATCAGCGGAGCATTGCTCCATCGCAGTTGGTTCGCCGCCGTCAGTTTGACGTGCATGGCCGCACTGGCCCTCCAGTATGTCCTCGAATGGAGCGGGGTGCGGACATGCGTGCTCAGCCAGTACGTCGAGCTTCGATTCCTCGTCGACGCCGAGGCCATCCTGGCGGTCACAGCGCTCGCGACCCGACTTCTGGTGAGCTCCCTTCACAAGAGCCTCTTGCAGGCACAGTCCAGTGAGCAACTCCTCAGCGAGAGCGAAGCCCGCTACCGCACCCTGGACGTGCTGGCAACCAAGCTCTTGGCCAGGATTGCGGGCGACGACGGTTTCATTCTCGATGACGTGATCTGCGGCGGCTTGGCCGAGATCGCAACCTACTTTGGGGCGGAGTTGGCCCTTCTGTCCCAGTTCCAAGACGGTAAGACGGCGTATTCGATAACCCACGAGTGGTGTTCATCGGCAAGCCACAGCCGGAAGCAACAGATTCAGAATGTCCCCATCGGCGCGAGCCCGTGGATAGAGGGCAAGATTCTCGCCGGAGAGTGTATTGTCATCCCCCGACTGAGCGATGCGCCTCCGGATGCGGCGGAATCGCGCAAGCGCTGGGAGGCCTTGGGAATTCGAACGTTGATGCAAGTTCCCTTTCGGGGCCGCAAGGGGGTCATCCTTGGCGGCATGGGGATGTACACCCTCTCGTGTGAACACGATTGGCGGCCGGAGGACGCACGGCGACTCGGCCTGCTGGCAGACGCCATGGCGAGCGTCATGGAGCGAAAGCTAGCCGAGGAGAGGCTGCGCGATAGCACCAGACGGTATGAGACACTGGTCGAGAACAGCCCGGATATCATCGCCCGTTTTGACCGCGACGTGCGATATCAGTTCGTGAACTCTGCAATCCGACGAGTCAGTCCGCTGACGCCCGATGACTTCAAGGGCAAGACCATGGCAGAGGTGGGCTTCACGCGGGAACAGGCCGACAAGCGCGAATCTATGATTCGCGGGGTGATCGCCAGCGGAGTGCCCGTGGAAGCCGAGTTGGAGGCTGACGCAAGAGGCGAGCTGCGGGTCTATGAATGGCGGGCGTGCCCCGAGTTGGACTCCGCGGGCGTCGTGCAGTCAGTCCTTACGTTCAACAGGGACATCACCGATCGCAAGCGAGCCGACGAAGAGCACCAATTGCTTCAGACGCAACTAAACCGTGCTCAGAGAATGGAATCGATAGGACAGCTGGCCGGCGGCGTCGCCCACGACTTCAACAACTTGCTCGGTGTCATCCTGGGGGAAACCGAGCTCACCCTGGACGACTTGAGCAACAGTGACCCGCGTCGCGCACCGCTGGAGCGGATTCAACAGGCAGCCCGGCGCTCGGCTGCACTCACACGCCAGTTGCTGGCGTTCGCTCGCCGACAGCCCATCGCACCGGAAGTGCTCGACCTGAACACGACCCTCGAGGGCATGCTCCATATGTTTCGGCGGTTGATTGGTGAGGACATCGCCTTGACCTGGAATCCGGGCTGCGATCTGTGGCCAGTGAGGATCGACCCATCCCAAATCGATCAATTGCTGGCAAACCTATGTGTCAATGCGCGAGACGCGATCGCCGGTGTCGGCCGAGTCACCATCGAGACCTCGAACGCGACCTTCGAGAATGCAAGCGATGTCCATTCCGGGGACGGCGCGCCGGGTGACTACGTGGAGCTCGCCGTGAGCGATGACGGATGCGGCATGTCCAGCGAGGTGCAAGAGCGGGTTTTCGAGCCGTTCTTCACGACCAAGGATCTCGGCAAGGGCACTGGACTTGGACTGTCCACTGTGTACGGCATCGTTCGCCAAAACGATGGGTTCATTACGGTGGACAGCGAACCTGGGCAGGGAGCGACGTTCAGAATTTACCTGCGTCGACACCGCGGTCCGACTCCTGCGGTCAAGGTCCCCTCGTGGAAACCGCGTCCACTCGGACAAGGGGAGACGGTGTTGCTCGTCGAGGACGAGCCCTCCGTCCTCTCCGTGGCGCAGACCATGCTGGAGAGACTGGGGTTCCGCGTGCTGTCGGAGGCGACGCCGAGGGGAGCCTTGGACACGGCGGCGGTCCACGGCGAGGAGATTCGGCTGCTTGTCACCGATGTGATCATGCCGGAGATGAACGGTCGCGAGCTGTTCGAGAGGCTCTCGGAACGTTTGCCAGGACTGAAGTGCTTGTACGTGTCGGGCTACACCGCGGACGTGATCGCTCCCCACGGTGTTCTCACCCAAGGCGTGTGGTTCCTCCCCAAGCCCTTCACGATGCAGAGCCTGTCGGCGAAGCTGCTTGAAGTGCTGGCGGACCGCGACAACCCCGAAACGCAATGACGAGGCACTGCGCGGGCGTGGCTCACGAGGAGAGCAGGGCTCATGGGGCTCGTCGTTCTGGCGGGCGTCGTCCTGGCGATTGGGACCGAGCTCGCGCTCCCCCGAATCTGGTGATCCTCGAGGACTTCGTCGTCGCTGGTAGAAGCGCGCGTTCTGGGCGACACTCGCCTCATGGCGAGACGAATTCGAGGAGTCGCGCTTGCGGCCACGGTTTGCGTGCTCGCGTCGACTGTCCCCGCGCTCGCGGACAATGCGGACGTGACGGCGAAAGCTTTCGACGTCACCGCAAAGCGGACCGGCGCGCGAGTCACGATTGAGCTGATCGCGCAGGAGACACCTCCGCCGGCGACACCGACGATTGTCAGCGCGCCTGCGTCTGCACCCGCCATGGACGGAGCGTCTCGGGAGACGCCGCCACCCGTGGCACCGCCCTCCTCGGTTCCCACCGGAAGCGCACAGAAGACTCTTGCATGGGTGGGTCTGGGGGTCGGGGCCGTGGGCGTCGCCATTGGGGCAATATTCGGGATGATCGCGATCTCCAAGGCCGGCGAGGCCACGGGCGATGGGTGCTCCGGCAAAACCTGCCCGGACCAATACGGCGTCCACGCCACGACCGCCGCACAGAGGGCGGCCACGTTGGCGGATATCGGATTGATCGCAGGCGGTGCGGTCGCCGCCGCAAGCGTGGTGCTTCTATTCACAGCGCCGGACGGCCGGAGTGTCCACGTCCTGCCGACCGTGGGACGATCGTCCATCGGCTGCGCGCTGGGAGCCGACTGGTGACCCGCCCATCGTTCTCGCGCGACGTTCAGCCGGCTCGCTCGACCGTCGCCTGGTGCACGGAGTGCGTGGCTCGAGATCACCCGCGTCCACCATGCTCGACCCCCGGGGAAAGTCGTCGCCTCGTCATCTCCGTCGCCTGCATCGTCGTCGCGCTCGCCGACAACGGCTGCGCGGACCTTCTCAACCTTCAGGATCGGACCGTGGAGGTGGACAGCGATGCCACCGACGGCCAGGGCGACGACGAGACACGAGGCCTCGATGCACAAGGGGGTGGGACGGAGACAGCCTCGGTCGACGCCGCGGACGCGAGTACCGATAGGACCACATCGACCGATGGGCGTGACGCCAGTCCCGACGTCACTCTGTCGACTGACGCGCCCGACGTTGACGCCGATGGAACCCTGTCGACGGACACATCGGACGCGAGCCCCGACGTGACCGTCTCGACCGACGCGTCAGACGCGGGCACCGACGTGACCGTGCCGACTGACGCCTCTGGAACCGCCGACGCGATCCCTCTTCTCGATTCGCGCGCCGACGCCCGGGACACATCATCGCCCGAGGCCGCTGCATGCCCTGACCCCTGCGACATGGCAGACGGGCTCGACAACCCATACGGGATGACCAGCGACGTGTCCAACATCTACTGGGTCGAGTGCGGCGACGCATACGGCGCGGGCAATGGCTCCCTGAAATCGTGCGGAGTGGACGGCTGCGGGAATTCTCCCGCCGTCTGGCAGACAAACCTGATGAATCCGCGCGGCGTCGCGGTGGACAGCAACTACATCTATTGGAGCACGGGGACAAGCACCCACTTGGGAATCGTGGGAGGCATCTGGTCCTGCCCGCTCGCATCGGCCGGTCCGGTCGCCTGCACGAGTCCGTCCAAACTCGCCACCGGTTTGGTCCCCCTCGGGATCACGGTCGACCGCGACTATGTGTATTGGGCGGATGTCGGAGCGAACTCCGTCTCTCGCGTTGCCATCGCGTCTCCGGGCAGCCAGGAACTCCTTTACGGCGAACCCGACGGGGGCCTCGGCACGGTGTTCATCGACAGCCCGACCCAGGTCGTGGTCGACAACACGAATCTCTGGGTGATCGACGCAAGCTCCAATGTGTACTACCTCCCGAAATCGGGAGGTACCCCGAACATGATGTACCTGAGTTCCGGGACCATCGCGGCGGGAATCACGGTGGATCCGAAGGGAATCGTCTATTTTGGTGATAAGAACCAGATATGGAGTGGCGACGTCAACGGCTCCACTCTCGTCGTGTCCAACTATGCCCTACAGCCTTATGGCCTCTATATCGACCACACGACGGGATTACTCTACTGGGCCGATTTTGGCAACGGCCTCGATAACGACGCAGGCTCTGTGGGACGCGTATCCACAACCGGCAAGAATCCCACGTATCTCCAACGGGGGCTGGCCATCCCGGATTCGATCACCGTCAGTGGCAGCTACGTCTACTGGCTCAGCGGCGGGCAGCTCGCCAGCACGGGTTCGACGACGACAACCTATGCCATCAAGAACACCGGGGTGCTTTGGCGAACTGCGAAGTAGTCCCGCTCGTGTCCACGGGCGTCCTGGGCCGAATAGCTCGTCCAGATCGTCGCCGCCTCGGTTCTACCGTCCAACGCGACGATGGTCACAGTGAACGTCCCGTTCGGCGTGCAGACGTTCGACCCAGGGGCGACTCTCTTCCACGTCGCTTGACTTGTCCGATGTCGTAACCGTTCTCGGGGGAGTCCGGCCGCGCTGCGGCACTGCACGCGGGGGTCGACCGACCCCGTCACCGCGGCACCGTCATGGGGTTGGGGAAGTTTCCGCTCAGAAACAGCATTGTATAGACGCCGATCGACTCCTGGTAATAGTGGTCGTTCTCGACGGTCGTCGATACCGATTCCTCGAGCGCCTGTCGGCGAATAGCGCCCGTCGTCTGCTGTCCGTCGTCGAATATGCTGACGTAAGGGCACATGGCGGTGTTCACGAAATCTGAATTGTGCCCCGAACCCGGATCGCAATTGCTCACCGTGCCCGCGGGCACCAATCCATCGCAGATGGTCGAGAACATGTTCGCATTCGGGACAGGCGGATTGTTAACGTAGAAGTTGTTGTAGTAGTCCTGGATGTTGTCGATCTTGGCCTGCATCTCTGTCTTCGAAGAATAGTGACGCGACGAATTGGGCGCATTCTCGGGCAGGCTGAAGTTGTTGCCAAACCATGCCGCGTCGACGCCCGTGCGCCACAGCGATCGCGGCCAGTCGTAGTTGCTGCCCGAGATGCTGCACGGAGCCGAGTACGTGCCAAACGTCTGCACCAAGCCTGGATTGACGCCAGACTGATCGTAGCAGCGCTCGAACATTTCGTAGACTGTCGATGCCGTCTTGTACCAAAAGTCGTGGTGACTCTGGCGCTCGCTGTTGCTGTAGACAGTCGGGTCCAGATACGCGGACAGAAAGTCGCCGAACACGCGGAAGTACCCGGGCGGGTAATAGGACAGATCCACCTGACCGTCCTGGCCGGCCTGGTACGAGCAGGGCTGGCCGGGATAATTTTGGCAGTTCTTGTCCCAGGTATCCCCCTTACTCGGGTAATTCCACTTCCCGTCGTATATCGAGTTGACCTCGCATTCCATCTTGAGCAGCCAGTTGGTCGCCGCGTCCATGTACTCGGGCCACTGCAATGCCGCGAACACAAGTCCGATGCCGATGTCGACGTCGCCATCGAACGCGCTGTCTTCGTTGCCGCTGCAGCTCTCATTTTCCGGATCGCACGGCGAGTCGATGGGGCGGCACGCTATGGTACCGTCCCACATCCATCCCATCAGTCCGCCGCAGTATTTATCGGCCGACTCGGACAGGAAGTGCCGGCTGAAGTTCCAGAGCGCATCGAACGTGGTCTTGTCCCCAATCGCAGCCGAAATGGCGATACCGTATCCCTGACCTTCGCTCACCGTCTGGGGGGGATCTGTCTTGACGCGAGCCGTGCCTGTACCGCACACGAGATTGCTCGTTTCGACGTAGTTGGACTTCCATATTTCGTATCGCTGGCAGATAAATGTATTGAGCAGATTTTGGACCTGGTCGGACTGCGCATACGTATTCGCCAGCGACGCCCCGAACGGATACTCGTAGCCCGTTACAGAGTACGGGAACCATCCCTGGTACCCGCATTGCGGAGGCGTGGGAGGAGGCTTGGCCGCGCACGCCGAGTCGTTCCAATCGCCGGTGGCCGACCAGTCGCCCCCCGTACCGTCCGGGTAATAATCGAACGTCGCGAAGGTCGGCGCCGTGGTGTTGGACGGAGGCTGAACGTCGAGTTGCGCGAAGTCGCCCTCGACGTCGGGCTTTCCGTAGTTCCATCGGATCCAGTACTCTCCGGGCGTGACCGGGAAGGGCCGCGGCGTCACGGTGTTCCATTCGGGCATGTGCGAAATGTCCGCCGCGACCCACGTGGTCCCTGCGGCGAAATCGGCGTTTGGCACCGAACAGTTGAACCAGGGGCGACCCGCCTCGCGGAAGCACGTCACGTCGTCCGTCGTCGTGCTCCCCATCACGCGCAAGATGATGTAGGTGGGCATGAACTGAGCGTTCGGAAAGAACGTGAACGTCTTCTGTCCCGCCCAGAGGTAGCGGAAATGAACTGTGGAGTAATCGGCCGGCACTGGAGGGTTGCACGGATCGAGGGTCACGGTGCCCGAGCCGCCGCAATTTGTATATCCGGGTCCGGGGTTGGAATTGTAGATATGGTAAGAATCGGATCGCTCTGAGTAGTCGAGGCACGGCGTTCCCTCGCCCCCGTCGCCGTTGTCCGGCGGGCCTCCATACGCGATCCAGATCGAGTTGCTGGATGGGATATTGGCCAGCGTCGGAAGCTGGATGCCCGGCGTGTAAATCGAGCTTTGCGTGAAGGATGGATAGCCAAACTGGATACTCGGCGCCCCTGACGCCCACGCCGACGTGGGAAGGTAGAGGACGTACCAAGGACAGTTGCTGTTCTGAAGCTCGAGTGTCGCACCGAGATCCGAGCACTCGCCCGGAAGCGCTCCCTGCACTTTCAAACTCGATGGATAGGGCGGCGTGCTGAACTTGAGATTCATCTGTTCGCAGTCCGAGCCAGCAAACCCCGTCACCGCCGGATCCCCGGCGGGCCAGCGGAAGTAGACCGTGACCACGCCCGACGGGGAAGCTGGGCCCGCATCCCCGTTGCACGTGTTGCCGGGGACTCCCGAGGAATTGGACGTCAGCACGAAAGCGCTCGAGCCCATCGTCGCCGACGTGTAGTCACTCGAGATGGTGCTGCTGGTGCCCGCGTAGTACAGCCACGCATTTGTGGATCCCGAGGGTATCGATTTCGTTTCGAACGTTCCGCTTTGCCCAGCTGACTTGGTGCAGCTGGTGCTCGAGACTCCGACCGCGTCGAGATAGAAACTGGTTACGGAGCTCGGCAAGCACAGCGAATACCAGTCGCAGTCGGCGGAGTCCGGCGGGGCAGAATAGACCGCGTACGATCCGCTGCTTTGATCATGGATGTTGACGACGGTCGGTAGGCCCGTCAGGGTATTGAGCGTCGGGTTCGCCTGGTTTGACCAGATATCGCGGATGTGCAGCCGCACTTGCCCCGCTGGACATTGGTATGTCTGGGTTGTCGAAACCGTGGGCGCATCGACCGGCGCGTCGGTTCCGGCTTCGAACCAAGTGACCGACACGCTGCAGCTATTATCCAATGGAGTCACTTCTCCGAACCCGGAGGGCGCGGAAATGCTCGAGACCGACGACCGGACGCTGAAAATCGCGGAGCCATCCAAGCAACCGGAAAGCGATCCGCCGTCGGTCAAGCAGCTATTGGCAACGCAAAGAGTTCCGCCTCCGTCGTATGTGCCACCCGATCCCGTGATGATCGTGCCGCTGCTGGACCCAGAGGACCCAGAGGGCCCTGGACCGGAGCTCGAGCCCCCAGGCCCGACCGAGGTGTCTGTCGACTCGGCGGTCGCGCAACCCCACAGGCCAAGCGCCAGCGCTGCCAATCCCGCAACCATCAGCGATCTCGGGGAGATTTCGACGAATCGGCATCGACTAAGCATCACGGTCTCCGCAAAATAGGCGATTATGTTTTGATGGACGCCCGCGACGGGGTCCTTGGCTCAAAGCCTGCCATCCATCCCAGCAGGCGCTTCTCAAATTGTCCACACGACTCACTTCCCCTGGAGTACCGTGTGAATGAAATATTGCAGATGTCGAAGGTGCGGTTCCGCCTGCGCGCCCGTCGAACTTTGTGCGTCGACCCTCGACCCTCGACTCGACCCATTCCATTCGATGACCGCGCCCATCCGACCGATGGCCGCACTCCTCCGACCGATGGCCGCGCCCATCCGACCGATGGCCGCACTCCTCCGACCGATGGCCGCACCCCTCCGACCGATGACCGCACTCCTCCGACCGATGGCCGCGCCCATCCGACCGATTGCCGCGCCCCTCCGACCGATGACCGCGCTCCTCCGACCGATGGCCGCACTCT
>Ga0326728_10002483_pt1 | contig 61243 bp, 55 predicted proteins | sample MB3enrmetagenome_FD_207602 | JGI IMG/M metagenome (GOLD analysis project Ga0326728, IMG submission 207602) | Lab enriched peat soil microbial communities from McLean, Ithaca, NY, United States - MB31MN | ecosystem: Environmental > Terrestrial > Soil > Wetlands > Peat | place: USA: New York... | reverse complement strand
CGATCAGGTTGATGTAGTTCCTGCTGCGCAGGCAGTGATCGCCCACCGAGAGCAGCGTGTTGGCGTCCGGCGGCAGATAGATGCGCACCACGTCGGCCTTCTTGTTCATCAGGTGGTCGATGAAGCCGGGGTCCTGGTGGCTGAAGCCGTTGTGGTCCTGCCGCCAGACCAGCGAGCTGAGCAGATAGTTGAGAGACGCAATAGGCTTGCGCCAGGGAATCTCTCTCGTGACCTTCAGCCACTTGGCGTGCTGGTTCACCATCGAGTCGATGATGTGGATGAAGGCTTCATAGCAGGAGAAGAAGCCGTGGCGGCCGGTGAGCAGGTAGCCCTCGTACCAGCCCTGACACATGTGTTCGCTCAGTATCTCCATCACCCGGCCGGTCTCCGACAGGTTCTCGTCCACCGGCAGCGTCTCGGCCATCCACGCCTTGCCGGTCACCGGGATCGTGTCCCCGATGCGGTTGGAAGCCGTCTCGTCGGGACCGAAGACGCGGAAGTTCTTCTGGTCCAGGTTCGCTTCCATGACCGCGCGGAGCAGGCGGCCCAGGACGCGCGTGGTTTCGACATCGGTCTGGCCGCGGCCTTCGATCTTCACCGCGAAGTCGCGGAAGTTGGGCACCCTGAGCGGCTTCAGCAGCAAGCCGCCGTTGGCGTGAGCATTCATCCCCATGCGCAGCTTTCCCTTGGGCGCAATCTCCGCCAGGTCCTCGCGGAAGTGTCCCTTGTCATTGAAGAGTTCTTCGGGCTTGTAGCTGCGCATCCACTCTTCCAGCAGGCGCAGGTGGTCCGGCTTCTCGAAGATCTCCGACAGCGGAACCTGGTGGGCGCGCCAGGTGCCTTCCACCGGCTTGCCGTCCACGAACTTGGGTCCGGTCCAGCCCTTGGGCGTGCGCAGAATCAGCATCGGCCAGGCCGGGCGGGCCGTCGAACCCTCTTCCCGGGCTGCCTTCTGAATGGCGGCGATGCGGTCCAGCATGGTATCGAAGGCCGCCGCCGCCTGCTGGTGCATCACGGCCGGGTCGTCGCCCTCCAGCGTGAAGGGCTCGTAGCCGTAGCCGCGCATCAGGTCTTCCAGTTCGGCATGGGGAATGCGCGCCAGGATGGTGGGGTTGGCGATCTTGTAGCCGTTCAGGTGCAGGATGGGCAGAACCGCGCCGTCGGTCAGGGGATTGAGAAACTTGTTCCCGTGCCAGCTTGTGGCCAGAGGACCGGTTTCAGCCTCGCCGTCGCCCACCACGCAGGCTACGATCAGGTCCGGATTGTCGAAGGCCGCCCCGTAAGCATGAACCAGCGAGTAGCCCAGTTCCCCGCCTTCGTGGATCGAGCCGGGAGTCTCGGGAGCCACATGGCTGGGAATCCCGTAGGGCCAGCTGAACTGGCGGAAGAGGCGCTTGATGCCGTCCGCGTTCTGCTCGATGTGAGGATAGATCTCGGAGTAGGAGCCCTCCAGATAGGTGTTCGCCACCAGGCCCGGCCCGCCGTGCCCAGGGCCGATGATGTACATCATGTTCAGGTTGCGCTCGCGGATCAGGCGGTTCCAGTGCACATAGAGAAAGTTGAGCCCCGGCGTCGTGCCCCAGTGGCCCAGCAGGCGCGGCTTCACGTCGTCCAGGGTGAGCGGACGATCCAGCAGCGGGTTGTCTTTCAGGTAGATCTGGCCGACGGAAAGGTAGTTGGCGGCCCGCCAGTAGGCGTCCATCTTGGCCAACAGTTCCGGGCTGAGGGGGGCTTTGCTCGCTGTTTCGCTTGCCATTTCTTCGCTCATTTCGCACCTTTCAACGGTTGATTTCCGTGCCACGATTAGCCTACCAGCCGCCGGTTACGCGACGGGTAATTCGAGTGACAATGGGCTGAGACGGCGGCCCATTTTGTGGGATTCATCCAGCTCGCTGTATCACCGGCGGAAATCCACAGCGGCATGATGCAGTAGGAGTATTGACATTGACCTCGATTCCGGAGTTCAATCGCTAGTTCCTGCCCAAGGCCCGGCGGTTTGCAATGAAAGGCCCCGGAAACCAAAAAATGGAGGCGGCAGGTGGAGCGATGAACGGTCTGCTTTGGATCGCGCAGTTGGTGCTGGCCGGTGTGTTCGCGGTCACGGGAGCCACCAAGCTTTTCGCCTATGAAAAGCTCGTGAAAACTTTGGAGAGCCGATCAAAAAGCGGCCGCGCCGGGATGTCGCGCGCACAGGCCGCCGCGATCGGCCTGCTGGAGATCGCGGGTGCGGTGGGGGTTTTGACGCCGGCCGGACTTGTTTCCTCGAACCTGCCCTCTCACCTGTTCATTCTGCTGGCGGCCGGCGGCCTTGCCCTGCTGATGGTGGCCGCCGGCATCTATCACCTGCGCCGCCTGGAGTCGGCCGCGCCCGCGGTTTCGCTGTTTTTGCTGGCCGTCTTCGTGATATTCGGGCGCTGGCCGCGGTAGAACCCTCCTGCGGCCGCTCCGGCGCAACCCTGAAAGGCCGCACATTGCCTGGGTGCCCCACCCTCGCCGCGTCCTTGTTTTTGCGGCTAGGGTGGGATGGCGCGATGCAGACATGACAGAGGCACTGACGCGCTTTAGAAATAGCGTTTGAGTTTGAGGATTTGCGACTCGAAGCCGTACCATAGCGCGCTGGCCACCGCGGTTGTGGCCGCCAGGCGAAAGCACACAATAGCTAGGTTGGTGGGGAGGTGCAGTGCCGCGACTGTCTGGCTCAGGACTAAAGCAGCGAACCTGGCGACCGGTCCAAGATGCATTCGCAGGCAGGCGGCGGCCATCAACTTGGCCGAACCATGGCAGTCCATCATCACGTCGAACCAGCCGAAGTAGATGAAAACCGCGATATGGGTCATATAGAGGCCGTAGCTGATGCGGCCATAGAAGGCGAGGGGCCCGCGGCGCAGCGCGGCGCTGAGTGGATTGCGTGCGCCGGTGGAGGCCATCAAGGCCAGCACCGCGCCGGCAAAGCCGACCGACAGCGCCGAATCGAGGAGCGATGTTCCGCCGGCCACCGTGGCCGCGGCGCCCATGCCCGCGACAAACGCTCCCAGGCCCATCCACAGCCAGGCGCGGCGGCTGAGCGGGAGAGTATACAATCCGAGCGCCAGCAAACTGCCAAGAGCGATTCCATCCAGCTTGATCAGCGTGTGGGTGGGACGATCCCACATCCAGACCGGATTCAGGTGGCGCAGCAGCGGCGAGCAGACCAGCGCGCAGGTCAGAACCGTGGCCAGCATCCACGGCCGGCGCAGGTAGCGCACCAGCGGCGCCCAGAGAAAGTAATACTGCTCCTCGATGGCCAGCGCCCAGGTTGGAGCGATGGCCGGGGGCAGCGTCAGATGGAAGAGATTCTGCACCAGGAAGATGTACGCCAGCCAGGGTGCGGCTTTGATGGCGTCGATCACGCCGGGACCGATGAACCAGGGGGCGTTGAGATAAACCACCGCCAGCAGCAAGATGTAGACCGGCCAGATGCGCAGCGCCCTGCGCGCATGGAAGTTGTGGAAGTAACGCGGCTTGTCGCGCGAACCCAGCAGGATCGACGTGATCAGGAATCCGGAGAGAACAAAGAACAGGATCACCCCCGCCCATCCCCACAGCGAGGCGGAATAGATCCAGGTGCCCTCCAGCCGCGGAGCGCAGTGGTAGAGGACCACCCACAGAATCGCCAGGCCGCGCAGGCCGTCGAGTTCCGGCAGATAAGAAGGGAGCCAGGTTGGGCGTTGGATGGGCATGGGAATCAATGGGAATTAGGTCAAAGTGGGCCGAGGAACGCCCGGTTGGGGGTGCCCCACGTCCGGATTCCCAGACCCGGGACGGCGGGTGTCCCACCCTCGACGTCCACCGCGGCGGACCCTTGCGGCCAGAGTGGGAAACCGCCGATCATCCCGCCGCCAGTTGCTTGGCCCGCTCGGTCGCGCGCATCACCGCCTTGATGAGGGTGACGCGCAACCCGCCTTCTTCAAGTTCCAGGATGCCGTCGATGGTGCAGCCGGCGGGCGTGGTTACGGCGTCCTTCAGCATGGCCGGATGATAGCCGGTTTCGAGCACCATTTTGGCGGCGCCGTAAGCGGTCTGCGCGGCCAACTGCGTCGCCGTGTCGCGGGGCAGGCCCACCTTTACGCCCGCCTCGGCCAGCGCCTCGATGATGATGTAGATGTAGGCCGGCCCGGAGCCGGAGAGCCCGGTCACGGCGTTCATGTGCTTCTCGTCCACGGTCACCGCGCGGCCCACGGTCTCAAAGATGCGCTCGGCCAGCTCCATCTGCGCGGCGGTGACGAAGCGCCCTCTGCACAAAGCGGTGGCGCCCACTCCCAGCGCCGCGGGCGTGTTAGGCATGGCGCGGACGACGGCGATCTCCAGTCCCGCCGCCTCCTCGATAGCCCGCGTCGTCACCGAGGCCGCGAAGGAGATCAGCGTCTTCTCCCTGGTGAGCGCGGGGCGAATCTCCTCCACCAGAGCCGGAACCTGGAAGGGCTTCACGCCCAGCAGAATCAGGTCGGCCTGCCTGGCCGCCTCCAGGTTGTTGGTGCTCACGTCCACGCCCCACTGCGTGCTCAGCGCCAGCGCCCGCTCGGCATGGCCCACGGTGGCGTGAATCAGTTCGGGATCGAAGAGGTTCTGCTTCAGAAAGGCTTGCAGCAGAATGCCGCCCATCTTGCCTGCGCCCAGAACGGCCACACGGACGCGGGGCAGCTGCGCGGGTACTGCGGTGGCCTCTACGGCTATCTCCGCCATGGTTTTCCTTGTCTTGGATGGAGTTGTACTGCTCAATTCAAGGATACTCGCATCCGCCGCCAGCTGGATTCTGGGGGATTCTGGCGCGGTTTCGGTGGTTCCTTGGCCCGAAAAGGGCGAGAATCCGGCGGTTTTGTTTACTGACAAGTGAATAGCCGCAAAAACTAACACGCTCATTCTACATGAGTTACGAAGAATTCTGGGCCGAAAAAGGGGCTCCGCGGAGGCACAGGGGGTGGGGCGCCTAAACAGCAGGGATCAGGGAACAGGGAGCAGGGATCAGGGGCCGGTAACAGCCCGCGCCTTCGGTCATGGTCCATTCTTCCATCGTGCGCGCTGGGAGGGAGATAATCTGCAAGCACCTGCGGTGGGGCCAGCGGCGCCTGCTGAGCATATTGGCTTTTGTCGCCAACTGGGATTCTTGTGTGGGCACAGCGATGAACACCGGCCGATTCGAGAAAAACCTCTTGACATGCGTGTGTTTCCCTGTACAATAGGTATATGGACACGCTACAGCGAACGGTAAACATACTCAAGGAGTCTGAGGCGGCCTTGGCCGCTCTCGCGGGCGACGCAGCGAGGGAGGCTAGCTACGACACCGCTGCCTGTCTAATCGACCTGGCAAAAGACGTGGCAGACCTCGCGTCCAAAGCTCGCGCCCACCTTGATCCTGCGGCGAAAAGCATGGGCCAGCCGGTTGATGGTTCGCAGAGCAAAGCGCCGGCCATCAAAACCGCGGCGCGCTCGGCGATCAAGGACCGGCCAAAGAAGGGGGAGTACCCAAAGTTCCTCCGCGAGGGCAACTACCTGGTGAAGCTCGGCTGGTCGCCTTCGGAAAAGTCCGAATACGAACACAAGAGCCCGAAGGAAATCCTGCTCCTGCTTGCTGCGGCGGTTAGCAAGATCGGTACAAACGGCCGGCGGTTCAGCATGGAAAAGGTCCTCCCGCTCGTCAACCCCGCCGATAACAGCCATGTGCCGGACTACCAAGCCTACCTGTGTCTTGCTTGGTTGAAGGCCCTTGGCTTCCTAAACCAACATGGACGCCAGGGCTATTCACTGACCACGAGAGCCCCAATCGAGCCGCTAATCGAAACACATTGGACCGCTCTTCCGCCCCGTTGATGGAGCTGTGCTATGCATCCCAAGTGTCCACGCGACCTCCTGCGAGTTGATGCCAAGGACCTGCGCCTCTGTGGCGAAGCCAGATTGTCGATGGCCCACCTGACGGCGTATTCCGTGCAGTGGCTGACGGTCTGGGAAATTCCTTCCACCTACGAGAACGTCAGCGTATTGAACGCTCGCCTGTTTCCATTCAAGTTCACCCTGGCCGGCTTTCCCGAGTTTCCCGATGCAATGTGCACGAACAGGGAGATCCTGCACTTGCGCCCGAATAATCGCGGGTGGGGAACCTCAGACCCTCGCAAGGGCGTGTTTCTCAACGAAAAGGGACGCGAAGCGGCAGCGAAAGTCCGAGAAGCTGTCGGGCCGCCGTCTTTCGATGGCGAGGTGGTTCCGTCAGAAGCTCCTCTAGCCGATTCGGGTCGCTCAGCCAAGCGAACCTACAGCCCTGCGCAGGATTTAAGGGAACGGCGCTCCCGGCTGCTCTTCCGATGGTTCAAGGAGGGCCGCCTGGAAGAAGCGGACGTTGTCCATCTTCTCGGACTGTTGGGCCTTTACGATCACACCCGGCCTGTCGAGCTTCGGCGAGAGTTCAAACGCTTGCGCGATGTTGCATCGAGTCTTCGCGACGAGGAGTTCTTGAGCTTTCTTGATGCCGTTCAAAAGCAGTTTCGGGCGTATCTCGAACGACAAGATACCTTGCATGGAAGGAAGTAAAGCCATGGGACACGAAGTATTCAGACCAAGGACCGCTGTGCGCGAGGAAAAACGACAGGCCAACGAGTACGTTGGCCGGAGCTTCTGCAAGACCATTGCTGAGCCGGTGACGAACAGCGACTCCAGCGGCAAACGCAAGCACAACATTCGGCACGCCAGTGGTCTCATCGATCTCATGATGGCTGTGCCCAAGGGAAGCCAAATAGACACATCCGCCTTACGGGCTCAACTCCAGGGCAAGAATCCGAAGCGTGTCATCGTCATCGAGCTCGCGACCGCCAAGGCGAGCGGTCGTCCTGCCGGTGAAGTTGTCGTCGTTGACAAGGCTGAAGGCATGAGCAAGGCCACGCTTCACGATGCCTTGGACGATATTGCTGGAAATAAGCTCGGTCTCTCAGGTGGAATCGTTGGGCGGAATCTGTTCGGACGAGGCCTGTCAGACGTAATGCGCGCGCACAGTGAAGCAATCGTCCGCACCTTTGACGGGAGACAATTGACCTTCGCGCGCGGGGAGTGGCGCAAAACAGAGGGTTGGACGATCGAAATGGATGACTTCGACAGTCCAAGCAAAAGCGTATTCAGGGGAACGTTCCTTGATCCCTGCGACACGGGCACAGCGGTACGCTTTGTGATCGCAAACCGCAAGCTCTGCCACATCCCTGATCCGCCCGACATCGCATACCGCCTAGCCAACTTCTATATGCTTCGACTCATTGCCAGCGACCCGAATGTTGAGTTGGTTTTGCGGCAATATCGGGCCGCCGGCCTCAAAGAAGAACGCATTGAGTACGACTTTCCCGTCGGCTCAGTCATCGAATCGTTCAGCCGGACGTTCAGCCCACGCAAATTGGGCCTTGACGTTGACCCCCTCAAGGTTGACTTTCTGGTCGTTCGTTCGGACGCCGAACGCGTCCTTCGAGGTTTGGGACTGGACCGCGACGGCCGGGAGAACGGCATGCTGATCGTCGACGATCTGGATGCAGTCTACGATCTTACCTTTGGTGACCCCGACTACGAGAAGGCCGAATTTCTCTCTCGTATTTATGGGATCGTGCGCGTGAACGGTCTGCGAAAGGTCCTAGAGCGGTACCTTGAGGCCGAAGCACCAACGTCGGCATTGCGTCCAGATAGGGATGGGTTTAACAGGGACCACGAATTCGCGCGTCCTCTATTGGACTTTATCGCCGGGAGCCTGCGCGCGGTCTACGACAAGGAGCGGAAACGGCTTGAGGAGCAAGAACAGGGCGCGCTGTCGTCCGAAACGAAGAGGAGAATCGATGACGCGCTGAAGCACCTCAATAAGTATTTTCAGCGGATCACGGAAGCGAGCGGCGAAGGAACGGGCACCGACAACGGCGAGGTGGCAGAACCAAGTGAGCCGGTTGTGTTCCTTCCTAGGCGGACAAGGCTAATTGCTGGGCACTCGCGCCATGTGTTGCTACTGGTGCGCCAGGACGCCGTAAGGGAAGGGGCCGAGGTTGTGGCCAGCGCAAGCGACGGTTTCACGGTGCAGCCGGAAACGGAACGAATCCAGGAGAAAACCTGCCCGCGTTGGCAGGCGCACAAGAACTTCTTCGCGCTTCGTTTCTCTGTTTCATCCTCTGAAATAGGTAAACACGGGCTGATAACAGCGATGGTGGAAGCCGGGGAGGGTGGCGTCATTGAAGCGAACCTTCAGATTGACGATGTACTCGCGGAAACCGTCATCGAAGTGCCTGAAACATTGGAGTTCCGACCCGACATCGCGACAGGCCGTCCCATGCGGCGCAATAACCTGGTCCTATATGTGAACCCTCACGCGATTTCGCCAGGTCATCATGTGCGAGTTGAGATAACAAAGCGAACTGGTAACGTCTTACTCATCGGGCAATCCGGAGCCCGATGCGAACAGGTTGACGTGAAACTAGACGCGGACACACACCAGGTCAAGGGACAGGGCGTACTCCGCGTACTCATTCCGTGGAGCGGCACAAGCTGGAATCAGCACGCGCGAGTTCAGGCGCGCACCAAGGTCGGGGGCCTGCAACCGCTGATTGCAGAGGCAAGTATACACTTGGACGAGCCCGAGGAAGGCGGCTTTTTCAAGGATGTCAAATACGCGCAAATTGATCAAATCGCGCCGAGCATGTATGCCGCCGGCTTGGTCACAGTAAACATTAACGATCCGCTCAACCGCTGGGTTTTTGGCGACTCGCAGGCGGAATTCGACAAACGCTTGAGCACCAACACCGAATCGCAGCAGCGGCTCGCTGCGCTGCTGCTCGAAGAGGCCTCTTTCAGAGCGCTACAGCAGCTCCACGATGACGGCAAGGTTCATTTAACTTACCGAAAAGAGATTGATGCCGTACATCAGCAGGTCGACAAATACAAATTCGAGTCGGCTGTTGATGTTTATCGCGCCTTGGCGCGCAAGCGATCCTAGACGGCAATAAATGGACGGCAGGGCGAGCAGGGCTCTCATTGATGGAGCGGCGGTCGGACGGTAGCCAAGTCGTCAGTCACCTATCAGTGAACAGGCAAAGCATAGCTGGGCCGCAATGATTCGGCATGCGAGAGCGCCTGCGTCCCGGCACGGCAAAATGGGCCAACGCTCGGCCGAGCGGTCAGGATCTTGGCCCAGAAACGCCCATCTCACCAGAAAAGATCTTCGGCTGTCACCAAACTGCACGACCGCTCATCCATGCCCGCAGCACCCGCCGCGCGTCACTGGCTACCGCGGGAGGGCTGGCTTTTGGCTCGCGATCCACGCATCGATGCGCTCCGAGAGCACGTCCAGCGGCAGTGCACCGGAGTCGAGCACCTGGTCGTGGAAGGCGCGCAGGTCGAACTTGTCGCCCAGCGCGGCCTTCGCCCGGTCGCGCAGCTCCAGTATCTTGAGCTGGCCGATCTTGTAGGCCAGGGCCTGGCCGGGCCAGGCGACATAGCGGTCCACCTCGGCCTGGATGCTGGTCTCGTCGATGGCCGAATGATCGTGGAAGTACTGGACCATCTGCTCGCGGGTCCAGTGCTCGGAGTGGACGCCGGTATCGACCACCAGGCGGATGGCGCGCCAGATGTCGGCTTCGAGGCGTCCGTAGTCCGAGTAGGGATCCTGGTAGAAGCCCACATCCTTGCCCAGCCGCTCGGAGTAGAGTCCCCAGCCTTCGATGTAAGCCGTGTAACCCTCATACTTGCGAAAGGCGGGCAGGCCGTCCAGCTCCTCGGCAATCGAAAACTGCAGATGGTGGCCGGGAAGGCCCTCATGGTAGGCGATCGCCTCCACGCTGTAAAGGTTGCGATCGGCGGCGTCGTAGGTGTCGATGAACAGCCGGCCGGGACGGCTGCCATCGGGTGAGGTGGCCTCGTAGTAGGCGGGCGCGGAGGTCTTCTCAAGGTAATCCGGAACCGCAACCACCTCAAAGGGAGCCTTGGGCAGGCGGCCGAAGAGCTGCGGCAGCTTGGCCTGCATCGGCGTCAGGTAGCCGCGGTAGGCCGCCAGCAGCGCCTCGCGCGAGGCCGGATGCAGCTTGGGATTGGTCTTGAGGCTGGCGCGGAAGCTCTTCAGGTCCGCAAAGCCCAGCTTCTGCGCGATAACCAGCATCTCGGCCTCGTCGCGCTTCACCTCATCCAGACCGATCTGGTGAATCTGCTCCGCGGTCAGGTCTGTGGTGGTGGTGCGGCGGATGAGGAACTGGTAATACTTTGCCCCATCGGGCAGCGCGGAGATGCCGGGCTGCTCGCGGCCGGCCGGGATGTAACTCACCTCGAGGAAGCGTGCAAAGCGCAGGTAAGCAGGCTGCACCTCCTTGGCGATGGCGCCCAGCATCTCGGCCTTGATGCGCTCGCGCTCGGCGGCTGGGATGCCGGCGGGAAAGCTCTTGAGCGGCAGGGCCAGCGGCGAGTCCTCGGGCTTCTGGCCGGCCAAGCTCTTCACCTGTTCGAGCGCCTTCTCCAGCAAATACTTTGGCGGCACGCGGCCATCGTCCATGCCGATGGACATATTGGCGGTCACCTGGTCAAAGGCTTTGGGGATGGCGTGCAGCCGGGCGATCCAATCATCGTAGTCCTTGACCGTGGTGAAGCTGAGCTGGGCCGCCAGGCGCGGGTAAACGGTGTGGATGCCGCCCATCTGGTTCACGGGCATCTCCCACTCCTTGAACTCCGCGGCCTCTTGGTCCTCGGCAAACCGGCGCAGCAGCAGGTCGCGGCTTATCGTCTCCTGGGCGGTGAGGCCGGCGGGGTCGATGGCCGCCAGCCGCATGAGGAAGTTTTCCTCGCGGGCCAGCCGGTCGTTGAAGGCCTTCACGGAGTAGTCGGAGATCTGGTCGTTGTAGCGCCTGTCGCCCAGCGTCGAGGCGAACTCCGGGGAATGCTTGAGGTTATCTTCCCAGTAATCCTGGAAGACGGCGTTGAGGGCCTTGCGGCTGGCCTCAACTTGAGCCGCGGAAACCGGAGGCAAAGCTTGCGCCTGCGCGTGCGAGGTCGGCGCAACGGCAAACAGAATCAGCGCGGAAGCGGCCAGGGCGGGGAAACGGAATCTGCTCAACGGGAAAAAACCTCGGTGTGAAGTGAAGGTGCGACATCCTCTTCCCGTCGAGTGTAGAACAAAGGGACTCACGTCGACGACGCCCTCCGGCGGGTCACGGCCCAGGCGAACCCTGGCCGGTTGCTCGCAACCTGCTCAACCTGGCCGAATCCGAAAAGCCCGGCCTTCATAACACGCGGCGCCGTTCTCTGGATTTCTCAACTCGATTCAATGAGTTCGTGCCCGGGCGGCATTTGCGGTACGCGCCGGCGGCGAAACCGTTTTCTGATTTGCTCGCAAGTCCAAACGAGTGTCGCGCTCGCCAGGATTATGCACAGGCCTTCGACCGGAAAGCGGTATCGAGAGGATCCGAAAAAGATAATGGAGGTCAAAACAAACTGAAGCACTCCCAGGTGGAGGATCCAGCCCGGATTGTTTGCTCTCAGGAAATAGACTGCGCTAGGAAAGAAACCTAGAGCGAAGAGAACCAGAATCGGCCCCCATGACACCAGCATGCCAACCCGGTAAAGCTTGGGGTCTTGCGGTTGCAGAAATGGGGTTAACGAGCGGCGAAACCGCGATTCGGCCAGGTACCACCACGTCTCAGGATGGTTGCGTATCCAATCTATGGCCAGCTGAGTTTCGACATGATTCCGGATCAATTCGTTGTTCGGAGCGATAATCTGTTCCCGGTACTCCGGAAGTGAAGTCGGCCATATATAGTAGCCATAGTAGAGTGGGTCGGATGCTACTACCCGGTTGTAACTGCCAAGTAAAACATCTCCTCCCTCCGTTTGGAACGGAATAAATGCGTGAAATATCCAATAGTTGCGAATCGTCCAAGGCACAAGCATGACCAGGGCCACAAATGAAATGGCTAACCCGCGGACGGCCAGTCGCGGCGTTCTCCGGAACTGCCATATCGACCACGGAACCACCAGTGCGACCATTAACACCGCACTTCCTCGCGTCAGCATGGCGAGACCAAGAAGGGCGCCCGCTGCAATAGCACGCGGCCAACTCGGGTGCTCCGCAAATTCCAGCGAAACCAAGATAGAGCAGCAGAACAGAAAAGTGAAAAGCGGCTCAGATATCAATTGACTCGAGTACAGCAACGCCGTCGGCCACACCGCATAGATTGCAGCCGCCAATAGCGCGACCTTATCGTCAAAGCACCTTCGCCCAATTCCGAAAATGAGCAGGATAGTCAGCGTATCCAGAACGCAATGGGTAATCCGCACTATGCTGTATCGATGTCCAAAGGTCAGGTACAGGCCCGCCCATAAAACCGATGTTCCGGGAGAGATATGAGCTGTCGGATGCTCCAGCAACTGCCCGTCGGACTTCTTCACGTCGGGGCTGATTCCGCTGTATCCCCGTCCCTGGGCCAGATTCCAGGCATACGAGTCGTATTCGCTACAATCCGAGCCGGGCCTGGGCGGCGTGGCCAATCCTCCATGAATCGTTATTGCAATGCGGGACGCCAATCCCACAATCAGCAGCGCAAGCAGGACTCGCGAGTACAACCGGCGCAAGCTGCGCCCCTTGGGTTCGTTGCCGGACCGGATTTCAGTACTATCGTTCATGGTCGAGTGAAACTCCCATCTTCGCAAACAGAGCATGCGCACCCGGGGAAGGACTGCCTGAACCGGCTGCGCCTTTCCCATAGGCTATCATCTTGTTCGTTTGGCCGAAAGCAGCAAATTGGACGGCCAGCCGGCGAGTCTCACACATGCCACCTTGAAGTTTTCCAGTCCTGCCTCCGCGGCGAGCCGCCGCAACTGGGAAGCGGAAAGCAGGTTCAAGTTGTCTTCAGAGGCAAGCAAATCTAAGCCTCTCATCCTGCAAAACTTTCTGAATACAGGCGCCGGAAGCCAATGCGCGAAGGGCATAACCGTGTGGAACTCGACCGGGAACCAACGATTTGGCGTGGTGACAAATATCCCCTTGCGCGCGACCCGCCACGCATCACGAAGAAAATCGGCCTGTCTTTCCCCGCTGCCAACATGCTCCAGGACCGCGCTGGAGTGGACGTAGTCGAATTCCCGGTCGGCAAACGGGAGATTCCGGCCGCCGGTACGCACAAACCTCAGTCCCGGGTAGACCTCTTCAAGAAACAGAGCCTCATCCACGCCGCATGCGGTAATCCGATCCTTGTAGGGGTACCAGAGTTCGAGGTAATTGGAATGGCTGTAGGTCCGGTCGCTCGTCACTCCAAGATCAAGCAACGTATCCTGCTGCTCGATTCTGGTAGTGGAGAGAAAGACTTCAAACATTTTGCGCCGCTGGTAGCCGGATATCCTGATCGGGATCGAGTCAGGCGAAGCGACATTGTACTGCGCGTTTACGTCCACCTCGCCTCCTCAACGCAGATCGCTTGAGCGCCGCCGCAACCCGAGAATACTCAGGAAGAAGCTGCTGCATATCGTCTGTACACCCAACGTCAGAGCGAAGACAGAGGGCATGACGATGCGCAGCATGTGGCCGGCGTCCAATGCGCCGAAACTCTCTTCAGCCCATCCGGAGACGGCAAGGAGCGATCCACCAATCCCCAGCGCCATCAACAAACCGCCGGCAGCCAGGCCGGTCTCCAGCGTGACGTAGCGGAAGGCGCGGTTCAGGCGCGGATCTTCGGGAAGCAGGCCCTCGGAGATGGCGAACACCTTGGTAAATACTGCGAAGGCAACCAGTTGAAACCCCAGGAGCACCGAGACAAATGCATACAAAAGCGTATGCACGTCGAACCCGATACCATGCACGACCCGCGGCCCCGGCAGGAGCCAGGCGCATCCGGCCAAGCCGAGCAAGATCAGGAAGGTTCCGGGATAGAGAAAGAGCCAGCGCGGGCTATGCAAAAGCATGAAGCGCAGATGCCGCCAGCCATCGCGGTACGGCCGAAGGTGCGGCGGGCGCGTTCGGCCAGCGGGACTGACGATGGTGGGCACCTCAGTCATCTTCAGTCCCTTGAGCGTGGACTTGATCACCATCTCCGAGGCGAATTCCATCCCCGTGGTTCTTAGATCCATCTGTTGAAAGGCGCCCTTCGTGAAGCTGCGCAGGCCGCAATGGAAATCTCCCACATTGGCACGGAAGAAGAGCTTTCCGATGAACGAAAGTATGGGGTTTCCAATGTAGCGGTTCTTCCACGGCATGGCTCCCGGCTGGACGCCGCCTTTGAACCGGTTTCCTATCACGAGGTCGTAACCTTCGCGCAACTTCTCGACAAAGGCATCGAGATTCTCGAGGTCATGGCTGTCATCGGAGTCGCCCATGATGCAATAGCGGCCGCGCGCGGCGGCGATTGCCCCATACAACGCCGCTCCGTAGCCGCGAATCGGAATATGAATCACGCGCGCGCCGAGGCTGGCTGCAATCTCTTGCGAACCGTCGGTTGAGCCGTTATCGCCGACAACGATTTCGCCGTTTATCCCCGACCGGCGCAGATAATTCTGCGCCTTCCGGATGCAAGTTTCCAGGGTCTCCGCCTCGTTGAGGCAGGGCATCACGATGCTCAATTCCACAGTCATCTTCGCTTACCTCCGGTTTGGCTGACCGACAGGGGCCGCTCAATGCGCAGGCCTTCCGTCGTGTCGAGTCTCGCATTGCAGAGCACAAATCGCCCCGGCCGGCTTCCTGGTCGCCAGGGCAAAGTCTACCGTCCCTTCCGTCTGGCGGCGCGCCGTGTGCTTCCGGCCTCGGGAAGAGCGCGGAAGGAGTTTTCCAGACTGCACAGGAAGTTGAACCGGACGATGTACCAGAGCGCCGCGATGCCGTCCTTCATGCCGATCTTCTTCCCCTGCTCATAAGTCCGCCCGTGGTAAGAGATCGGCACCTCGTAGATGGCAACGCCGAGCTTGGCCACCTTCGCCGTGACTTCGATCTCAAAGCCGAATCCAGTGCTGGTAATCGTCATGTTGCGGATAATCTCGCCGCGAAACGCCTTATGACAGGTTTCGACGTCGGTCATGTTGACGTTGGTGCACAGGTTGGAAAGAAACGTCGGCCCTTTGTTGGCAAGGTAGTGATAAAAGTACAGCACGCGCGACGCCTTCCGTACCAGAAAGCGCGAGCCGTAAACCACATCCGCATAGCCTTCCACAATGGGCCCAATCACGGCGCCGATTTCCGCGGGGTCGTATTCCAGGTCGGCATCCTGCACGATGACGATCTGGCCGGTCGTGAGCGCGAAGCCCGTCTTCAGCGCCTCAGTCTTGCCACTGTTCACGGGGTTGTGGGCGACCTTGATCCTCGGGTGCTCGGCCGCCAGCCGGTCGGCAATCTCCCGCGTGCACCCGGGGAAGGACTGCCTGAGCCGGCTGCGCCTTTCCCATAGGCTATCATCTTGTTCGTTTGGCCGAAAGCAGCAAATTGGACGGCCAGCCGGCGAGTCTCACACATGCCACCTTGAAGTTTTCCAGTCCTGCCTCCGCGGCGAGCCGCCGCAACTGGGAAGCGGAAAGCAGGTTCAAGTTGTCTTCAGAGGCAAGCAAATCTAAGCCTCTCATCCTGCAAAACTTTCTGAATACAGGCGCCGGAAGCCAATGCGCGAAGGGCATAACCGTGTGGAACTCGACCGGGAACCAACGATTTGGCGTGGTGACAAATATCCCCTTGCGCGCGACCCGCCACGCATCACGAAGAAAATCGGCCTGTCTTTCCCCGCTGCCAACATGCTCCAGGACCGCGCTGGAGTGGACGTAGTCGAATTCCCGGTCGGCAAACGGGAGATTCCGGCCGCCGGTACGCACAAACCTCAGTCCCGGGTAGACCTCTTCAAGAAACAGAGCCTCATCCACGCCGCATGCGGTAATCCGATCCTTGTAGGGGTACCAGAGTTCGAGGTAATTGGAATGGCTGTAGGTCCGGTCGCTCGTCACTCCAAGATCAAGCAACGTATCCTGCTGCTCGATTCTGGTAGTGGAGAGAAAGACTTCAAACATTTTGCGCCGCTGGTAGCCGGATATCCTGATCGGGATCGAGTCAGGCGAAGCGACATTGTACTGCGCGTTTACGTCCACCTCGCCTCCTCAACGCAGATCGCTTGAGCGCCGCCGCAACCCGAGAATACTCAGGAAGAAGCTGCTGCATATCGTCTGTACACCCAACGTCAGAGCGAAGACAGAGGGCATGACGATGCGCAGCATGTGGCCGGCGTCCAATGCGCCGAAACTCTCTTCAGCCCATCCGGAGACGGCAAGGAGCGATCCACCAATCCCCAGCGCCATCAACAAACCGCCGGCAGCCAGGCCGGTTTCCAGCGTGACGTAGCGGAAGGCGCGGTTCAGGCGCGGATCTTCGGGAAGCAGGCCCTCGGAGATGCCGACCACCTTCGTAAACACGGCAAAGGCAACAAGCTGGAAGCCGAGAAGCGCCGAAACAAAGGCATATAAAAGCGTATGCACGTCGAACCCGATGCCATGCACGACCCGCGGCCCCGGCAGGAGCCAGGCGCATCCGGCCAGCCCCAGCAAGATCAAAAAAGCTCCGGGATAGAGGAAAAGCCAGCGTGGACTGTACATAAGCATGAAACGCAGATGCCGCCAGCCGTCGCGATAGGGAAGAAGGTGGGGAGGATGGGAGCGGCCGTCGGGCCTGAGGATGGTGGGCACCTCTGTCATCTTCATCCCCTTGAGTTTGGCCTTGATCACCATCTCCGAGGCGAATTCCATTCCGGTGGTTCTCAAATCCAATGACTGAAAGGCGCTCTTCGAGAATCCCCTGATGCCGCAGTGGAAATCTCCCACATTGGCGCGGAAGAAGAGCTTTCCGATGAAAGAGAGGATAGGATTTCCAATGTAGCGGTTCTTCCACGGCATGGCTCCTGGCTGGATGCCGCCCTGGAACCGGTTGCCCATTACCACATCGTAACCCTCGCGGAGCTTTACGAGAAAGCTGTCGAGGTGCTCCAAGTCATAGCTGTCGTCGGAGTCGGCCATGATGCAATAGCGGCCGCGCGCGGCCTCGATTGCCCCGTACAAGGCAGCACCGTAGCCGCGAGCCGGGATAGGAATCACGCGCGCGCCGAGGCCGGATGCAATCTGTTGAGAGCCATCCGTCGAGCCGTTATCGCCGATGACGATCTCCCCATCCACGCCAGATCGCCGGAGATAGGCCTGCGCTTTTCGGATGCAAGTTTCCAGGGTCTCCGCCTCGTTAAGGCAGGGCATCACGATGCTTAGTTCCACGGTGATCTCCGCTTACCTCTGGTTCGACTGAACGACAGGGGCCGCTCAACGCGCAGGCCTTCCTTAGTACCGGGTCTCACATGGCAGAACACAAATCGCCCCGGCTGGCTTTCGAATCGCCAAAGCAAGGTCTACCTTCCCTTCCTCCTGGCGGCGCGCTGTGCGCTTCCGGCCTCGGGAAGAGCGCGGAAGGAGTTTTCCAGACTGCACAGGAAGTTGAACCGGACGATGTACCAGAGCGCCGCGATGCCGTCCTTCATTCCGATCTTCTTGCCTTGCTCATAAGTCCGCCCGTGGTAGGAGATCGGCACTTCGTAGATGGAGACGCCGAGTTTGGCCACCTTCGCCGTGACTTCAATCTCGAAGCCGAATCCGCTGCTGGTGATCCTCATGTTACGGATAATCTCGCCGCGAAACGCCTTGTAACAGGTTTCGACGTCGGTCATGTTGACGTTGGTGCACAGGTTGGAAAGAAACGTCAGCCCCTTGTTGGCCAGGTAGTGGTAGAAGTACAGCACACGCGAAGCCTTGCGCACCAGAAAGCGTGAGCCGTAAACCACATCCGCTTGGCCTTCCGCAATGGGCGCAATCACGGCGCCGATCTCCGCGGGGTCGTATTCCAGATCGGCATCCTGCACGATGACGATCTGGCCCGTGGTAAGCGCGAAGCCCGTCTTCAGCGCTTCGGTCTTGCCCCGGTTCACGGGGTGGTGGGCGACCTCGATCCTTGGGTTCTCCGCCGCCAGCCGGTTGGCAATCTCCCGCGTGCCGTCGGTGGAGCAATCGTCGACGATGACGATCTCGCCGGCCTCAGGAACCGCCAGCAGACGCTCAACGATCTCGCACAAGGTGGCTTCTTCGTTGTAGGCCGGAACCACTATGGAAAGCAGCGGCTGCTTGTCGGCTGGAGTACTCATTCGGGATTTCCCTTAACCATTCTGCCGGCACAAGAGATCCGGCAGACCGCAGTGGCGGCTGCCGTCAGGAACACTGCACAACCTCCGTTCACGCCGGCCGTGCGCCCGGGTCGAGCCAGGAAGGGCATCCCAAGCGTCACGGATTCCGCACGCAGTCATAGGTCAGATGGATTGGCGTTCCCATGTCGACGACTTCAAAGTCCGTCACTTTCAGTCCAAACATGGAGTGGGAATCGAAGTCGAGATCGGCATACTTTGCTTTTGTATCTTGGTCGTTCTGCGCTGTGAGGGCGATGCTTCCGCCGTCAGCCAGGAACATGCCGTATTTCTGCAAGGCGCGCGCAACGACTTGTGCCTCGGGCATCAGCTGCGACACGTCGTAAGACGCCTTCAGGCGGAAGCGGGCGCCGATCGGCGGCGCGTCAGCCGGCCCGCGCGGGCCGCCGGCGTGCGTGGCGGGACGAACATATACGTGGGCGCGAATCCGCTGATTAGGCAGTGTGAAACGGATGGCGTGATCGATGTGTCCCACGGCGATTTCGTCGGCGTTGAAGAGCAGCGGCGCAATGGGGAATCCGGCGGAGTCGGCGCTGGTGCACTGCTCTCCACGCCCCGACGGCGGATAGACGCGGTTGAGGTTCCAAACCGCAACAAAGTTCGCTGTAACGGAAGCCGCCACTGCAGTGGTCTCGAAGGTTTCGTAGAGCTTGCCGTGGCTGCGGTCGACCACGAGCAGCTGACAGTCGCCCTCGCACTGACCTATAATGCCGCTCGCGACGGGAAGCGGAAAGGTCGAGACGTTGTCGGAATCCGCGGCATCAAACCTCGGACCCTTGTGAAAGGGAACAAACGGAGTCTTGGCGTCTGCCTGCAAAACGCGCATTCCGAAGTCGATCTGGAACCTGTTGTTGTTGCCCCATCCTCCCGCATCCGCAAGCCATTTAATGATGGTGTCGGACTGGGGATCGAGGGGCGCATGGCTCACGTCCTGCGTCCAAGGGGCGCCCGGAGGAAAGTATGGCGCGGGGCCCGGGCCGCCGTGCTCCAGCTTTGCGGCCTTGACCTGGACGATATGGTGGTGATACACGAAGCCGGCGACGGCGGCTACGACTCCCAGCACGGCGATGAAAAGCAGATTCCTTTTGGGGTTCATGGCGTTTCTACCTTCCTCCGGTTCATGAGAATGATTGCAGCGGCGCCTGCCGATGTCAATTGCCGCCATGGCGGCGGCAGGTTCAAGCGGCGGCAGGTTGTCAGGCTCAGAAGTTGAACCCTTCGCCGCCGGCTCACTCGAATTCCATATCTTCCAGAGCGGGCCGCGCGTCGCAAGAAACTTGTAGAGCCCGGCGACGGCGGCCGCGTTGAGCACCAGCAGAGCGCTGGCCGGAGCTGCGATCCGATTCACCAATGCGTTCCGGAAGCGCAGGCCGGCGAGGGAAAGCGCCCAGCCGAAGACCTGAAGAGCCGCGCATGCCGCGTAAAATCGCGAACCGGCGGAGAGCGCCAGGCTGGAGACCAGCAGCAGAACCAGCAGGTAGGGCACGGCAAGGCGCGCAACCTTGTGCGAGACGAGTTGAAAGAGAACTCGATTGCGCGGGCTGAGAGTCCAGGGGGCGAGCTGGAAGAGCTGGAAGTTCCCCGCCAGGGTCCGGACTTTGCGATGAAACTCGCCTCCGACCTTCTTCGGCCAGGTGTCGTAGACATGGGCCTGGGGATCGACGACCGACCGGTAGCCTTGGCGGATAATCGAAAGCGGCTGAAACATGTCGTCGAGGATTATTCCGGCTGGCAGGGGCGCGGCGAGCTCGCGACGGATGGCGTAAAAGCCTCCATAGACGCCGACCGGAGAGTCGCTTGCCGCCTCGCATGCCCTGAGCCACTGTTCGTAGCGCCAGTAGAATCCACCCACCGCTCCAGCGGCTGCATCATGACCTTCCTGGCGCAGCGTGAGCCTGCCGCAGACGCAACCGACCTTCGGATCAGCAAAGTTGCTGACCAGTTGCTGAATCGCGCCTGGAGCAATCTCAGGCCGGATATCCACGAACAGAATCAACTCTGCGGTAGCCTGCGCCATGCCGGCGTTGACGGCGACCCCCTTGCCGCCGTGTTCTTTCAGAACAATAGTCTTGAGAAGCGGATGCCGCTGGCGGGCCAGCAATTCCGCTGTGCCGTCGGTTGAGCCGTCCGAGACAATGACGATCTCTTTGATATGGGGGTAATCGAGGGTCAGAAGATGGTGAATCTTGCCCGGGAGCAGCTCGACACCGTTATGCACCGCGAGAACGACGCTCACGCTGGGGGCGATCGGAGCCGCCTTCCATGGACACCGCCGCAACCGCGCCCGCATCCACATCGCCACAGGGTATCCCATGTAGGTGTAAAGAATGCCGATCAGCGAAAGCCAAAAGACGATCCTCATTGGGCGCCCCTTCCCAGCAGGATCGTCTTGACCGTCTCAAACATGATGAGCAGGTCCAAGCCGAGCGACAGGTGCTTGACGTAGTAAAGATCGTATTCGAGCTTCTGCTTTGTTTCCTCCAGGCTGGCTCCGTAATGATAACGCACCTGTGCCCAGCCTGTGATCCCTGGACGGATCAGGTGCCGCAGCTCATAAAAGGGAATCTCGCCGCTGAGCCACTGCACGAACTCGGGGCGCTCCGGGCGGGGACCGACAAATCCCATCTCGCCGCGGAGGACGTTCCAGAGTTGTGGAATTTCATCCAGGCGAGTCCTGCGCATGAATCTGCCCAGCAGAGTGATGCGAGGGTCGTTCCTGGTGGCCCACACAGCTCCCTTGGCTTCGGCGTCCTGGCGCATGGTGCGGAATTTAATGACGGAAAAGAGACGCCCGCGCAATCCCACGCGGGTCTGGCGGAAGAAGATGGGACCCGGCGAAGAGAGGCGCACGGCCAGAATGATGAAGGGGATGAACGGCAGGCAGATTGCCAATAGAATGAAAGAAGCGGTGACGGAGACAAGACGCCGGAGAATCTGCTGCGAGGCCTTCACATTGAAACCGTGAGTGAAGATCAGGGAGCTGGGATTGAGGCCGTCAAGCGGCAGCTTGCCCAACAGCTTTTCCATAACGGCGCTGGCATCTTCAATCACAACGCCACGCAGCCGAAGGTCGAGGAGCTCACGAACCGGCATCGATTTGCGACGGTCTTCCATGGCGACGATGACTCGTTCAATGGACGGCTTCGGCGTGCAGAAGGCGCGAAGGTCGGCCGCAAACCGCTCGAGTTCCCCGCCAGACACGCCTTCGCTGCTCCCAGCCACAACTTCCATGCCCGCATCGCGCCGGGCGCGCAGAATCTCGACCACGTTACGCGCCCGCTTGCCGCTGCCCAGCACGTAGACCCGTTCGCGGAAGGCCGAAAGGCCAAGTACCCACTCATACATCCACCGCCAGACGACGAGCGCAACAACGAGGATAGAAACGCCGAGGACGAGAACATTGGGGCCAATGTCCAAATCCGGGAAGAAATAGACCAGCCCCGCGAGAAGAAAGGACAAGACGCTCAGAAGCAGGAGCAGACGGAAGTAAATCTCCCAGCGGCCGGCGATGCGTTGCGGTTCATACAGATCGAAGTAGTGCGAGAGAAGCAAGGTGAGAACGGTGATCCCCGCGATCTTCAGTATCCCGTTCTCGTAGACCAGAGAGATATAGGTATCCGGCCCAACCAGGTACGCTGTGGCCAGCAGGAATGAACCGCTCACCAGAAGCGCTTCGCAGAGGAGCAGCGCCAGGGTCCGGGTCGGATAGTAGACATTAAGAAGCCTGATCATCCCTGTCTTTCGCTATCCTTTCCTCGCGTCTCCTGGCGGCCGCGCTCTGACCCGCCGTAGTAGTGGTAGTAGTAGTAGTAGCCGCGGCGCGGGACGCGCTTGATGTCGTTGAGCACAAACCCAAGAATACGCGAGTTCCTGAAAGTGGCCTGCGTACGCTGCGCGACAGCGTAAGGCGTGGCTGCTCCACGCGCCACCAGCAGCACCGCATCGGCGGCGCGGGACAGCTCCACGGCATCGGTAACCGCCAGCACCGGCGGGGAGTCGATCAGTATCCAGTCGAAATGCGGCGTAAGGTTCAGGATCAGCTCTTCGAGGCGCTGGCTGGCCACCAATTCCGAAGAGTTGTCGCCGCACTTGCCGGCAGGGATTAAGGTGAGGTTGGAAAGCCCGCGCTGGGCGGGTGTCTCAGCGGACTCTGAGGCTGAGTCGCGCTGCATGACGGCATGCAACTCCGCGGTGCCCGCCAAATACTCGGTCAGGCCCACCTCATTGGGGGCGCCGAGCAGGTTGTGAAGCGTGGGACGGCGCAGATCGCCGTCGATGAGCAGAATGCCATTGACGCTGTTGCGCGCCATGCTCACGGCCAGATTCGCCGCGACGAAGGACTTGCCTTCCGCAGGCATGCCGCTGGAGACCAGGATCGTCTTCAGCGGGGCCTCATAGCGCGCCTGGTAGACGCGTGAGCGGAGGCTGCGAAACTGCTCGACGCCCGGGCCGCGGTCCGCGAGCGTGGGAAAGGAAGGAGTGGACGGCTTCCATCGATACCGCGCGATGTTCTCAAGGAAGGCGTCGGCTCCGGCCGGCTGCGGCTCCTCAACATCGTCGACAACTGGCGGCTCGACAAATTGTTCAACTACCGACCCTTGCGCAGCTTGGCGCTCCCGGTCCGCTCTTTGAAGCGCTTCGTATATCCGGCTCATATCTCACGTTCCTTCAGAAAATCCGTAACATTCACCATGGTCTTGACGGTATTGGGCATGGCGGCTGGCAAGGCATTGTCCGGCAAACCCGTCGGAGCCATTGGCGAAATCAGAAAGGGCTGCTGGTACAGTTCGAGCTCTGTACAGACCGACTCGACGATGCACGCGGGGATGGGCTTCATCTGTTCCACGTAAGCGGTTATCATGGCATGCTCGCAGATCAGATTGATGAGCCGGGGAATTCCCCTCGAGCAACGGTGGACAAGCTGCACCGCGTCGGGCGCCAGCACGGGTTCGCTCGCTCCGGCGATGCGCAGTCTTTCGGCGATGTACGCTTTCGTCTCCTCGGCGAACAGCGGCCGCGTTCTGCACCACACTGCGACGCGCTGGCGAAGCTGGCGGACGCAGGGATCGCGGAGCTTGTCTTCGAGTTCAGGCTGGCCGGAAAGCACAATCTGCAGCAGCTTCTCCGAGGAGGTCTCCAAATTGGTCAACAAACGAATCTCTTCGAGAAGATCCCAGGAGAGGTTCTGCGCTTCATCGACGACAATGACGCATAACCCGCGTTCGCGAAAGCGTTCGATAAGCCAGCGATTGAGCTGCAGCAGCATGCCGGACTTGGTCCGCTTCTCGGGCGGAAGGCCGAAGTCGGTGAGTACGAATTCAAGGAAGTCGAGCACCTCAAGACGCGGATTGAAGACGAAAGCCGATGAAACGCGATCGCTGGAGAACGTGCCGAGGACGGTCTTGAGAAAAGTCGTTTTTCCCGTCCCCACTTCTCCCGTCATGACCACAAAACCCTTGCGTGTTGCAATGCCGTATTGCAGGCAGGCAAGCGTCTCCCGAATCTGCGGCGTCATGTAGAGAAACCGCGGATCGGGACTGGCTCCGAAAGGGAGGGCGCGAAGGCCGAAGAAGGATCTGTACATGGCTAACTGCCCACGCTTTCAACGGGCTTTTGCGATCGTGAAAACGGGTTCCAGCGGCTGCGTCCCTTGGCCGGGCGGGGGATGCCGTCAACGTGGGACAGGATGGCCAGAGTCGGAAGCTTGGTGAAGGCCCAGATGTCCCTCTCATTGCGCACGGACGTATCGCGATACTCGAGCAACGCTGTGAGGAGAAGACCAAGAAACAGGCCGGCCGCAAACCCCCCGCCGGCGAAGACGATACGGTTGGGGAAACTTGGCGCGTCGGGAAGATTGGCAGCATCCATAACGCGGAACTGCTCGCCCTCCTGGCGATGTTCAAGCGCCGTTGCCATGCTCGATTCGTTGATCTTCTTCAGCAGGTTGTTGTAGAACTCCAACGCCGTCTCATGGTCGCGGGTGATCTGCTTGTACTCCTCCTCGATCAAGGGGCTGGCCTCAATCCTGGCTTCATAGACGCGAATCTGCTGCTGAAGCCGAGCCTGTTCCTGCTTTCCGCTAGCTATGGCCTGTTGCACGCTTTTGAGCTGAAACTTGAGCTGCTGAAGATGTGGCGGGTCGGGACGGTTGGGATCGGGTGCTGCCGGCGCCGGCGCCGGCTCGGCCGGAGCGTGCGCGAGCTCCGCCTGCAGATCGGCAATCTTGCGCGAAACCGCCACCACGTCGGGGTAGTCCGGCGTGTAGTGCGCCTCCAACTCCTGCCGTTGCGCCATGAGGGCCTTGAGCTGCGCCCGGCGCTCATCGGATGAAATGCCGGCACCCGGCTCGACGCCCGCCACGTCGCGTGTCTCTTGCGAGACTAAAGCCTGGAGGAAAACCTCATTTTGCTGCAGACGGTCCAGCGACTGCGTTACGGCGTCAAGCTGGGTTGTAAGAGCCTGAAGCGTGCTTTCGTTGGGGCTTCCCATGGCCAGGGCCATATCCCCAAGATGAAGGGTCTGGCCGGGAAGTTTACCGATGTTCTTTTGCTCAAAGGCCGCCAGCTTGGCATCCTGGTCGTCCAGATTCCTCTTGGCATCGGCGAGTTGCTGCTTGAGGAATTCGTTTGTGCCTTCGGCGGTCTGCTCGCGCGCACTCAGATTCTCGCTCACGAACAACGAGGTGATCTCGCTGCACACCTGCTGGGCTGTGCGAGGGTCCTTCGCCGTGAACGTTATAAAGAAACCCGGCATTCCGCCGCTTCCGGATGGGATTGGCTTGACCCCGATTGCCTTCTGCGTTATCGAGACGCGGTCGTCCATGCTGGCCCCGCCGGCGGAGTACAAATTGAATCGCTCGATGATCGGCTCGAGGCGCGAGCGGCTCAGTATCTGCTCTTTCATCGACGCCAGCCGTTCGCCCAGATTCTCTTCGACGACCGGCTTCACATAGTCTTCCGGAACCTTCTGCTGCTCGATGATCACCAGCGTCTGCGACATATACCGGGGGGAGATGACGTAGCTCAAGCCCACGCCACCGGCCAGCAGAGCGATGGAGAAGAACAGAATCAGCCAGATTCGCCGTCTCAAGATGCCTGCGTAATCTTCGATGGTCAGTTCACGATGCCCGAGCATACGACTCCTTGAAGATTCAGTGCCTGAGGTGTATTCCCCGAGGCGAATACCCGATGCCGAAGCCGATGACTTGCGTCAGCCCGCTGAGGGCGTTGGTGGACAGCGTGGAACTCGACGACTGGAACATCGCCGTGTAATTCGCAAAGATGTTGAAATCCCTGCCCAGCGACCTGCCAGCCTGCGCCCCGGCATACTTTCCGTTGGTAACGCCGTTGCCGTTCAGCCCGGCGGTGCGCATATAGGAGGCTGTCAGTCCGGCGTTCCAGCTCCGGCCCAATCTCCGCGAGAAGTTCGCGCTGGCGACATCGCTCTCCGCTCCGAGATAATATCCGGAACCGCCCTGCGCTCCATGGCTGTAGCTCAAACTGGCCGTTCCGGCTCTGAACGTGTCGCTGACCGAGGCGCTCGCTGCGATCCTTGTCGAGGAGGGCACTATGGCGCTGTTCGAACTTGAGATCCACTGAGGTCCAGCAGATACGCTTGAATGGATATGGCGATTCCACTTGCGCGTGAAGCTGAACTGAGCGGTGTTGACCTGGCTGAAGCTGAGTTGCGCGGCATTGGCCGACGAGGCGGAACCGGCCCCGCCGTAGCTGAAACGGGAAAAGGAATATTGGCCTGCAACCGAGTTGCGCGCGTCCAGGCGGCGGGTGATCCCCGCGTCGGCCATCAGCATATCCGTATTCAGGCCATTGTTGTCGAGGTAGTAAAGTTGCCCCGCGGAGCCCCCAACGTTGAGGGAGGTTGCATAGTCGAATCTATGTCCGGCCGCCAGGGTCGTGAAGTTGTCGAGCGTGCGGGTATTCAGAACCAGCACCGTCTGGTCGGGCGGCGTTGTCGAGCCGGAAACGCCGATCGGTTCCCCGGACCCGGGAACTCCCGAAAAGCCGGTGGTCGGAGTCTCGAAAGTATAGCCCACGTTGTCGCTGGCCCTCAGGTTCCACGAACGGCCTACGATACCTTGCGTCAGCGATAGGTGCTGATACACACCTCCCGCTTCCGGCGGTCCGGCCCAGGTCCAGGCGTAGCCGCCGCCGTACTGCATGCTGAATGGCAGGCGCTCGCTGTCATTCGCGTAGCTGGCATCTCCAGAGGCAAAGCTGCGCTGTTGGCCATCCAGGGAGCCGCCTATCTCAGAGGTCTCGGAGTAACGCAAATCGTAGCGCAGGTTGCCGTGAACCGGCAGTCCCGGACCCGTCGCCTCGGGCACAACCTGCGCTTCAGCCACAGTGCAGACGGTGAGAAGGAACGCCAGAAATGTGAGAGTGGTCTTCATCGATGAGCCTTAAGGAACAACAATCGTGTCACCGGGTTTCAGAACGAGGTCGAGCGTGCTGTCGCCCTTCAACGCCTGCTTGTAATGCACCGGAATCTTCTCGTGCTTACCGGCTTCATTGCGCAGGATATAGATCTTTTTGGCGTTGGCGTCCTCTGTAATCCCGCCAGCGCTTCCAATGGCCTCCAGCAAGGTCATGCCGGGCGTCATCTCGATCGGCCCCTTCTTTCCAACCTCGCCCAGAAGGTAGACAACCTTGCTATGGATCTGGCTGACCACGACGGAGACGTTCGGGTCCTGTATGAACTTCTTGAGCTTGGCCGAGATCTGATCCGCCAACTGAAGCGGTGTCAAGCCGGAGGCCTGAACGTCGCCCAGCAGAGGCAGTGAGATCATGCCGTCGGGGCGGACTAGGAGGCTGCCCGAGAGCGTCGGCTCCTTCCACACGCTGACGGTAACAACGTCGGATGCGCCAATCACATAGGTTTCGGCCGCGGCTCCGGCGGCCAGGGCCGGCAATGGCTCGGCTGGCTGGGCAGTGGCCTGCGCCGGCTGGGCCGGCTTGCCAGCGGACTCCTTGTCCTGGGTTTGGCAGAAGAGGCTTGGCACGAAGAATGCCAAAACCAAAAGTCTTCCCGGTTTCATAGCGCGACTCCCTTCCTGTTGGATGCCGGTTGGTCTTGTAACCCCATTCGTTTGAGCTTATACAGCAACGCCTTGTAGCTGATCCGCAACTCGTCCGCGGCGCGCTTGCGATTGCCGGCGGTTGCAGCCAGAACCTCCGAGATCAACTGCCGCTCGATCTGGGTGGATGCGGCTCGTGTGGCTTCCTTCAGCGACAGGGGCTTGTGATGTCCATTCGACTTCACGGTTGGGGCCGCTGCCTTAAGCGCTGCCAGCGAGATCGACTGGTCGCCGATAGCAACAAACGTCTTGATGGCGGTCTGAAGCTCAGGCAGATTGTCGGGCCAGCTGTGCTCCATCAGGAACCCGATGATCCCTTCTCGCAGAACCGGCTTGGGACGATCGAACTGCTTGGAATACTGCGTCAGGAGGTCATCGGCAATGGTCAGGATTTCCGACTTCCTGCAGCGCAGGGGTGAAATCCGCAGCGTGACGGCGGAGACCAGGTAGTAGAAATCCTCTCTCATGCGCCAGGTCTTGACTTCCTCCAGAAGCTCGCGGCTTGTACCGCACAGAAGGCGGCTGCCTTGTGCCTCCCCGGAACGAAAATAGCTGTTGACGATCAACTCCTGCAGGGCAAGGTTCAGATCCCCGATCTCCGACAGATAAACTGTCCCCTTCGTGGAAAGAGCCGACAGCAGAACCTGAGCGTCGGCATCGGCGCTGCAAATCTCAGTATAAACCCCGCGGGACCGATGCGACTGAGCGTGGATTTGCTCCGCGACGGAACGCTTCCCGACGCCGTGCTCACCCACAATCAAGACCGGGCAGTCGCTTTCGGCGATGCGGGCAATCGCGCGCTGAATCTGCGCCTCGATGGGAGCAACGGGGGCAAACGGTTTCGTCTGTCGCTTCACGCCGTGGATGGATGCACCGCCTGCCATGACGGATCCTGGGGTCACAACCCTGCTGTTGCAATGCGGGTTCCAAACCCGGCCACAGACCGTGGAATAGGCCTTCCATGCCGTATATCCGCTCTCGGGCGGGCTTCCGGGAGGCGGTCGAAAGCGAAGAAACGGTGAAGAATCTCCAGTCCAGTTGAAGAAATTGTGACATTATTTTCCCTGTGAAGTGGAAAGTTGTTTCCACTCGCACAGGAAGGATGATTCCCGTCGTCGGGCAAATCATTGGGATTCCTCTTGGATTCAGCCGTTCCACTTTCGGCATTCCGATTGCTAAGCAGTGTGTGGCGGATCGAAATGCCGCAGGTTCCGTCACGGAGAATATGGTCGAAGACAGAAGTACGGCAGCGATTCCCAAGAGCCGACGGTTCTTTCGAAACGCTCAACTGGGATGGGGTTCAGTGCTCATCGGTGCGCTCATGGCGGCGGTTTATTACCGCGTGCTGGCGAAACTGGTGATCGACTGGTGGCAGATTCCGGATTTCTCTCATGGCTTCCTGGTGCCCATCTTTGCAGCCTACCTGGTGTGGGACAAGAGAAAGGCTCTTCTTGATACGAAGGTTGCTCCCACCTGGAGCGGGATTGCCGTTGTTGCCCTGGGGCTGCTCGTTCTGCTGTTGGGAGTCTACGGAGCCGAGCTGTTTCTGTCCCGGGTTTCGTTGCTGATCTTGCTGGCGGGTCTGGTGCTTTGCTTTGGCGGCTGGGAGCTGCTGAAGGAGCTGCGCTTCGTGCTGCTGGTCCTGCTCCTGGCAATTCCGATTCCCGCTATCGTTTTCAATGAGATAACTCTTCCCCTGCAGATCCTGGCCTCGAAGCTTGCCAGCGCCCTGCTTCCTCTCTTCGGCGTGCCGGTTCTGCGCGAGGGCAATGTCATCGTACTCCCCGCCATGAAGCTGGAGGTGGCGGAGGCCTGTAGCGGCATCCGTTCCCTGGTCAGCCTGTTCACGCTCTCCATCTTCTATGGGTACTTCCTGGAGAAGTCCTCCTGGAGGCGGGCTCTGCTCGCCCTGGCCAGCATTCCCATTGCGATCGCGGCCAATGCCGTGCGCATACTCGGCACCGGGTTGTGCGTCCAGTACTGGGATCCGGATAAGGCCATGGGTTTCTTTCACGAGTTCTCGGGCTGGGTGATGTTTCTGGTTTCGCTCGCCTGCCTTTTCATCGTCCATCGCACCATGTGCTTGTTCCCGGTACGAAGGAGGCAGCAATGAAGAGCCCTCGTTTCTGGACGGTTGTTCTGCTTCTGGCGGGAACGGCGCTGATCCTCTTTGCCCGCGGGGATGCCGATCTGATTCCCGCCAGGGCGCCTATTTGGCAGCTTCCGCACGCCATCGCGGGATGGACAGGAAGCGATCTGCCCATCGATCAGGAGACGCTCGATACTCTTGGCGCCGGAGACTTTCTGTCGCGCGTCTACACCCGGAACGGAGGGGCGCAGCCGATCGGCCTCTTTATCGGCTATTTCCCTACCCAGAGGACAGGCGTCACCATCCATTCGCCCAAGCATTGCCTGCCCGGCGGCGGCTGGGATTTTGTATCGTCGCGGTACGTCGATTTGAACGATGCCGACGGTAAGGCGCACCGGGTGGGGGAGTACATCATCGCCAACGGCGAGGATCGGCAGTTCGTCATCTATTGGTATCAGGCGCATGGGCGCAGCGTCGCCAGTGAATATCTGGCTAAGATATACTTGGTGACCGACGCCATGCGGATGAATCGTACAGATGGGGCGCTGGTGCGCGTGATTGTGCCCGTCGACCCCAGAGAGGGCCTGCCGGCGGCAAGGGCTCGGGCCGAGGGGTTTGTAGCCCAGCTTGCGCCCCTGCTCCCGCGCTTCATTCCGAACTGAGCGGCTGGGAGGCGGTGGGGAGCGGGAACTGGTCTTGCAGAGAATTTTCGTGGCTCTGGCCGCGCCTTGGGCGGCCGGCGAGGATGGAAGAAAGTGAAAGGTCTGTTTGAGGCGGTTCAAGTGAGTTTCGATGGCAGACGGAGAGCGGCGATGCTGCGCCGATCTCTCGGCGTAGTCGTGCTTTTTCTCGCGGTTGCTCTGTTAGCTGGTTGCCACCGCGATCCAAATGTGCGCAAACACAAGTATCTGGAAAGCGGTGACCGTTACAGCGCCGAAGGCAAGTACAGGGAAGCCGCCATCCAGTATTTGAACGCTTTGAAGGTCGACAAGAGCTTTCCCGACGCTCATTTTGCCCTGGCGCATGCTTACATGCACCTGGGCCAGTTCTCCGCGGCGTACGCCGAACTGGCGCGCACCGTGGAGGAGCAACCAGCCAACTACAAGGCGCGGATCGAACTCGGCAACCTGCTTCTTGCCGGTGGAAAGATCGACGACGCGCAGAAGCAGGCCGATGCCGTCATGGCCGCGCAGCCGAACAACCCCGACCTTTACGCCATGCTCTCCGCCATCGCAGTCAGGCGAGGGAACAGGGATCAGGCTCTGACCGAGATCAACCGGGCTCTGGAACTGGAACCGAACCGGGCCTCGTTCCACGAGGATCTCGCGCTCCTTCAATCGGCCGATCCAACCAAGGCTTCTTCTGAGGAAGAGGAGATGAAGAAGGCTGTCGCGCTGGATCCGAAATCGGTGAACGCCAAGCTGCTACTCGCCTCTTTCTATGCCCGGAACAACCGCCTGCAGGAGGCTGAGAAGGCCGGCTGGGATGCCATCGCAACGGACCCCAAGAGCCTCGCGGCTCGGGAAGGCGTGACCCGTATTATTTTGCGGGAGAACGATCCGGCAAGAGCCGAGCAGGTCCTCCGTCAGGCCTCGAAGGATCTGGCCGACAATCCCCAGGGCGTGCGTGTCCTGGCAGACTACTTCGAAGGCTCCGGACAGATGGACAAGGCCAAGGCGGAGTTCGCGAGCTTGGCCGAAAAGTATCCCAAGAACCTATCTGTGCAGAAGGGATACATTCGCCTTCTTCTTCAGGTCAAGGATTACGCAACCGCGAAAACCGTGGTTTCCGCTTTGATGAAGAAGAACTCCAAGGATCCGGAAGTTGTGGCTTTGAACGGCATCGTGTTGCTCAACGATGGCCAGGTGAACGATGCCGTGAGTGCCCTCATGGACGGCGTCAAGAACTACCCCAAGGACGCTTTTATGCAGTACTGGCTGGGCATGGCGGCACTGCGGAAGGGCGATAACGCATTGGCTGAAAGGAGCTTTCGCCAGGCATTGGGTCTGAATCCGTCCCGGTTGGACACGGCGCAGGAACTGGCGCGCATAGCGGCCTCGCGCGGCGACATGCAGTTGCTGGAGGATGTGGCCGATAAAGTGATTGTCGCGGCGCCGCGCTTTCCCGGCGGCTATGTCTGGCGCGCCACCGTCGAGATGAGCCATAACGAGGCGGACAAGGCCGAGGCCGACCTCAAGACTGCTATGAGCGTTGCCCCGCAGAGCAAGCAAGCTTACATCCTGCTGGGCAAGATCCGCTTCTCGCAGAAGCGTTTTCCGGAGGGAGTCGCATTGCTGGAGCAGGCTCTCCAGGACGATCCGAACTCCCTTGAGGCCATGCGCCTGCTGGTGGCCTACGAACTGTTTCAGAAACATCCGGACAAGGCGATGGCGCGGGTGAACGCGCAAATCGAGAAGAGTCCGAAGAACAGCGGCTTTTACGATCTGCTGGCGCAGTTGCAGATTCAGGACAAGAACTTCGACCAAGCTGCCGACACGGCCCAGAAGGCCATGAAGTTGAATCCCGCGGATGGCGAGGCGGTTATGCTTTTCGCCCAGCTTCAGATGAGACGCGGACAGGTGGCGAATGCTGTCGGCGTCTGGGAACAGTGGCTCAATACGCATCCCAACGACGCCGGCGCACTTGCCATTCTCGGAACCCTCGAGGAATCGCGCGGCAATATTGGCAAGGCCGAGGCCTACTACAGGAAATCCCTGGAGATCCAGCCGCAACAGCCTGTCGCGGCCAACAATCTTGCCTATCGGATGCTGCTGAACGGCGAAAATGTGGATGTGGCCCTGACGCTGGCGCAAACCGCCCGGCAGAGTACGCCCAACTCACCCAACACCGCCGATACGCTGGCCTGGGCTTACTATTACAAGGGAACCTACGCATTTGCCCGCGACCTGCTGGAGGACGCGGTCAAGGCCGATCCGAACAATGCCACCATGCAGTATCACCTGGGAATGGTGTACGGCAAACTGAAGGATAAGGACAACGCGGCGATTCACCTGAAAAAAGCCGTGTCGCTGGCGCCCGACTCGCCGGTGGCAAAGGACGCAAAAGCAGCGCTGCAAGGACTGGGATAGACTGCGAACGGGGCTCGATGGCTGCCGGCAGCGCGCGGAGCGCTGCCGGTCGCGTCTGGGGGCAGGCTGCCGCGCAACGAGAGCGCGCGAGTCCCGACTGGAAACACAGCTGGAAATCTATGTCCAACACCAGAACGATAGCCAAGAATTCCGGCTGGTACGGCCTTGACCTCATCGTCGCCGCCGTGGTTGCGATCTTCAGCTCGATTGCGATCAACCGCTATCTTGGACCCGATAAGAACAGCTATATCGTCTATGTCTCGTATGTCGCCTCGCTGGTGAGCAGCCTGGGCGGGTTCGGCATTCCGGCAACCACGCGAAAGTATATGGCCGAGTTCATCGGCATGGGCGACCGGGGCACCGCGCGCTACATCTTTATACGCACCTTGCTCTTGCAGACCGGCCTGGCCACGCTGGCCACCGGCGGCTTTCTTTACTGGGTGCTGGGCGACGCCAATCCCGACTACAAATTGGCCGCGGCCCTGCTGGTGCTCAGCATCTGGCCTTCGATGGTCAACGCCATCCCGGCCCAGGCTAATACCGCTACGGAAGATTTGTCGACAAACCTGCCCGCCTCCGTCGTTTCAGCCCTTGTCTTATTCGCTGCAATTACAGCAACAGTCGTATTCCATTGGGGTGTGGTCGGCGTCGGCGCGTCGGTGCTCACGATGCGGACCGTCGATCTTCTTGTGCGTTTTTTCCCCACACTGAAGCGCGTCCTCGCATGGGAGACAACCCACGCCCATCCGCCAGGACTGCGCAAGCGCATGATAGCCTTCGCGTGGCCGAGCGTCGCCAGCATGGCGGTGGCGATGATCGTCTGGGGCCGATCGGAAATCCTCTTGCTCGAGCATCTCTGCGCGGATATCCGCCAGGTGTCGTTCTATTCGCTGGCATTTACCATGGCCGAGCAGTTGCTGCTGGCCGCCACCATCTTCGGAGCGGCAGCCAGCACTACGATCTTCGTTCAGTACGGGCGCGACAAGTCCAGGCTCCCCGCCATGACAGCTTCCACCTTCCGCTATCTTGCCTTAATCTCGATTCCGCTGCACTTTGTCGCGGCATCGCTCGCGGTTCCCGCGTTGCTGCTTCTCTACGGCCGCCAATTCCAGGACGCCGCCATGGTCGTGACATTGGCGCCGCTGCTTTGTATCTTCAGGGCCTATATTTCGCCCGCACAGAGCCTCCTCCAGTGTTCCGAACGCCAGAGCTTCGTCATCGCGGCAACCGTACTGGCTGGCGTCGTCGATTGGGGGGTAGCCTGGTGGTTTATTCCAGGCCACGGAGCGGTCGGCGCATGTATCGGCAACGGAGCGGCGCAGGCGACGGCTGTCCTTCTGATGTGGGCCGTGGCCATGTATCTTTACAAGGTGAAACTTCCCTGGATGCAGGTGGCGAAGATTGCTTTCATCAGCGCGCTGGCGTCGCTCACCGCGCATTTCATCGCTATGCGGCTGGCTCCGCTCTGGGGTATTCTCTGCGGTGGGAGCGCTTCCCTCGTCGTTCTCTTCGTGCTCTTTTACCTGCTGCGCGTGCTGGAGCCGGAAGACCACGACCGCTTCAACATCCTGACCGCCATGCTGCCCAAGTCAATCGCCGCGCCGGTGAACAAAGCTCTGTTGCTGCTGATTCGTCCCGCATTTGGGGGCGCGGTTTGAGGGCCGGGATGCCTCTGGCCTGAGCAGCGTCGCAAGAATTCGCCGCTGTTCGCGCCTCTTCAGGGGAACCTTCCGGTCCCGGTCTTCCGCGCCTGCGCGGTACAATGCAACCAGCCGCTTCAAGGAGGCGCTATGCGCAGGATTCTTCTCGCCCTTCTCTTCGCCGCTCCCTTCGCCGCCCCGCTCATGGCGCAGGGCGCGCCGCCCCAGGTGAGCGCCGATCAGCCCTACACCATCGAGTACTACTACAAGTGCCAGTGGGGCCATCAGGCCGAGTTCAAGGCGCTCTTCCTCAAGAATCACTACCCGCTGCTCCAGAAGATCCAGGCCACCGGCCGCATCCTCTCCATCAAGATCGAGTCGCCCGCCTACCACACCACCGAGGACGGCCGCTGGGACTATCGCGTGACCATCCGCTACAGGAACTCCACTGTGGCTACCACCGCCAACCCCGACGAAGAGGCCTTCATCAAGGAGTTATGGCCCGACCAGGCCACGTTCCAAAGAGAAGAACAGCGGCGCTTTGAGATTCTGCTGGCCCACTGGGATCTGCCGGTGACCGATATAACGCCGCCCGCAATGTAGCGCGCTCAATCCTCTCTCTGCCGCCATTGCCGCACCAGGTCTTCGGCGGCCTGGGGCCACTCGGAAAACTCAAACTGGAAGCCGGCCTCGAGCAGCCGGCCGGGAACGGCGCGGCAGCTCTCAAGTACCAGTTCAGCCTCGGTGCGCATGGCGAAGGCGCCGATATGGATGAACAGCGCAGGCGCGGGCAGCCCGTTGGGCCTGTCCCACGCGTCGCGCAGCGCCTCCATGAACTCGCGGTTGGGCAGCGGGTTGGGCGCCGTGATATTGATGGGCCCGGCAAGCTCCTCGTGGGCAACGATGAACTCCACCGCCCGCGCATAATCGGCCTCGTGAATCCACGCGACGAACTGGCGTCCGCTGCCCTGCGTGCCGCCCAGCCCCAGCCGCACCAGATTGGACAGCACGGCAAAGACGTTGCCCGGAGTGGGGCTGAAGACCACCCCGCTGCGCAGGGCCACCTTGCGCGTGCGCGGCGTCTCGTGCGTGAAGAACGCGGCCTCCCAGTCCCTGACCACGCGCTTTGAGAACTCTCGCCCTCTGCCCCATCTCGCCGCTGTCGAATCCGGATCGGCGATAGGCTCCCCGCCGCTTACCGGGCCGGTTTCATCTTGAGGCAGATCGACTCCGCTCGGGTCCAGAGCGCGTTTGTACACGGTGGCCGCCGAAGCGTTCAGCCACAGTCGCGGCGGATCGGCGAGCCTGGAGATCACCTGATTGAGGAGCCGCGTCGACCGGATCCTCGACTCGTAGATGGCCTGCCGGTTGGCCGCGTTGTGACGGCAGTTCACGCTCCGCCCGGCCAGGTTGATGCAAACGTCAGCCCCCTCCAGGGTCTCGGTCCAATCCCCCGTGTGCTCGCCGTCCCAGTGAACGGTTTGCCAGGGCGCGGCATAAGGACTGCGGGTCAGGACGGTCACGCGATGGCCCCGCTCCTGAAGATGGCGCGCCAGCATCTGGCCCACCTGCCCGCTGCCGCCGGGCAGCACGACGCGCAGCGGGCGCGGATCTGTCGAGCCTTGAGCCAGGGCCTGGGCAGCGAAGCCCTTGGGACGCGGAGCTTGCGATTCATTCATGGATTCAGCCTGCATCGTTCCCTGCGGCGATCTTCGCGGGGCTGAGGGCCGCCGTCCAGTCTGCCGGCGAATCCACTATCACGTCCGGCTGCATAGCGGTCAGGCTCTCGGGCGCCAGCCCGAAGGTGCAGCCGATCGACCACGCACCGGCGTTGCGCGCCGTCAGCACGTCCACCTTGCTGTCGCCGATCATCACCGTCTCCTCCGGCCGCGCGCCGGCCTCGGCCATCAGCGCCAGCAACCCCTCCGGATCGGGCTTCTTGGTGCCGAAGCTGTTGCCCCCGTAGATGCGGAGAAAGTAAGGCGCCAGCCCCAGCGCATCGCAAATGTCCTTTGCCGGACGAACCGGCTTGTTGGTCAGCACGGCCATCGCTCTCCCGGTGCAGCAGGGCTGGTCGCGCAGAGCCCGCAGCGCCGCCAGCGCCTCAAGAACTCCCTCGTAGGCGTAAGTGAAGTCCAGCTTGTGCTCGCGATAGTAGTCGAGAAACCAGGCGTGGGCCTTGCCCAGTAAATTCTCATCCGCCGGGGTCCCCGGCGACGGGTCTTTGTCGCCGGAGTGGGCGCCCGGAGCCCCGTTTGCCCTGGCGAATGCCCTCCGCACCAGCGTCAACGCCCCGTCGCCGATCATGCCGGCGATGGTTGCATCCTCCAGCGGCTCACGGCCAAAGTGAATCAAGGTCGCGTTCACGCTGTTGCACAGATCCTGCGCCGAGTCGATCAGCGTGCCATCCAGATCGAAAACCAGCAGTTTCAGCCGCTCAACTGGAAGAGAACGAAGTTCGCGAACCATGTTTTCAGTGTAACGGGAGCCGCTCAAATCTTCCCGGACGCGGGCAAGCGGGCACCCGGCGGTACGTTTCCCTATTGAAAAACATCCCCCGTGAAACCTTGGAATCCGTGCTCATATTGTGGTCACTTATGTCTTGACGCTTACTACCTTTGTGGTAAACTAGTAACGCGGGTGTCTCACGAAGTGAGATGAAAGCAGTATTGAAACCTTTCCTGGTCTGGCTGCATCCTGTTTGATGCGGCAGTCTGCGAGGAACCGCGCAAGAGGGGGCCGAGTTGCACGATGAAAGACTGACCTTATACCGCCTGCCGGCCGAATAAGGGATGCGGTCGATTGGAGCAAGTTTCGTGCAGAAGCGATCGATGTGCGGGGTTCCGCCGATGAGAGCCGTGAGGGACTGAACGTGGCAACGCCGGTGTTTCGTGATCCGCCGTTCTCGAGTTCCGGGAACCAGCGACAAGCTGCCGGGCGCTCGCCTGAGGCGAGGGGCTCCGCGGAATCAGGGAAGTGCTGCGCTTACAACGTGACCCGGGAACGCTTTCTCGGAGTGGATGTCGATGCCGGCGATTTCACCGTCGCGAGCCTGGATGATCGGATTCCAACGCTCGCGCCCCGGTCCGGCGCGGGCCTCTGGCTGGTCCCGTTCCGGGGCATCTCCGCCACCAGCGTGCATGTCCCGCTCGACCTGGTTTATCTGGACCGGAGCTGCACTGTCATCGACGTAGTCGAGTCCTTCCCCATCTTCCGCGTCTCCGCTGCAAGCCCGCCCGCCGCCAGCGTCCTGGTGCTGCCGTCCCACAGCATCGAGACCACTGAAACGCAGCCGGGCGATGAGTTGATACTCTGCGCTCCCGAGGAGATGAAGCGGCGTCTGGAGCGGTTGTCCAGTTCAGGCGACGCCGCCCCTGCCGCGCAGGATGCCGCTCCCTGGAAGGAAGAGCCGGTTCGCAGCCCTGCCCCCAATGTGCTGCAGATGGAGGATCGCTCCAGGCCGAAGCGTCCCGATGAGGACCGCCCCCACGAGGACCGCCCGCTGTTTCAGCAACTGTATGGGAAGAGCATTGCCGAGCCGGAAAAGAAGGACATCAAGCCCGCGAAGAGCTGGTGGCAGCGCTTGCTGTCTCCCGATCCTCCCGCTCCTCCCCAGCCCAGGAAAGCTCAACGTGAGTCGTTCTCAGGGCTCACTGCCTACTTCTGGACCGGCGGCGCCCCGGTGCAGCACACCATCCAGGATATAAGCTCGACCGGATTGTACGTGGTCACCGAGGAGCGCTGGTACCCCGGCACCGTGGTCAGGATGACGCTCACGGACAGCAAGGAACCAACTGCCGAGCGTTCGATCACCGTAAATGTGATTGCCATGCGCTGGGGCAACGACGGCGTCGGCCTCCAGTTTGTCTTTCAAGATGGCAAGGATCTCGGCCGAGGCCTGGATTATGTGGTTGGCGGGGCCAGCAGAAAGCAACTCGACCAGTTTCTGCAGCCGTTCAGAGATGGCAGAGCTTAAGAAGCCTCTGCAAAATCCCCAATCCTCATTTGCTTTGAAAGGGCTCGGTTCAGGCTTCCCCTGCCCGCCTCCTGCCGGCGCAGATGTTGCCGTCGTCCGCAGAACGGCAGAAGTTGGAAGCCTCTCCACTCGATCCGTGGCCTGAACATATCTTCACTTCGCGCATCGGGCCGCGGGCCTTTTGCGGCAAGAAAGGACATGCCAGGAACTGGAAGCGGCATGAGATTCATGCTGCCTGATTTCAGAAGTACCTGCGTGTGCAAAGGATGATCTCGCGGAGAAGGCTGTGGAGACGCCCTCCCGAACAGGATTCGGGTGGGTTACACTTGGACCCAATGCGTGTCTTTGGGATCGATTGCGGGACTGAGGTTACGGGCTTCGGCGTGGTGGAGTCCTGCGACGAGGGGCGGCAGCCACGCCTGGTGTGCAGGGCGATGGGGGCGATCCGGCTCAAGAAGCCGCTGACAACGGCGGCGCGGCTGGAACAGGTCTTTCGCGAGCTGACCGCAGAATTGGAGCGCTGGAAGCCGGATGCGGTGGCCATCGAGGAGGTCTTCTACTCGGTGAACGCCAAGTCGGCGCTGAAGCTGGGCCAGGTGCGGGGCGTGGCGCTGCTGGCCGCGGCGATGCGGGGGCTGCCGGTGGCCGAGTATGCTCCGCTGAAGATCAAGTCCAGCGTGGTGGGCTACGGGCTGGCGCAGAAGGAGCAGGTGCAGTTCATGGTGGCGCGGCTGCTGGAGCTGTCCGAGCTTCCGCAGCCGGCGGATGCCGCGGATGCGCTGGCCATTGCCATTTGCCACATACATACGGCGGAGACGCTTGGCATGCAGGGGGTGGGGCGATGAGGGGAGTCTGGCTGGCATTGGTCTTGACTGCGCTGGCGCTGCCGGCGCGGGGCCAGGTTGGCGTGCCTGAACAGCTGTTTCAGGTGGACTTCTCCAATCCAAGCGTATCCCCGGCTCACTGGACGCTGACGCTTCGCATGGATGGAAGCGGGCATTTCCGCTCCGAGCGGGGCAACGGGACGAATGCGGGTTCACAGGAGGTTGAGGCCCCCATTGTGGATCGCGACATTCAGGTGAGCGCGGATTTTGCGGCGCGCGTCTTTCAAACGGCGCAGCGGAAGAGTTTGTCCACCCCACAGTGCGAGAGCCACTTGAAGGTGGCCTTCCAGGGATGGAAGAAGCTGACACTGACCGAGCCGGGAGGCGCGTGGAGCTGCGAGTTCAACTACTCGCGGGACAAGGAGATTCAAACGCTGGGCGAGTCGCTGGTGGCGGTGGCGGGAACCATCCTCGAGGGAGCGCGGCTGGAAATGCTGCTGCGCCACGACCGGCTGGGACTGGACGCCGAGATGGAGTACCTGGCCGAGGCCGTGGCGGATGGGCGCATGCAGCAGGTGGAAGCCATTCGGGAGATTCTGGAGCGGCTGGCGGACGATCCGGGGGTGATGGAACGGGTCAGGAAACGGGCCAGAGTTCTGCTGACGAAGGCCGGGATCAGAGAACAGGAAACAGGGAGTAGGGAATAGGGAGTAGGGAGCAGGCAGTAGGGAATAGGGAGCGGGGGCAGGCACCTCCGGCGGTCGTGATTTTGGCAAGACTTTTGGAACGAAAAGGTGTCTTATGGGTAACAGCCTGCCGGGTGGGGCGGATTGCATCCCGCGGCTTGGGCCGTGGAGAGGAGTAAAGCCATGAATCGCATTGGGAATCGCTTCGGACGGGTTGCATGCGGGTTGGGTTCCGGTCTGCTGGGGCTGGCGGCGCTTGCCCTGGGCGCGGGGTTGCTGACGCCCGCGTGGGCCGGCGATGCGGCGCAATCGGCGCGCGCGGTGCGGCTGAGCAGCGTGGACGGCCAGGTGCGGCTTTCACAGGGCGACCAGCCGCTTGCCGATCAGGCCGTCGCCAATACCCCGCTTTTTGAAGGAACCACCGTGGCGACAGCGGAGGACGGCCGGGCCGAGATTCAACTGGAAGACGGAAGCGTGGCGCGGCTTTCACCCAACAGCGCGCTGACCCTGTCGGTCCTGCGCGGCCAGGGCGCGAGCGGCGAAGCGGAGATCACCCTGGTCAGCGGCCTGGGCTACTTCGAGATGCAGGGCGGAGGGCAGGCGGGGACGATTCGCATTCGATTTGGGGGCAGCGTGGTGACGGCGAGCGGCTTTACGGTGCTGCGCATCAACCTGGACAACCCTCCGGGCGAGCTGGCCGTCTTCTCGGGCAATGCGCACCTGGAGCGGGGCGCTGCCGTCACGCTGGACCTGCATGGGGGCGAGAGCGTCGCCCTGAGCGGCGTCGATCCCGCCGGCTACGACCTGGCTGAATCCATCGAACCGGATTCGTGGGACTCCTGGAACTCCGACCGCGACCAGCTGCTGGCAGGCCTGGCGTCGGCGAAGACCGGAGCGGTGAGCGGCTATGCCGACAGCGGCAACCCGGCCTGGAACGACCTGGACGCAAACGGGACCTGGTACAACGTGCCGGGGCAGGGAAACATCTGGTCGCCGTATGCGGCGGCCGCCGGGGGATGGGACCCCTACGGCTACGGCCATTGGATGTGGACGCCGGGGTTCGGCTATATGTGGGTATCGGGCTACGGCTGGGGCTATCTGCCCTTCCAGTGCGGCTTGTGGAACTTCTACGACGACTTTGGCTGGGGCTGGGCGCCGGGGATGGGCGGCTGCATGCCCTGGTGGGGCACGGGCTACCCCGGCCCCAATATCGGCATGGCTTATAGCGGATATCGTCTCCCGATCCCTCCTCGCCAGCACCCTCATGCGCCTGTCTCCCATGGAACCCGGACGACGGCTTACCCGCTGGTTGCCGTTAACCGGCATCCCGCGGCTGTGAGCGGCCCGTTGCCGCTGCGCGACCGGACGGGCCCGGTGGTGATTGCGGGGCACGCGGTGCAGGCCATGCGCCCGCTGAACCCGCGGCCGGCTTACGACCACTCGGCCTCGGCGTCTGTGAACCGGACGGGCTATTCGGGCGCGAGTCCGGACGCGAGAATGGCAGGCGGGCAGGCGCGCCCGGCCGGGCCCAGCTATGGGACCAGCCGTCAGGGCGCTTCTGGCAATTCATCCAGCTCCTATGCGGCCAGGTCTTCGGGCGCCGGCAGCCATTCCGCGTCATCTGCCAGCCACGGATCTTCCGGCGGCTCTTCCGCCGGTCATTCCTCCGGCGGGGGAGGTTACTCCGGGGGCGGGTCTTCCGCGGGTCATTCCTCCGGGGGCGGCGGATTCTCGGGCGGCGGTGGCGCCTCCCACGCTGGCGGCGGAGGGACCAGCACCAGCGCCGGCGGCGGAGCGCATCGCTAACCGGAAAATGATTCAGGATGAGGGGGCTGCTTCGCCGGGCGGAGCGGCCCTTTCTGCCTCTGGCCGATCTGCTTGCAGGCCTCGATAGAGAGCCGCCAATGCCTCGATGGGCTGACCCTCGGCGCGGGCAAAGGGGTCGATGCCGGCGCGCGCCAGGGCCAAGGCGGCAGCGGAGCCGGGAATGCCGGCGGCGCGAAGATTGTTCAGCAGGGTCTTGCGCTTGTGGGCGAAGGCCTGGCGGACGAAGGGCAGGAAGCCCGCCTCATCGACGCCCAACTCCGTGAAGCGCGGAGCAAAGCGCCAGCGGAAGACGGTGGAGTACACGTCGGGCGGCGGCGCGAACGATTCCGGCGGGAGGGTGAAGAGGCTTTCCGCGGGACCGTACATTTGCACGGTGACCGAAAGCAGGCCGTAGTCCCGTGAGCCGGGCTGGGCGGCAATGCGATCCGCCACTTCGCGCTGCACCATGAGAACGGCGCGGTCCAGCGAGGCGTGGCTGGCGGCGAGCTTGAGCAGAATCTGCGACGTGATGCTGTAGGGCAGGTTGCCGAAGACGAGCAGCCGCTGACCGGCGGCCGAGGCTGGCGCAACGCCGGCGAGGGCAGTTGCGAAGTCGAAGTCGAGCACGTCCCGCTCGATTACGGTGACGCGGGCGGAAGGAAACCGGGTGCGCAGATAAGCGGCCAGGCCGCGGTCCAGTTCCACGGCCAGAACGTGGGCGGCGCGGGCGGCGAGGGCTCCGGTGATGGCACCGGCGCCGGGACCGATCTCCACCACGGTGCGGGCGGAGAGATTTCCCAGAGAGGCGGCGATGCGCTCCGCGGCCAGCGGGTCGTTGAGGAAGTTCTGTCCGAGCTTGGGCTTGGCGGGCATGAGGCTGCCTTGATGGTAGATGAAGGAGGGAAGGCTGGGCCGGGTCGCAAGGCCCGGCTTGCAGATTAATTCCCGCTTCCTGCTAGCGTGGAATTGGCGAGCGTCGGCAGCTTTGCGGACGGAGGAAAGCGATGAATATGAGCGCGGCAGGGCTCGGTTTGTTGAAGCGGTCGGAGGGCTATCGTACCCACACGTATCTGGATGCGGCCGGAATTGCGACCATCGGCTACGGCCACCAGTTGCTGCCCCATGAGTCGTTTCCCGACGGCATCGCGGAGGCCCAGGCCGAGGAGATTCTAGCGAGCGATCTGCGCGCCGCCGAGCAGGCCGTTCAGCATATGGCGCGGGTTGCGCTTACCCAGGGCCAGTTCGACGCGCTCGCCGATCTCTGTTTCAACCTGGGCGCGGGCAAGCTGGCCTCATCCACGCTGATAAAAGAGCTGAACGCCGGCCGGTATGACGCGGCCCGCGCACAGTTACTGCGCTGGGACCACGTGGGATTGCAGGAAAACGCGGGCCTGAAGGCTCGCCGCGAGGCCGAGTTTCAGCTTTGGGGCGACGCCGGCGAAGAGCGGCAAGCGGCTGGTTGACGGGCGCGCCTCAGCAACTTTCCGGCGTCATCTCCAACACTTCCAGCCGCTCGTCCCTCTTCAGGTAGCCCTTGCGCCGGAACCAGTCTTCCATGGCCGGGCGCAGCCGGTCGAGAGGAACGCGATTCCCGGCTTCGAGCACTCCGTCTGCGGCGGGCAGCGTATCGTCGAAGACCGCATCGTTGGTGAAGTTGCGCATGGCGAAGTTGTCGATCCAGCCGATCGGGCAGGGGTGCGCCGCGCCGCTGGAATCGATTCGCTGGATGGAGAGCCGGCGCAAGAACATGCATTCACTCTAATAGATTTGCAAGGGAACCCGCCTCGCGGCCCCGCGGTGGCTTGCGATCCGCGCCCCCAAGTTCCTCTTACGGCCTCTTTTCCGCTACCACCTTCGCGTCCTTGCCCTGCTGCGTCTCCACGCGGAAGCGCTTGTAATCATAGTCGCGCTCAGTGACGCGCTCGTGAACGCCCTTGACCAGCAGGATGCGGGCCTGAACGGTCCCCTCGCCGCCGGTGGGAAGCCACGCCTCGCCGTTCACCAGCTCCTGATCGAAGCGGAAGCTCGATCCCTTCTGGATGCTGACCGCCAGACCGCCGGCAAGATGAAAGTTGTCGTTGAAGCTCACTTCCAGGTGGGCCACCTCGCGGTCCGCCTCATCGATCCAAACCGTTCCCTGGAGCTTCTTGGAGAGATCCTCGGACAGTCCGTGGGCCTTCAAGTCCCTGCGGCCCACAAAGTCGAAGACGATGGTAGGACGGCCGCGGTAGCTCTGGCGTCGGGGGTTGCGAATATCGGCGGCTTCCAGTACGTGGCTCAGGCTGATCTGCTGCCCTTCCTTCGGCTGCTCCTGTTCCGGCTTCTCCGCCTTCTCCACCCATTTGGTAACGCGCTCGGTCTCCCGCTGCTGCTCCCGGTCGTCCAGCGGCTTGCCGTCCTTCTTCACCAGGCGTCCGATCTGGCGGCCGTTCACGAAGAACTCCTCATACTCTTCCGCTTCGGTCTTCGTCACCTGCCCGTGGGCGTCCAGATCCTCGGTGGTTTGCAGGGAGGTGTAGGTGTAGTCTTCCCGCGCCTTGTCGAGCTGCTTCTGGTGCTCCCGCACCTCGCGCAGGAGCTGGGGAATCTCCGGCAGCGCCTGCCCGGCTTGGCCAGGCTGCCCGGCCTGCCCGGCTGTTTGCCGGACCTGCGCCAGCGGCGCCGGCGCCAGAAGAAGCATAAGACCGGCCAGCGGGAGAATGCGCGCCAAAACCATGAGTGCAAATCCTTGGGTATGAACTGTCCGATCTCGAGCCCGCGCCGAAGCGCCTCTGGTTGGACACGGAGGGCCGGGAAAGGTCGTAGGCCCCGGAACGAACCGGATCCAGTGCCCATTTTCCTCGACGATACTACAACAAAAGTTGTAGTATGGCTTCCGAAGTCCTGGTACCTATCCACAGGCGATGGGGCTGCATCGCGGGAAAGGGAGTGCGCTCTGATGTTCGTAATGATGATTCAATGGATGATGTCCGCTGTCGCTCTGCTGCTTGTCTCCAAAATCGTTCCCGGTTTCTATGTCTATGGATTGATGCCCGCGGTAATCGCATCGGCGGTGATCGGCTTTCTGAACGCGACGCTGGGCGCGTTTCTGAAGATCATTACCTTCCCCCTCGCCATCATCACCTTTGGAGTCTTTCTGCTGGTCATCAACGCCATGATGATCCTGTTGGCGTCGAAGCTCGTCCCCGGCTTTCAGGTGCAGGGGTATACTCCGGCGTTTTGGGGCGCTGCGGTGCTCACCCTGCTGTCCTTTGTAATCCGCGCGCTGGTGAAGGAGACGTAGGCTTCGCAGTCGAGGAGGGATGCGCTCTACTTCGCGGCCGAAGGCGCGGCCTGACCGCCGGGCTTATCGGCGGCCGCGGGCCGCGCGCGATGAACCGGTTTCGGCGCGGTCTTCGCGGCGTCTTTGATCTGGGCCGGTGGCGCGGCGGGCGGATGCGCCACCACCGGTCCGTTGAGCGTCTGCGGCGTGCGCACGGCCCCGGAGCTCGCAAAGCTGCCTTGCGCCGGTCCGCGCGGCGCCAGAACCGTGACCCTGGGCGGCTGCTGCCGCTGGACCCGCGAATAGACTCCCCATCCACCGCCGGCAACCACGCACACAATCGCCGCGGCGGCCGCCGAGCGCATCCAGCCGCTATCCAGGCCGAGCGCCGCCGGCCAACTCAGAATGCGGCCCCTGCGCGGCGCGGCAGCCAGCCGGGCGCGCACGCGCTCTTCCAGTCCCTGCGGCGCGGGAAGGCCGGCGATCAGCCGCAGCGTGGCTTCCGCCGGGCTGAGTTCACCGGCGGCAACCGGATGGTTCGAGAAACCGTTCTGACCCGGATCGTTCATCTTAAACTCCTCGCGTGCTGGAGCAGCTCCGCCATCAGGTTGCGCGCCCTGAACAGCCGCGATCTGACGCTGGATTCGCTGATCTCCAGCACCGAGGCGATCTCCACGCTGTTCAGTTCCTCGAAGGCGGAAAGCATCAGCACCTCGCGCTCCTTGGCGGGCAGCCGCTCCACGCACGCCAGCACATAAGCGTGGTGCTGGGCGGCCGCGGCCATCTCCTCGGCGCTCAATCCATCCGACGGCAGCACGCGCGCCAGCTCCGCCACGTCGTCGGTCTCCGGCCTGGTCTTCGCGCGCCGTTTGCGGTCCAGCACGATGTTCCAAACGATGCGGATCAGCCACACCCGCCGGTCGCGCACTTCATCGAGCGTCCGGCGATGGCGCAGCACGCGCAGAAACGCCTCCTGCACGGCGTCTTCGGCATCGGCGGGGTTGCGCAGCACCGAGAAGGCCACGCGGTAGAGCGTCCCGGCGTACTGGCTTACCAGCGCCGCGAGCGTCTCGTCCGCCGCCATCCGCCCAGCTTCATCCCGCACAGCGCTCTCTGGAATCTCCATCCAACCTGAGAATACTGCCTGGCCGGCGCTCATAGATCACCAGACGCAGATGGACTCAAAAATGCTCAACCGGCGGCGGCAAGAGTCTTGAGTCCGGGGAGTTTGGGAGCGGGTGGCCGAGGTTCGACCATCGCAAAATGATTGAGTGCCCCAGGTCTCGATTTCCAGGCCTGGGATTTGGGATGCTGGAGTGGGGAAGAGATGGGGCTTCTCCTTCTCAGGTCCGAGAATCCGGGTCTTCGCCTCACGGACCAAGACCTATTCGCTGGGACCTCGGGCCTGGGCCACCCAAGATGACGGATAATTGGGGTGTGGGTCACCCGCCCGCGAATCAAGTGTGTGCTCCGGGAGGCCGCTAGCCTATGCATACGTTTGAGGTTATCGTCTATTGCGCAACAATTGGCGCCGGAATGTTCTTCGCGTACTGGGAACATAAGCTAAGGCTGCAATTGACAGACGAGGCTGTGCAACCCTTGAAGTATGTGAGCGATCTGGACTTCCTATACGATTTCAAGGAAGGTTTGCAACGTGAGCGCTTTCTAAGAAGTCTACCCGCGCAAGTGAAATTCAAGTACAGAGTAGCCGTTGGACTTAAGTGTCTGTTTTTTGCGATCTTGATCGTTGAAGTATTTGTGTTTCAAAGGTAACTGGCCCCGAATAGCGGGCAAACCAGAACGCGTGTCTCGTGACGTTCTTGCGCCATCCTCAAGTTCTGGGGACACTCTGCACAAGTCCCAATCCCGTTGGGATGCAGGCTGCCAACCGCTCGGACCGCCCTGCTACTTGCCAGCCAGCTTCTGCGTGGCGATCATGCCGGCGGCGCCATCCTTGTCGGCGTCCTTCACCTTGGCCCACAGCGCGCGCGCCTGATCCTGCTTGCCGGTGGCCGCATACAGGTCGGCCAGGTCGAGCTGCGCCGCCGCCGTCGAAACCGTCTCCGAAGGCTTGGCGGCCAGTTCGTTGTAAAGGTCGATGGCCTGCGCATCCCGCCCTGTTTGGCGGTAAAGTCCCGCCAGCGCCAGCTTGGCTAAGTTGGATAGATCGCGGTTCCCCCAGCTCCAGGCCGCGGCAACCTGCTTCAGCTCCGCCTCGGCGGCGGCGTTATTCCCCAGTTCCTCATCGGTGATGCCGGTAAAGTAGCGCGCCTTGGCGCCCTCGGGCAGCCAGCCGTACTTGGCGGCCACGGCCGCAAACTGGTCGTGAGCGGTCTTCGAGCGCAAGCTCGCGCTGGCATAAACGCCGTTCTCCGCCGGCGCGCCGGGCATCGCCAACGGCGCAGTGTAGGTGTCCAAAGCCGCGCCCAGAGCGCTGTCGGCGGCGGCGGTGGTCATGCTCCAAAACACCAGCCCGCCAACGCACAGAACGAGAACGGCGGCAACGCTGATGGTCCAGCGCAGAACGCCGGAACGGTGGCCGCTGACCCAACTGAAGCTTTCGGCGGTTGCCTTGGCAAAACTATCCTGCTTGAGGGCGTGACGGGTGCGAGTATCCACGGCTTTCTTCTTGTCCTTCTTGTGCGGATTATCCCAATGGTTGTGCTTGACAGCACCTGCGGGCGAGCCCGTTTCGGCCGAAGCGCCGCCGCCGCAACCCCACTAGTCTATCAGCGCGCCGGGAAGCGCGTCCACCGCGCGCCGGCCTGACCAAGGCGCGCGGCCCGAGCCGGCGGACCGACGCCGAGGGCCGGATTCTAATGCCGCGGACCCTGCCCAGACGGCCGCAGCGCCCGTATCCGCTCCATGGCGTCGTTCAGCGCCGGGCGTTCCATCGCCACAGTCAGCCCCTTGTCGATCTGCGACTCGACAAAATCGAGGAGCGGAAGCTTGCGCGCCGCAGCTTCCCTTATGATGGCGTCGGAGACGGTAACTGTAATTTGCATGTCCGGCAGTTCTCCTGCCCGGTTCATCGGCAGGCCCGGGCGCATGAAGAGGCCGGGCCGAAGAATTCGGCCGCCGGCCGCCGCGTGCCTCAGCCCTGTCCCTTGCTCTCGCCCACCGGGAACGATACGCTAGAGCCATGTACGAGGACTTCCACGTCTGCGACCGCTGGAGCGGCGAAGATCTGCACTGCCGCTGGAAGGGCACTCTGGTAGCGATCGCCACCCGCCACGCCGACGCCGTGGATGTGCGTTTCGACGTCAACGGCCGCCCGCTGTGGATCGCCCTGCCCTTGCAGGCGTGGGTGGAACAGAAGCGGCGCACCGGCAAGGTCGTCACCGACCAGCTCGCCGCCCAGATCGCCGGCCGCTACCTCAAGCAGTTGATCGGCGAAGGCTACGACTCCCGCCGCGAAATCTACACCATGACCGTCCCCGAAGTCCTCTCCCAACTCGATGCCGTCGTCGCCGAAGCCAAAGAGCAAGGCGCCATGCCCACCCTCCCGGTCATCGCGTGATCCCAGGCTTTTCCTCCTGAACGGAGGCAGCCGAGGCAATGGTCTTCACATCTCCGGCGCGCCGGCCAGGATAGTGGCGCTGCCGCCGATGCGCGTGGCCGTGGCGGGATGCTGGAGCGCATCGGTGATGGAGGGGGGCAGTCCCGCCACGCCGAATCGCGCCGCGTAGAAGACGAAGGGCGCGAAGTCGCCGGAACCGAAGTTTGTGGTTTGCGCGTCGGTGGTATAGGGCCGGACGAGGCTGGGGTCGTCGACCGCGCGGCCGAAGAAGACGATGGCGTCGCGGAGGGTATGGCCGCTGGCCTTGTAGCTGTAGATGGGGATGCCCTGGCGGGTGACAAACTCCGCAATGAGCACCAGGGGCTGAAGCGCGAAACCCTGGTAGTGGATGGCGTTCTCGTGGCGCGCCATCTCCTTGGGGAAGGCGCCGTTGGAGTCGATCTCGGCGATAGCGTCCACGTAGGCCTGGATGCCGAAGCGGTAGAGCTTGTCGTCGGAGGAGACGATGCCGATGGCGGTTGCGGCCAGCGCGCGCCAGTAGTGGTGATTGTTGTTGGAATCGCCGGGCTTTTCGAAGGAAATGTCCTTTTGGGCGGCGGCGCGCAGCCAGGCAATGACCCGCTGCTGCTGGACGGGGTCCAGGGTCGAATCGTTCACCAACACGGAGTCGGTGATGCCGGCGGAGCTGAGCGTCCACTCCACCTGATACCAGGCCTGCGAAGACTCGTCGCGGTCGTAGTCGAGCAGGGCGCGGGCCTGCGCCCAGGCGTCGAGCTGGGCCAGCGCGCAAGCCGATTCGGCGTGGCTCCCGGTGGCCAGGTACTGGTTCATGCCCGCGGTAATCCGCCTCTCGAACGTGGCGTAAACCCGTGTAGCTTCCGCCTCGGCGGGGTTGGTGGGGCCGTTCGAGCCGGAGAGATAGTGGTGCGGGATCTTCATTCGGCCGGCCGGCGCGGCGACCAGCGGCGTGGCCGCGCAGGATTGCAGGCCCTTAATGGCCGCCTGCGCCACCGGGCCGGCGGCGGACCTGAGAGCGGCCTGGCGGGAGGCAACGTCGACCACCGAGGCCTTGGGGTCCATAACGCGCTGGCCCAGAGCGGGAAGCGCGAATGCGAGGGCAAGGAAAAGAACTCCCGGAACCTTCATGTCATAAGATTGCACACGGCATCCCGCAAAATGGCAAATGCGCGCGGCGAGCGTGTGGAACGCGCCCTCGCCCACCGGCTCGCTGACTCACCAATCTCCTGTTCCCTGTTCCCTGACCCCTGATCCCTGATCTCTGACCCCTGTCTTGATAAACTCGGAGTGCAATGAACCTGAGCCAGCTGCAAACCATGATCGAGCGGCACTTTGCCGCCGGACCCTCCGCCATCGGAGATCCCTCCGCCATGGCGGCCTTTCTTTCCCTCCGCGCCGCGCTGGAAAGCGGTGAGCTGCGCGCCGCCTCGCCCGACCTTGCTTCGCCCACAGGCTGGCGCGTCAACGCCTGGGTCAAGCGGGGCATCCTGCTCGGCTTCCGCCTGGGCAACCTGGAAGAGTCGGCCGCCGGCCGGCTCTCCTTCATCGACAAGCACACCTACCCCGTGCGCCATTTCACCACCGCTGACGGCGTCCGCGTCGTGCCGGGAGGCTCCGCCATCCGCGCCGGAGCCTATGTGGCCCGCGGCGTGGTCTGCATGCCCCCGATGTACATCAATGCCGGAGCTTGGGTGGACGAAGGCACGATGGTGGACTCTCACGCCCTGGTCGGCTCCTGCGCCCAGATCGGCAAGCGCGTCCACCTGAGCGCCGGGGCCCAGATCGGCGGGGTGCTGGAGCCGGTGAACGCCAGCCCGGTGGTGATTGAAGACGATGTGCTGGTGGGCGGCAACTGCGGCGTCTACGAGGGAACCGTCCTTCGCGCCGGCGCGGTGCTGGCTGCCGGAACCATCCTCACGCGCGGCACGCCCGTCTTCGACCTCGTCAACGGCACGATCCTCCGCGCCACGCCCGACCTGCCGCTCATCATTCCCCAGAACGCCGTCGTGGTTCCCGGCTCCCGCGCCATCGCCAAAGGCAAGGGCCATGAAATGAGCCAGGAGTGGGGCCTGTCGCTCTACGCCCCCGTCATCGTCAAGTACCGCGACGAAAGAACCGACCTCAGCACCGCGCTGGAAGATTTGCTGCGATAAACAGGGGAAATAGGGGTTCCCGGTGGACGGGAAAGTCCAGTTGTGGTGTACTTGATTCGTCAGCTTAGGTGGAATGCAGGTGAAGAAGCAGAGTAGCCTCAAGCTCGTTTTCGAAGCAGGCGCGACTGCCCGGGAGCCCGTCGAAACAACCGATGCGCCGGACTCTGGGCTCCTTGCCAGGATCCTTGATCAGGGGGTCGTGCTTGGAGATTCGGGCGAGTTGATGCCTCGACTGCCGCGCCAGAGCGTCGATCTGTTTTTTACCAGCCCGCCGTATGCGGATGCGCGAGCCTACAGCCGCATTCATCCGGATCGCTATGTTGAATGGTTTCTCCCTTTCGCGCGCGCGATGTTGAACGCCGCCAAGCCGACGGGCAGCCTCATTCTCAATATCAAGAACCGGGTTGCGAATCGCGGCCCGCTACGAGGCCAACGCCACCCCTACGTTTACCAGTTGGTTCTGGCGTTGCAACACATGGGTTGGCGCTGGATCGAGACATACATTTGGGCCAAGCCAAACGCCGTTCCCGGGAGGTTCGGACCGAGAACGAAGGACAGCTTCGAGTACGTCTATCATTTCGCGCGGACCAACAAGCCATACTTCGACCTGAATGGCGTGAGGGTTCCGTACAAGGCAGATCCAGCCGAAATCGACCGGCGAAAGCGCGACACCAACGGGCGACGCAACACGGTAGCGGGATTTGGGCGTGACCGAACTAAGACCTATTTGCTTGGGGGCGCCGACCCAGGAAACGTGGTCAGTGTGCCCCAAACCTACAACCAGCATTACGGAGTAGAGCACACAGCAGCAATGCCGGAGGGGCTAGCGGAGTTTTTCATTGAGGCTGCCAGCCCAAAAGATGGCGTCGTTCTCGATCCGTTCGCGGGCTCGGCGACAACAGTTGTGGTTGCCAGGCGTCTGGGGCGCAGAGCCGGCGGGATAGAGATCCACGAGCGTTTCGCGATTGAGGGCCGGAGGAGAATCAGCGAGAACATCGCTCTCGACACACCCGGTATGCTTCTGAGTGCGAAGGCCATTTGACCCATGCCTACAGCTACCGAGACGATCGAACGCATCGTCGAAGCGCCGGGCTGGAATCGGCGGGTCGCACAGATCCGGCTGATTCCGCAACATCATGGCACCGGCGAACACGCCCATATATTGGCTGAAGTTGCGCGTGTTCTTTATGTGCCCTATCTTGCGCCAGACTTCGCATTTATCCACAAGGCGGCCTTTTACGAGCGGAAGTACTTCCTTGATGCTTATGATGTCGCATACCGAGCCACAGACGGCTTTACCTGCACGGCGGAGGAGGACTTGGCAAGAGTGTTGGTGGACGCCCCGCAGACGTTATTGGTATTCCGCACGATTCTGGGGCTGACACGGGATGAGTTTGCACACTCTACCTCGCTTGCTGTGGACCCCATCGGACAGGCTCCTCTGACGTCAGCCAAAGTGGACTCTATGGAGCGGAACGGATCGTCGACCAACGAGGCGCAGGCGAAAGTTGCCGCCAGGACGCTTCGCAAGGTAATGGACGGATCCCTTTTTGGCGAACCTCCGACCGGTTTGCTGAGCAAGCAGGCGAAGCCGGATACCGAACGAGGATGGGCCAGCGTTCAGGAATACGCGGCGAATGGCGTTCCTTTTCCTCTATACCTTCACCAAAGACATTTTGGGGGCGCGTTCCGCCAAGTCCTTGACGCCACCTCGACGCAACGCGGTGATCTGATCGAAGACGCGGTAGAGGCCCTATTCAAGGAACAGCGCATCCCGTTTATCAGGACTGGAAGCAACAATCAGGCAGAGATCGCGGCCCGGTTCGAAGTTCGAGTGACGCCCGCACCCGACTTCGTGGTGTTCGACGCGATGGGCTCATTGAAGGCAATGCTGGAGTGCAAGGGCACCAACAATGGCGGCACCGCGAGGGATAAAGCATTGCGATTCGAGCGATTGCGCGATGAATCGATCCGGCTCGGTGGGATTCCACTGATTGCCGTGCTCGGCGGGATGGGATGGACCCGAGTCAATGACGCCCTCGCCCCGGTGGTGCGGGACACAGAGGGCAGGGTCTTCACTCTCTCAACATTGCACTCGATCTTGGAAGTTTCACCGTTTCCGTCGCTCATCGGCACGGCCCCCACCAGCTGATGCGCCTCGCGCCCAGGTCTCGAATCCGGCCAGGTCCCCAAGGCCTGCCTGAACTTTCTGAAGGGTTCGTTCCAATTATCTGGGACGAGGATATGTGAGCATCTCGAACCGATCCCCGCTTCCCGCCGGTGCTACCATCGAATCTGACCCATGCAAGCGAAGAAACTGAAAATCATTCCTCTGGGCGGTCTCGGCGAGTTCGGCATGAACTGCCTCGCCCTTCGCTGGGAAAACGACGTCATCGTGATCGACGCCGGGTTGATGTTTCCGGAGTCGGAGTTGCTGGGCGTGGATGTCGTCGTCCCGGATATCACCTACCTGATTGAAAACAAGGCGCATGTGCGCGCCATTGTCCTCACCCACGGCCACCAGGACCACATCGGCGGCCTGCCTTGGCTGCTGAGCGAACTCAAGGTTCCCGTCTACGCCACCGAGTTCACCCTGGCCTACGTGGAAGACAACCTCGAAGAGAATCACTTGCTGGACGAGACTACGCTCATCGAGATCGAGCCTAAGAAGAAGTTCACCATCGGCCCCTTCACCATCGAGCCCATTCGCGTCACCCACTCGCTGGTGGATTGCGTGGCCCTGGCCATCGAAACTCCGGTGGGCGTCATCATCCATACCGGCGACTTCAAGATCGACCTTTCGCCTCTCGACGACCAGGCCTTCGACCTGCACACCTTTGCCGAATACGGCAAGCGCGGCGTTCTTGCCCTGCTCCAGGACTCGACCAACGTGGAGCGCTCCGGCTACACGCCCAGCGAACGCGCCGTCATCCCGCGGCTCGACGAAATCTTCTCGCAAACCAAAAAGAAGCTCTTCTTCAGTTGCTTCTCGTCCTCCGTCTACCGCATCCGCATCGCTCTCGACCTGGCCCGCCAGCATAACCGCAAGGTGGCCATCGTCGGCCGCTCCATGGTGGAGAGCACGGAGATTGCGCAGGACCTGGGCTACATTGACATTCCCCCCGGCCTGGTCATCAATCCCAGCCAGTTGCGCGACTACGCGCCCGAGGAACTGATGGTCCTGATAAGCGGCACCCAGGGCGAGCCCATGAGCGCCCTCAGCCGCGCCGCGGTGGACAACCACAAGCACGCCCGCATCGACTCCGGCGACACCGTGGTGCTCAGCTCGCGCATCATTCCCGGCAACGAGAAGAGCATCTTCCGGGTCATCGACCACCTTTGCCGCCGCGACGCCACCGTCATCTTCGACGATGGCGCGCATGGATTGATTCACGTCAGCGGCCACGGTAGCCAGGAGGAGCAGCGCCTGCTCATCAGCCTGGTCCGGCCCAAGTTCTTCATCCCCATCCACGGCGACTACCGCAACCTGCAGAAGCACGCCCGCGTAGCCATGGAGACCGGCGCCGTGGAGCACGCCATGGTGATTGAAGACGGCGACGTGCTGGAACTGGACCAGGACGACGCCCGCAAACGCGACAAGGTGACCGCCGGCCGCATCCTCATCGACTCCGGTTCTACCATCGACGTGGTGGAAGAACTGGTCATCAAGGACCGCCGCATTCTGTCGGAGGATGGGATCGTGCTGGCGGTTCTGGCCATCAACAAGCGCACAGGCAAGGTGGAGCAGTCGCCCGAGGTAGTGATGCGCGGCTTCGGCGGCGCAGACATCACCGACCAGGCCCGCGAACTGGTTCTCAAGACCTTGGACGGCTTGAGCACCGAACAGAAATCCGACTACGGCCTGGTCAAGGAGAAGGTCCGCGCAGAGCTCAAGCGCCTGATCCAGAAGACGACCGGCCGCCGGCCGATGATTATGCCGGTGATCCTGGAGATCTGACAAAGGATGGCGCCCTTCGGAGGGAACCGCCTCCATTCGTTCCCAACAAGAGCTGGATTCGATTTCCTGTTCATTCCCCAGGCAAGCCGGGGTTCGCAGGTCTCGCCCTTATGGCCTGGGCTGCTGTATCCTGGACGGAATTCGGCGCACTTCCGTCTAATCGCTATGTATGCGCTCCCGCGGCGATCAGGTCGCCGAGGCGCTCCCGCTTAGACCCAGGGAAGTGAGTTTCTAACCAGGCAGAAGTCTTGCGGCACTCCCCCAGTCCGCAAGGTAGCTGACTCGGGGGACGATTGGCCGAGGATTCGGATGGCATTCTGGAGACTCCCCGCGAAGACCCTGTACGTGTTGCCCTCGCTCGCATTCCTGGCGTCGCTCCTGATGATGCTCACAAGCGCTGGGCCGGCCCCCGCGCAGTCGCTAAACGATTCCACCGCCATTGTTTCCAGCACTTCGACTTCGGTCAGTTACAACAGCTCGACTGATAGCTCCAGCCTGTTCGGCTTGGCGTTGCCAGGATCAGGCATCGACAGCCCTTTGAGCTCCGCGAACCGGGATCTTTTGCTCCCTGAAGCGCCGGCCCCCGCAGCCCTTGGCAGCAGCTCGGAGCACTACAACGTCTCACCGGCCGCTCAACGGCATCAACCTCCCTTTTCCCGCATTGGGATCGGCGCGGACGTCTCTCCGCTTGGAATCGGGCTCAAGTCGGCAATCGTTCTGGACGAGTTTTTCGACGCCCGGCTCATGGGAAACCTCTTCGTCTACAACAGTGGCCGCTTCGAGATCGAGGGTTTCAACGTGAATGCCAACCTGCATCTGGCTTCTGCGGCGGCTTCCTTGGACTGGTACCCATTCAACAGCGTCTGGCGGTTGAGCCCTGGGTTGATGTTCTTCAATGCTAACCAGCTTTCCATATCAACAAATATTGTTCCGGGAACCAGCTTTACCCTGAGCGGCCAGACCTTCTATGCAGCCAGCGCGAATCCAGCCACCGGGGCAACGCCGCTGGCTGGAAGCGGCGTACTGGGACTGCACACGAACCGGCCAGCCGTGACGCTCGTCGGCGGCTTTGGCAAATTCATTCCCCGATCGAACCGGCACTGGTCCTTTCCCTCGGAGTTTGGCGTCGCGTTCACCGGAGCGCCTTCGGCGAACGTGAATGCGTCCGGATGGGTCTGTCTCGACGCCCAGCAAACCAGATGCAGCAACGTGGGAGACGCCGCGAATCCGGTCACCGTTGAGTTCAACAACGCCTTGCAGTCGTCGCTCACTCAATGGAGGAAGGATCTGGGCAAGGTGCAGGTTTACCCGCTTTTCTCTTACAGTGTGGTTTACAGCTTCAATATCCGCTAGCCGCCTATTCGGCAAAGGCGGTTGAGCCGCCTCGCAGCGTCATGACGTCTTCTTCGCGAGCGCCGGTCGGGTGCCCCATGTCTCGCCCGAAGCTGATAATTGCAGCATGGAAGAATCTCTCGTTTCGATGGCCGACATCCGCGCCGCGGCTGCCCGCATCGCCGATATCGCCGTAACAAATCCGCTTGTCCGCTCCCCGTTCCCAGGCTTCTCCGACCCGGTGCGTCAGGTTACGCCTTCACGCAGGCGCCACTTCACCCCTCAGCAATCCCAGCCAGATTCCTGCTGACCGTTCTCCGGCTTTCGATATACAGTAATCCTGTGCGCCAATTCCCCCTCGACGCAAAGGACATCTCCATGTCAGCATCGGCCCCGCCAACCAAGATCATGATTATCAGACACGCCGAAAAGCCTCCCAAGCACGGTGGGAAACCGCTGGATGTGCAGGCGAACGGCGAACCGGGCAACGGCAAGTCGCTCATCGTGCCGGGATGGCAGCGGGCCGGCGCATTGAACGCCTTCTTCGCCCCTTACAAATCCGCGCCCGCAAACCCGGAGATCGCCGCGCCGGACTATATCTATGCCGCCAGTCCCACGAAGGAGTCGCAACGCCCGTGGGAGACTGTGACTCCGCTGGCGGCCTGGCTGAACTACGCGCAAGGCTCCAAGCAATTCGACGTCTCCTACAGCATCGGCGGCGGCGAAGCGCAGATGGTGGCCAGCGTGCTCGCCCTCAGCGGAACAGTGCTCATCTGCTGGGAGCACGACAACATCATGCCCAACGTCGTGACCGCCATCGACAAGCAGGTTCCCATTGCGAACTACGCGTCGATTCCCAATCCTTTTCCCAACGTCTTTTACCTGGTGTGGGTTCTGGACCGGAACAAGAAAGGAACCAGCTATACATGGACTTCAGTCAACCAGAACCTGATGGCCGGCGACGTGCAGGCCTAAGTTTCCGCTAAGTCTCCCACCCTGGCGGCAAGAACAAGGACGCCGCGAGGGTGGGGCACCCAGTTTCTGAAAGATAATTGAGCAATGGCAGAAGAGCTGGTCACCCTTGAGGCCATCCGCGCCGCGGCCGCCCGCATCGCGGGCATTGCCGTCAAGACCCCGCTCGTCCGCGCCCCATTCCCCGGCATCTCCAGCCACGGAACCGGCAGAGAGATCTACCTCAAAGCCGAAAGCCTCCAGCCCATCGGCGCCTTCAAAATCCGCGGCGCGGCCAACAAGATTCTCCAACTCACGCCCGCGGAGATCGCCCGCGGCGTCATCACCTACTCCAGCGGCAACCACGCCCAGGGCGTCGCCTACGCCGCCCGCGAGGTGGGCGCCAAGGCCGTCATCGTCATGCCTTCGAACGCCCCGGCCGTCAAGCGCGCGGCGACCCTGGCCCTCGGAGCGGCGGTCGTTGACGTGGGCCTCGCTTCCAGCGAGCGCCTGGCCGTGGCCGAGCAGCTTGTCCGCGAGCGCGGATACGTGGTCATCCCTCCCTACGACGACGAGCAGATCATCGCCGGCCAGGCCACTTGCGGCCTGGAGATCGTCGAAGCGCTGCCGGAAGTTGACCTGGTGCTGGCCCCGGTCTCCGGCGGCGGCCTGCTGGCGGGTGTGGCCGCGGCCGTCAAGCAGTTGATGCCTCGTGCTAAGGTCTTCGGCGTCGAGCCTGAACTGGCCGGCGACACGGCGGAGAGCTTTCGGACCGGCTCGATCATTACCTGGCCGGCGGAGCTGACCAGCCGAACCATCGCGGACGGACTGCGCACCCAGAGCGTGGGCCGGCGCAACTTCGCCCACATCCAGGCCTTCGTGGACGGCATCGTCACCGTCAGCGAAGCCGAAATTCGCGCCGCCATGCGCGCCATCGTCGCTGCCGCACGACTGGTTCCCGAGCCCAGCGGAGCGGTCGCCGCCGCCGCATTGCTCTTCCACGGCGCGAAGTTGCCGCCCTACACGCGCGCCGTCGCGGTATTGAGCGGCGGCAATGTCGATCCGGTACTCCTCGCCCAGATTCTCACCGAAGCCTGATCGCGCTCACCGAAAGCGCCGTTTAGCGTCGTTCGATTATGATTCTGCCTGTGATGAAACCCCGCATCGCTCCGCGCCTGATCCTCACCCTCGCCCTTGGCCTCTTCTGCGGCTTTCTTCCCGCCCTGGCACAGAAGAAACCGTCACAACCCATAAAGCCCATGGCCGGCCCGCGCGCCACGGCTCTGCGCATCACCTGGATCTACATCTCGCCCGACTTTGCCTCGCAGAAGTTGGACCGCGTGCAGATTGGCCGCGAGGTGGTGGTGGCCGAGAAAAGCGGCCCCTGGATGCGCGTCTACGCCAACACCGACCTTGTGGAAGCGCGCCAGAAGGATGCGCCCCTGTTCGGCAGCGACGAAACCCCGCCGCCTGTCTCCGGCTGGATCGAGGCCAAAGGCATTGTTACCGAGAACACTGCCAACGGCGACCAGATCCTCATGGGCGAGGCGGCCAACCAGGAATCGCTGGCCAGCGATCCGCGCGGCCCGGCCAACGCCGCCCAGAGCGCGCGCCTGCTCTACCGCCGCCTGGTGGAGATGTTCCCCAACTCCCCGTTCGTGCCCGAGGCCGCCTGGCGCGCCGCCGACATTCTCTGGCAGTTGCAGAAGGCCGACGCCTCCACGCGCCCCTCCGCCAGGGAAAGAGATCCCTACCTCCGCGATCAGATGGACGAAGACGAACTGAAGAAGGTTCTCAAGCTCTATCCCCACACCCGCCAGGCCGCTCTCGCCGCCTACGATCTGATCGAGAACAAGCTCTGCGGCGACTGGCAGGGGTTGCCCAAATGTCCCGAGAAAGAATCCGATCTGTATGAGAAGTACGCAGCCGAGTATGCGGACGGTCCCCGCGCGGCGCAGGCTCTCTACCAGGCCGTCTACCGCCAGGCCGTCCTCGCGGATATGTATGCCGCCGACGGCAGCGACAAGAAGGCCGATGAGGCCCGCAGCCACGCCAGGGAACTGGCCGCCAGGCTGAAAGAACACTTCGCTCAATCGGATTATGCGTGGCGAGCCGGGGCTTTGGTGTACAAATTGGATGAGGGCGTCCCTGTTTACGGCATCGATCGGGAGTGAGCGCCGCTTGCTCCTTTGAGCCCTGCGCCGGCCCCTCTATCTGCACGCTGGAGGCTTCTTGAACCCCTATATTCAGTCCATTTTGCTGGGCATCGTGGAAGGCTTGACCGAGTTTCTCCCCGTCAGTTCGACGGCTCACCTGCGCATTGCCGAAGCACTGATGAAGATCCCGCTGGACGACGCTTACTGGAAGATGTACACCATCGTCATTCAGCTGGGCGCTATCCTGGCCCTCGCCCTTCTGTTCCTGGGCCGCATCGTGGATTTTCTGCGCACCTTTCCCAAGGGCGAAAACGGCGACCGCAACTGGCTGAATCATCCCATCTCGCTCACCCTCATCGCCTTCGCCTGCACCTCGGCCCTCGCCCTGCCGCTGCACAAGTGGAGCGAGAAGAACCTGGGCAGCCTCACCGTCATGGCCGTGGCCCTGCTTCTGGGCGGCATCGTCATGTGGGTCATCGATGCCTGGAGCGAACGCTATGATCCCAATACTCTGGACGTGGAAGACATGAGCCTAGGCCAGGCCGTCTGGATCGGCGTCTGCCAGACGCTCTCTGCCGTCTTTCCGGGAACCTCGCGCTCCATGTCCACCATCGCCGCCGGTCAGTTGGTGGGCCTGGACCGTCCCTCGGCTCTCGAGTTCAGCTTTCTGCTCTCCATTCCCACCATGATCGCCGCCACGTGCTGGGACCTGGCCAAGGAGCTTCATCCCAGCAAGGCGGCTGAGGCCATGGGAGCCGCCGTCGCCCACGTCACCATGAACACCGACCGCTGGATTGTCCTCATCATCGGCACTGTTGTCTCCTTTTTCGTGGCCCTGGGCGTCGTCGAGTGGTTCCTCTTCTGGGTGCGCAAGCACGGTTTTGTGATGTTCGCGGTATACCGCATCCTGCTGGGCACCGCGCTGCTTGTGTGGGGCACGAAGTTCATCGGGAGTTGAGCAGCCCGGCAGATTTGAAAGGGCGCGGCCGAAGCCGCGCCCTCTCAACAAAACCAAGCTCCCGATTCCGAAATCGCCGCCTTCAGGACACGGGCGCCGGTCAGCCCATGAACATCCCGCCGTTCAGGTCCAGCACGTGCCCCGTGATGTAGGCCGCCTCATCGGAAGCCAGGAACGCCACTGCCTGCGCCACATCGCGGTCCGTTCCCCGGCGGCCCAGCGGAATCTGCGCAAGCATGGCCGCGCTCACCTTCTCGTCCAGCACCGCCGTCATGGGCGTCTCGATGTATCCCGGCGCCACAGCATTCACCGTAATCCCCCGCGAGGCAACCTCGCGCGCCAGCGACCTAGTCAACCCGATCAGCCCGGCCTTCGAGGCCGCATAGTTCACCTGGCCCGTCTGCCCGGTCCGGCCCACCACGCTGGCCATGTTTACAATCCGTCCCCAGCGGTTCTTGATCATCGGCCGCAGCAGCGCCTGGGTGAGCAGAAACGGCCCGGTCAGGTTGATGGCCAGCACCAGGTCCCAGTCGGCGCGCTTCATTTTCATCATCAGATCGTCGCGGGTGATGCCGGCGTTGTTCACCAGGATCTCCACCTTCCCGAACCGCTCCAGCACCGCTTTCGCCCCGGCCTCGATCGACTCCTGGCTGGACACGTCCAGCCGGAACGCCGCTGCCTGCCCGCCAGCCGCCTCAATCTCCGCCGCAACCTGCGCCAGCTTGACCTCGTTGATGTCTGCCAGGGCCATCGTGGCTCCGGCCTGCGCCAGCTCCAGCCCGCAGGCCCGCCCAATTCCCTGTGCAGCCCCGGTCACCAGCGCAATTCTTCCCTGCAGATTCCCCATATCCCTCTCTTCCGAGCCCCGCGTGAGGACGGCTCCGCACCATTCTGTCCCGATTATAGATGGACGGTAGCCTGGTCTACGGGACCGCGGAGACCGGCTTCGCCAGGTCAACCCAGGGAAGGATCGTTGGCGATGGAACCTGGGATCGCATGCCCTGGGCGCTTCGCCAGAAAGCATTCCGCTGTACAATCCCAACATGAGCAGTCGAACCGGCCCGGCAACCGGAGCCGGCTCCGCGCGTCCAGCTCCACTGGGGAACCTATGACCGCATCCCGCGAAAAGACCGAGGCGCGCAAGCTGCCCATGATGCCCATCCGGGACATGGTGATCTTTCCCTATATGATGACGCCCTTCGTGGTGGGCCGCGAGTCCAGCGTGAGGGCTCTTGAAGAGGCGCTCAACGGCGACCGCAAGATCTTCCTCGCCACCCAGCACGACGCCTCGGTGGATGAGCCCAAGGCCAAGGAGATTTACCAGGTCGGCTCCATCTGCAATATCGTGCAGAGCGTCAAGATGCCCGACGGCAATATCAAGGTGCTGGTGGAAGGCGTGGAGCGCGCCAAGTCCACCGAGGTGAGCGACCGCGACGGCTTCTTTGTGGCCACGGTGCGCACCGGCAGGACCGACTTCGAGATGACCCCGGCCGTGGGGCAGCTCATG